>ERZ1685331.210-NODE-210-length-10949-cov-20.161006_pt1 | contig 10949 bp, 7 predicted proteins | sample MGYA00580194_ERZ1685331 | MGnify/ENA primary metagenome ERZ1685331 (study PRJEB41501, sample SAMN08275520) | hot springs metagenome | biome: alkaline hot spring; material: microbial mat | place: Russia: Ush-Beldyr | collected 2015-07 | depth 0.5 m m ...
GCGTTGGACACAACAGGAAGCCTTCGCGGGGGGACGCTCGAGGTGAGGACCTCGGGGGGTGGGGCTGCCGCTGGAGAAGCTCCTCTCGGCCCTGGCCGCGCGGCTCTAGAAGCGGAGCCCGAACCCGAAGCGGTGGGAGGCGGGGAGCACAGGGTGGGTGAGGAGCGCGTAGTCGAGGACGAACATCCCCCACCTCACGCCGAGCCCCAGGGCCCACTGGAGGCCGGCCTGGAACCTGAAGCCACCGCGGATTTCCAGGAGCCCAACGAGGTTCCACCCCACGCCCACTGCGGTGTACTCCGCGGTGAGGTCAAGGGCGAGGAGGAACCCCAGCGGGTTCACCAGGGCCACCCCCGCCGCAAGGTCGGTGGACCATCCCTCGGCCTCACCACCCACCCGGGGCCCAAACCCCAGCTCCCGCAACGCCAGGCCGAACTGGAGGGCCCCAAAGGGCGTGCCCATCCGGCCGAGCATCCCGATATCGAGGGCAAACCCGCTCCCAGACTGGTCCGCGATCTGGACCCGGTCGAACTTGACGGCGATCCCCCCCGCGGCCGGAAACGGGAACACCCGGAGCGCCGTAAGGTCGAACCCCGCTCCGGCCACCGCCGCGAGGCGGGAAAAGTCGAGAGTTCTCCCGCCCGGGCCGGTGATCCCCCCCACTCCGAGGTACGCGACCCCAGCCCCGAAGTTGGGGAGCGCTCCCGCCAGCCAGGTCACCGAGTACAACCCCAGAACGCTGGCCAGGCTCGAGTCGGCGCGGATCCCCCCGGACCAGCCCAGGCCGGCCGGGTTCGAAAGGAGGGCTTCCGTCCCCTCGGCGATGGCGATGTACGCCCCGCCCAGGCCCATCGCCCGAACCCCCAGACCCACGTCAAACGGGTTCGGCAACCCCTGGCCGAGGGCCATGCCCCCCGCCAGAACCGCCACGAGAAAGATGAGCGTTCGGCGCATCGTCCCTCCCTAGCGTAGAACGAGGATCTTGCCGACCTCGGACCGCTCGGTCTTGCCCCCGACGGTCGCCGTGATCAGGTAGAAGTAGATTCCGTCGGCAATCCTTCGCCCGGCTGCGTCCTTGAGGTCCCAGGTGAACATGCCCCCGGCTACGTCGCGCTCCACCACGGGTCGGCCCAACATGTCGAAGATCTGGATTCGCACGTTCGTCGCCCCAGGGGGAAGGAAGATCTCGATCCGGGCCTGGGTCGAGGCCGGGTTGTCGAGGAGTTTCGTACCGATGACCGCCCCATCTTTTGGCCGCACGTAGAGGGTGAGGGTCCGCGGGTCGCCGAACCCCCCGGCGTCGCTTACCCGCACCCGGACCGTGTAGACCCCGGATTGGGCGTAGGTGTGCCGGACCGGGGGGGCAGCGGTGGAGTCCACCGTCCCGTCACCGTTGAAGTCCCATTCCCAAGCCGTAATCGGATCCCCCTCCGGGTCGGTCGCGGTCGCGGTGAACGTGACCTCCTGGCCGGCCTCCGGCGCGGACGGGGTCGCCGTCACCGGCCCCACGGAGGGACGCCGGTTGGGCGGAGCCGCTAACACTCGGATCTCCTCCGCGCGCGGGCTACTGCGGCCGCCCCGGGCATCGGTCACGATGAGGGTCACGGTGTAGGTCCCGGCAAAGGCGTAGGTCTTGCTCGGCGTCGGGAGGGTGGACGTGGTGCCGTCTCCGAAGTCCCAGGCGTAGGTGAACGGGGTATCGGGGGGCGTGTCGGCGTCCGTGACGGTCGCCCGGAACGCGACCGCTTGGCCCACGACCGGCTCTTCTGGTTCCCAGGCGATGTCTTGGACCACCGGGGCTTGGTTGGGTCGCAGGGTGACCGTGATCCTCTTGGTCTTGCTCCCCTCAAGCCCGCGGGCGTCGCGCACGAGGAGGACGACGTCGAACGCGCCTCCGTCGGGGTACCTATTCCGCACCACCTCGGGCGGGCCGTTCCGCTCCACGATCCGCGTGGCCGCCCCCTCCCCGAAGTCCCACCTCGAGTACACGATCGCGTCGCCGTCAGGGTCGGTGATCGTCCCAGGGGTGAACGTGATCTCCTGCTCCCAGGTCGGGTTCGCCGGCGTCCAGGTGAAGTCCTGAACCACCGGCCGGTGGTTGATCGCGATCTCGAACGTCGACCCGCGGACCGCGGCGGCCTCCCCGCTCAGCGTCCCCTCGGTGAAGGAGACGATGGTCTCCAGGCGCACGGTCCGTCCCGCGACCGTGTGCTCCGGGCCGGCGAGCGTGAGCCAAATCCACAGCTCGACCGCCCCGTCGTCGGCCACGACGTTGTTCGCGGTGGGGGTGATCGTGATGCCGGCGGTGCGGAACCCCGTGAGGGTTGTCGTCTCCCCCAGGAGGGCCCCGGCCTCGCCGGCGGTGCGCACCTCGAGCTTCACAAACTGCGCATCGGCCGCGGTGCCGATGTTTTTGACCCGGAGGCGGGTGATCGTGACCGCCGCTGTGTTCCCGTCGCTATCGGCCAGCCTGAGCTTCTGGGCCACGAACCGCTCCGTGGAGTACACCGTGCGCGGGTCGATCGCGATGTTCTCCACGACCTCGAACCCGGCCGGATAAATGGTGATCGTCTTGGGGTACTCGACCGCCGGGGTGGGGTAGGTGGGCGGGGAGGGGGGTGAGGCCACGGGCGGCTCCTCCGCGCCCACCCGGATCTCGGGCCGGAGGGTGCGGCCCGTGGTGGCCAGCGGGGACACCCGATATTCGATGGTAATTGTCGCCTCCCGATCGTCGGCGACCTCGGTGGCGGTGAGAGGAATCCATCCCCCGGTGCGGAGATCGAACCCGCTTGGCCAGCCTATGCGGACCTGGGTTGTGCCCACCCACACCGTGAAGCCAGCGACGTCGGCGGTCTCCGCCGTTCCCAGGTTCCTCACCCAGAGTGCGGTGATCTGGGCCCTCTTTCCGTTGTAGTCCCGATCGGCTACCCAGACCTTTTGGGTGAGGCGCTCGCCGGGATTGATTCCCAGTCCCGGTGGGAGAGCCGATTGTTCCTCGACCTCCTCGAACCCGGCCCTCCGGATCGGCCACATCGTGGGCGAGGCCACCGGTTGGTCGATGACGTTTCCGGGGTTCTCTTCGACCTTGAGGATCACCTCGCCTTGGATCGTCACATCGTCCCTGGGATCGGTGGCGGTGGGAGGGGTTTTCACCGTGATGGTCACGGTGACGATCAGCTCAGTACCGTCGAGGAACGGGTTGGCGGGAAGACGCGGGTCGAAGTCCGTGGGGCTGAAAACCACCCCGTCTCTGTCCCACCCCGTCGGGGCCTTCGAGGCGGTGTAGATCATCGTGCCGTGGGCAATGGCGACGGCAACCGTCTGGAGGTCGGAGTCCCGGGCGGTGGCCCCAGCGCCTTTCTTCACCGTGACCTGGGTGATCTTGACGCCCTGGTTATTGGCGTCGATGTCCCGGACCCTGAACTTTTGCACCGGCGCCGCATCCCCAGGGTTAAGAAAGTTCGGGTCCGGGGACTGGTCGGTAATCTCCTCGAACCCTGCCTTTTGGATCGTCTCCGGTTTGCCGTCCCGCAGAAAGCCGCTATTCCCGAACTCGGTGGCCGTGTACCAGTAGAGGTTCGTCTCCAAGGCCACGGTCTCCCCACCCTCGATCTGGGCCACCCCAGCCACATCCACCATCACCCACAGGTGCCGCGTCGCCCCCTTCGGGATCGTGTAGGCGGTGGGGATGATGATCCCCACCTGCAGGTCCTTGCCGGCGAGGGGCACCCAGGTGATCGGGGTCCCGGGGGAGGCCGTGGGGGAAGCCGGGAGGCCGGGCTCCAAAGCGATCCCCAGGCGCACGAGGTGGGACGAGGTAGCCGTGCCGGGATTCCGAATGTGCACGACCTCGATTGTGCTCTCCCTGGCCGCGTCCCCGCGGATCGTGATGACCTGGACAACGATCTGCTGGTCCCCCGGATTGAGCGCCTGGCCACCGAACGACCGCTCGGTAAAAGTCGGGGCGGCCACTGCGACGGTGGAAAGGACCAGGAGGCCCGTGATCAGCCCTAACGGAATCCTCGTCATCGCTACCTCCTCTTCACCATACCTAATCAGGGTACCTCCCCACCCGTCGCCAGGTGGCGATGGCCGTTACCCCTGCCCCGGGAACTTGTCCCCTCTTCGCCGCTCACCTGTCCCCAAATTATAGGCGAAATTATAGGCGCGCGGTGAAGCGTCGGCATCCGCGGCTACTTTTTTACTTGGGGGGAAACCGTGAGCGCGGGGCGATCCAAGGGGGAATGTCCGGAGGGAAGGAGGGACGTTCAGCCCTAACGGGCTTTCGGGGGTTGACCCTCCTCCACGGCGAACTCCACCGGGAGGTCGTACCGGGGAAGCCTGACGATGTGGAAGGGCTGGGTCAGCACCTGGAGGAGGAAGCTCCCCGGCGGGGGTGTTTCCACCGCGACCTTCACCCTAAGCTTGTCCTGGAGCTGAAGAACTTCCGTGATCGTTGCCGTGTACCCGGAGGTGGGCTTCTCCCCGAGGAAGAACGCGAGCACCATCTCCCGGGCGAAGTCCACCGGAGGAAGCGGCGGCGCGGGGACCCGGCCCGCCACGTGCTCCGCCCACAGAGCTTGCCAGGTCTCAACGTCGCGGATCACCAAGCGCCGCGCGTCGCGGATCCCGCTCCGCACGCCGTGGTCGAGCGCGTTGAACGGAACTTGGCCCGTTCCCTCCCCCTCGTCCATTTCCCCTCCGGTCTCCCCCGGGCCAGCCCAGCGGAGGCCCTCCGGCAGGCACCCGCCAAGGAGCACCGCGGCCAGCCCGAGGGCCACCACCGCTGCCCCTCGACAAAACTGCATTCTCACCTCCGAGAAAGTCCACGGGGGCGGGGCAAGCCCCGCCCCTAGCCCACGTGGTCGCCGGTCAGTCAGTCCTCGCTGTAGGGACCGGGATAGTGGTGAACCAGCGATTCCAACCACCGAGAGACCGCCCCTGTGTTCGCGTCCACCTTGAACACTGCCCACCAGCTACCATCGCCCTGCGGTACCTCGAACGTCCACACCAAGGCGCTTCCTTTGTACAGCCGAACCACAGGCCGATAGGTACGCCAATCGTAACCTTCGACGGCGTAGTAGTAGTGATGATTAGCACCGGCGTAGTGGGTTCGGAATACGATGACCTCAGCGAAAAACGCTCGCCCCGGTGGGGCCTCCCAAGGTTCATCGCGCATGCACTGGGCATATGGGTGGGCAGCGAGGTTCCCTTTATCCCAAGGGTTTACGATGTACCGGAGGTGTTCAGGAAGTTGCTCAGGGAGCCACAAGTATGAATTCATGTGACCTGATTCCCCCATTTCCACTCGCGTCCACTGAACCACCACTGTGTACACGTTCTGCGCCTGGACCCGCGGCAGAGCGAAGTGTGCGTCGGAAGACGCACCTCCCCCCACTGTCACCTCTGCGGTGGTGGTCACGTACCCCGATCGGGATGCGGACACGCTATACGTCCCCGCCGGAAGTCTGGTGATGGAGTACATCCCGTCAGCACGGGTCCGTGCGGTCCTCGACGTACGGCCCGCCCGAGCGGTGACCGTAGCACCCGACAGAGGGCGGCCGGTGTTGGCATCGATCACCTGCCCGTTGATGGTCCCCGGACGCCCCGCGTTGGGATCAGGAGACAGGGCGATGTCTACCCAGGTGACCTCCTCGTCCGTCACCCATATTTCTTCCCGTGTCCTCGGGACAAACCCGTCCTTGGACGCGGTAATCCGGTAGCTACCCGCAGGGAGATCGGTGATCGTGTACGTTCCATCCGCGCGGGTGCGGGCCGTGCGGGTCGTGGTCCCGTTGGTGGCGGTGACGGTTGCATCCGAAATGGGCACACCGGCGAGGGCATGGGTCACCCGTCCCGAGATCGCCCCGCCCGGAGGCGGCATCGTCATCCGAGCGGCAAACGCGTTGTACACGTTGAGCCGCTTCACCCCCTCCGGGAACGCGTGGCCTGCGCACTCGTCAGGGAAGACGGGATCGCCGGTCGTGGTGAGGAGGTCAGCCACGGCGGCGCGTATCATCTCCGGCCACTTGCCCCACACCAGGGCCGCGGCCCCGGCCACGAACGGGGAAGCCATCGAGGTCCCCGACATCCACGTGTAGTCCGGCGGGCTGCCACCCCACCACTCGCTGCGCCGGGAGAACGTGGAGTAGATCGAGACTCCGGGGGCGGCGATGTCCACGTAGTCTCCGTAGTTGGAGAAGCAGGCCTTGCGGTCCTCCCATTCCGTGGCCCCCACCGCGAGAACGTTGTCGTAGGCCGCAGGATACATCAGTTCCGTGGCATCCCAGTTCCCAGCGGCGGCCACGACGAGGATTCCCTTCCCCACCGTGTACTCCACGGCGGCCCGGATGTAGCGGGAGTCGAAAGGCCCTCCCCAGCTCAGGTTGATGACCTTGACCCCGGGGTAGTCCGCGGCGTACACGATCCCCGCCGCCCCGGCGAAGGTCGGGATCCACCACCGACCGACCCGGATCGCCAGGACCCGGCTCGGCCCGGACACGCCCGCCACCCCCACGTTGTTGTTGTTGAACGCCGCGGTGATCCCAGCGACGTGGGTCCCGTGGCCGGTCGTGTCCATCGGGTCCATGTCCCCGTCGAAGTAGTCCGGCCCCTTGATGACCTTCCCTTTAAGGTCCGGGTGGTCGTAGTCCACCCCGGTGTCCACCACGGCGATGATCGGCCCGGTCGTAGGGAGGGTCGACGAGGCAATTCGGTTAAACCCGATCTGCCGCATCCCCCACTGACGGTCGTAATACGGATCGTTCGTGATCGCCTTCGGCCCCACGACCTGAGGCTGGGAGAAGAGCTCGTACACGTAGTTGAGCCCCACCGACTGCACGTCCGGCTCGGCCTCAACGTTGGCCTTTGCCGTCTCTAGAGCTAACCCCGCGGGTAGGGTCACGAGGACCAACCGGAGCTTGTTGATCCGTCCCCGCAGCTGCACCCCGTGCTTACTGCACAGGGCGTTGATCGCGGGATCTGTGAACTTCCCAGGCTTGAACTCGACGATGAGCTGACCGGGCACAAACCGGGGGGTCTCAGGCTTCTCCCCCTCCAGGGCCAGCGGGGAAAGCTCAGCCTCCGCCCACACCCCGTGGTCCACCCACACCTCGTCCGCAGACGGGACCGTCCCCTGATTCCCAGAAAAAAGCCCGCTGAAATAGCCGCACCCGCCCAACACTAAGATCGCCGCACCGACAGCTACAACCAAACCCCAGCGCACTGGTTTCATCCTCCCCCTCCTGTTCCATACTGTAATCTCGATTTTGGACCAACCGTCTTGTTTGCTCGCCCGAACCACCCCCTTTCGGCGGTTACACGCATGATAGTGCCAGAGCAAGTTTCTGTCAACTGCGGATCGCCTGGCCATATGCTCTTCGCGACGACGAACGCAATGTGATACACGTCAGGATCCGTTTCCAGAAAAGTCAACCGGAGGGCGACGACCCGCCCAATCTTCTCGGTCATCCGGTTGCGGTCGCTTCCCTCGAGCCCCTCGCGCCCTATCGCTGGAGCTCCGCCCCGGGTGGGAGCAGGTCCACCAGACCTCGTCTCCGCACGCTACAGCCGCGCCGGCAGAAAGCTCACCCTCCCCCCGCCCCTCCCATCGAGGGAGGGGAACACAGAGGGCTCCACAGCCGGAGGGGAACTGCCTCCATCCAGCCGTAGCCGGTCAACATGCGCCAGGACAGCCTCCACGTGGGCTTGCCAAACGGATCAGCGCGCGGCCTGACCCTCCCCCGGTGCCTCCACTTCCACGAACTCCACCGGGAGGTCGTACCGGGGAAGCCTGACGATGTGGAAGGGCTGGGTCAGCACCTGGAGGAGGAAGCTCCCCGGCGGGGGTGTTTCCACCGCGACCTTCACCCTAAGCTTGTCCTGGAGCTGAAGAACTTCCGTGATCGTTGCCGTGTACCCGGAGGTGGGCTTCTCCCCAAGGAAGAACGCGAGCACCATCTCCCGGGCGAAGTCCACCGGAGGAAGGGGCGGCGCGGGGACCCGGCCCGCCACGTGCTCCGCCTAAAGCCTTTCCCACGCGGTCCCGTCCCGCACCCAGCTCCGGACGCCCTGGTCCACAGTCTCAAATTCAACGAGCGCCGCCGCTACTCCCCGGACAAACCGGGGCAGCCATCGCCCCCTCGTCTTTGGGAAGACAGCCCACCAACAGCAAGCCCACTGCCATCATCACGACCACACCCGCCCTGCGCATCATCCCCAGTCACCTCCGCAACGGCCCCCCAGGGGGGCACGCGGCGAAGAGGAAGGCCCCCGTCGCCGGACGGGGGCCTGAGGGGTCAGGTGGAACCTACTAGAAGCAGTTTCACCACGTCCGCTCAAATCCCCATGCTAGGGGGATCCCGAGCTTGCCGACGGGAAGCGGAAGAGGATCGAGCTGCTGTTGCTTCCCAAGAAACCTGTGGACTGTCCGCCCGTCGCTGACCGGAAGGCCGGCGAGGGAATCCCGTACGTCTTGGGGCCGGGTGCCGGCGGCAGGACAGCCCGGGGAGCACGGGGCGTAGGTGAGCGCCGGGCGGAGGCCCCGCCGCCGGGAGGAGGGAGTCTGGGAACGGATCTGGTAGGTCCTCCTCGAACCCTGGACGAACAGGGCAGGATCCAGTGAACGCGGGCGTTCCTCGAGGTTAGCTTCGTCCCCATTTCGGCCACGGACACCCCCCAGGACATCCGCCTCAAGGCCCAGTACGCGGCGTTCCTCTCCTAGACAAAGCTCGACGAGCTCCGCCCGGGCCAGGAGATCCTGTGTACGGAGCCTGGGAAGCACAAGGTGTTTCTCGAGCACATCGCCGTGCACCGCTACTTCCTGAGGATCGAGGAGGGCGGGAGGTGCCGGAGGCCGAGGCCGTGGCCTCCTGGTACGCCCGGGTGTACCGGCCGCTTGTGGAGGTGTTCCACCGCACCGGGCCCCTCGCCCACTTCCCGGGGCGGACCGAAACTGACCTCTACGTGTGGATCTCCGAGCCCCTGTACTACCTGCGGGAGCTCCATGGCCCGGAGGTGGGCCTTGAGGGGGCGGTGGAGGACTTTGTCCGCCGGTTCGGGGTCCAGGAAGCGCGACGGGGCTCCCCCGTCGGCGGGGTAATTCTCGTTACAGACCAGGTTCCACTTCCCCGCGGACTGACGCCCCCGGGAAACGGTTCCCGCACGGGTACAGATGGACAGGTTCAAACAACGCAAGGAGGTCCGCCGATGAACCGACTGTGGATTGGGGTGGTGTGCGCCGCGGCCTTGGCTGTTCCCGCGCTGGCCCAACTGAGCGGAAGCTGGGAGGCCAGTCTCACCATCCTCCCGTCTCCTGTGACGCTTGAGAGAAGCGTTCTGACCCTGAGCTACCCGGTGGCCCAGGGGTGGAAGATCACAAGCACGTCCACGTTCGGAACCCTGGGGCTCACCGAGCAGGAGTTCGGGATCGCTGGGCAATTCGGTCCGTTGACCATCACTGGGGGGCTCAATTTCAACCCTCAAACCCCGAGCACGGTCATCGTCACTTATCCACCGGGCTGCAGTCCTCAAACGGAAAGCGTGGTCCTCGCCGCACCCGCCTACAAGTCGGCGTGGTTCTTGATCACGCTCAACCTGTTTGGGGTGGAATTTGGGCTCAAGCTGAACCACTGGGCGTACCCCTACACCAAGGATCCCACGGACCCCAAGGCCACGGAGAGGTACCTCTGGCCATGTTGTCCGCCGCAGACACAGACCTACACGCTCCTTGCTCTTATAATGCATACACGGCCGGTGACCTTCACGGCGCGTTTCTCCGATTGCGGCGCCGGAATATCGTTTCAGGATGTCACCCTCACCTTCTCTGGCCCCTCCTTCTGCTGTGGAATCACCCATCACATCGAGGTCTACTTCACTAAGCTCGGCTTTCAGTACGTCACGTTCACCCTCGATCTTCCCATCTGCTGCGGAATCTTCCTCGAGTCGTCGATTCGATACACCGTCGACAGTAAGCGGTTCTCCATCAAGCCGAAGTGGCTGGGGGGCGGGCAAGTCTGTTTCGAGATCTACGGCGACGTCCTGTGGGACGACACAGCGCTGACGATCAACGGGCTTGCGATCTACGGTCACCGGTTCCGCTGCGAGTTCACCGCCTGCTCCTACATCGAGTTCCTGACCGCGCTCGATGTGGACAAGGTGGAGGAGATCTTGAAGGACGAGGATCTTTTCCAGGGCAACGAGTTTGAGTACCTGAAGCTGGGTTTCTGCGGTCCGGGATGCTGCGGGGGTTTGTACACCGTAGACATCTCGTTCTACTTCCAGCCGGAGGGGAGCTTATTTGGCTTCACGCGCTTTGGGGCCAGATTCGGTGCCCCGCTCCTCGCCAACTTCACGCTCTACCTCTCCACCGGCATCTCGGCGATCGGCGGTCCCACCACCTTCTCCGTGGGGTGGGTGTTTCGGTTCTAGGGGGAGCTAGTCGAGGCGGGGCTGGGGACGGAGGGTGTCCTCGGGCTGGAACGAGAGCCACTAGGAGATAGCGCCCAGCCGCGCGGCGGCCGCGGCAAGGAGCCTCCTCCGCCGTCGCCGGGGCCGGGTTCCCCAGGGCCCCGCTGCGGGAGAAGTCCAACGCGTCGAACCCGATCTCGATCCCGTGGAGCTTCTTCCCCCACGCAGGGCGGCGCCGGGTAGAGTCCCAGGACGGGGCGTAGATCCGGTGGCGCAAGAGCGCTGTGCCCTGCAGTTGGGGCAAGGCAGCCTTGACGACAAGGCCACCGGCGGTTTCCTTTGGTGGAAATCTTGAGAGAAGGAGGAACCCAACCGATGGCCCACGGGCGGATCGCGCTCCGGGAGCTTCTGGGCAAGTACCGGGATGACACGCAAGTGGACGCCCTCAAAGGGGGCCTGGTGCTCCTGGTCCAGGAGCTGATGGAGGCGGACGGAGAAGGCACCTCGGTCGGTGGTCCAGGAGGCGTACGGGCACGGGGTGA
>ERZ1685331.211-NODE-211-length-10948-cov-22.148719_pt1 | contig 10948 bp, 5 predicted proteins | sample MGYA00580194_ERZ1685331 | MGnify/ENA primary metagenome ERZ1685331 (study PRJEB41501, sample SAMN08275520) | hot springs metagenome | biome: alkaline hot spring; material: microbial mat | place: Russia: Ush-Beldyr | collected 2015-07 | depth 0.5 m m ...
TGCGGGCAGGCACAGGGGCCTGCCCCTACGATGGCGCGGTCGGGGGCGGTTGGCGCCCCCCTGTGGGCGCTGGTGAGAGGTGTGGTCGGGGCGCCCGTGGTGGGCGCCCATTGCGGGCAGGCACAGGGGCCTGCCCCTACGATGGCGCGGTCGGGGGCGGTTGGCGTCCCCCTGTGGGCGCCCGTAGGAGGCGCGGTGGGGACGCCCGTGGTGGGCGCGGTCGGGGCGCCCCTTGTGGGCGCCTATGGCGGCACGCAGGAGCATTCCAACCATGATTCACACGCACAGCACTCCAGGTTTTCAGACAACGCCGATGACCGTCGTCGCCTATCGGATTCTCGTGGCGACACTGTTTGTCGTTGCGGCGCTGCTGGCGACGATCAATCTGCCATACGCGCCGCGCACCTGGTTCGATGAGGGGTCGCACCTGCACGTGCCGAAGACGCTGGTGCAGTACGGCAAATATGCCGATATCAGCGCCACGCCTGACGGCGGCGTCGAGTTTCGCTATCACGGACCCACGATCGGCATCGGTCCGACGATTATGCTGCCGGTTGCGGCAGTCTATCAGGTGTTCGGCGTCGGACTGACGCAGGGGCGGCTGGTCATTGTGATCTATTTCGCCATTGCGCTTGTTGCCGGGTATGCGCTTGCGCGGCGTTTGTATGATCGCTGGACTGCGCTGATCGCGCTGGCGCTTCTTCTGGCGTCGCGCACCGTCAATTATGAAGGGTTGATCGAGTATGGACGGCAGGTTCTTGGTGAGGCGCCAGGGGTGGCTTTCGTTTTTCTGGGGATGCTGGCGTGGCTGGCGGCGCTGAAGACAGGAGCGCAGCCGGCGCTGCGGCGCACGCATTGGATTTGGAGCGTCCTGGCGGGGCTGGGGTTTGGTCTGGCGCTGGTGACAAAGAATCAGTTTGTGCTCATCGTTCCGCTGGCGCTCGCGCTGATCGCATTGCTCGACTGGCGCTACTATCGGGCTGGAACCTGGGCGCTGCGTCTGGTTCCGCCGGTTGTTGCTGTTGGTTGTTTCGCGCTCTGGACGGTGGTCCAGTTTGCGCTACTCGGTCCCGGCACATTTTTCGAGAACCTTCAGCAAACCCGGCAGGCTGCCGGAGGAGCGATTTTCGTCTTCAACCTGCATTCGACCCTGCGCGCCGGGTATTACCTGTTGCGCCCCGATCTTTTCGGCGGACTGGTTGTACCGGCGCTGGCGTACACCATCTGGCGTGCACGCCGCCGCACGTCGCAGGGGCTGAGCGAAGCGCTCCTGGCGCTGATCATCGGCCTGTGGCTGGCGTGGTTCGTCGGCGTATCCCTTGGCTGGCCCCGCTACGCCTTTCCGGCGGTGGCGCTGAGTGCGCTAACTGTCGCGCGGCTAGCGTTCGATACAATCGTCTGGCTACGCCGCGTGCTGCCGGTGGCTGCGACGATCGCGACTGTCTATCTGATTATCATCATCGCGCTGCCGATTGCACTGACAGCGCGCGTTGTCTTCACGCCCGACGACAGCGCCCAGCGATTTGCTGCATATCTGAATGCAAACGTGCGGGAAACAGCGATCATCGCCACATGGGAACCGGAACTGGGGGTGCTGACCGATCATCGCTATCTCTATCCGCCCCAGTCAACGCTTGATCAGGCAGTGCGGCACACCTGGTTGGGGGGTGATCCGGTGCGCTACGACTGGTACGCTGCTCAACCGGAGTATGTTGTGGTTGGTCCATTTGGGGCGTATACAGGCGTCTATGACCCTACCGATCTTGCGCTCTGGTACACTCAGGTTGCTCAGATTGGACCCTATGCATTATTTATGCATCGTTAGGGAGAATGTTTGGTGCTCATCAAGTCGTTCTGGCAACATACAACGATCTTAAGGCGTACACATATGCAGAGCCTGGCTTTAGCGCTGGGTTTGGCAATAACCATTGCTCTGTTCTACTGGCGCCCGATCTTACGAGGCGAGGCTCTGGTTCCTACCGATCTATTATTTATCTACGCAGCGTTTCAGAAAGCAGCGCCTGAGGGATTTATAGGACCGTCCAATCCACAAATCACAGACCCGGTGTTTAAGTTTTATCCGTGGCAGGTTGTCGCACGTGAGACGCTCGAAGAACGGCAATTCCCCCTCTGGAATCCGTATCAGTTTTCTGGAACGCCGCTACTGGCAAATGGCGAGTCGGCGTTTCTCTATCCCTTGAGTCTGCTAGGACTTCCTCTAACCATCCCCCAATCCTGGAGTCTCTCGATCTTGCTCCGCATCTTTATTGCGGGGTATGGCGTGTATCTCTTTACAAGAAGCATTGGCATTAGTTTATCAGGGGCAGTGCTCGCAACCCTGGCATTTGCGTTTAGCGCATCAATGACAGTCTGGTTGAACTATCCTGTTAGTTATGCCTACTCCTGGATGCCGCTGCAACTCTACATGTGTGAGCGATTGATACGGCGGCGGTCGCTAACGGATACGATCGTTACAGGTGTCATTATCGCGTTCCATTTACTTGGAGGGCATATCCAGACCTCGTTCATGATCATGCTCGTATGGGGAGCATATGGGGTGTTTCGCATTGTGAGCGACTATCGTGCGGAACACATCGTACGCCAGATGATACAGCGTCTGGCATTGCTGGCGCTGGCGTGCGTTGTCGGTATGATGCTCGCGGCAGTTATGCTTGTGCCATTTGGTGAATGGTTATTCGAGGGAAGCGAACTTCAGCGGCGTGTGGAAGGTCGAAGCATCAACCTGATCGATCCGGATCTTGGGCTGAATATCGTGTCACTTGTTACCGTACTAATCCCTAATATGCTCGGCAATCCGACATGGGGATCGGGTGAAATTTTGCGCCGACGAGCTTTATTGAGCAGACTATTTACGTCGGCATATTACCACTTGCATTTGCATCTCTGGCTATCGCAACGCTGCGCAGTACATCTGACAGCGAGAGAGCAATACATCGGAGTCGAATAGTATTTTTTGCGCTCCTGGGAGGTATTTCCCTGGCGCTTGCAGTTCGTCTGCCGATCTTTGATCTGATTAATCAGCTACCTGTCTTTAATATCATTGCGCATCAGCGATACCGACTGATCTTCACTTTCTGCGCTGCTGTGCTTGCAGGCTACGGGATGGACATATTCCTTGCCAGCGATGAGTGCAAAAAGCGCCGTTTCGCTCGATTATTATTGGTATTCGCCGTAATTTCGACTATAGGATTGCTTTCTGTTTTAGCAGCGCTTATCGTCTTTCGTGAACCGCTGATGGTCTTCAATCGTATCCGAATGCAGTACGAACTGATGCTTCGTGCATATGAACCGTTAAATCTTGCAATGTACACCCCTGTATATGCTGCAGGAATTTTTGGTTTAATTCTGATATTTGTTCAACGATTTCGTGCTAATGCTGTGGTGATTACGCATATTATTACTGGCATCACTTTTGCAGATCTGGCACTCTTTGGTTCAGGAATCAATCCATCACTACCACTCGATCGTATTTATCCAACAACTCCGGTTATCGAAACAATACGTCGCGGTTTGATCGATCAACCGCAGGCGCGAGTGGTGGGTTTGTACGATACGATGCCAGGAAATACGGGCACGCCATACGGTCTGTACGATATCACCGGAACTGATTTCCCGCCACGCCACTATACTGAGGTTGCTCTACTGGCCGGTGCAACTCAACCCTCGAGCTTCCGTTTAGCTTTTCCCCGTCTTGATCCGCGCATTGCCAGTATGCTTGGCGTTCGTTATGTCGTTGCATTTGACTGGCCTGATGGCTGGAGTGGTGATCAACTACGCCTTGTGTATCGTGATGAACACGCATTAGTCTATGAAAATCTCAGTGTTCTTCCTCGCGCTTATCTCGTAAGACGCGCCATAGTCGCGAAAGATCGAGAAGCGCTCGAGATGCTGGCCTCGCCAGATTTTGATCCGGCTGTTGAAATCGTGGTCGATCGCTCTCCACCTGTTACGCTTGCCAGTGACAGACCTGCAGCAGGAACTGTCACTTTTGTTTCGTACAGCGCCAACCGGGTGGTGCTTCAGGCAGTGGTGCAACACGATAGCATGCTGTTTCTTAGCGATACCTACTATCCTGGCTGGCGTGCGCTGGTGGATGGAGCAGAGACCTCGATTTATCGTGCCAATCACGCCTTTCGAGCAGTATATCTTCCTGCTGGAAGTCATACTGTTGAATTCGTTTATGATCCACAAACGTTCCGGCTAGGTCTGGGAATAACAACGATAGGCTTAGTACTGGCAGGTGTTCTCCTTGCGTGGGAGCGCAGACGATTATGTGCGACTCGTGCGTCGAAAAGCAAAGGGAGTCATTAACATCCGGAATTTGTACATGCGCCAATGTGCACGACAATTGCGTTGGATAGGCCTTATTATTCTTGGCGCCGCACTGGCTGGTTGTGTCGATGGTAACACACCTGGAGCGTCATCCCCCGCAGCGCAATCTTATCGAATAGACGCGCAACCAACACCCCTCCTTACCGATGCGCTGCCGACGCCACGACTCGATGGCATCGCCGCCGAGCGCCGCGAGGTGCGCTTCTCCAGCGGCGATGCCGAACTGGCAGGAGAACTTGATCTTCCGCCGGGCGCCGGTCCCCATCCGTTGGTGTTTATCATTCATCACTCGGGTCCTGTTCCGCGCGACTCTTACGGCTACCTGGCAGAGATTCTGCTGCGCGCCAGGTATGCCGTGTTCCGCTTCGATAAGCGTGGGACCGGCGCGAGCGGTGGCGTGTATGGGTGCTGTGAGAGCGATGATGCGCTGGCAGCCTATCGCGCTGCGGTCGCACAACCGGGCATTGATCGCTGCCGGGTCGTTATCGTTGCACAGAGCATTGGCACGCAGCATCTTGCAACGCGGTTCGCGGAGTACGCTCAGGCGCAGGCGCCACGCGGCGTGGCTCTGCTCTCCAGTCTGCTCCGCGCCAGTGACATTGTGCGCATCGAGGCGCCGATCATTGTCATCGTGGCGGATAGCGAACCAGAGTTGACTGCTATCGGTCCCGAAGCGGTAGCGGCGTACAACGCGCGTTTTTCTTCTTCGGCGGTGCTGTACATTGCTGAAGGCGCTGAACATACCCTCTTCGACATCCGCGATGGTCCTATCGACTGGACCGATCCCGGCTGGGTGGAGCGCTATCATCGTGGCGCGATGGAAGCGCTCGTGCAACAACTCGATGCCTGGCGCGGCGCACGAACGCCGGGGTCCTGTTAGTGCTGACGACACCGCTGTAAAACTCACACACAGGCGCAAAGGCGCAGAGGTTCCGAGTCAGGAAGACGCCGACGATGGCTTGTGCACGCGTACAATCTCGCACACAGGCGCAGAGGTGCAGAGGTTCTGCCCCTCCACCGTACCCGCACCCGACGCGGCGCCGTGAGCCTGTCGAGGGGCTGCACCGTCGGGTTGATCCTGCAAAGGGCGCGGCAGCGCCCTTGCCATGGAACGCGCAAACGCCGACCAATAGCCCCGCACCAGCAGGGTTGTGTGCGATCAGCGCGGGCATTATAAACCCTGGATAAATCCTTCGCTATCCGCCCACCCACCTGGCGACCGAAGCCGCGGGCTATGGCAGGAGAAGCCCGTCTGCGCGGGCTCGATCGGGCAATACCGGATTAATTTCTCGAACGCCATCGTGTCCGTGCGTCGAGTCACATCCCGCCGGCGAACACCACGCCCGTGCTGCCGGATGCCCCCGGTCGCCGCGCCTCCCTCGGCAATGACCGTCGCCCCCGTCCAGCCACTCGCAGGCGGGCAGGGACCAGGGCGGCTGGCTACCCCCGCGTGTGGCTCCTCGCGCCTTTGACGGTCATCTGAGCCTGCATACCTGTCGGGCTGGAGATGGCGTCCGTGAACAAAGAGTCATCCAGCGGCGTGACATGCCCCATACGAAATCTGTACGATAGAGCAGGTCGATATACCCGAACCATCGGTAGAACGGAAACGCTAATGAATTGGCGGGATTATACTCGAAGCGGTGCAGTTGTGAGGAAGCCTCAGAGCGCCGCTGTTTACGGAGGAGGCTCGGATGTTTGCTCATCCTCTTGTTGTGAGACGGATGGTTTCCCGTAGATTTGCGAATCCAGCACGGGGCGCTCGTCTGCGCCGGATCATATCGGGACTGCTCATTTCATTAATGTGGACGATTTTTGCCGCTCTCCTGCAGACGTCGGCTGCCGCGCCCTCCGCTTTACAGATTACGAACATTCAGCCCAACGCGAGCAGCGTCGGTCTGTACGAGAAGTTCGAACTGACCTTTACTGTCAATGGCTCAGTAGCGGCCAATCCCTCCTTTCCCTACGATCCATCCCCTCCTGCAGGGGTGCCAGCCGGCGTGGGCATCAGTGTGGAAGGGCTGTTCAGCCCCGACAACTGGACGACGGTTCTGACCCAGCCGGGATTCCTGTATCAGGGATATGAGCGTCGATGCATTGGCGGCAATCCCGACAATGGTTGTCTGGACGGCGCTGAGTGGCTCTATCCACAGGGCAACCCGGTGTGGAAGGTGCGGTTCGCACCGCAGCGCACAGGGACATGGCGCTACCGTGTGCGCGCTACCGACGCTTCGGGTACGGTGCAGAGCAGCGAGGGCACGTTCACCGTGACTGCGTCGAGCATACCGCACAACCGTGGCTTCATCCGCATCAGTCGGACGGATCCCGGATATTTCGAGTACTCGGATGGAACGCCGTTCATCGGTGTTGGCTTCAACGAGGGTTTCGACGGCACATGTTTCACCTATGCTGTCGATGCTGGCATGCGTCATCTTGCGGCTGGTCGGGTCAATTTTTTGCGCATGTGGATGACTGGATCGGGCATATTTATGGCGCCCTGGAATCCCTGGCATTCGCATCACCTGCCGGGAGAGGGAGGCTACCTTAACCCCTCCAGCCTGACGTATGCTCAGTCCTATCCCGGTCATCTGGTGTCGCTGCGTCTGTGGGATTACCCGGACCCCTCAATAGAAAACCGGCGCAATCCCTGCATGTTTCAGGGTTTTAGCAGCAATGTGTCTGTCAAACCGAGCACGACCTACCAGTTGATCCTCCGTATCAAGACGATCGACGTCACCGGTCCGCGCAATCGCGCCTTCCCAGACTATGGTTTGACAGTGCGCAAAGCAGGCTGGCTGGGGGACGAATGCGCCAATCCTGCGGCGACGAGCGGCGCATCCACGCGACTGGCAGGCTATGTCCACGGCACAACCGATGGCTGGACGACGGTCACATCCACGTTCACCACCGACGCGAACGAGTTTTTTCTCGGCAATCTTTACCTGATCCTGGAAAATACCACTGGCGGTCAGGCATTTGTGGACGAAATTTCGATCCGTGAAGTGGCGGGCGGAATGCCAGTCGGACCCGAGGTGGTACGCAAGAACCGCTTTGCCTATCACCTCTACTTCGACCAGCAACCATCCTGGCAATGGGACCATCTTTTTGCGGAAGCGGAACGCAATGGCGTGACCATCCGACCGGTGGTGCTGGAAAAGAATGACTGGATCGCCAACCACATCGATGCTAATGGCAATCCCACAGGCGGCTATTACGACCTTGACAACAACCGCTTCTATGCCGCGCCAGATACAGCAGTACGGCGTTTCCACGAGTATTTCTGGCGCTATCTTATCGCTCGCTGGGGCTACTCGCGCGCCGTGCATTCGTGGGAGTTGATGAATGAAGGGGATCCGTACAACGGCAATCACTACGCTCAGGCGAATGCGTTCGGCGAATTCATGCACACCCACGATGCTCATCCGCATCTGGTGACGACATCCAACTGGCATAGCTTTCCCATCGCCGAATTCTGGGGGAACCCTGCCTATCGACACGTGGACTATGCCGATATTCACGCCTATGCCTGTTGTGGCGCTCTGGCGGCTGGTTGGGCGCAGAATATCAGAAGTCCGCTCAGCTTCGAAGATCGCCCGGCGTATGTGGCAGGCGGTCGCGGACATTCGGTGCGCATTCCGGGTAGCACGCAATTCAACAACGAAGGAGGCACGTCTCGCTCACTGGTGATCCGTGGACGGGGTGAGTGGGTCATACGATACCAGATGAAGGCGGAGAGGTTTACCGGCCAGTGCGGGTATGGGATTTCCGATACCCTGGCAGGACCGCGCCTGCTCTGGCTACTTGACAACGCACGCTCCAACGTCGTGCCTCCGGCGCTATCGGGGCAGAACTTTGTGTGCACTGCGCCGGCGGGATCCTACGACTGGCGCACATTCGACAGCCGCATGACGGCCGATGGTCAGCCTGCACCTCGCACAGCACGGTTGATTATCGATGACAATAACCTGCACGAACTGGCTATCTTTTTCCAGAATGGCTTTGGTACGGGCGGCAACGCCTGGATCGACAATGTGGAGCTTATCAGTCCCGATGGTCGGCGCGTGCATCTGAATGGCGAGTTCGACCTGACGCGGATCGATTACGACACTGCTCAACTGACATCCGCCTACAGCCTCGAGATCGGCGGGCGCACACTCTCCGGTCCTGGCAAACCCGTCACCCGCGGCGAAGTCGGGATTGGCGATGAGCGCGATTATCGCGGCGATCACGAGCACGACCAGAGCCGTGATACGCGGGGGGTGTGGCTGCATCACTTCGTATGGGGACAGATCAATGTCGGCGGCCTGTATGAACTCTATTGGGATCCGCACAATATCCATCGTTACAACCTTTACTCCCATTTCAAAACGTTCCGTGACTTCATGGATGGTCTTCCTCTGAACAACGGACGATATGCCGATGCGCGCGCGCTGACGTCTCACCCTGATCTGCGCGCCCTCGGTCAGGTGGACCGCGTGGCCCGACGGGGTCATCTCTGGCTGCACCATCGCCAGCACACCTGGCGCAATATCATTGATAACGTCTCGCTGACACCGCTTTCGGGTTCGGTCACTATTCCCGATATGGCGCCCGGTACGTATCGCGTCACCTGGTGGGATACATGGCAGGGCACACCCCTACTGACGCAGACAATATCTGCATCGGGACGCAATCTGGTTATTCCGCTCCCCCGTCCTCTGGAAAGCGACATAGCACTCAAGTTCGAACCTGTCGATGGTCGCATGTACACCGTGTTCCTGTCGACGGTCGCCCTGTGATCCCGTGAAATGGGAACCGGACTGCACGCTGTGTGCAGGACCGCTCATTCCGTGTGTCGATGCAAGACATTCCCGCACGGCTCCGTTGCCGTTCGTTGATTACCATCATCAGGCATTCCGCCTGAATAGGAGGCAATTTATGAAACGCAACCGTTTCCTGCTGCCACAGATCGCAGCAGTTCTGGCATTCATCGGCGTTCTCCTGTCGCTCGCAGCTCCCACGCAGGTAACGCCAGTAAACGGCAGCGCGGCAATCCAGTTTTCGAGCGCGACCCTGGCGCCAGCGCCGGGACAGACGATTGACCCCGATGCTGCGCCTTCCCCTACGGATGTATTGGTCGCAGCGCCGATACCAGAAGGCGCCTCATCGCTGTACCTGCCGCTTGTGATACGTAACAGGCATACTCTCACACCTTCTCCCTCGCCGTCTCGCTTGCCGACACGTTCGCCAATTCCTTCATCCACGCCAGCACGTTCGCCGACGCCTTCACCCACACCGACAGGCGGCGGATCGCCGTTGCCTCCCCCAGGTGGCGGGTCACAAGAAGAGTGGAGCCAGCACGCGCACAATGCGCAGCGCACCGGCTATACGCCGCAGACCGTCCCCTCCCCCTGGCGCTGGCGCTGGTCCTGGAACGGTCCCAACTCCTCCGGCGGCATCGCCAAGGTCACCACCGGCGGCTCGCTGCCGCGCAATGTGCAGCCGGTCACCGGCGGCGGGCGGGTCTACCTCGCTGCCGGCGTCGACGGCGTCTTCGCCCTTAGCGAAGCCACCGGGCAGCAACTCTGGCAGCGCAGCGGCATCGGCGACGTCCGCTCGACCGTCGCCTACGACCGCGACACCGGCGCCGTGTTCGCCGTCTCCGCCAATGGCCGGCTCTACCAACTGCGCGCGCAGGACGGCGCCATCCGCGCCGAGTTCAACGCCGGGCAGACCAGTAATCTGCCCCTGCCCCCCGCCGTGCTCGACGACCGCGTGCTCTTCTCGATGGGCACTGCGGTCTACGCCGTCGACAAACGGACGCTGCAGCCGCTCTGGCGCTACGATGCGGGGGCGACCGTCGCCGTTCCGCCCGCCTACTCGCCCTCGCGCAATGTGGTCATCGTGGCGACCGAACCGGACCTGTTCGTCCACGCGATCCACAACAGCACCGGCGCGCAGCGCTGGCGGGTGCGCCCGGTGCACGCCAGCCGCAATTTCAGCGACCCGACCGAGTTCCGCTACGGCTGGCCCGTGATCGCCGACGGCGCCGGGTATGCACTTGTCAGAGTGCGATTGGAGGCGGGGGATAATCTCCATCGCATCTGGCCCAGGACGAATAATGAGATGCGGCAGTTGCTCAGAACGTATCCAGGTGAACAGGTGATATTCGTACTTGATCTGGACGATGGCAACGTACCTTTCATTGCCAATGTAGGGAACGGTGGCTATGGCGACAGCGGCTATCTGCCGATGGGACCGCAGCCGGTGGTCAAACGCTTGCCGGATGGCAAGGAAGTGGTGTACACCGTTATTCGTGCCAGGCACGAGGTCTACGATCCACCCTGGAATTCATACTTTGGTGAGATGGTGCTGGACGACACAACCGTAAGCGGATTGCAGGGCGGTGACGTGCGATTCATTCGCTTCGACTGGCCCCCAGGCGATCCCTACCCTTACCTGCTCACTGATGAACAGCCTAATGTGTCAATGGCTGGAGATTATCTGTTTGGCGGACACTGGGAAGCCGGGTTTGCGGCGCGCATCCTGGATCGTTCTGGCGCGCGCGGCAGTTTCAGCGCCAAGATTACGACGCAGCGCCTGGCGACGATTGTCA
>ERZ1685331.213-NODE-213-length-10886-cov-20.108577_pt1 | contig 10886 bp, 7 predicted proteins | sample MGYA00580194_ERZ1685331 | MGnify/ENA primary metagenome ERZ1685331 (study PRJEB41501, sample SAMN08275520) | hot springs metagenome | biome: alkaline hot spring; material: microbial mat | place: Russia: Ush-Beldyr | collected 2015-07 | depth 0.5 m m ...
CGGGAAATTGCCTATCCCATTGCTGTTCCTATAGCAAGGCGAGACTCAATAACTTGTGACCAATGGCCTTAGCAGGCTTGGCGGCCTGCGCCACACCGGGTCGCTTGCGCTACAAACCTCTCGGCGTGGGCGTGACCGGCAGGGAAATTTCCACCTGCACGGTGGCAGGCAGGACGGCACCCACCACCACCCCCTGCGGCGTGACGACTACCTGCGGCGCCAACGAATACCGGCCGGCATTCAGACCGAACAGGTCCACCAGCACCCGCACGTCCTCCGGCCTCAGTTCCTCCAGAACAGGCAACGGCCCGTTCAGAATGACCTCTACCTCCTCCGGCGCGACGGTCGCCATCAGGCCCGGTGCCAGTCCCTGAATCTCCACCGGTCGGCGGACGGTCATACTCCCTTCTATCGGGACGACGGTGACCCGCACGGTGACCACCGGCTCCTTCATCAGGAGCGATACCCCCTCCGGCGCGACCAGTGGCAACCGGACCTCCAGGCTCTCTTTGGTGTTCTCCAACTCCAGCGGCGCCGTCCCCAGATAGCCGGGAATCTGGGAGATGACCTCCGGCGCGCCATAGACGGTCACGATGGGCGGGTCCACGGTGATGCCGGAAATACGGTAGCCGGAGGCGACCTGACCGGTCAGCCGAGCCGTCACCGCCAGGTCGCGGAAACCGCTCAGTTGCTCCACGGCCACGTGGATGGCGATCCGGGAGGGCGTCAGGGTGATGTAGGGCACCTCTTTGCCCTGGGCGTCATACGGCTTGAGGTCAAACTCGCCGTCCACGTCAGCCCGGCGGCCTTCCACAGAGACGACGGCCTGGGCCTCCACCACCTGGGCGACCAGCGACTCCGGCCCGCTAACAGTAACCGTCAGCACATCGCTCTCCGGCGGACGGGCGATGTAGCCCAGCGGCGGGTTCCCCTCCAGACGGAGCCGGACCGGCACCTCCGACCGGGTCACTTTTTCCAGATACACCAGCAGGGTAGAAGGCTCCACCCGCCGGACCTGTACCGGCCCCAGGCCTACCTGCACCTGAACAGGCAGGGCGTAGGTGCCGGGCTTGAGACCGCTCAGGTTGACGGACGCCCGGATGTCCTCGGGCCGCAGGGCCTTCCAGACCGACTGCGGCGCCCGCAGGACGACAGAGACGCGCGCGTCAATCTGGCCGTAGGCGATCATCCCCTCCGGCACGTTCGTCAGCGAGACCGGTATAGCCGACGGGAAGGCCTGCTCCATAGTGGGATTCTCCTGCTCCACCGCCGTGGCCCAGATGAGGGTGGAGAGGGCCAGGGAGAGGAGAATCAGCCCCAGATTGCTCCATAACCAGCGCATTGTCTTTCTCATTGGGAGAATCAGAGAATCAGGAGAAGCAGTGATTCGGTTATTCTTCTGATGCTTCTTTTTTCCAGAGCCGGCGCGGTTCCAGGACGTTCTGGTAGAAGGCCCGCAGGACCCGCTCCAGGCGGTCCGGGTCCAGGTCGCGGATGATGCGGCCGTTGTGGGCCACGGAGATGCTCCCCCGCTCTTCGGAGACGACGACGGCGACGGCGTCCGTCTCCTCGGTGACGCCCAGAGCGGCCCGGTGGCGCAGTCCCAGCCGTCGGTCCTCCAGGAAGGCCGTGGAGAGCGGCAGGACGCAGGCAGCGGCGACCACCCGCCCGTCCCGCAGGATGACCGCGCCGTCGTGCAGGGCCACATGGGGGTCAAAGAGGGCGATCAGCAGTTCCGGTGATACCTTCGCGTCCAGCAGGACGCCCGTCTCCACGTACTCCTGGAGCCCTGTCTCCCGCTCCAGGACGATGAGGGCGCCGATGCGGCGGCGGGCCAGGACCCGGCACGCCTCGACAACGGCGTTGAGAGAGCGAGAGAGGACGGCCCGCTGGCCCGCGCTGCGGGTAAAGAGATAGCCTGCCCGCCCCAGCCGCTCCAGCGCCCGCCGCAGTTCCGGCTGGAAGATGACCGGTATGGCAACCAGTAAGGCCGGCAAGGCCCGCTCCACCAGCCAGCCGAAGGCCCGCAGCCGGAAGATAGTGCTCAGCAAGGCCAGCAGGATGATGAGCAGAATGATACCGCGCAACAGCGGGACGGCTCGGGTCCCCCGGACCAGGTAGAGGATGCCGAAGAAAATGGCGGCGACCAGGGTGATGTCCACCAGGTCCACCCACCGGATGCGCTGAAGGGTCCACAACAGGTCTAACATGGAGCAGGGCGCAAGGCGCAGGGTGCAAGGCGCAGGGCGCGGTCAATCAGGGGTTGCTTTTTTGACCCCCAGCCACCTGCGGGCAAAAGCGCGTCCACTTCTGGCGATTTTCACCGCCTCGCCGGCTTTTTCCAGCGTCAGTTCATTCCCAATTCGTAGTGAGGCACAAAGCAGATGAAGCGCTGTTCACCCAGGGAATTCAGCCGCCAGGTCAGGAGTTCTGGGAAAAACCGCCCCCTCTGGACGCCGATTGGAAATCGGCCTCTTTGGGCACTCTGGTTGCTTCGTTGCGCTCGCAATAGGTTGCTTCGCTGCGCTCGCAACAGGCGCCGGGCGTCAACCTGCGTTGACGCCTTCTTGCGGGACGGCGCAGGCCGTCCCCTGGCCGAAGGCCCGGGAAGGGCGACGCCTCGGGCGATCCCTATGGGGCGAGGAAGTCCCCTCGGGGCTGAGGGCCCGGGCCGTGGCCTTCGGCGTGGCCCTTGAGTCGGCTACTGAGGCAGCGACCCGATCAGGGTTATACCCTTTGTTTCTCTACGTCCTCTGCGGCCTCTGCGGTTAAAAAATTGGCGGACCGTCGCGCTGGCTGTGACCGCAAAGGCGGTAAATTCAAAACAGCGTCGGCTGTTCCGGGCGGGTGTAGGGAAGGCGCAAGTGCTCGTAGGCCCGCGCGGTGGCCACCCGGCCGCGCGGCGTCCGCTCCAGGAAGCCCAACTGCAGCAGATACGGCTCCACCACGTCCATCACCGTATCCGCCTCCTCGCTGACAGCGGCGGCGATGGTCTCCAGGCCCACCGGGCCGCCGCCGAATTTCTCTATGACCGTCCGCAGCACCCGCCGGTCCAGGTCATCCAGCCCCAGTTCGTCCACTTCCAGCAACGCCAGTGCCTCACCGGCCACCGGACCAGTGATGCGGCCGTCGGAGCGGACCTGGGCGTAATCCCGCACCCGCTTGAGCAACCGCAGGGCGACGCGCGGGGTCCCCCGGCCGCGCCGGGCAATCTCCGCGACCCCCTCCTCATCCACCTCCAGGTCCAACACCCGCGCGGCCCGCCGGACGATGGCCTCCAGCGCCGCCGTGTCGTAGAAATCCACCCGGAAGGTGGCCCCGAAACGGGCGCGCAGAGGCGCCGTCAGCAGGGCCAGCCGGGTCGTCGCACCGATGACCGTGAAACGGGGCAGTTGCAGGCGGATGGAGCGGGCCGCCGGCCCCTTGCCCACCACCAGGTCCAGCACGAAGTCCTCCATGGCCGGGTAGAGAATCTCCTCCACAGCCCGCCCCAGCCGGTGGACCTCGTCTATGAAGAGGACTTCCTTTTCCCGCAGGTTGCTCAGGATGGCCGCCAGGTCGCCGGCCCGCTCAATGGCCGGCCCAGCGGTAGCGCGGAGGGGCACCCCCATCTCGTTGGCGACGATGTGGGCCAGCGTGGTCTTTCCCAGGCCCGGCGGGCCGTAGAAAAGGACGTGATCCAGCGCCTCCCCCCGCCGACGGGCCGCCTCAATCAGGATGCACAAGTTCTCCCGCAGCCGGTCCTGTCCGATGAGGTCATTCAGCCGCTGGGGGCGTAGCGCCTGGTCCAATTGCCGTTCATCCGGTCGGACTCGTGGGGAAATGACGCGATTCTCCATACCATGGGGTATTATACCCCAACCTGCCCGGAGACAAAAGCGTGTTCTCCGGAAAGGGACACGGAAAAACACGGAAAGGCACGGAGTGACACGGATTCTTATGGAATAAAAACGTCCGTGTCTTTCCGTGTACCTCCGTGTTCCTCCGTGTTCTCCAGAAAGGGACACGGAAGGGCACGGAAAAGTATGGGAGTTGCAAGCAGGCTCGTGGACGGATCAACGGTTAAGGGGGGTCACCAGCGAAAATTCGCTCGCAGCGAGGCGCCGTTCATAGCGAGGCACAGAACAAAGTGGAGTGCCGTCCGTTCGTAGGGAGGCACGAAACGGAGTGCCGTTTTAACCTCTTTCAACGCTGAGCGCTTCTACTTCGTCCCCGCCTCTTTCAGACCGATCTCAGGGCCGTGCCACCGTCGCTCCTATGACCACCACACCCCCGGGATGTGCTCGCCGCAGTCGGGACAGGCCCCGTCCTGCAGGCGGTAGACCGTCACGTGGAAGCCCTCCCGGGCAATGAGCAGGGCCCCGCAGCGGGGGCAATCGGTGTGATTCCCCGGGTGTCCCCAGACGTTCCCCACGTAGACGAAGCGCATCCCCTCCTCCATCGCAGCCTCCCGCGCCCGTTCCAGCGTCTCCACCGGCGTCGGGGGGAGATTGGTCAGTTTGTACTGGGGGGTGAAGCGGGTGAAGTGCAAAGGTACGTCGGGGCTCACTTCCCGCGCCAGCCAGCGGGCCAGCGCCCGCAGTTGGTCCGGACGGTCGTTCAGCGTGGGCACCACCAGGTTGACAATCTCCAGGTGGATGCCGCTTTCGTGGATGACCTGAATGGCCTCCAGGACGGGCCGGAGTTCGCCGCCACAGATTTCCCGGTAGAAGCGCTCGTCGTACCCCTTCAGGTCAATCTTGATGGCATCCACGGCGGCGCAGAGGGCCCGCAACGGTTCGGGGTTGATGAATCCGGCGGTGATGACGACATTCTTCAGTCCCGCCGCCCGCCCCTGGCGGGCCGTCTCCAGCATATACTCGTAGAAGACGGTCGGCTCGGTATAGGTATAGGCGATGACCGGCGACCGGGTCTTGAGCGCATGGTGGACGACCGACTCCGGTGGCAGGTCTATATTCTCCGTCTCCTCCGGGGGGAACTGGGAGATGGTCCAATTCTGGCAGTAGAGGCAGCGGAGGTTGCAACCCGCCGTCGCCAGGGAGAAAGTGGCGGCAGTGGGGAGGAAATGGTAGAAGGGTTTCTTCTCAATGGGGTCCACGTGGACGGCGCAGGGGTTGCCGTAGACAACGGAGAAGAGTCGCCCGCCGCGATTCTCCCGCACCCGACAGCGCCCCCGTTGCCCCTCGGCGATGAGGCAACCGTGGGGGCAGAGATGGCAGCGGACGGGGATGCCGGTGTGGGGGGTGTGGCAGTAACTGACGGGGAGGGAGGGTTCGGTATCGCCGTGACAGGCGGCGCAACGGAGGGTGCCCTCTTCCACCGTGGAGGTGGCGTAGAGGGCTTCCACCGACCAGGGGGTGGGCGGGGTCGGGACGGGCGGAGGGGCTCCCTCCGGTTCCCGTTCCCACCACCGCCCGCCGAGCCCGGCCGCAACCCCTAACCCCACGCCACCCAGGACTGCCAGTTTTCCCAGAAACTGACGTCGTGTTAACCCGCTCATAGGACCACAGACCACAGATGACAGACCACAGACGACAACAATAGACCACGGACGACAGATTTACGTTTCGCGTTTCGCGTTTCACGCCTCGCGTTTTGCACATCACGGTTCACGCTGTCCCTCGCAGATAGGCCAGCACCTCATCGTACTGCGCCGGGGAGATGCGCCCGGCATCCCGCAGGACTGCCAGCATCCGGGTCAGCGGGAGGACGGCATGGAGCCGCAGGCCGTGACGGGCCAGGTCCTCCGCCCCGCCCTGCTCCCGGTCTATCAGCACCAGCACGTCCCGCACCACCAGTCCGGCCTCCTGCAGGGGAGCCGCGGCCTCCAGTTTGCTATCCCCCCGGGTGATGAGGTCATCCACCAGCAAGACGGTCTCGCCGGGAGTGAAGGTTCCCTCAATCGGGCGCCGGGTGCCGTGCTCCTTGACCTCCCGACGGGGGTAGATAAGGGGCCGGTCCATCTCCAACGCCAGCGCGGTGCCGATGGGGATTCCGGCGTAAGGGACGGCGGCGATGCGGTCAAAGGGGAGACGGCGGGCGATGCCGGCCATAGCCCGGGCCACGTCTCCCAGGAGAGCGGGATGGCTGGCCAGGAGGCGCAGGTCAATGTAAATGGGGGAGGTCAGGCCCGATTTGAGGGTGAAGGTGCCGAACTGGATACATCCGGCGTCAAAGAGGGCCAGCGCCAGAGGGGCCAGCGATTCCTCCTGGGGCGGCGACGGCGGGGTCGCTGAGGCGACCTCCCGGAGCAACTCTACCCAACGGTGGGCAGCGGCGCGGGCGGCGTCGGCGAAATCCGGGCCGCTGGAGGCGTAGAGGACGGCGCGGGAGACGTTGACCACCGGGCCGAGGGGCCCCGCGGGGCCGTAGCGGGCTGCCACCTCCAGGTCGCCGCCCTGCGCGCCCAGGCCGGGGATGAGAAAGGGGAGGCCGGGGACGGCGGCCCGAAGACGGACCAGTTCTCCCGGATACGTCGCGCCCACCACCAGGCCGCAGGCGCCGGGATGGGCCCCGTCCCACTCCTCGGCCAGCCGGGCCACCCTCAGATAGAGCGGCTCCCCGCCCGCCGTCCGGTCCTGCAGGTCCGGCGCGGAAGGATTGGACGTCCGGGCCAGCAGGAAAACGCCCCGGTCTGCCCGCTCCAGGAACGGTCGGACTCCGTCCAGGCCCAGGTAGGGGTTGACGGTCACCGCGTCGGCGCGCAAGGCATCAAAGGCGAAGCGGGCATAGGCGGCGGCGGTGTGGCCGATGTCGCCGAATTTGCCGTCTAGGATGACTGGCACGTCCTTCGGGACCGCCTCTAAGACCAACTGCAGGGCCCGCAGGCCCGCCGACCCATGCGCCAGCCAGAAGGCCAGATTGGGCTTGTAGGCGCAGGCTAGGTCGGCCGTGGCCTCCACAATGGCCTGCCCAAAGGTTGCCAGCGGGTCATCGGCCCGCCGGGCCACCTCTGGGAGTTCTTCCAGCACGGGGTCTAGGCCCACACAGAGCCAGGACCGGCGGCGCTCCTGGGCGGAGCGCAATCGGTGGAGAAACAGTTTTTCGGCCATATCCTCCTTTCGGAAAACCTCCACGAAGGGATGACCTCGATGGCAGCGGCGAAGATACGGCCATCGTAACTACCTACCAGGGAGCCCTTTGGCCAGCGTCGTAAACTACGCAGGCAAAAGAATGCCCCTGTAGCGCAGGCCGCCAGGCCTGGAGGATACAGGCTAACAGCCTGCGCTACGTTATCTGTCAATCGGTCAAGGTAGGTAGTACTTTGCCACAGCGATTATTGAGGGTAATCTCACGCCTCATTAGGCGCAGGACTACGCTCAAAATTCACTGGGGTCCAGCAGCGGTCTCCCTGTAAAGTGTTCGTCCTTCGGTCACGCCCTCACCCCACCCCCTGCCCCCTCCCCTCTCCCCCTCGCCTGCGGCGGCGGGAGAGGGGAGGGGTGAAGGAGCCCGCAATCCTACTTCCTGAAAAACCTACCCTTGTGAGCCCCAGCCCCGGGTTATGATAGGCGCCCGGCCGCTTCAACGATGGAGATGCATAGGAGGCTTCTATACCTCCAACCGAACCGCCGCAGGGCTGGCGGCGACGCGGAAGCCCACGCAATGGGAGCGGTGGTCCCGGCGGGCCCGCTCCCGGACAAACGTCCGCGCGTCCTCCGCAAAGAAGTTCCAGGCCCCGCCCCGGATGACGAATTCGTCCTCGTCGTAAGGGGTAGCCGTCCACTCCCAGACGTTCCCGGCGCAGTCCAGTAAACCGTAAGGGCTGGCCCCCCCCGGGTAGGCCCCGACGGGAGTGGTGCCGCCGATACCGCTCTCCCGCACGTTGGCCCTCATCGGTTCAAAGGACGGTCCCCAGGGATAGACCCGCCCGTCCTCCCCCCGGGCTGCCCGCTCCCATTCCTCCTCGGTGGGGAGACGGACCCCCGCCCAGGCACAGTAGGCCTGTGCGTCCTCCCACCTGACCAGCACCACCGGATGGTTGGCCTTCCCTTCCGGATAAGTGCGGGTGACAGGGTCCCAGTTATAGGGGCGGGCCCATTCTTCGTCCACGTACGGGACGGGATATTGGGGGTTGGCCGCCAGGAAGCGGGCATACTGGGCGTTGGTCACGGGATACCGGCTGATGCGGAAAGTCATCGTTATCACCGGCCGACGGCTTTCGCCGAAGAGGAACGACCCGCCGGGGACCTCCACCATTTCGTCCAGATTCCGGGGGTCGCCCAGGTAGCCCAGGGCCGCGGCGGCGGAGAGCCGCTCGGAGACGGACGCACCGGAGTCCGGTTCCAGGACGCGCACCAGAGCGTCCACGTACCATTCGGCTGTGCCCTGGGCGCGAACCGCCTCCACCGCGCTCCGCAGCCGGATGGGGTCGTTGCTGATGAGGTCGGCCCAGCGGCGGGAGGGCAGGTCCGCCGGGAGTTCGGCCCCCTCTGCTCCGGTGGTCCGGACCAGAAAGATATAGGCCGCAATCTGTTCCCGGCTCAGGGCGGCAAACGGGGGACCCAATCGCAACATCCGCAGGAGCGGACGGTGGCGCAGGTACTTCTCCAGCAGTGTGTTCGCCTCCGTCGGGACCGGCGCCACCGCATGGCGGACCTCCGTCCCCTCCCGGGCCGCCGTCTCCAGGTCTTGGATGAGGACGGGATACTCCTGGAGGTCCCGATAGAGGTCCCGATAGCGGGTCTGGACGACCACCATTTTGGCCAGAAGGGCTGGGACGACAGGCTCCATCACCCCGGCTTGCTCCCGTCGTCGGGCCAGGTTGGAGAGGAGGCGGAAAATGTTCAGCGCCCGCTTGACTACCCGGGGATTGGGCTCCAGGCCGGCGGCGAAGATGGTCCGACAGGTGCCATCCACCTCAGGCGCGTGGTCAGCGATGTAGGAGAGAATTTGCTCCTCCTCCAGCGGAGGAAGGTAGAAGGGAATCTGGACCAGTTTGTCCAGGTAATCCCGGCCCTGGAAGGGAGCGTCGGTCTCGGCGCTGTACTGGCTCTGGACCACTCGCTCAATCACCTCCCGGTCTGCAGCGATGACGAAGGCGCATCCAGGCACGTCCAGGTAGAGTTTGACCGTCTCCAGGACCTCCACGGCGCGGGCCGGGAGGCAGCGGTCCAGGTCGTCTATAAAGAGCACCAGCAGGCCGTTGCGGGACCAGACGTACTCCCGGATCAGATGGGCGAACCCCGATTGGAACTCCTCGAGGAAAGCGAGGCGTCGGCGGTAGACTTCCACCCGTTCCCGCCGGAAGGCCTTGACCAGGTCCTCCACCACGGAGATGTTGCCCTGGGCCAGTTTGACCAGTTCGGTCAAAGTGCCAGGGCCGGGGATGAAGGAGAGGCCCAGTTTGAGCGCGGCGCGGCCAGCGGCGGGCCAGTCCACCTGTAGGGAGCCCAGTTCGGTACGCTCCACGTCGGCGTAGAGGCGCATCCGCCACTCCTCTATCTGGCGAGTGTCCTTCTCGGAGAGGTCATCGCCCCGCAGGCCGTCCAGGACGTGGAGGAGGAGAGCTCGCCAGAGGGCGGCCTCGTCCCGCTCGTACTGCCAGGCGTTAAACCAGACCGTACGGGCACGCCGATGACCGGAGGTCCGCTGGCCGATCAGCTGCTCGGCGATCAGCCGCATCAGGCTGGTCTTCCCGCTTCCCCACGGCCCGAAGATGCCCAGGGTAACGGGGGTATCGGCAGTGAGAATGATTTCGGCCAGGATGTCAGCGTAGTCGGCGAAGTTCAGCCGGTCCTCACTGCGGGTCTGAATGGGACGGTCGGTCCAGAGCGCTCGCGGGATCTCCATTCCGTACCTCCGACCACGAACCACAGACCACTGACGATTGACCACAGACCACTAACGTTCATCGTCCGTTGTCTGTGGTCTATCGTTCGTCGCCCTCATTTAATGATACCACAAAGCGGGAAAGGTAACCAGTGGGCCTCCTGGCAGGTTCCCGTTTGCCGAACACTTCCGGATGTGCTATACTCCTTTCCGGTTTCTGCCAGGGTTTCGGCAAATGGCCGGGATGTAAGCCGAAATGAATTTCGGCCTACACCTACATAGGGGCAGTGAGCAAGACCTCCGTACCCGTCACTCCCGTTGGTCCAAAGTCCGGTTTCTGAAAACTCCTCTGGGGCATATCCATGCGATGAATTCTACAAAATCCACACTCTGTGGTAACTCGGAGAAACAGCGCCTCCGCCAGGCGCTCCGCCAGTTAAGGGAATGTCTCCCCGCCGGGGATGTGGCGGCCGCCTCCGAGACCATCTGCCGCCATCTGGCCGCATGGCCGGTAATGCGGGCCGCGCGGGTCGTGATGGCCTATCTGGCCTTTCGCAATGAGCCGTCGCTGGAGATGCTCTTCACCTCTCTTCCCCACATTCAATGGGCCCTGCCGCGCATAGAAGGCCGGAATCTGGTGGTCCACCCCTACGACCCGAACCGATTGACGCGGCATCGTTTCGGGATGCTGGAACCAGCAGCAGACCTGCCGGTCATTGACCCGGCCCTCCTGGAGATTGTGCTGGTACCCGGGGTGGCCTTTGACCGGCGCGGGGGACGGCTGGGCTTTGGGGGTGGCTTCTACGACCGCTTCCTCCTCACTACTCCGGCCCTGCGGGTGGGGGTAACATACGATTCCTGCCTGCTGGATCAGTTGCCCTGTACCGAAGCTGACCAGCGAATGGATTGGGTTGTCACACCCAGTGGTTTTTTGAAACCGGAGCTCTGAGGTCACAGAGGTGATCTATCTCTCGGATGACTTATGGCATTGGTCACAAGTTATTGCGTCTCGCCTTGCTATAACTTCGCCACAGCGATTCTTTAGGGTAATCCTACGCCCCATTAGGCGCAGGACTACGCTCAAAATTCACTGGGGTCCAGCAGCGGTCTCCCTG
>ERZ1685331.217-NODE-217-length-10777-cov-9.860007_pt1 | contig 10777 bp, 8 predicted proteins | sample MGYA00580194_ERZ1685331 | MGnify/ENA primary metagenome ERZ1685331 (study PRJEB41501, sample SAMN08275520) | hot springs metagenome | biome: alkaline hot spring; material: microbial mat | place: Russia: Ush-Beldyr | collected 2015-07 | depth 0.5 m m ...
GGAGATTTCTATGAATAAAAAGAATGTTTTAAATGTGATGACAAAGATTGAGGACTATCCAAGGATTCCTCATAGCTTTACGGTTGCTGAAGCACTCGAGGAACTGGTCAAATATTCCAACAAAGGATATAGGCATATATTAGTATTTGATGAGAGATTTAAGTTAGTCGGCGTTTTATCCCTCCGCGATCTGCTGAGGGATTTAGAGCCAGGTTTATTTAAGACAAAATGGGCTTCAAAATTTCAAGGACTTATGACAGAAGATGACTCGTTATTGGCAGTTATGTGGGAGGATGCCTTTTTTAGTAATTGCAGAAAGCAGATGAAAAGAAAAATAAGTGAAATATTAGAGCCAGTAAAAATTATCACTGTTGAACCAAACATACCACTTATATCAGCATTATTTTTAATGCTGAAGGAAAATGTTAATGCATTGCCTGTGCTTGAAAAAGGTGTTGTTATAGGTGTAATAAGATTAGGAGATATAGTTAAGGAGATTTTAAAAACATGCGAAAATTCTGAGGAGGTTTCTAATTAATGGGTAAAACTGAGCAAATTCCAATGAAAAAAGAAAAAGTAGATTTGAAAAGGATATTTTTTATTCTTTTAGGTCTTGTTATATTTTTAGTTATTTATTTTTCTCCTCCTTGGAAGGATGCTGTTGACCCACAGGGTAAAACATTTGTTTTGTCAAGGGAAGGCAAAGCAGCCATTGGTTTATTCTTAATGGCAGGAATATGGTGGGTATTTGAAGTAGTGCCAATAGGGGTTACAGCCATTGCAATAGGTGTAATGCAGGCGCTTTTTGCAATCAGACCTGCTAAAGAGGCATTTAGGGACTTTATGGATCCATCTGTTATGTTCATATTCGGCTCGGTTGTTATTGGTATGGCATTTACAAAAACAGGTTTAACGAGACGTGTTGCCTATAAAATGCTTGGTATAGTTGGAGAAAAAACCAGCATGATACTTCTTGGCAGTTTTGTATTAGTAGCAGGACTTGCCCATTTTATGGCGCATACAGCGGCTGCAGCCACAGTATTCCCAATATTAATGGCTATATATGCTCTATACGGAGAAGGCTCTAAAAAGACGAATTTTGGAAAGGCATTATTTATTGGAATGGCATATGCTGCAGGGGCAGGAAGCATTGTTACATTCTTAGGCGCTGCAAGAGGTCCTGCAGCAGCAGGTATGTTCAAGGAATTTACAGGTAGGGATGTGGGCTTTTTTGAACTCACCCAGTTTATGTTTTTTGTGGGATGGATAATGGTCTTTTTGATATGGGGCTATCTGATGATATTTTTAAAACCCGAAAAAGGTGTAATTCATGGATTAAAGGAAAAGGTTCAGAGACTTTCAAAAGAAATAGGTCCTATGACAAAAAATGAAAAACTGGTGATATTTTTTGTACTGTTAGTGGTAATAACCATGTCTTTGCAGGCATTTATCCCAGCGATTAAGGCAGTTGATAGGGCAGCAATAATGCTCATGTCAACATTGTTATTTTTTATATTCAAGATTCTGACTGTTAAAGAGCTTGAGGAAATACCGTGGAATATTATCCTTCTCTTCAGTGGCGCAATGAGCATAGGCTTCTGTTTATGGAAGACAGGAGCAGCTCAGTGGATGGCAATAAATTGGCTTGCTATGTTTAAAGATGCGTCTTGGATAGTGTTTGTATTAAGTGTGGCTACTTTCGTATTGATCATGACCAATTTTATTATGAATGTGGCGGCAATTGCAATTTCACTGCCAGTATCTTTAGTTGTAGCCCAATATTTAGGCGTTGCACCAGATATAATTTTTTATGCTTCACTGGTAACATCAGGAATGCCGTTTTTGTTGCTCATAGGCGCAGCTCCTAATGCCATAGCTTATGAGTCTCATCAGTTTACAACAGGTGAGTTTTTCAAACATGGGATACCCATGAGTATTCTGTTGATAGTGGTTTTAGCAATAGCTATGGTAACTATATGGCCTTTGCTTGGAATGCCTATACTTATTGCTAAATAACTTTAGGGGATTTTCATGGTTAAACCTTTATTATTCAATTTTTGTTAATTGTGCCCCGACTAAAGAAATAGCGTCGGAAACAAGACTTCATTTAGAAGGGATTGCGACAAATGCTTACGGCAAGGGCAGTAGAGCAACAGTGCAGCAGAAAAACTCTTCAAAAAAAATCATTAACTACTGCACTACTGCTTAGCTGCTCTGTTGCACTGTTCATTGATTTTTTAACATACCGAATCTAATAGCCTCCTATCTCAATTACTGTTGTCTTACCTATCTTGTTCCCTATGTAAACAATCTTTGCCAGTTGTGGTGGTCATAATTGATTATGTGACAATTTAATGTAGGATGAAGAAGACAAAGAAGCACCAATCCAGTTTACAACTGAAAAAGGATAAATCTCGCAAATGTTCTTAGCTTATTTAGTTTTATGAAAAACATGATAAAATATGAAACTACAGAGTTATGGAGAAAGATTTGAGGATTGGAAGATGTGAGATTTGCAGATTTGATTATTAGAAATTTTTACAATCTCTGTAAATCTCCAAATCCCAAAATCTAAAATTTTCTCGGTGCTCTCTGAGTTTTTTGACAATACTAAAGAGTAAAGGAGGTCAATATGATTACCGCAAAAGTAAAATGGGCAGGAGATATGCAGTTTGTTGGACAGTCAGGTACTGGGCATACTATAGTGATGGATGCAAGTATTGATTATGGAGGAGAGAATACAGGTATGAGACCTATGGAATTACTATTGATTGGACTTGGTGGTTGTAGTGGAATGGATATAGTTTCTATCTTAAAAAAGAAAAAGGAGGATATTCGGGGTTTAGAGGTAAAACTTAATGGTAAACAGGCAGAGCAATATCCAAAAAGATTTGTTGAGATTGAAATTGAATTTATTGTTAAAGGTAAAATGCTTTCTGAAGAAGCGGTTAAAAGGGCTGTTGAGTTGTCCATGGAAAAATACTGTTCAGTTAAGGCAACACTTGAATATTCAGCAAAAATTACTCATTCATATAGAATTGAAAATATAGATTAAAGGCAATAATGCGTTTGAAAAAATAATAGGGTTGCCAGTTAATATGTAAGCCTTTTTTTGTTTTATATTTTTTAAGTAGAGGTAACTAAACAGTTTATGTAGTCTTGGGATTTAGCTGAAAGTTAAAATAAGGCTCTTCTTGTAGGTCAAAACATCCTGATTCGATGACTGTTTTAAGAAAGTTGATATGGGAAGTATGTCCTGCTCTTTCAAAAAGGAAATGTCCTTCAACTGAATAGCCTAATAATGATAAATCACCAATTGCATCAAGAATTTTATGTCTTACAAATTCGTCCTTAAATCTTAAGGGACTACTTACCACTTTGTTTTCATCAAGTACAATAGCATTTTCTAAGGATCCTCCTTTGGCAAAGCCATTTTTGAAAAGATAAGTTAGATCTTTTAGAAACCCAAATGTTCTTGCAGGAGCTATCTCTCTAATAAAAGTTTGTTCATTTATTTCAAGAGATAGAGACTGTTCCATTATTAAAGGATGTTGATAGAAAATCTTATAACTAATTCTAAATCCTTTATATGGTTTTGCAACTATACACACATGAGATTCTTCATATACTAATGGTTTGGTTATTTTTAATATCCGCATCGTTTTGCCTTGTTTAGCTATGCCTGTTTTCGTTATTGCATCAGCAAACTTCAATGCACTACCATCGAACACAGGAACCTCAGAACCATCAATTTCAATTAAAATATTTGTAATACCAAGGGCGTAAATTGTAGCAAGGAGATGTTCAACAGTTCTTATTTTTATACCGTCAATACCTATAGTTGTGGCAAATAATGTATCAACAACAAATGGAAGTTTTGCTTTTATTGATAATTCTTTGTCTTTCCTGTAAAAAACTATTCCTGTATCCCTTTGAGCAGGAATTAATCTAAGATTAATTTGTTTACCTGTATGAATTCCTACTCCAGATAGTAGAATTTCTTTTTTTATCGTTTTTTGAAATGGCATATAATAAGAGAGGATCAAGAATGATGCCAAAATAAAAAATCAATATTTCGGAAAGTTTCAATAAATGAGATGTATCAAAAATACCACACTTAAAAGAAAAAACAAGACATTCATTAAGTTTGTCCACCTACAACAATTTCTGGTATCCTAATAGTTGGCATACCATCTGTAACAGGTACTCCTTGAGAATTTTTTCCACATGTTCCAATAGAAAAACCTATATCATTACCTACCATATCTATATTTTTCAGGATTTCTTGTCCTGTCCCAATGAGTAAAGATCCCCTGACAGGTTCTCCTATTGTACCTTTCTCAATTACATATCCTTCTTGAACTTCAAATACAAACTCTCCAGTTACAGTGTTTACTTGACCTCCACCCATTTTTTTGACAAAGAAACCCTTATCAACAGAACGGATTATTTCCTCTGGTGAATGAATTCCAGTATCAATAAATGTATTACTCATACGAGGAATTGGATAGTGTTCATAGGATTGTCTTCTGCCATTACCAGTAGAAGACTTACCGTTTTTTAAAGCAGTGTGTTTGTCATAAAGGTAGTTAATAAGAATTCCTTTTTCAACTAAAACAGTTCTTTGTGATGGTGTGCCTTCATCATCAAAAACATATGATCCTCTCATATTGGGAAGGGTAGGATCATCAATTACTGTAATTAAAGGAGAGGCAATTTGTGTACCAATTTTATCTTTATATACTGAATATACTGATAAACCATCATGAACAAGATCTGCTTCAAGTCCATGTCCAATCGCTTCATGAATCATTGTTCCTCCTGCTTCTGAGGAGATTACAACAGGCATTCTTCCACCTTTAATTCTTCTTGCTTTTAGCATCATGATTGCTCTTTTTGCTGATTTTTTTGCTATCTCTTCAGGGCTGTTTTCTTCAAAAATTTCAAATCCCTTTAAACCTCCTATTGTTTCATAACCTGTCTGGATGACTCCATTGTCATGGGCTGTAACATGAACTAAGAAAAGTGAATAAATTCTTTCTTCATCAGTGTAGTATCCTTCTGAGTTTGCTATATTAACTTTTTGAATAAAGTCAGAGTATAAAACTTTTACTTGTTTTATTTTTTCACTTTCTTTCCATGCAACATTGTTTGCTTCTTTTAAAACTTTTATCTTTTCGCTCAAATTTACAGTGTGAGGATGGTGTTTTATGAAATGTTTGTTACTTTGTTGGAGTAAAAGTTTTTTTAAATTGATTTTACCATCTATATGGCTATAACTCTTTAAAGCAGAAATTATTTCTTTTATCCCATTTTTTGTAATATCATTGGTAAAAGCATAAGAAATTTTGCCATTTTTTATGATTCTTACACCTATTCCCTTGTCAAAAATCGCTGAACATTTTTGGATTTTATTTTCATCCATCTGGAGTTGAGAGATAAATCTCTCCTCTAAAAAAATATCAACATAGTCTCCTTTGAGTTTCTTTAATATTTCACCAAATAGCTCCATTTTAGCTTCCTCCTTTATTTTCAAGAAGTTCTTCAGCATGAAAAAGTGAACTTTCTGTTATGTGGCCACTTAACATTCTTGCAATTTCTTCCTTTCTTGATTGTCCAGTTAAAACAGAGACATTTACTGTGGTTTTGTCTTTGTTGGTTATTTTATTTACTTTTAAGTGGTGATCAGCAAAGACAGCAATTTGCGGAAGATGGGTGATACAAATAACTTGATGATGTTTGGCTAAATCTTTGAGCCTTTTGCCTACATTTTGGGCTACTTTACCACCAATTCCTGCATCTATCTCATCAAATATCAATGTGGTAGAGGCTAATTTATCTTTTGCTAACTTAAGCTCTACGCATTTTAAGGCTAGCATCAAGCGGGAAAGTTCTCCTCCAGAGGCAATTTTATTTAAAGGTCTTGGAGGCTCTCCAGGATTTGCTGAAAAATAAAACTCAATATCATCAATCCCTAACGCATTGAGAGGGCAATTTTTAATAGAAATCTCAAACAGTGGATTATTAAAACCTAAAAAATTCAGTTCTTTTTTTATTTCTTTTTCTATTTCTGTAGCCTTTTGCTTTCTCATGTATGAAATTTTTTTAGCTAATTCCTCTACTTCTTTGTAAAGAGAATTTAACTGCTTTTCTTTTTCCATAAGATTTTCCTCTGAAATGGAAAGGGAATTTATCTTTTTTTCTATTTGACTTGCATATTCTAAAATTTCTTTTATGGTTGAACCGTATTTATTTTTAAGTTTATTGATTAAACTCAATCTTTCTTCAACTTTTTCTAATGTGATAGGATCCGATTCATAACTATCTTTTAATTTTCTCAACGAAAAAATTGCTTCCTCTATTTGAGTGATGGCATTGTCAATAAAGGCTTTAATATTTAAAGCTTGAGAATCAAATCTGGCTATTGACTCTAAATTCATACTTATTCTTGATAAGCCTGAGTAAACAGAGTTTTTGTCTTCATAAAGAAGAGTAAAAGTATGCTCAGCAATTTCTTTTAATTTAAATATGTTTTTTAGGATATTTCTTTTTTCACTAAGTTCCTTATCTTCTCCCTCACTCAGATGGGCATTTTTTATTTCTTCAAGCTGATATTGGTAAAGTTCAAGTTTTTGCTTATTTATTTCAAGCTCATTTTTGAGATTTTTTACTTCATCCCTTAATTTTTCAAGCTTCTTATACAAATCTGACAACACTTGAACTTCTTCAGTTAAACCAGCTACATTGTCAAAAAAATATATATGATTTTCTTTTTTTAATAGAGATGTATGTTCGTGCTGACCATGAATGTTTATAAACTGTGATGTAAATTTTACAAAATTTTGCACAGTATGGATTGAATCATTAATGTATGCTCTGGTTTTACCATGTGTGCTTAAATGGCGTTTTAAAATAATTAAAACTTCCTCCTTCTCTTTACTTTCATCAATTAAAATTGCTTCAACAGTAGCTTCGCTCTTACCATGTTTTACAAAATCAGAGGAGATGACCTTTTCTTTTAGCAATACTCCTAATGCGTCAACTATAATGGATTTTCCCGCTCCTGTCTCTCCTGTAATAACATTAAACCCCTTTTTCAAAGAAATAACAAGATGATCTATGATAGCAAAATCCTTGATTCGTAATTCTTCAATCATTTACTCAATAAGGCCATAGTTACGTAAAACACCTGCCAGTTTTTCTTTATTTGCTTTAGACATCTCACATAGAGGTAGTTTTAACTCCTCTCTGATTTTACCCATCATGGCAAGGGCAGTTTTTACAGGAATTGGGTTTGTTTCAATGAACATAGCCTTATTAATTGGTTCAAGTTTGTAGTGAAGCTCTCTTGCCTTTTCAATATCACCTTGTTCCCAGTAATTAAAAAGATTTGCCACATCTTTTGGACAAATGTTAGCTGTTACAGATATAAAACCTCTTCCTCCTAAAGCTAAAAGAGGGAGATTAGTAAAATCATCTCCTGATATTACCGCAAAATCTTTTCCGCAAAGACGGATAATTTCGCTTACTTGTTTCATATCTCCGATTGCCTCTTTTAATCCTACTATTCTTGGATGTTCAGCTAACCTTGCAACTGTCTCTGGTAACATATTGAGGGATGTTCTTCCTGGTACATTATAAAGAATAATAGGTAAGCCTGTTTTATCGGCAATTTCTTTGAAATGTCTATAAAGTCCTTCTTGAGTTGGCTTATTATAATAAGGAGTAACAGATAAAACAGCATCTGCTCCTAATTCTTCAGCTTTCTTTGTTATCATAATAGCTTCATCAGTAGAATTTGATCCTGTTCCAGCTATTACAGGAATTCTTTTGTTTACAACTTTTACAGCAACTTCAATTACTCTATAATGTTCTTCATAATCAAGAGTGGAAGCCTCTCCAGTTGTTCCGCAAGGCACTATTGCATGGGTTCCTTCTTTAATATGCCACTCTATAAGCTCTTCAAAAGCTTTCTCATCAAGTTTACCATCCTTAAAAGGTGTGACTATTGCTACCATCGAACCTTTAAACATTTTTTAAACCTCCTTTAAGTTTTGTTTAAAATTATACCATACAGGTTTAATCGAGTTAAAAGTTTTTGTTAAACTTTAGGAATGAAAAATATCAAGTTTTTCTTTGATAAATCAGCAGATACATATGAACAGGCAGGTATAATCCAAAAGAAAGTGGCAGATTATCTCTTAAACATGATTCCAGCAGATTTTTATTCTACTGTAGTTGAAATTGGTAGTGGTAGAGGTTTTGTTACAAAACAGCTAATTGAAAAGATTTTTTTCAATAAATATATCAATATTGATATTTCTATTAAATTATTAAAAAAACTCAAGGGCACTCTTCAATCTAAATGTGCTTATATAAATGCGCAAGCTGAAAGAATCCCTTTGAGATTTAATTCTGTTGACCTTATTGTTGGTTCCTCATGTTTGCACTGGATTGAAAATCCTGCAAATAGTTTTTTAGAGATTTTAAAATTATTGAAAGATAATGGAAAATTCTACTTTTCAATTTTTTTATCTAACACACTCATTGAACTTCAAAATGTATCAAAAATTTCAGGTTTTGGTTCTTTTTATCCCCTAAAGCCTGCCCTTTTTTATATAGAGCTTTTAGATTCAACTTCAAATCTAAAATATAGATATACAACTAAAAAATTCTTAGAGTATTTTCCCTCTGTCAAAGATTTATTAATCTCACATAAGTTGACAGGCACTAACTATACAAAAAACAAAAAATTTTGCGGTAAAGAAGCATTTAAAAGATTTTGTGAAATATACGAAAATTTATATAGCACTAACAAGGGCATATATGCGACCTATGAAGTTTTATTTATAGAAGGTCAAAAAATATCTCCCTTTCCTTAAAACAGACTTTTGATACTCTCACTTTAAGTGGTGTGCCGATTGTAAACTTTTTTTTTTCCTAAGACCTATAAGACAATATCTATTCTCATCAAATTGATAAAAATCGTCTGTCATATGGGACAGATGAAGAAATCCTTCAATAAAGAACTCTTCCAGTCTAACCTTTAGTCCTTCTGGAGTAACCATTGTGACTTTTCCAGTGTATTCTTCTCCTATCTTGTCCTTCATAAACCATATTCTCATTATTTGTAAGGCATTTCTTTCAATACTGTCAGCTCTACGTTCCATTTGAGAGCTGTGGATTGCAATGTCTGGTAAAATTTTTTCTAAGGTCTTCAATCTTTCTTTTGAAAGTTTTCCTTTCATTAAAAATTCTTTTATTATCCTATGGACTACAAGGTCGGGATATCTTCTTATTGGAGAGGTAAAGTGGACGTAGTGTTCTGAGGCAAGCCCGAAATGTCCTACATTTTCAGGACTATATCGAGCCTGTTTTAAGCTTCTAAGTATGAGATAATTGAAAGTCTCTTCATAAGCTGTTCCCTTAGTCATTTCTATTATTTCAGGAAATTGTTTTGGTTTCAAATCTTCTTTTAATCCCATTAAATTTTTTATTATTTTTGTAAGATAATTAATTTTATTTTGCTCCGGCTTTTCATGAACTCTATAAAGACAGGGCAGTTTATTTGAATAGAAAAATTCAGCTACAGCTTCATTTGCTGCAATCATAAATTCTTCAATTATAAAATGGGCAATATTTCTTTCTGCCTTAATGATTGCCTGTGGATCTCCTTTTATATCAAGGAGTATTTCAGGTTCTGGTAGATCAAAATCTAAACTACCCCTTGCTTTTCTTTTGCTTTTAAGAAGTTCACATAGTTCAGCCATTTTTTCAAAATGAGGAACTAATTTATTGTATCTTTTGATTTCATTTTTATCCTTATCTACTAAAATTTTTCTTACTGAGGTGTAGGTCATTCGCTCATTAGTCTGGATAATACTTGGATAAAATTTTGTTTCTTTAATCTCTGCGGAGTTAGAAAAATGGATTTCAACTGTAAAAGTTAATCTCGGTGTTTGAGGTAGTAAACTACAAATATTTTCACTTAACTCTGGAGGAAGCATTGGGATAACTCTATCAGGAAAGTAAACACTTGTTCCTCTCTGTCTTGCCTCCAAGTCAAAAGGAGAATCCCATTTAACATAATGACTTACATCAGCTATATGTACCCATAAAACAAAACCATTTCGAGTTTTTTTTATTGATACCGCATCGTCAAAATCCTTTGCTGTTTCGCCATCTATGGTTACACTAGTAAGATTTCTTAAATCAATTCTATTTTTCAAGTCTCTTATATGAGTTTCTTTTATAGAGAGCTCTTTTGCTTCTAAAGTTACCGCATGGGGAAATCTTTTAGGTAGGTCATATTCATATATTAAAATGTTTATATCATCTTTAGGAGAGTTGGGTTTTTCAAAGACTTTTATTATTTTTGCTGTAAGTGGACTTCTATCTTTATCATATTTAATAATCTCTGCAAGAACAATATCTTCCTCTTTGAATCCTTTTTCTTCAGGAGTTAGTATTATCTGTTGTTGAATAGTTTTTTTTCTTGGTTGAATATAAAAAAAAGGACCTGATTTTTCAACAACTCCTATTATTCTTTTTATTGCTCGCTCAAGAATTCGAAGTATTCTTCCTTCTCGTCTTCTTCTTTGTTCTAATCTTGCAATTACTCTGTCTCCATGCATTGCTCCCATAGTGGCATGTGGTGGAATGAATATATCAGTTTCCTTAGAAGAATCCGGAATTACAAATCCATAACCTTCTTTGTGGGATTCAAAAAAACCTGAAATCAAATTTACTTCTTTAACAGGTAGATATCAAACCTTTT
>ERZ1685331.220-NODE-220-length-10737-cov-8.221026_pt1 | contig 10737 bp, 11 predicted proteins | sample MGYA00580194_ERZ1685331 | MGnify/ENA primary metagenome ERZ1685331 (study PRJEB41501, sample SAMN08275520) | hot springs metagenome | biome: alkaline hot spring; material: microbial mat | place: Russia: Ush-Beldyr | collected 2015-07 | depth 0.5 m m ...
TACAAAAGTTTAAATCCCTTTTCCTACATCTAGGTATCAAGGATTTCTCTTCCTTTTTTTGATCATATTCCCTACAAAATAGGATACTCCTTTAGGTCAATGAATTCTCCTTTCAAGTCTTTAAGCGTAAGCCTAAGCCCTGAACCATCATGCCCTTCTTTCATCGTCTCAAGGGCAAGTATATTCTCCATTGGTGAAAAATATTTAGAAGATGTTATTGCTGCTAATCTGCACATTTAATATCTTCTATTGGCAAATGGTTACCATTTGCTTTAGCATATTATTAAATTAACAATCTTGTCAATATTTTTTATGAGATGAAAGAAAGTTTTTTCAAAGATAAAAGTCTTTAAAATCTCCTTAATGCTCTTAGAAGAATAAAAAATTGTCACCTTAATTGAGTTCAAAATGCTACAATAAAAAGTATCATTTTACAAAATTGTAGTATATGTATTTTTTACATTATGGTTCCTTTACGAGTTAAAGATAAAAATATATTTGATTTTTGGCATTTAAATTGCTTTTAATTAATAGATGCATATTGTAATAGAATTGTTGACAAAGACATTATATATTGTTATGATAAGCAGTATGGTAACCGTTAGCCGTTAAACTTTTTCAAGAGACTTTGTCTCATAATAATTAAAAATTGGAGGGTTTTATGACTTATTCAAAACCAAGAGATGAAAGAGATGTAATGAAAATGATCAAAGAAATGAATGTAAAGTTTGTAAGACTCTGGTTTACCGATATTCTTGGTCAGCTGAAAAGCTTTGCTATTACAGTTGATGAACTTGAGGTTGCTTTTTCAGAAGGTATGGGATTTGATGGATCATCAATTCATGGCTTTGCAAGAATTGATGAGTCAGATATGATAGCTATACCTGACCCTACAACTTTTGCAATCCTTCCATGGAGACCACAAGAAAGTCCTGTAGCAAGGATGTTTTGCGATATTTATGAACCAGATGGAACTCCTTATAAAGGGGATCCAAGATACATACTTAAACTAAATCTTGAAAAGGCAGCCAAAAAGGGTTTTACTTTCTATCTTGGTCCTGAGCTGGAGTTTTTTTATTTTAAAACAGACAAAGACACTGAAACTCTTGATGAAGGTGGTTATTTTGACTATCCCCTTGATGCTGCCGAAGATCTACGGAGAGATACCATTCTTGCGCTTGAACAGATGGGTATAAAAGTAGAGTATTCCCATCACGAAGTAGCACCTTCTCAGCATGAGATTGATCTAAGATATGCAGAAGCCCTTGAGATGGCAGATATTGTTATGACATACAGAGTAGTAGTTAAGGAGATTGCAAAAAGATATGGAGTTTATGCCACATTTATGCCAAAGCCTCTTTTTGGTGTAAATGGAAGTGGAATGCATACTCATCAATCTTTGTTCATCGGAAATAAGAACGCTTTCTTCAATCCAAAAGATCCCTACTATCTATCAAATATTGCCAAAAGTTATATTGCAGGACTTCTATACCACATAAAAGAACTAACACTTGTTCTTAACCAATGGGTTAATTCCTATAAAAGACTTGTCCCTGGTTATGAAGCTCCTGTGTATATCTGCTGGGCAAGAAGAAACAGATCTGCACTTATAAGAGTTCCACTTTACAAACCAGGCAAAGAAAAGGCAACAAGAATAGAGTTAAGAAGCCCTGACCCTGCCTGTAATCCATATCTTGCCTTTGCTTGCATGCTAAATGCAGGTCTTACAGGTATAGAAAAGAATTACAAATTGCCTGACCCAATTGAAAAAGATGTATATCATCTTGATCACGAAGAAAGAAAAGCTTTAGGAATTGAGAGTTTACCAGGCAGTCTAATTGAGGCTATTGAGCATGCTGAACGAAGCGAACTTCTCAGGGAAACTCTCGGAGACCACACTTTTACAAATCTCATTGAGAGTAAAAAGAAAGAGTGGGATGACTATCGCATAAGAATTTTTCCCTATGAAATTGAAAGATATTTACCGATACTTTAGAATTTCTTTAAAATCATCAGGGGCGGCAAATCCGCCCCTCCATAATCACTTAGTCAAATGTTCATTTCCAAGTGATACTTTTTTTAATCCTGCCTTTAAAGCTACTTCATAGCATTCATAAGCTAACTTCTTGGAAGTAACTGGTAAGTCATTCATATAAAAAGTTGGATAAAAAGCCAGCAAACGGTAAGGAATTTCGGGATTTATTGAGGCAATGAATTTCGCTATATTTTCTATTTCTTTATTATCTATGTAGCCTGGCACAAGAAGAGTACTTGCTACAACCAGGGGAGGTGATGATCTTTTTTGAAAAAAACTGCCCAAAAACTTAAAGTTTTCTAAAGTTCTTCTATTGGAAACACCAGTTAAAGTAATGTGTAAGTTTTCATCCCAAGCCTTCAGGTCAAATTTAATACAGCCTCCTGAGATTAAGCTTATATCAAGCATTCTCTCAAGATAGGCTTTATGCATAGAACCATTTGTCTCCCAACATATCCTTAATATTTTTCCTTTCCTTTGCTTCAAAGCAAGTTCTGATAATCTAAGAGAAAAAATTATCTGTGTTGTAGGATCACCTCCAAAATAACATATACATGATACATAGGGAGATAGGCTTTTAAGAGGTTCTGATAATTCTGTTAGTTTTGGTTTTAAGCTTTCCTGTCTAAAATGCCAATTTTGGCAATATAAACAATTAAAGGAACAAGCATGAAAGAATACTGCAAGATTATAAAATCCATATTCAGGTCCTTTTGTATAAGCATATTGAGGATATCCATCACCGGTTCCACCAGCGCATACCCAATCAGCAACACAATTTGTGGGAAGAGGATCAAGATACCAGCTAAGCTTTCCCTGATTATAGGTAGGTCCTATTAATTTTTCTTTTTCATTTTTTCTTAAGCCACAATAACCATACTGACCTTCAGGAATTCTACATTCATTAACACATATTTTACAAGATACTCCCTCATCTGATTTTGGAGCTTGAGATGGTAAACCAAATGCTAATCTACTTTCTTTATGAGAAAGTAAAGCAATATATAGACTTTCATTCGGTTTTTCTCTGATACACTTTATACACACTCCAGGACTTTTTGAAAAGAAAGGAGATGAGTTTTTACAGATTTTGCAAGTTGCCATTTATTTTAGTTTAGGGGAATTTTCCCCATGCACAGTAATAATCAAACTGATCTTTATAAATACGAAGTCTCTTTTTAATTACAAAGAATCTATGAAGAATTACACCAAAGAAAAATCCTCCTATATGTGCCCACCAGGCAACTCCGCCAACATCTTTTTGGGTAAGCAGTGAACCAACTCCTGAAAACAGTTGAATAACAAACCACATTAATATATAAAAAACTGCAGGTAAGGCAAAAAAGAAAGGAAAAAATAGAATGGGAAAAAGAGTAATTACCTTTGCTTTTGGAAACATTACCATATAAGCACCTAAGATGCCTGATATGGCACCAGAAGCACCAATTGTTGGTAGAGTTGAGGTAGGATTAATAATACAATGAATCCATCCAGCGCCAACTCCGCACAGTAAGTAAAACGCTAAAAATCTATAAGAACCCATCTTATCTTCTATGTTATCAGCAAAAATCCACATAATCCACATATTACTAATAAGATGAAACCATCCTCCGTGAAGAAACATACTTGTAAGAAATGGAAGATAATAGATGGGATTAAGTGGTATATCTTCTAAAAGCATATATTTTGCAGGAATAATACCAAACAAATGAAAAATATAGTCTAACTCTTTTTCACTCAACATAATCTCAAAAAGAAAAATAAAACAGTTTAGTGCAATAATTAACCATGTCATGTAGGGAGTATACCTTCTTACTAAGCAGTCTCTTATTGGTATCATTTTTTTTCGCCTCTTTTAGTCTGTATTGCTTTAATTATGGCTGGCAAAACAGATAGTATTATTATTGCCAAGATGAAGATAGAAAAATGTTTTTTCACAAAAGGAAGATTTCCAAAAAAATATCCTAACCAGATAAAAGAACCACTCCAAAGAATACTGCTTAGTATATTATATGCCTGAAATTTTGGATATTTCATTTTTCCTATTCCAGCTACAAAGGGTGCAAGGGTTCTTATTATTGGAAGGTATCTTGCTATTATTATTGTTTTTGCTCCGTATTTTTCGTAAAACATGGCAGTTGTCTGTAAATGTTTTTTGTTGAAGAAGAGGGACTTTTCTTTATAAAAAATTTTAGGACCTATAAATTTGCCAATATGATAATTCAAAGTATTTCCTAAAGTAGCAGCAATACTTAGAAGAATAAAGGAATTCCACGGGCATATAAATTGCTTTGCTGAAAGAGCGCCAACAGCAAATAAAAGAGAATCTCCAGGTAGAAAAGGAGTTACTACAAATCCTGTTTCAGAAAAAATAATTAAAAAAAGAACTACATATATCCATATCCCAATTTGCGAAAAAAGTTTCTCAAGATGAATATCAATATTTAGAAAAATATCTATTAGCTCAGACATGACCTTTTAGGAATAGATCCATGAGCTTGTAACCATCTTCAATCTTTATGTCAGGAGAGCTTAAAATTGCCTCAGAGAACTCTCTTTCTTTTTTTGACTCTCTCTTAAGCCCATCATAAATCACAAATGGAACAGGATCAGATGTATGTGTTTTTATTTTTACTGGCGTAGGATGGTCAGGAAGAAGTAAGATTTTAAAATTTTTAAATCTCTTTGGTGCTTCATTAAGTATTTTATTGACCACAAGCCTATCAATATCTTCCAAAGCTTTTATCTTTAACTTATAGTCTCCTTGATGTCCTGTTTCATCTGGTGCTTCTATGTGTATGTAAACAAAATCAACGCTCTCGAGGGCATTAAGGGCATACTCTGCTTTGCCTTCATAGTTAGTGTCAATCCATCCAGTTGCTCCTGGTACATTAATTATATGAAAACCAGCAAGGATTCCAATCCCTTTTGTGAGGTCAACTGCTGAAATTAGAGCTCCTGTGATGTTGTATTTCTCCTGAAAAGTTGGTAGATTTGGCATTCTTCCTTGTCCCCATAGCCATATGCTATTTGCAGGCTTTTTCCCCTCTACAACTCTTTTCTTATTTACAGGATGTTCTTTCAATATCTCCATAGATTTAAAGATCATATTTTTAAGAAAATTAGCATTTTTACCGATAGGAAGATATCTTGAGATTTCTTTACCTGTAAAATCATGGGGTGGAGTACACTCTATATCCTCTGTTCCTCCTTTCCAAACCATAATATGCCTATAACTTACTCCTGGATAAAATCTAACTGACTCATTTCCCAGTTTTTTATTTATCTCCTCTATTAAAATTTTTGCTTCCTCGCTGCTTATGTGTCCTCCAGAGTAGTCATCCATCAAAATTCGGTTTTTGCCTGAATTTTTGAGTGTAACAAGATTACATCTATAAGCTATATCTTCCTTTGAAAGACTAAGTCTCATGCTAACAGCCTCTAATGGTGCTCTTCCAGTGTAATAAATCCGTGGGTTATAACCAAGAATACTCAAATTTGCCACATCACTTCCTGGGGGAAAATCAGAAGGTACATTCCTTACAGAACCTACTACTCCGTTCGATGCAAGGAAATCCATATTAGGTATATGAGCAACTTGAAGAGGAGTTTTACCAGATAACTCCTCAATTGGATAGTCTGCTGCACCATCTGGAACTATTACAATATATTTCATAGAATTATATTTCATAGAATTTTCTCCACAAAAGTCTTCACCCTCTTTAAATCAGCAAGTAAGACAATAGGTTGTTCAACTATGCGAAAAACAATATCAGGATCTTTAAGTCCATTACCAGTAAGAGTGCAAACTACGACATTTTCTTTTTTGAAAAATCCCTGTTTATAAAGTTTAATAACACCAGCAACTGAAGCAGCAGAGGCAGGCTCACAAAATATTCCTTCACAAGAAGCAATCATTTTTTGAGCTTGTAAAATTTCTTCATCTGTGACAATATCTATTGTTCCACCAGATTCATCAATGGCTGCTAAAGCTGTTTTCCAGCTTGCAGGATTGCCAATTCTTATTGCTGTTGCAACGGTCTCAGGTTTTTCAACAGGATGTCCAAGAACTATTGGTGCTGCACCTGATGCTTGAAATCCAAGCATTTTTGGTAATTTTTTTATTTTTCCACAATCTCTGTATTCTTTGTATCCCCTCCAGTAAGCAGTAATATTACCCGCATTTCCTACTGGTAAAGCATGATAATCAGGTTCTCTTCCAAGCAGGTCACAGACCTCAAAGGCAGCTGATTTTTGTCCATCAATTCTATAAGGATTAATTGAGTTAACTAAAGTCATAGGATATTCATTAACAAGGGCTCTTACAATATTTAAGGCCTGATCAAAATTATCTTTTATCTGTATCACCATAGCTCCATGGATCATTGCCTGGACAAGCTTTCCAGTGGCTATCTTACCCTCAGGAATTAGAACAATTGCTTTAATTCCAGCTTTGGCTGCATATGCTGATGCAGAAGCAGAAGTATTTCCAGTGGAAGCACATATTACAGCCCTACTACCTTCTTCCATTGCTTTTGAAATGGCAAGAGTCATGCCTCTGTCTTTAAAAGAACCAGTAGGATTGGCACCGTCAAATTTAAGATATAAATCAAGCTCCATGCCTAATTTCTTCGTTAAATTACTTGCTTTTAAAAGAGGTGTGTTGCCTTCCAAAAGAGTAACAACAGGAGTTTTATCGCTTACAGGAAAAAACTCAAAATACTCTCTTATAATTCCTTTCCAGGATGATTTTGTGTCCATGGCTATTCAATAATATCTCCTTCTATTAATTCCACTACCACTCCCCGCTCTCTAAGAGAGTTAATTCCCTTTTCAAGATTTTCTTCAAGCCCTTCAAGTTCAAGTACCATCTCTCCAAAGGTATCTGTAACTCTTGCTCTACGAATATTAGGCATAACATCGTATTTTTTTGCCATTCTGAAAAGTACAGGTTCTTTTATTAATTCTTGAGGAAAAGTAAGTCTTACTCTTAATTTTTTTTCTTCAGACATTATTTACTCCTTTAGGATTTACCGCCTGCTATGGCAGGCACAATTGATATTTCATCACCATCTTTAACCCGTGTCTCTTCTCCCTGGAGAAATCTCACATCCTCTTCATTTACATAAATATTTATGAACCTTCGTATCTTACCATCCTGACAGAGTCTTTCTGCAAATCCGGGAAATTTTTTATCAAGAGAGTTAATTATATCGATAATTTTTCCTGGTTCTGCTTCAACAACATCCTTATTATTGGTGAGTCTCTGAAGAGGTGTAGGTATTAAGATTCTTACTGCCATATTTATCTTCCCTCCTTTTGATTTATTTTCTTCAGTGCTTCTTCAAAAGAAGCAAGATTTGGTTTAATATGGTAAACCTCTGCAGTTTTGCCATTTAAAACCTCTGCAGTTTTAAGTCCATTACCAGTAATGCATAGCACTGTGCAGTCTTTTTTGTCAATCTTGCCTTCTTTAAGAAGTTTAATATATGTAGCAAGAGTTACTCCTCCTGCAGTTTCTGCAAAGATACCTTCTGTTTTTGCAAGTATTTTTATTGAGTCAACTATCTCTTCATCAGAGACATCCTCCACTGCACCACCGCTTTCTCTTACAACCTGTAGCGCATAGAAACCATCTGCGGGATTTCCTATGGCAAGCGATTTAGCTATTGTGCTTGGTTTCACAGGTCGAATCACATCTGTACCTTGTTTGAAAGCTGTCGATATAGGTGAACAGCCTGTTGCTTGAGCTCCATAAATTCTTGTATCCAGCTCTTTTATAAGGCCAATCTCTTTGAATTCCTTTAATGCTTTCCATATCTTTGTAAGAAGAGAACCACTGGCACAAGGAACAACAATACAGTCGGGTGCGTCCCATCCAAGTTGTTCAACTATCTCAAATCCCATGGTTTTTGAACCTTCTGCATAAAAGGGACGAATATTGATATTTACAAATGCCCATTTGTGTTTATTTGCAATTTCACTACATAGCCTATTTACATCATCATAATTTCCATCCACTGCTACAAGATTTGGTTCATAAGCAATTGAGGCAAGAATTTTATTCTGTTCTAAAGTAGCAGGTATAAAGATAAATCTCTGAAAGCCTGATTTTGTCCCTAAAGCAGATACAGCCTGTGCAAGATTTCCTGTTGATGCACACGCAGCAGTGTTAAATCCAAATTCTTTAGCCTTTGTAAGAGCAACAGCAACAACTCTATCTTTAAAAGAAAGAGTTGGATGATTGACTGTATCATCTTTAATATAAAGTTCCTTTACTCCTAAGTATTTCGCAAGAGTGTAGGCCTTAACAAGAGGAGTGAACCCTGAATTAAGTCCCACCTGAGGCTCACCATCGATGGGCAACAGTTCCTTATATCGCCAAAGAGTTTTTTGTCTTTTTTCTATAGTTCTTCTTGATAAAGCTCTTTTTATTTTTGTGTAGTCATAAGCTGCCTCAAGAGGACCAAAACAGAACTCACAAACATATATAGGCTCAACAGGGTATTCTCTTCCACACTCCCTGCATTTAAGGCCTTTTACATATCTCATCTCTCCCCTCCAAATCTAATACTTAATTTTATATTTTAAACAAAATAGATAAAATATGGCTATAACTTTCTATTTTTCGGTATCATATCAACTTTATGTCTATTTTAGGATTTCATAAGTTATAATATATAACTTATGAAAACATTAGCTGTAGGAATAATAGGTGCAGGACCTGCTGGAATTGCTTCAGGCGTTGAATGTAAAGGTAATGGAATTTCAAATATTTTAATATATGAAAAGGAGTCAAAGTTTTGTTCTACTATAAGAAAACTATATCCCCCTGGCAAAAAAGTAGATAAAGATTATAAGGGAAGTATAGCCAGCTCTGAAGGCATTTGTTCCTTTGAAATAGAGACGAAGGAAGAGTTTCTCAAAAGAATTAAGAAATATATAAATGACTATTCTCTTGCTATCAAATATGATACTGAAATTAACGGACTTGAGAGAAAAGGCGACCTTTATATATTAAAAGCTGGAACCCTTGCTGTAGCAGAAGCCCACATATTAATAATAGCAACTGGTGTATTTGATAAGCCTAAGAAACCTTCCTACCCCATTCCTAAAGAAGTTAAAGATAAGGTATTCTTTGAACTTCCAAAGGAACTTCCTGAAGGTGAAAAGATTCTCATAGTAGGTGGTGGAAATACAGCAGCTGAGCTTGCCTGTTTACTTGCTGGTAAGTGCGATGTTTCTCTTTCCTACAGAAGACCCAAGTTTTTTAGAATAAATGAAGAAAACTTAAAAGAACTTGAAAAAAGAAAGGAATATATTAATTTTTTCCTCGGCAGTGAAATAAAAGCTTTAGAATCTGACAATAAAGCAGTAAAGGTTTTTTTCAATGATGGGCACAGCGAGAGTTTTTCAAAGATTTTTTATTGTCTTGGTGGTAGCACTCCTAAAAACTTTCTTGAGAGAATGGGCATAAATTTCTTAGATAACATGCCCATGATTGATGAATTTGGCGAGAGTAACCTTGAAAGAGTTTTTTTAGTTGGTGATATTGCAGTAAAAAGAGGTTCTATTATGTATGCCTTTAATTCTGCTCACAAAGCAGTAAAAAGAATCCTTGAGAAATATCCTTGTATTATTAAATTGCTTTGACATCTTTTGAGGGAATAATAATTTTCACCTCAGTACCTTTTCCTACTTCACTTTCTATCTTTAAATTCCACCCATGAGCCATAACAAGATGTTTTACTATGGCAAGGCCAAGTCCTGTTCCTCCGAGTTCTCGAGAACGAGCTGTGTCAACTCTGTAAAATCTCTCTCCTATTCTTGGAAGATGTTCCCTTGGAATCCCAATACCTGTGTCTTGAACAGATAGAATAAAGTCTCCGTTGTTACTGTAAAACTCTACTATGACAAAGCCTGTCTCAGTAAATTTTACTGCATTGTCAAGAAGATTTATCAATATTTGCATAATTTTGTCCCTATCTGCATTTACTGTTGCACCTTCAGGAATTTCTTTATCAATCTTAATCATCTTTTTTTCTGCTCTTTCACTAAAAAGAGGAAATACCGATTCCACTAAAGAGTTAATTACAATACTCTCCTTTGCTATAACTATATCTCCTGATTCAATTCTTGATAAAGTAAGAAGGTCATTTATTAGAGTAGAAAGTCTGTCAACATGTTTTTTTATAATTTCAACAAATTTTTTTGCATTTTCCTTGTAATCAATTGCTCCATCAAGAAGAGTCTCTGCGTAGCCCTTTATTGCTGTAACTGGAGTTTTAAGTTCATGGGATACATTAGCTACAAGATCCCTTCTAAAATTCTCAAGCTTTTTCATCTTTGTTATATCCTGAAGGAGAACAATTAAAAACTTAATTTCCCCCTCTTTACCAAGCACAGGCATTGCCTTAGCTAAGATAAAAAAATCCTTTCCCTCTTTTCTTATTGTAAGCTCTCCAACTATTTCTTCCCTATTTTTTACAACAGAACGTAGAAGATTTAGCAAATCGATGTTTCTTATGACTTCTATAAAGTGTTTGCCTTCTGGAGAATTAGGGATTTTTATGAGTTCCTTGAAACTTTTGTTTGCAAAAAGAATATTTCCTGTTGGTTTTAGAATTATAATACCATCGGTAATTGATCTAAGAATTGCTTCAAAATTTTTAGGAGAGATTATATCTGGATAGTCTTCCCTA
>ERZ1685331.221-NODE-221-length-10675-cov-19.614313_pt1 | contig 10675 bp, 8 predicted proteins | sample MGYA00580194_ERZ1685331 | MGnify/ENA primary metagenome ERZ1685331 (study PRJEB41501, sample SAMN08275520) | hot springs metagenome | biome: alkaline hot spring; material: microbial mat | place: Russia: Ush-Beldyr | collected 2015-07 | depth 0.5 m m ...
TCGCCTTGCGCGCCATTTGCCGGGCTGCCCGCGCTGAACGAACGCAGCCCTGCTGGCGCAGGGCTGTTCGGTGCATGCGCGGCAACGCACGTTGTGCCATCAGCCCGACGGTGTAGCGGCAGGCGGCGCGATGGGATGCCGCCGGACAATTGCATGCCCGAATCCTGGGGGTGCGCTGCACGATCATGTATCTTATGGTATACTTATGTGTGGTTTGGAAGAAGTGAACGGCAGGCTGCGCCAGCCTGTTCGCGATTAGAGGCAAGGAGTTTCCTCGTGGCGCTGGAAAAAGACGAAAAGACGGCAATCATCACTGATTACCAGGTGCACAGCAGCGATACCGGCTCGCCGCAGGTACAGGTGGCGTTGCTGACAGAACGGATCAATGGGTTGATCGAGCACCTGAAAGTGCATCCGCACGATCACCACTCACGGCGTGGGCTGCTGAAACTGGTCGGTCGCCGCCGCCGCTTGCTGGCGTATCTCGCAAGCAAAGACAAAGATGCGTATCGGAAGTTGATCGACAGTCTGGGGTTGCGTCGCTAGCATGGCGTCAGGGGTGTATACGTCACTCAATCGTTGTGCCGTCGTAAGGTGTGGCGCAGGTGCACCGCGCATCGCTGTCGCTGGAGGATGCCTGATTTACGGATGGGATGCAGCGTCGCCTGTGCGTACACCTGATGAGAACCGGAGTGAATGTGTGAGCCTGAGGTGAACGCCCCAGGCTCGCATTTATTGAAGGTATGATTTGGGGCTGTCAGGAATTGGAGTTTGGGGCCGAACGGCGTTCGACCACAGCCTCCAGTGCCTGACGCCCCGCATTGGACCGGGCAACGGTCCGCATGCAAGGAAGGACTATGTCAGAACGTCAGATTCATTCAGTCAGTATGGAAATTGCGGGCCGCACCCTGACTCTGGAAACGGGTCGCTTCGCCGAGCAGGCGAATGGTGCGGCGGTGGTGCGGTGCGGCGATACGATGCTGCTGGCAACGGCGGTAGCATCGAAAGAACCGCGCGCTGATGCGGACTTCTTTCCGTTGACGGTTGACTACGAAGAAAAAATGTACGCTGCGGGCAAGATTCCTGGCAGCTTTTTCAAACGCGAAGGCAAGCCCACGGAGGGCGCCATCCTGACATCACGGCTCACCGATCGTCCGCTGCGCCCGCTCTTCCCGGAAGGCTACCGCAACGAGGTGCAGATCATCGTCACCACCTTTTCCATCGATATGGTCAACGATCCTGCGCCGCTGGCGATTATTGCCGCTTCGGCAGCGCTGGCGATCTCCGACATCCCGTTTCTCGGTCCGGTTGGCGCGGTGCAGGTTGGGTATATCGATGGCAAACTGCAGATCAACCCGCCCATGTCCGAGATGGCGAGCAGCGACCTCGACCTGGTGGTGGCTGGCACGAAGGACGCAGTGCTGATGGTCGAGGCGGGGGCAAAAGAACTTCCCGAAGAAGTGATGCTCGAGGCGGTTATTCAGGGGCATCGGGTATGCCAGCAGATCTGCGACCTGCAGAACGAATTGGTGAAACTGGCTGGTCGCCCGAAGAAAGAGTTTGTTCCGCCACCGGTCGATACGTCGCTCGAAGAGGCGATCCAGCAGTGGCTGGGGAACCGGTTGTACGAGGCGATCACCGACGCGAATAAGATGGTGCGCGATGAGCAGACCGAGGCGCTCAAGCGCGAGGTGATCGCACATTTCACCGCCGATGAGCCGGAAGAGGAACTCGGGGCGCGCACGGCTGCGGTTTCTGCTGCGTTCGAGAACATTCTGTACGAAGAGGTTCGGCGCATGATCCTCGAACGCGGCGAGCGTGTCGATGGGCGCGGTCCCAAAGATATTCGCCCGATCTCGGTTGAGGTTGGACTGATCCCGCGCGTCCACGGCTCGGGTCTGTTCACCCGCGGTCAGACGCAGGTGCTGACACTGGCAACCCTCGGTTCGCCCGCCGAGGAGCAGCGCCTCGATGATCTGGGCATCGAAACAACCAAGCGCTACATCCATCACTACAACTTCCCGCCATTCAGCACCGGTGAGATCCGGCGCCTCGGCTCGCCGCGCCGCCGCGATATCGGCCACGGTGCGCTGGCGGAACGGTCGTTGCTTGCCGTGCTGCCGCCGAAAGAGGAGTTCCCCTACACAATGCGCCTGGTGTCTGAGACGCTTTCTTCGAATGGCTCCTCGTCCATGGCGTCGGTCTGTGGTTCGTCGCTGGCGCTCATGGATGCTGGCGTGCCGATCAAGGCGCCGGTCGCCGGGATTGCAATGGGGTTGATAACCGGCAAAGACGGTCGCTGGCGCGTGCTGACCGATATTCAGGGCCTTGAAGACCACCTGGGCGATATGGATTTCAAGGTCGCCGGTACAGCGCAGGGTGTCACCGGGTTGCAGATGGATATCAAGACGACCGGCATCACCTATGAGATTATGCGCGAGGCATTTGCTCAGGCGCGCGAGGGTCGCCTGTATGTCCTCGATAAGATGAATGCGGTGATCAGCCAGCCGCGCAGTGAGCTGTCGCCGTATGCGCCGCGCATCATTACCCTGCAGATCAACCCGGAGAAGATCGGCGCGCTCATCGGTCCAGGCGGCAAGACGATCCGCGGCATTACCGAAGCCACCGGCGCGCAGATCGATATCGAGGAGGATGGGCGGGTGTACATCTCGACGGCTGACGCCGCCGCTGCACAACAGGCAGTGGCGATGGTCGAGGCGCTCACCCGCGAGATCAAGGTCGGCGACATTTTCCTCGGCAAAGTGGTGCGGATCATGCCGTTTGGCGCATTCGTCAACCTGGCGCCGGGCAAGGACGGCATGGTGCACGTCTCCGAACTCGATGTCGGTCGGGTCGAGAATGTCGAGGACGTGATCAAGATGGGCGACGAAATCAATGTCATGGTCATCGGCATCGAGCCTGGCACCGGCAAGGTGAGCCTGTCACGACGCGCGCTGCTGACCGGCGAGACGGCGGAGGATCGCCGTGCGGCTGGCGCGGGGCGCGGTCTGCGTGATGGCGGCGGGCGCAGCGGCGGCAGTGATCGCGGCGGCGACCGGGGTCCGCGCAGCGATGATCGTCCACGCCCGCGCCGGCGGTAAGTGGTACGGCGCTGATGGTGATTGTACGACCTGGTTGTCGTCCCTGGAGCGATGCAGCAGATGCGTCGCTCCTTTTTGGTGTGCGCAGAAGGATAACAGTGCATGACCTGGATATCCTGGCTGACCGTCGCGATTGTCGTTGCCACGATCAGCGGAATCGCCATTGGGCGCTGGCCCTGGCTGCGCGCCGACCGCGCGACCATCGCGGTTGTTGGCGCGGCGGCGTTGCTGGCATGCGGCGCTATGACCCTCGAAGAGGCGTTCGAGGCGCTTGATCTCGATACCCTCCTGCTCCTCTTCAGTATGATGGTACTCAACGGGCAACTCTACAACGCCGGTTTCTTCGGCGTGGTGGCGCAGCGCGTCGTGCGGGTGGCGCATACGCCGCGCGGGTTGCTGGCGCTGATTATTGTGGCATCGGGCGTACTCTCGGCGCTCTTCCTGAATGACACGATTGCGCTCATGCTCACGCCGCTCGTGCTCGATACAACCCGCACGCTGCGGCGCAATCCGATCCCCTACCTGATCGGGCTGGCGACCAGCGCCAATGTCGGTTCAACGGCGACCATCACCGGCAACCCGCAGAACATGATCATCGGCAGCGCGTCAGGTATTTCCTACACGGCGTTTGCTGCCGCACTCGCACCAACAGCGTTGATTGGCATGGCGATCTGCTGGCTGGTGATTGTGCTGGTCTATCCGCACGAGTTTCGTCGTGGACGCTTCGAGACGCCGGAGGTTGGACGGATGCGGGTCTATCGCCCGCTGCTGTGGAAGGTTGCCGTGGTTACGCCGATCATGCTGGCGCTGATGATCGCGGGTGTGCCCGTGGCGCTCGCAGCGTTCCTGGCAGCGACAGCGCTGCTCGCCACCCGACGGTTGCGCCCGGAACGAATCTGGAAGACCGTGGACTGGACCCTGCTCGTCTTCTTTGCCGGTCTCTTCGTCGTCACCGGCAGCCTCCGGGTGCAGGGCGTGACCGACCAACTGTTTCCAGCGACAGCGCCGTTTATCGGTGGAAGTCTGATCATGTTCGGCGTCGTCACCGCAATCCTCTCGAACCTGATCAGCAATGTGCCGGCGGTGCTGGTGCTGCAACATCTGATTCCCGCCCTGCCGCAACCTGATCGCGGCTGGCTCATGCTGGCGGCGGCTTCAACCCTGGCGGGTAACCTGACATTGATCGGTTCGGTCGCCAACCTGATCGTGGCAGAACTCGCGGCGCGCTGGGGGGTGCGCCTGACATTCGGCGCCTACCTGCACGCCGGTGTGCCGATCACAGTATTGACTCTGCTGGTCGCGTTTGTGCTGGTGTAGTGTCACACCAGCCGGGGTATGACGAAGATATCGACGATCATCGAGATCATCGTCAACCCGTGGAGCGCGACCGGCGCCCACACACTGCGGGTTTTCAGCGCCAGGTATCCGCCCGCGATCCCAATCGGCAGCCCCATCGCCGCCATCAGCGCGCGTTCGACCATGCCTACCGGCGCAACGGCGAAGTGGTTCAGCGCATAGGCGACGGTGGTGAGCAGCACTGCCACATGGCGATTGACTCCGGCGTCGTACAGCCCGGAAAGCATGACGCCGCGCCAGAGAAACTCTTCCGCCAGCACCAGCAGCGGGAAGAGGAACACCAGGCGCATGCCGATCAGGATCGCTTCCATCTGCGCCATCGGTGCGCCGCCTGCGCGATAGTACATGTAGGTGTTGATATTGTCGATCACCAGCAGCGCCAGACCAATGCCGCCGCCCCACGTCAGCGCCCGCCCCAATCCGCGGCGCGTCACCCACATCGCCTCCCACAGACCATCACGCATCCCCAGCAGCAGAGTCACGCCGATAGCGCCGAGGACGTAGAGAAAGAGCGCGGGCCATTCCGCCAGCGGCGTGAAATGACCAATGAGACCGGCGATCCAGACCGATCCGGCCAGCGCAAAACCGGACACCAGCCGCCTGCGCACCGATGATTGCGCTGCAACGGCAGACATCTGAGGGCTCACGGTGCGGTTCATATCTCCTCCTTCAGGCATCGCCCACGCGCACGGAACACCGCATGTACGCCTGCTCTCTCTTTACGACCACAGAGCGCGAACCCTGTCTTCCCCACGTTGAACGTTCAACGTTTCCACCCGCAACCGTCAACCCTTCGCGCCTTCGTGCCTTGTGTGAGATAGAACTTAACGTTCACCCCATTTTGGGCGCCCACAAGCGCCTCTGGCATTTCGACACGCAAGGTGCAACGGCTACCTTCCCACCCGCAACCTGCACCTTTCTCACCGCACGACCCTTGAGGTCGAGACACGCGCCAACAGCGGGCAGGCATCGTTCCGCTGACGCGGTTCCACAGCGGCACGCGATCAGTGACAGAGACCTCGAGAGTCGGGCACGGCTTCCACTCTTCCCACGTTCAACGTTCAACCTTCCCACCTGCAGCCGTCGTCCACACCCGCAGCCCCATCCGGCTGAGGTAGATCGAGATCGGCTGGAAGAGCGGACTGAGGCGACGGATGTCGCGCAGCAACGCGCGATTGGCGCTGGCGTCGGGTCCGCAGAGGAGGGTCAGCGAACCGCCTTCGCCGCCGGCGCCGTTGACCTTCCATCCCAGCGCGCCATGTTCGCGGGCAAGCGCGATCACCGCATCCGCGTCGGCGTTGACAAGCGCCGGGTGCAGTGCGCGCTGCGCGTCGGTGTTGTCGATCATCGCCTGACCGAGCGCCACAAAATCACCAGCATACAGCGCGTCGCGGGCGCGTACAGCGCAGCGGCGCAGCGCATCGAGACGTGGGGAAGCGTCGCCTTCGCGTTCGAGCGCCGCGATCACCTGCTCGTGGACCGCTGAGGAGCTGTGGGTGCGACCAAGAAAGATCAGCGCCAGGCGGCGCTCCAGTTCCCACCAGATCGCATCAGGAATACGAATCTGCGAGACCGTGGCATAGGGGTACTGGAACATTTCGATGAAATTGATCCCGCCGTATGCCGAGCAGAGTTGATCCTGAATGCCGCTCTGCAATCCCAATCGCTGTGTTTCGACGCGGTGCGCCGCATACGCGACTTCGTGCGGCGTCATCCTGCCGGGAGTCAGCGCGTCAAGCGCGCCGATCAGCGCAACCGTGACGGCGGCGGATGTACCGGTGGACGCGCCTGCCGGAACGTCGGAGAAGATCGTAATCTCCAGCGCCATGTCGTCTGGCAGCGGCACTTCGTTGATAGCGGCTTCGAGAAGCGGATGCCGCGCATGATCGATGCCGCCCGGCATCACCACGTAGCGCTCACCATAGTTTTCGGCGTGAAGCGTCACCTGATGCTCACGACTGGAGCGAGGAAAAACTGCCACCTGCACCTCGACATACGGGTAGACGCCAATGTTAAAATTGCGCCATGCCCGGCGAACCAGGTGTCGGTCCAGCCGCCAAGGTCGCAGATGCGGATGGGCGCTACGCCGTTGATGATCAGGTCAGGCTTTGCGGAAGATGAAGATGTACTCATGCTTGAAGACATAGAATCCGCCGACCAGCGCGCGGTAGCGCCAGAGTTCTTTCTGGGCGCGCTTGCCGGTGGTCTGTTCGAAGTTCTTCACCACAATGCTTTTGAGCGTGAATCCACAGCGAAGAACTTCCTGCATGCCCAGAAATCCGAGCGGAATCCACTCGCCGTTCGCATATTTGTCGCCGAGCACCAGCGCCAGATAGCGTCCTGGATCGAGCACCTCCGTCACCCGCGCCACCACCGCTCCAAGACGCGCAAGAAATGCATCGACCGACGGCGCATTCGCCAGGTCGCGCGGGTCCTCACTGAAACGAATGATGTCGTGGTAGGGGGGGTGCAGAATGGCGAGTTGCGCCGAGCGATATCCGTAGCGGTCCAGAGTCGCGCGCCAGTCGAAGGTGGCGCTATCGCCAACCTCGAGTGCGTACAGCGCATGGCGCCGGTCCGGCTCACTTGCCAGCGTCGCGCGCGCCTGCTCAGCAACCGCCGGATTCAGTTCCACCCCAATCGTGGAGCGACCCAGGCGCCGACCTTCGATCAGGGTGGTGCCGGAACCGGCGAACGGATCGATGACCAGGTCGCCGCGGCGGGTGTAGCGCCGCATCAGTTGATACGGGATCTGCGGCACGAAATTGCCCCAGAATCCTGCGTGATGCGCGCCACTGGCGTCACGCCGGTCGAACAGCCACAGGCTGTCGGTCAGAATGTCATCGTATTCCTTCCAGCGGTTGAGGTCGATGTCGTTGATCGCGCCGGTGCGGATCTCGAGCGCGGCGCGCGCCAGGCGGTCGAGGTAGTAGCGGGCGCGTTCGAGGGTGTATGCCGTTGCGATCTGGTCGAGCGCCTCACGCAACCGCCGTTTGCTGAAGGTGGTCACGTCCGCCTCATCGGCGGCAGCGCGCAATACACCTGCCGGGTCATCGATCTGGCGCCAGAGCAGGTCCAGCGCCGCGCGCAGGTCGGCGATCGAGGCGGATTCGCGCAGCCGGTAGAGCGCCTTCGTGAATGGTATGCGTGCCAGTCGAAGCAGATCGTCGGGACTGGCGCTTTCAGCAGGTGGACGAGCCGGAAGAAGCGGACGTGCCATGAATGTTTACACTCACAGGGCAAAAAGCGGTTTCGATAGCAGTATAGCACGTCGATCGCGTAAAATGCAAGAGGGTTGCATGATTCTTGACATAGAATTATGCGACTCTCTGTCTTTACGCTGTGCTTACCGCATGCTGCCTTAATGCACCACAGAGGCTTCGAGAAGAGCGCCTACCCTTTTTCATAACGTCGCTCCTGTCCGAAACCTCGCGCCGCGCGTTTTTCGTCCTTGATGGGCGACACCCTCGCAGGCGCGCAGGCGCGGCGTCGGGCGCGGCAGCGCCGCGCCTCTACGGGGCGACACCCTCGCAGGCGCGCAGGCGCGCACCCCTGCTGCTTCCCGTTTTCATCGTTCAACGACCGCCTTTACATCGAAATCGACCCCTTCCGAAAATCAGTCTTGCCAATCAGGGCGTTGACGAGCACCGGTTTGCCCTGTGCAGCCGTCTGGCGCGCCTGCTGCAACGTCTCTTCCGCAAGTTCCGGGTCGTCGAGGCGGTAGCCGACGGCGCCGAACCCGCCTGCTACGCGGTCGTAGTTGCTGTACGCCAGCGTGGTTGCCACATCGTCGTGCAGGATCTCCACCTGCTCGCGCGCGATCTGCGTCCAGCCAGCGTCATTCCCCACCACTGCAACCAGTGGGACGTTGTGGCGCACGAAGGTGTCGAACTCGGCGAGACTGTAGCCAGCGGCGCCATCGCCATAGAGGAGCCAGACATCTGCATCGGGCTGACAGAGTTTTGCGCCGAGTGCAAACCCCGCGCCCATGCCAAGCGTGCCGAACGGTCCCGGGTCGAGCCAGCTCAACGGGCGCGGCGGACGCACAATATACGATGCAGTCGCCACGAAGTCGCCGCCGTCAGCCACAACGATGCTGCGCTCGGAAAGAACATCGTTGATGACCCGGCAGAGATGAATCGGATTGGTATGGGCTGTCGGTTCGGCAGCCTGGCGTACAATCTCGGCATCGCGGGCTGCGTCGCGCTGCCGCAACCGATCGATCCACTCCTTCCAGTGCTCGCCGGGCAGCACCCGTTCCGCCAGCGCGCGAACGAACCGCGCCGGGTCTCCCAGAACGGCAATGTCAGGGCGCCGATTGAGCATCAGATCGGTGCGGCTGCGGTTGGCGGCGATGAGCGTGGCACGGCGCGCGATATGGTTGCCGTAATCAAGGCGGAAATCGCACGGAACCCCAACGAGCGCGACCAGATCGGCTTCGCGCAGCGCCTCGCGCCGTCGATGCCGCATCTGTAATGGGTGGTTCGCGCCGAGCAACCCGCGTGCCATGCCAGAGAGATACACAGGCATGCCCAGCCGGGTAATGGCTGCTGCCAGAGCATCGACCGATGCCGTATCGAGCGTCACCTGGCTTCCGATCAGCAAAAGCGGACGTTGCGATTGCACCAGACGGAGCGCCGCCGCCCGCACTCCGCGGTCTTCTGGATCGGGGACATCCACCGGGCGCGGCGTCACAACCGGTCGATCATGCGCGCCGGCGAATAATCGGTTCACCCACCAGTCGAGGTAGCGCTGGAGGACCCACTGCGTCGGGGAGCGTCCGTTGCGCTTGAGACCATACCACTGACGCACCAACTGCTCGTCGTACAGGAGATCGACCGGCAGTTCGACGAACACCGGTCCGGGCACACCGCTGCGCGCCTGATAGAACGCCTCTTCCAGCGCCGGAATAATATCGCGCACACGCCCCACCGACCGGCGCCACTTGGTGATCGACTGCATCAGCGTCATCTGATCGATATCTTGCAGCGCGCCGCGTCCACGCAGGGCAGTCGCTGCTGCACCGCCGATCAGCACCAGCGGCGACTGCGCCATCTGTGCGTTCTTAATCGCCGTGATCGTATTGGTCACACCGGGACCGGCAGTGACCACCGCAACGCCTGGCACGCCGGTCAGCCGCGCCACGGCATCGGCAGCAAACACGGCAGTCGCCTCGTGGCGCGTGTCGATCACGCGAATGCCGTGTTGACGGCAGCCCACCAGGATGGGAGCGATATGCCCGCCGGTCAGGGTGAAAACAAAGCGCACGCCATGCGCCTGAAGCGTCAGTGCCACGCGATCGCCGCCATGCATACGTCACCTTCGACTGCACAAAGAATGCACACTCTCTGTCGTAACTGACCGTAGTATACTGCATGTCACACCGCGTTATACAGAGCGGCGGATCGGCACAACGGCATCACACACAAAGCAGGAGGACACTACCATGACAGTGCAGTCGGCAACCGAAACCATCACCGTCGATGGCGGCGCAGTTGTTGAGCAACTTCGAGAGCGCATCACCGGAAGCAACGTTCGACGGATCGTTATCCGGCAGGGATTTCAACCAATCGCGTCCTTCTCAGCGCTCGGCGGCATGCTGTCGGTGGCGGTGCAGTCGGCGATCAACACCCTGGCAGCCGCTCTTGGTCATTGCACCATCGAAATCGAGCGTGTAACGCCAGAGGTATACTCCCGCGATCCTGAGCTGGATGCAACGGGCATCCGCTGGATCGGCGTCGCGCCGGTCCCCGAAGGCGTTCACTGATCGTCGGGGTTTCCTCTGACGGGCGCATAGCCCGGCAGTATTGATAGGAGGGGGCGCGTGCAGGCGCGCCCCCTCCGTGTCGGGATGACCCGCCAGGTGGAGGCTCACAGGTGTAGATTTTTCTGGTAAACCCTCACGTTGTATCACCCGTTTTTGGACATCAGACCTCTCCCCCCTCCTCCCGCAAACGAGGGGCGCAGGGGGCGCTGGTAGAGGCAGGCCCCCGTGCCTGCCCCCGCAGTCGCTGGCGCTGCCCGCTGTCGGGCGCCCACAGGGGGGCGCCCCTACGGCGATGCCCGGCGCGCCCACAGGGGGGCGCTGGTAGGGGCAGGTCCCCGTGCCTGCCCCCGCAGTCGCTGGCGCTGCCCGGCGCGCCCACAGGGGGGCGCTGGTAGGGGCAGGCCCCCGTGCCTGCCCCCGCAGTCGCTGGCGCTGCCCGCTGTCGGGCGCC
>ERZ1685331.223-NODE-223-length-10627-cov-7.816496_pt1 | contig 10627 bp, 10 predicted proteins | sample MGYA00580194_ERZ1685331 | MGnify/ENA primary metagenome ERZ1685331 (study PRJEB41501, sample SAMN08275520) | hot springs metagenome | biome: alkaline hot spring; material: microbial mat | place: Russia: Ush-Beldyr | collected 2015-07 | depth 0.5 m m ...
TCATTTTATAGCCTCCCCTAAAGGTGCGATAAAGGCATAACCATATCTGTAAACTTTATGAGATAAAATACCAGGAGGTGGATTATGTGGTGTTACATCAGCAAGACAGCCTTTGACTGGGACATTTAAAGTACTTCCCTCTGTAATAAATCCAACAGATTTTCTTTTAAGAGGAGTTGTGGTTCTTCCAGTAGTAATCCAGCCTTTTTTTCTAATGATGTCATAAAAGAATAACTTTTTTTCTAAGTTCTGTTTTTCATTGTTTGCGGGATGATAAAGGGATAAAAGAGTATAGCTTTCAGTAGTTGTGTTTAATATATCAGAAAAAACTTTATCTACAGGCTCAAAAGTAAGTTCAAACATTCCACATCCATAGGTTTTTTCACCACCAATACCTGTTTGACCAAGTAGAAAGAGAAGTTCTTTGAATTTTTCTATAAAACTTTTATCTTTAAATGCTACAAGCCCATATAGCCCAGCATCTTTTTTAAAATAAATGTATCCACAATGATAGAGAGAGCTTTGCTGTGTATTTCTGTCAAGCACTACCCGTGGTTTTATCTCTTTAACAAAGGCTTCTTTGTATTTACTCTGTCTTTCAATCATTTCATTGATTTCTTCGGTAGTTACTTGTTGATTTTGCCACTTTAAGAAATCGCTTCTTTCAAGCCATTGAAGTTTTTTAAGCTCTTTGCCTTTTGATTTTTTAATTTCTTCTGAAATAAATGTGTCATTCATTGGTTTTGGCAAAAAGTAGAGGTCCTTGTAATAAACAAATAGGGATGTAAAGATAAAAGGTGGTTCATTTAAAAACATATCAATAATTTCTTCTGTTTCTTTGTTGCCGTAATAGATTTTTACTGTGTTGATTATTGCTGAAAAGAAAGTATCAGAGCTAACTGTTTCGTTTACATTCTCAAGGTCTATTCCAGTGTCACCAAAATGCACAGGAGATTTAAATTTTAATTTATAGATATAAATACTCATTTACTTTGCTTCCTTATTTTATTAATTATTTCATTAATTTCCTCGAACTCTTCACCATCAAATTGCTGAGATTTCAGAGCCTCTACAGTAAGTAATTTTTTACAATCAAAACTGATATCCACTTTTCCATATCCCCTTGAGCCATGTCCACCAATTGCATCAAGTTTAATGAGTTCTATGGCAAGAAAAATGTTTTTAAGGTCTTCTTCAACAGTGTCGGTTTCTTCTACATTGTAAATGATTTCTAAATTAAACTCTGCTCCTCTGGGCACTCGTTCAAGTTGTCGAGGATTTGCAGCTGAAGTAACCCTGTCAATAGCATTCTCAAACTTCCATTCTGTGTAGAGAAGTCCTGTATCAATTTCTTCTAAAAGCTCTTTTACACTTTCTTCTGTTAGATAAGCATCTCTTACAAGTAATCGAGAAGGAAAGTTTTTCCCATTACCCTGTCCTGTAGAGCCAAAAATTCGGCATATGGGACATTCTATGGCTTTTTCCGCATCATCACATACATGAATCCATACCTCATTACTTCGTGTTCCTATATTGCGTCTATTTTTTTCTCCAACAATATTTAACTCAGTAGCTAAAGCTTTCTCAAGCAATGCTCTCATTTTGCCCTTTAGGGAACTGCCAGGGATATAAGGTTCACGAGTAACCGGGTCTCTTACTACAGGAGAGTCAATTGCTCCAATTTCTATATTTTCCTTTGAAGCTCCAATATGTAATCCTGTAAGACATTTAATCTTTCCACTTAATTGGATTTTACCAAGTAAGTTTCTGTCCATCTTTAATCCTCCCTTATTTTATTAATCTCTTCCACCATAATATTTATGGTAAGCAAAGATACTTTCTATTAAGGCAACTAACTTTTTAAAACCTTCTGGAGATTTTGTAGCAATTATAGCAGGGTCTAAAACTTCCATTAGGGGTTTTACACTTTCGTTGCGACCTGCTGAATAGGCAAGTTTTGGCCTAAGTAAAAGAATGAGATCTTTGTTGAACGATTTACTTTTTTTAATTTGCATGTCAATTTTCCTTATACCATCTAAAAATCTTCTTATCTGAGTAGTTTTTAAGTTTTTATTTTGTAGATGATTACCAAGATTTTCAGCAATCTTAATGAGTTCTTCAGCAGGCATGTCTTTTAGATCACTATACTTGCTTATTTTATTTTTTAATTCTTGAACCGGAGACTCTTGCTGTCCTCCTCTTTCTTGCTGTCCTCCTCTTTGACTATGTTGCGGTCTTTGATAAGGCATCTTTTTTACCTCCTTTCCTCATTAGCATTAATATAATTAAAACTGCTGTTTCTGTTATTAGCCATTCTTCTTTGTTTGTATTCATGATGACCTCCTTAAGCTTTAGTTTGTCTTCATCATTGATTTCTTTTAGTTTTGCTCTCGAAATTAAATACGCTGCTTTAGGTAAAATTAAAACACCTTCCTCATTGAATTTTTTTGCAAGTGAATAAAGCCTGTAATAAAATGTCTTTGGAAGTTTGTCTTCATCAACATTTAGATGGTTTTCTTCTTGTTTTAAAAATTTCTTAAATAACTTGATTCTCTCTATGACTTTCTCAAATGTTTTCCAATTAAGGGATTTATCCGAAAAAATAGCTATTGCATTTTTGCCTCCCTTTTTAGCATTCTTTTCTGCTTCCTCCGCATCTTTTGCAAACTGATAAACAGGATATTTTTCGTGATTTATCACAATACCTGCAGAGACAGTCATAAATCTGTTGCCAGTGTATAGCTCAAAATATCTTCTTATATCATAGGCAGTCTCAATAACATCAAGCCAGTGTCCTATTATAAAAAGGTCATCTCCGCCTGAATAGACAATTGAAACTTTCCTACCTGTCTCCTTTATATCCCTGTCTAAAATATTCCATGGATCCTCTATAACCTTTCCTTCTACTATGTTGTTTAAAAAGTATTTAAAAAATTGATTAAGTCCTTTTGATATAGAAGCCATACGGGAAAAGGTTCTGTATTTTTCAGGAACAGCGTGAGAAAATATCTTTCCAAGGTTATCTACATCCATTCTCAAAACTGCTATTCTATTGATACCGTAATGATCTACTGCATCAGAAAGCTCTTTTATACTCTCATGTTGATAAATGCCAACAGGAAGGTATATTGAGTTTGGATGACTGTAATGAGTGACATTTTGATCATTAAGTCGATATTCAGCTTTTGCATTTTGATGAAGGTCTTTGTCAAAGCCAAATTCTACTTGATAATACCAGTCTCCAATTTTTATATAGTTACTTTCAGTTGATTGAGGCAGTTTATAGATGACAGGATAGGTAGCTTTAGATATTTTAGATAACTCGCTTCCTAAGAGATATTGATGGTAGCAGGGTTTACAAACTTTTATAATATCATCATCTCTTTTCAGTTCTTCAAGGCGTAAATCTTCTCTGAAGCAGACTTCACAAGATGTGGTAAGGCAATCTTGATGCTGAGCTTCAACTTTAAGGACTTCATAAATTTTTCCTTTCCATTTCCTTTTTTTGAGTTGTTGAAGTTTATTAGAGAGTTCTTGCCAAACATCCACAGAGTTTTTAAAACCTTCTTTACTGAAAGGTACTCCCGCAAGGTGAATCTGAAGGTTTCCTTTAAATTCTTCAAACAAAAAGTCGTCAATTTTCTTTTTAACATTGTCAATCTCTGTTTGGGCTGATGGCGTATTGTAGGAAAGTATATAAAAATGACCTCCTCCTGAAAATATAAGATTACAGCGTGTTAATTTTAGGGTATCAAGTAATTCTGAAATTATATGCTCTGTAAGTAATTCAAGATAAAAAGATCTACCTTTTAATGACTTTAAGGCTCCTTTTGAGGTTATAGTATAAATAAACTTCTGCACTCCAGAAATGTCTCCACCAATTAGTAAATAGGGCTTTACTTCAGGGGAAGGATTGAGAATTTCATCTTTAAGTAATTCATTATTATTCCATTTCTCTGGATAAGTTTCTTTAAGGAAATAATACATACAAGTTGCTATAGAAGCAGTAAGCTTTAAATGATTGAAAAGAGAGATGTCGGGATGTCTGTGCCCTTCTTCTTGTTGTCCTTTTATTATCTCACGGGTAATTGAAGGAACATTGCTTAGATGTTTTTCAAAAAGCATAAGTAGTAAGTTAATGCTATAGGGCTTGTCAGCAGATTTGAGGTCTTTTTCTAATTTTCTCCGAATTGCTCTATATGACTCTACTGTTATTTCTGGTTCTTTAAAGCTTACAACTTCTACATTTTTTTTCTGCTCTAACTGAAGATAAGGAATCTCTATTAGGGCTTCTGCAGGATTATTTGGATTTCTTACATGAGAAAATGGTGATGCAAGAGGTGTAAACATCTCCCATCTGCCTTGTTCAGTGTGATCTTCTTGTTTTCTTTCAAAAGATGCAAGATTGTCTGCTTCATACCATATAAGTCCAAAATTGGATAAGAAAACCTCCTTATCTTTTGAATGATGGGTAATTGTAGAGTTAATAACAAAATTATTATCAAAAAATTTATTGGTAGTTAGCCACTCATATCCCCATTGCCCATGTGTTTTATCAAAGGGATGGTCTTCAGAACGCTGAATTAACTTGCCTATATCATGAATAAGACCACCTAAGGCAATCTTATAAGCAGTTTCATCAATCATCTATCCCTCCACATATAATAAATAAGGCATACTTGTAGTATCAGTGGCTGATTTTTTGTTATTAAATTTTAAATTTAATTTACCCATCCTTGCAATAAAAGAAATATTTCAGAAATATTTCAATTTATATTTATTTTTCCTTTTTCAATTCTTATTCCGTATCTACTGTCAGCGTATTTTTTTACATTGCTTATTATGTAATAAGGAGGAAGAGTTTCTTCCTGTAACTGTTCTTTTATGGACTTGTTAATTTTACTTATGTTTTGTCTTATACTATCTGGTCCAAGTCCATCCTTGTGTTTATTGATAAATTCTTCAGCCTTTAGTGATTGATTATAGATCTTTTTATAATCCATTGCCATTCTTTCGAGGAAAGCTTTAGTTGAGAGGTCATAGATGGTGACAAAGCAGTCTGTGCAATTAAGACAGTTTATTCTTTCAGGATGCTTACAATAGTCAATTTTTTGTTTTAAAAAAGTTACAAATATCATAAGTTGTATGGGTGTTAACTTAATTAAAGTATCACCTATATAAATTGTCCTTTCTGATAAATTTATAGTAATAGGATATTGTATAGTAGCAATGTCTATCTCTTTTTGACCATAAGCTATCATTTCTTTAAAGCTTTTACCACTAATGGATATCTTATTGTAAAACCTTATAAATGGAAGTTCAGCAAGATGTATTTGAGCATCTTTGGTGTTTAAGATTAGGTTGTCTTTTTTGATAATTTTTTCTTTTTTAGGTTTATAGTAAAATTCAGGATTTAATTCAAACTCTGGGCTAACAAGGACATGGTAGAGCTTATCCCAAGGTCTTCCAAAAAGCTGTAAGGCAGAGCCCAGGTAAAAGGACATGGTTTTTCTTCCACCTGCAATTGAACAGTGTAGTCTGGCAGTTAAATCTTGAGATTTTTCACGGATAAAATTTACTATAAAGTCTGCTGCCCATACACTGTCATTCCAATCCTTAATATCATCAAGCTCTTTGCCATCTTCAGTGGTAATAACTTTGATTGAATTCTCATTAAAAATATGGCTTGAAAGATTAAATTCTTCGCAAAAATTCTCAAAAATGCCTGGTTCAATAAGTTTTTCTTTTATAATTTTCTTACCCTGCTTTGTTGTTAAAATGTAAATCTCATCAGGATAGATTGGTTGTTCTTTATGAATGAGTCCATAAATTGTTTCTGTTATAATCTGAGGGGTTGTACCTGCAACAAAGATTAAGACTTCCTTAAATTTAGAATGTTGTCTTTTTTGTGTATCCATTAAAATATAATAGCAAAAATAATAGCATTAACCATCTAAGTTTTAAGTGATTCACCGCTTTTTAATTGACAAAAATCTTGTATGATTTTTAAACTTAATTTTGATAGAATACTTATTTTTAGGAGGAAATGTGTTAAAGGCAGTTGAGGAAATCTCAAAAACCAAAAGAAGGCTTAAATTTGAAATACCATCCGAGGTTGTTGAAGGAGAAATACAAAAAACTTTAAGAGAAATTCAAAAAAAAGCAAAAATTCCTGGTTTTAGACCAGGTAAAGTGCCTCTCTCCATGATTGAAAAAAAATTTGGCAAAGATGCCGAATCTGAAGTGCTTGAAAAGCTTGTATCTCAATATTATGACAAGGCTATTAAAGAGGCAAATCTTAAGCCTGTGCTTCCACCAGTGGCTGAGGATGTCATTGATATAAAAAGGAATACGCCTCTTTATTTTGAATTAATTGTTGAAACAAGACCAGAAGTGGAAAACCTTAATTATGAAAATATTGAAATTGAAGAGATATCTACAGAAGTTACTGATAAAGATGTAGACGAGGTACTTCAAAGACTTTCAAAAGAAAGAGGAGTATATGAACCTATAGAAGAACCTCTCAAAGAAGAAGATTTAGTAGTATTTGATTACACTTCAGATATAGGAAAAGAAGTAAAGGATTTTGTATATAAATTAGGAGCTGGTCCTTTTCCTAAGGATTTTTCAAAGGCATTTGAAGGCAGGAAAAAGGGAGAAAGTTTCAGTATAGCGGTTAATTTTCCAGAAGATTCTATAGCAGATTTTGCAGGTAAAAAAGTTAATTTTCAGATTACCATAAAAGAGGTAAAAAGAAGAAAAAGCATACCATTAGAAGAACTTCCAGTTGAACTTGGATTTGAAGACATGGAAAAGCTTAAAAATCATGTAAGAGAAAATCTTGAAAAAACAAGAAAAGAACAGGCAGAAGGCAAAAAAAAGATAGAAATTTTGAACAAGCTCCTTGAAACCTATGATTTTGAACTTCCAGATGGACTTGTAGAGATGGAAATTAAAAGAATTGTTGAAAAATATGAAAAAATGGGCATTAATGCGGTAGAGCAAATGGATAAAATTTCAGAAACAGCAAAAAGAAACATAAAAGCTTATATATTGATGGAAATAATTGGAGAAAAAGAAGGTATAACAGTAACTGAAGAAGACTTAAAGCAGGAAGTAATAAACTTAGCAAGAAAATACAATACTACACCTAAGGAAGTTGTACAGTATTATATGTCAAAATATGGCTCTCTTGATGAAGTTCGTAACAGTGTTTTTGAAAAAAAAGTTTTTGACACAATTTTACAAAAAGCTAAACTAATTAAAAAAGAGGAGGCAACTCAGTGAGTATTGTTCCTATTGTAATAGAGCAAACAGGAAGAACAGAAAGAGTTTATGATATTTACTCAAGACTTCTTAAGGACAGAATAATTTTCATCGGCACAGAGATAAATGATCAAGTTGCAAATGTGGTAATTGCACAACTTCTTTTTTTGCAAACAGAAGACCCTGAAAAGGACATACATATCTATATCAACTCACCAGGAGGCATAGTATCAAGTGGGCTTGCTATATATGATACTATGCAATATGTAAAGCCAAACATTGCTACATACTGTATTGGACAGGCATCCTCTATGGCATGTGTTTTACTTGCTGCAGGAACAAAAGGAAAAAGATTTGCTCTTCCCCATTCCAGAGTTATGCTTCATCAGCCAATTGGCGGTTTTTATGGACAGGCAACAGATGTGGAAATTCATGCAAAGGAAATTCTTAAAATGAAAGAAATTCTGAATAGAATTTTATCAAAACACACACAACAGCCCATTGAAAAGATTCAGAAAGATACAGAAAGAGACTTTTTTATGTCTGCTGAAGAAGCAAAGAAATATGGAATAATAGATGAGGTTATAAGCTCAATTAAACAGAAGTAAGGTGTAAAATGGTTATAAAAAACGACGAAAATTTAAAATGTTCCTTTTGTAACAAACTTCAAAAGGAAGTAAAAAGACTTATTGCAGGCAATGATGTATATATATGTGATGAATGTGTATCTCTTTGTAATGAAATTCTTGAAGAAGAAAGACTGTTTTCTTCTGAAGGTTTAAAAACAGAACTTTCTACTCCTAAGGAAATTCATAAATTCTTGGATGACTATGTTGTTGGACAGGAAAGGGCAAAGAAAATTCTGTCTGTTGCAGTATACAATCACTATAAAAGAATATTTAAAGAGACTGCTTCTGATGAAATACAAAAAAGCAACATCATGCTCATAGGATCTACAGGAACAGGTAAAACCCTCTTAGCTCAAACACTTGCAAGGTTTCTTGATGTTCCTTTTGCTATTGCTGATGCCACAACTCTTACTGAGGCAGGATATGTTGGAGAAGATGTGGAAAACATCTTGCTTAAACTTCTTCAAAATGCAAATTTTGATATTCAGCGTGCCCAGATTGGAATTGTTTATATTGATGAGATTGACAAAATTAGTAGAAAGGCAGACAGTCCTTCAATAACAAGAGATGTATCAGGTGAAGGTGTACAGCAAGCTTTGCTAAAAATAGTTGAAGGTACACTGGCAAACATACCACCTCAGGGTGGAAGAAAGCATCCCCATCAGGAATACATTCAGATTGACACAACAAATATCCTTTTTATATGCGGTGGAGCTTTTGTAGGGCTTGAGGATATTATTAAAAAAAGAATTGGTAAGACAACTGTTGGGTTTCTATCTGAAACAACTAAAAGGTTAGAAGATAATGTTCTTTCTTATGTGGAGCCAGAGGACTTAATAAAATATGGTATGATTCCAGAATTTGTTGGAAGATTTCCAATAATTGCTACCTTAGAAGAACTGAATGAAAATGCACTTGTTGAAATTCTTACAAAACCTAAAAATGCGCTTGTAAAACAATATCAAAAGCTTTTTAGCATGGATGGAGTAAAGCTTATTTTTACTGATGATGCACTTCATGCTATTGCAAAAAAAGCTTTAGAAAGAAAAACAGGTGCCAGAGCTTTAAGAAGCATTCTTGAAGACATAATGCTTGATGTGATGTATATTATTCCTTCAGAAAAAGGCATAAGTGAATGTATAATCAATGAAGAGGTTGTTGAAAAAAAGTCATCTCCTATTTTGATTTATAAACAAAAAGAAAAGGTCAAAAATGCCTGAAAAAATAAAAATAATAATAGATAAGAAGGAAATCAAAGCAGAACTTTTCGATACAGAGTGTGCTAAAATAATTTTTCAGTCTCTTCCCTTAGACAGCAATATAAATGAATGGGGAGATGAGTTTTATTTTTCCATAGGATTAAGCTTTTCTCCTGACAACACTGCAACAACATCTGTTAAGGCAGGTCATATAGGTTACTGGCCACCTGGAGAAGCACTTGCAATATTTTTTGGAAAAACACCCTTAAGCACCGGTGAAGATCCTGTGCCTGCAAGTGAAGTAAATATTGTAGGAAGAATTCTTGAGGACCCTGCAATACTTAAAACTCTTAAAGGAGCAAAAAAAATAAGAATTGAAAAGGAATAAATTTAGACTTTCCTTTCCTTATGATGAAAAAGTTCATAGATGGCTTCCACTACTTGTCAATTCTTATGCAATCATGGATAAGGGTGTTTACGAAGATATAGAAAAAAATGAAAAGAAAGGAAAGAAGCTTGCCTGCAAGCGTGGTTGCAGTAACTGTTGTGAAACTCAAAGAGACATCCCTATATATCCAATTGAAATTGTTGGGCTTTACTGGTATGTTATAGAGAAAATTAAAGAACCCCTTCGATCTCAAATAAAAACTTCCCTAATAAAACATAGGAAAGGTGACCGCTGTCCGTTTCTAATCAAAAAAGCTTGCTCTATATATCCAATGAGACCTCTTGCCTGCAGACAGTTTAATGTCTTCGGCAGACCATGTGCAAAAGGTGAGGATCCTTTTTATACAAGAAATGAAGATGTTCTTAAGCCTTTAGATAATTATCTTGGAAAAGCCCTATATGAAACAATGCCATTTTATGGATTATACGAAGAGGATGAAAAAATTGAATTCATAAATTCAGGGAAACTTAATAGCCTAGTTAAGATTCTTCAATTCTTTCCTTGGATTGAACTGGCAAGGAGAATGGTTTAAAACAAACTAAAAAGGTGGTAATTGATGAAGTATATCATTGTTACTGGAGGAGCAGGATTTATAGGGGCAAATGTAGTTAAAAGATTGAACGAACTTGGAGAGGACAAAATTATAATTGTTGACAACCTTGGTAGCTTTGAAAAATGGAAAAATCTCGTTGATTTGTCTTTTGAAGACTATATTCATAAAGATAAATTTATCGACTCCCTTGAAAAATTTAACAAAACAGTAAAAGCTATAATTCATCTGGGGGCAAGAAGTAGCACTACTGAGAAAAATGTTGATTTTCTTATGAAGAATAACTATGAATACACAAAACTGCTTGCCATGTGGACTATAGAAAAAAATGTAAGATTTATATATGCTTCTTCTGCAGCCACCTATGGAGACGGTTGCCATGGGTTTTCTGATGATCATTCTCTTATTCCCCAATTAAGACCTCTTAATGCCTATGGATACTCAAAGCAGATGTTTGATTTTTGGGCATTAAAAAAAGGTATTCTTAAAAGCATCGTAGGACTTAAATATTTCAATGTATTTGGACCAAGAGAGT
>ERZ1685331.226-NODE-226-length-10589-cov-15.860357_pt1 | contig 10589 bp, 9 predicted proteins | sample MGYA00580194_ERZ1685331 | MGnify/ENA primary metagenome ERZ1685331 (study PRJEB41501, sample SAMN08275520) | hot springs metagenome | biome: alkaline hot spring; material: microbial mat | place: Russia: Ush-Beldyr | collected 2015-07 | depth 0.5 m m ...
GGGGGAAGGGGATTTTGCGGCGGCGGCCGAAGGCCGCCGCCGCAAAATCCCCCCCCTTCCTCCCCTCGCCCGCCGCCGCAGGCGAGCGGGAGAGGGGAGGGGCTGGGGGAGGGGTGAGGGCCGAAAAAATCCCTTCAGGCACTAATACGGGGGTTACTTTAAAAGAGGGAGGCTCAACAATGAAAGTAGAATGGACGGAAGACCTGAATCTGGGTATCCCGGAGATGGATGATCAACATAAACAACTGATCGCCCTGATCAACGAGTTCTATCAGGCCATAGAGCGAGGAGAGCGCGCAGAGGGTATCCAGAGCCTCTTTGAGGGAGTGGACCGCTATGCCATGTTCCATTTCGCCGAAGAAGAGGCTTTTATGGAGCGAATCGGTTACCCGGACCTCTCCAATCATCGGGAGGCCCACGCGATTTATCGGAAAGAGTATCTGAGCGCGATGGAGCGACACGAAGCGGGCGACCGCAAGGCTGTCCGGGACCTGGTCGCCTTTCTCTTCTCCTGGCTCTACACTCATATCCTGAAGACGGACAAACGGTACGCTGCTTTCTTCCACCAACAAGCCGGACCAGGATGACCGATAACCAATGGGGGATCAGGTGCCAGAGGCGACGTTCCATTTTCCTGAAGACTTTCGCTGGGGTACCACCACCGCCGCCCACCAGGTGGAGGGAAATAACACCCACAATGACTGGTGGGCCTGGGAGCAGGAGGAGGGCCGGATCAAAGAGGGGCACAAATCCGGGCGGGCCTGTGACTGGTGGGAGAAGGCCGAGGAGGACTTTGACCGGGCTGCCGAACTGGGCCAGAACGCCCTCCGCCTCTCGGTGGAGTGGTCCCGGGTGGAGCCGCGCGAGGGGTATTTTGACGACGCCGCCCTGGACCGCTATCGGGCTATGCTCCGCGCCCTGCGGGAGCGGGGACTGGAGCCTATGGTGACCCTGCACCACTTCACCAACCCCCTCTGGCTGGCCGAAATAGGGGGCTGGGAGAATCCCCGGGCTATCTTCTTCTTTGAACGTTATGTCGCCCGGGTGGTGGAGGCACTGGGGGAGTTCTGCGACCTCTGGTGTACGGTCAACGAGCCGAATGTTTACGTCTATATGGGCTACCTGGCGGGGGTCTTCCCGCCAGGGAAACAGGACTTCCGGGCCGGGATGCGGGCCGGGCGAAACCTGATGCGGGCCCATGCCCTTGCCTACCGCCGCATCCACGCGCTCCAGCCTCAGGCCCGGGTGGGGTTTGCCCACAACCTGCGCATCTTTGACCCCGCCAACCCCCGCTCCCCGCTGGACCGCTGGGTCGCGGGGTTGCAGGACCGGGGATACAACGAGGCCTTCCTGGCCGCCCCGACCCGGGGACGCTGGCTCTTCCCGCTGGGCTTCGGCTTCGCCTGGCGCCTGCGCGGGACGCTGGATTGGATCGGGCTGAACTATTATACCCGCGACTTGGTCGCTTTTGACCGCCGCCGCCCCAAGACGATGTTTGGTCGCAATCTCCATGCCCCGGACGCAGAAATGCTGGACGGCGGCTACGGGGAGTTCTACCCGGAGGGTATGGAGCGCGCGCTAAAGCGGCTCTCGCACCTGGGACTGCCCATCTACGTCACCGAGAACGGCCTCCCCGATGCCGACGACGACCAGCGTCCTCGCTATCTCATCCTGCACCTGCACCGCCTCTGGCGTGTCCTGCAGGACTGCATCCCCATTATGGGCTACTACCACTGGACGCTGGTGGATAACTTTGAGTGGGCGGAGGGGTGGACGCTGCGGTTTGGGCTGATAGAACTGAACCCCGAGACCGGGGAGCGGACTTTCCGCCCGTCGGCCTATCTGTATCGGGCCATCTGCCGGGCCAATGCCATCACGTCGGAGGTCATAGACCAGTACGCGCCCGAACTGCGTCCGGTGCTGTTGCCGTAATCGGTGAGGGTCACCGGAATCCCCTTTCCATCTCCACCACCCCGTCGGGGGCCACCGGGCAGACCCACCCGCAACGGCTGCACCGGTATGCCTGTCCTGTTGTCACCATCCCCGTCTGACCGCAATGCGGGCAACGGAGGACCTCTGCCAACGGTCGGGCTCCGCCCCCAACGGGCCGCCCCGTCTTTCGCGCCCAGACCAGGTCGTAATCCACCTGCCAGTACTGGGTCTGGATGTTCTCCAGCGGCCATTGGCTCAGCATCGCCGTGAACTTTTGGCGGGAGAAGGCCCGTCCCGGCAGGAGCAGAGCGTCCCGCCCCACCCGATTGGTCACCAGCAGCACTCCCCCCGGCCGCAGGACCCGCACCATTTCCTGAAGCGCCGCGCGCGGGTCGGGGGTGAATTCCAGCATCTCCAATGAGGTGACCGCGTCAAAAGTGTGATCGGGGAAGGGAAGGACGCGGGCATCTTGCCAGATGAGGGTCACCCGGTCGGCGTAGGGGCGGAGCAGGTGGACGGCGTGGCTCAGCATCCGGCGGGAGAGGTCCACCCCCACCACGTGCCCCTGGAAACGGGGCTGGAAACAGAGCGCACGGGGGAGCCGACCCGTCCCGGTGCCCACATCCAGCACGAAGGGGTTGGGAATCCGCTCCAGGGCCATCGCCAGCGGCAGGCCCAGAAACCACTGTTCCGTCTCGGGGTCAAACCCTTTGATCCGTTCGTACGTGGGGGCGGCCCAGTCGTAGAGCAGAGCGACCACCCGGGGGCCCAGATAGGACCCCTCGGCGATGACCAGTTGCCAGTAGAGGAAGGCCGCCAGCAAGAGCATGCCCAGCAAAATCCACAACCAGAGCATGGCCAGCATCGGGGAGGGGTTGGGGCGGGCGGCGCAGCCGCCCGCCCCAACCCCTGGTCTTTATAATGCCAGCGCGGCCAGGAGCATCGCGGTCGCCAACCAGAACCCATACCGCCGGAGCCAACTGGGGGCACCCTCGACGGTGTCGGTCAGGAGTGGCGGCAGGGCCAGAAATGCGACGAAGGGAACGGCCAATGGGCGGTGGAGCACCACCAGCAGGAGCATCGCGCCCAGGTATCCGCCGACCCAGAGGGCCCGACGGTGAGTTCCCGGAGCGTCCTGCGCGCCGGATGCGGCCAGGGAAAGCACCCCCGCCAGGACCGCCGAGGGGAGGGCCAGGGGAGCAAGGGCTATGTGGCCGGCCAGCCAGCCCAACCCCACCCGGAAGGCCAGCCCCACGCCCGGACCAACCTCCCCACGCCCCCCTGAGGCCAGGGCGACCAGTTGGGCGGAGGCCAGGACGCCCAGGGTGAGCAAGAGGAAATCCCGGCCCAGCATAGCTGAGAGCGCCAGGGAGAGCAGCAGGCCGGCCAGAGCGCTTCCCAGCGCCGGGCCGACCAAGGGGAGGAAAACCGTCCGCCCCCAGGAAGTCAATTGGGCCAGCCAGCGGGCCAGACGGTCTGCTGGGGAGCCGGGGCGGGCATAGGGGAGAGGGGGCCGGTTGGGGGGGCGGGGGGCCTCCTCTTCCCACCGTTGCCAACGGCCCAGCGGGGTGGCCCAGTCGGTCGCCGTCAGCGCCAGCCAGAGTTCCCCCCATCCCAGTTCCACCAGGAACAGCGCCAGCAGCCACCGCACCAGATGGGGCAGGGCCAGCGGGATATCCGCTGCCACCGCACCGCAGACCGTCGCCCAGAGGGGGAGAAACCACACAGGTGGGGAGCCGGGGTGAGCGGAGATTCTGAGCAGTTTTCGGGTATGCGGATTCATCGCAGAACCGGTGAGGGCAGGCCTTGCACCTGCCCCGCGCAACCGCAAAAGTCGCTCCTACACCAGACGCCCGCTCTCAATAATCCGGGCCAGGAACTGGGAGGTCCGGGGGTCCTTCGGGCAGGTGAAAATCTGGTCCGGCGGGCCCTCCTCCACCAGCATACCCGCTTCCATATAGATGACCCGGTCGGCGACTTCGTGGGCAAAGCCCATCTCGTGAGTGACGATCATCATCGTCGTCCCCTCCCGAGCCAGGTCCTTCATCACCGCCAGCACCTCGCCGATGAGTTCGGGGTCCAGCGCCGAGGTTGGCTCGTCAAAAAGCATGACCTTCGGCTCCATAGCCAGCGCGCGGGCGATGGCAATTCGCTGCTTCTGCCCTCCGGAGAGGCGGATGGGGTGGACATCCTGCTTATCCAGTAGCCCCACTTTGCGCAGCAGTTCCCGGCCCTTCTCGACCGCCTGATCCTTCGGCACCCCCTTTACCACTACTGGTCCCTCGATCACGTTCTCCAGCGCTGTCTTGTGGGGAAAGACGTTGAAGTCCTGGAAGACCATCCCTGTCTTCAAACGCAGGTCCCGGATCCGAGCGCGGGATTCGGGGAGCAGTTCGCCGTCGGTGGCCTCTACTGCGACCCCGTCAATTTCTATCCGTCCGCTGGTGGGTTCTTCCAGGAGGTTGAGGCAGCGCAGGAAGGTGGACTTGCCGGAGCCGCTGCGGCCAATGATGACCACCACCTCCTGCGGGTAGACCTCCAGGGAGATGCCCCGCAGGACGTGGAGGAGGCCGAACCACTTATGGAGATTCTGAACGCGGACGATGGGGTTACCGTTCGTATGCATGAGCCATCCGTTTCTCCAGACGACTTTGCAGCCAGGAGGAGACGATGGTGAGAATCCAGTAGAGCGCCGCCGCCACTAGGAGCATTTCAATGAACTTGGCGTCTTTGCGGGCCAGGCGAGTGGCCCGGAAGGTGATTTCCCATACGCCCATTACCGAGACCAGGGCAGAGTCCTTTTGCATAGCGATGAATTGGTTACCCACATCCGGGATGATGACCCGGATGGCCTGGGGGAGGATGATGCGGCGGAGCATCTGCCAGCGGGTCATCCCCAGCGCGGCGGCGGCCTCGTACTGCCCGTGTCCTACTGCCTGCAGGCCGGCGCGGAAAATCTCGGTCATATATGCCCCGTAGTTCAGACTGAGTGCCAGTACGCCGGCCTGGAAAGCATCCAGGGTCAATAACTGGGCCAGTTGCGGGTAACCCAGGAGTTTCAACTGCTGCCCCAATTGGGGGAGCCCGTTGTAAATGAGGTAAATTTGGATCAGGAGGGGTGTCCCCCGGATAACTGAGATATAAAAACTAGAGATTCCCTGAGCGATAGGATTGCGGGAGAGCCGTCCCAATGCGCCGAAGAGAGCCAGCACCGAGGCGATGAAAATGGAGACCACCGAGACCCAGATCGTCGTCCACACGCCCCGGAGAACAAAATAGGCATTTTGAACGATGTACGGGGGATCAAAGCGTAGTTGCAGGAGTCCAAATGTAAGGAGCGCGAGCAGCGCAAACCAGACGACGCCGACCTTGAGAGTCTCTATCAGGCGGACCCGGCGGGCCTTGCGGACCAGCGCCAGACCGACGGCCAGGTCCGGGTCAGATTCCGGAGATAATGGCGCGTTTGTAACCTCCATAAACCCTCCCAACTGGAAATAGTTTGCATCGGCGGCGAAGCCGCCGATGCAAAACATCATTTCTGTGAGCCGTTGGGTTTGCGGCGGCGGCCCGGAGGGCCGCCGCCGCAACTCCCTTACCACTGTTTCAGCGCGTTCAGATCAAACCCGGCGGCCGGGCTGGTCAGGTCCAGGCCGTAGAACTGCTGGCTCAATTGGACCAATGTGCCGTCAGCGTGCATCTGCTGGATGATTTCGCTGACCTTCTTGATCAGCGGCAACGGGTCTTTCCCGGCGGCCTTGTCCACTGCCGCTGCCAAGTACTCAAAGAAGACCGAGTCGCCCAACTGCTTGATGGGCAGGCCATCAGCGATGGCAGCGACCCCCGTTGGCTGGGCGGTCAGCACGGCATCCAGGCGCACGCCATCCCCTAGCGCCAGGTCCTGAAGGGCGAAGAGGTCGGTGTCGTAGGGCTTGAGGATGGGGTTCTCCACTACCAACTCAAACGTCTCGCCGGGAATCTCCAGAATGCCCTCCAGGTAGTACTCGTAGGTGGTGGCGGTGCCGAAGCCGATGCGCTTGCCGGAGAGGTCGGAGGGTTTCTGGAAGGTGGTGTTATCTTTGTGGACGAAGAAGGCTGCCGGAGTGGTGTAGTAGGGTTGGCTGAAGTAAAGCTTCTCCATCCGGGGGCGAGTGATGGTCATAGAGCCGATGCTGATGTCCCAACGGTCCGCCCAGCTGCCGGCGACAATCAGGTCCCAGGCGGGGGTGACGAAGCAGGCCTCCACCCCCAGCCGCCGGGCGACCTCTTTGGCCACCTCGATGTCAAAGCCAGCTAGTTCACTGGCGGTGCGCTGGTCCGCGGGGCATTTGGTGTCGGCCGCGCGCTGGGCCCCCTCCACCAGTTCCGACTGCGGCGGGTAGGCCGGATCGGTAGAGACGATGAGCGTCCCCCGGGCCAGGACCTCGGCCAGTTTGTCCGGGGGTGGAGTGACGGGCGGCCTGCACGCCGCCACCAGCAGGGCAATGGCAAGAACGATGAGGACAGACGACAGGCGTTTCATGGCTCCTCCTTTTTTTGCTTGGTGGTTATGATTAAAGATGGGATTTTGCGGCAGGCATTGGAAACCCCCGCCGCAAAAACCGCTCCCTATCCGCACACGGGTGGACGGCGGTCAAACCAGGGGCGGGCCCGCTCCAACTGCCCGGCCAGCCGGAAGAGCGTCGCCTCGTCCCCGAAGCGGGCCGCAAAGTGCATGCCGATGGGCAGTCCCTGGTCGTTCCACACCAGCGGCACCGACATAGCGGGCTGCCCGGTGACGTTGAAGACGGGCGTGAAGGGGATGAAGGCGAAGACCTCCTCTGCCAGTGCCTCAATCCCCGCCAGTCGGTTCAGCAGCGCACCCGCGTTCAGGCTTCCCAGAAGCCTCAGAGCGGAGAGTTTCGCGCCGGTGGGTTGGAGCCATCCGATCGCCATGGGGGGTGTCGCCAGCGTGGGGGTCAGCAGGACGTCGTACTTCTCAAAGAATGTCCCCACCTGACGGGCCGCGCGCTGGAGAGAGCGCAGGGCGCAGGCGTACTCGCCCGCCGAAATCTGCCGTCCCAAGAGCCCCAGCGCCCAGCTGGCCGGCTCAAATTCCCCGAATCGGGCTTTCCGCCCGGTCAGGGTCTCCCCCTCCGCAATGTCCGCCCGCGTCTCCGCGCAGACCATCGTCAGGAAGTCGCGGGCGAAGGCATGGCCATCTATCTGGGGGGCCGCCTCTTCCACGGTGTGGCCCAGGTCCTGGCATAACCGGGCCGTCTCCTCCACCCCCCGGACGCAGTCGGGGTGGACGGTGCCGGGCAGGAGGGGCCGGGAGGTAAAGGCGATGCGCAGCCGGCCCGGGTCCCGTCCCACTTCCTCCAGAAAGGGGCGTTCCGGGGGCGGGATAATGTAGGGAGCGCCGACGTCCGGACCGGCGGTGGCGTCCAGCATAGCGGCGCTATCCCGCACCGAGAGGGTCAGGACGTGGTGGATAGCCATCCCGCGCCAGGCTTCGCCGATATCCGGGCCCATGGGAATGCGGCCGCGCGTGGGCTTCAGCCCGAAGACGCCGCAGCAGGAGGCGGGGATGCGGATGGAGCCACCGCCGTCGTTGCCGTGGGCGATCGGGACTAAGCGGGCCGCCACCGCTGCCCCCGACCCGCCGCTGGACCCGCCGGGGGTGCGGGCGAGGTCCCAGGGATTGCGGGAGGGCCCGAAGAGAACCGGCTCCGTATACGGCACCAGCCCTAATTCCGGCGTGTTCGTCTTGCCCAAGATGACGACCCCAGCCTGCCGGTAGCGTCGGACGATCTCGCTATCGTGGTCGGGGACGAAATCCCGGAAAAAGCGGCTGCCGCTGCGGGTAGGGACCCCCGCGTAGTGGACCAGCAGGTCCTTCAGCAGGAAGGGCACGCCCCGAAACGGCCCTTCGGGCAGTCCCTGCTGCACCTGCCGGCGGGCGAGGTCGTACATGGGGTGGACGACGGCATTGATCTGAGGGTTGACCGTCTCTATGCGGCGAATCGCCTCTTCTACCAGTTCGGCCGGCGAGATTTCTTTGCGGCGGACCAGTTCGGCCAGCCCGAGGCCATCATAGCGGTCGTATTCTTTGAAACCATCCATGTGCCCCCCTTTGTGAAATATTGTATCCCAAAGCGGGCAAAAGTCAAATTTGCTCCCATCCCCAATCCGGTTATAATTCTCCCCGTGAAAAGAGCGCGACGTCTCGGGCTAATGGTCATCCTGATGCTCACCGCCTGCAACGGGCCGGTCTCTCCGACGGGCAGTCCGACCCCTGTCCCGCCCACGCCCACCCTCACGCCGGTCCCCGAGACCCCGGAAGCGGTGGCGGCGGCCTTTCTGAGCGCGTGGGAGCGGGGAGAACCGGACGGGATGTACGCCTTCCTGTCACCGGCCCTGCAGGCCGCTGTCCCCCCGGACCGGTTTGCCGCTCGCTACCGGGCCGCCGTCCAGACCGCCACCGTCCTTACCGCCACCGCTGCCCTCCAGGCCGTTTTGCAGGAGGATATGCGCGCGCTGGCTGCCGCCCGTCTCTCCTGGGAGACTGCGCTGGTGGGGACACTGCTCACTGATACGGTCATCTCGCTCGTTCTGCGGGATGGCCACTGGTGGGTGGAAAGCTCCTCCGGCGACCTCATCTGGCCGGGGCTGGGAGAGGCGAATTATTTCTTTATGGACTATCACATTCCCGCCCGGGCCAACATCTACGACCGCAACGGCCTGGCCCTGGCGGCGGAGGGGAAGATTGTCACTGTGGGCGTCGTCCCCAGCCGGATTCGGGACGAGGGCGTGGTCCTGACTGTCCTCTCCCATCTGACGGGCCTCTCACCCGAAGCGGCCCGCGCCCGATACGCCGGTCGCCCTGCCGACTGGTGGACTCCGGTCGCCGACATCCCGGCTCAGGTCAGCATAAATAACGCCGACCTGTTGCTGAACACGCCAGGGATTGAGGCGCGGGAGAAGCCGGGACGGGTCTACTGGGGGGACGGCATCGCGCCGCATGTCGTCGGCTGGGTGGGGCTGATTCCGGCGGAGCAGGCGGAAGTGTACCGCCGCCAGGGCTATCGCGGCGACGAATGGGTGGGCGTCGCCGGGCTGGAGGCGTGGGGAGAGCCATACCTGTCCGGGCGGCACGGCGGCACCCTCTACCTGATGTCCCCCACCGGGCAGACCCTGGGGGTCCTGGCCCACCGGGACGCCGTCCCCAGCCGGGCCGTCTACACCACCCTGGACCGGGAGTTCCAGCAGAAGGTGGAGCAGATTCTGGGCGACCGGCGCGGGGCCATCGTCGTCCTGGACGTCCGCACCGGAGCGGTTCTGGCCATGGCCAGCGGTCCGGGCTTCAACCAGAACGTCTTTGTGGGACCGGGGAGCGCGCTGGAGCGCGCGGCCGTCCTTTCCAACCGGGACCGTCCCTTCCTGAACCGGGCCACCCAGGGTGCCTACCCCACCGGCTCGGTCTTCAAGGTGGTGACGATGGCAGCGGGTCTGGAGAGGGGCGGGCTGACGCCGGAGAGTCCATTCTGGTGCCCCGGCTACTGGGAGGGAATGGGGACGGTATACCGGAAGCGGTGCTGGAAGGCCCACGGGAACATCAACCTGAAGGACGCGCTGACGGCCTCCTGCAACACGACGTTTTTCACCATCGGACAGGCGCTGGACCGGATCGACCCCAACCTGCTCCCCTCCTTCGGGCGGGCGTTTGGGCTGGGCGTCGCTACCGGCATCGTGGGGGTTCCGGAGACGCCGGGGCTGATGCCCGACCCGGCCTGGAAGCAGGGGGCGTATGGGACCCCCTGGTGGCCCGGGGACTCGGTGAACCTGGCCATCGGGCAGGGGGACCTGTTAGCGACGCCGCTGCAGGTGGCGCGGATGATGGCGGCGGTCGCCAACGGCGGCACCCTCTACCGGCCCTACGTGGTGGCCCGTATCGCGGCTGTCGGGACGGAACCGGATTTGATCTTCGGGCCCGAGGCGACGGGTACCCTTCCCGTCTCCCCAGAGCATCTGGCGGTCATCCGGGAGGCGCTGGCGGGCGTCACGACAGCTCCTATCGGCACCGCTACCCCCCGGTTTCGCGGCATGAGCGTCCCCGTCGCTGGAAAGACGGGAACGGCGGAGAATCCGGGGAAAGAACCCCACTCCTGGTTTGCGGGCTTCGCCCCCGCCGACAACCCGCAGATCGCCTTTGCGGTGGTCGTGGAGAATGCCGGCGAGGGCTCCACGGTGGCGGCGCCCATAGCCCGGCAGGTGGTGGAGGCCTACTTCGGCCTCCCGCTGACCCCGCTCCCACCGGACGCCCTCCCCACCCCTGTGCCTCAGCCATAGGGGCGGATGAGCCGAGGAGCAGAGGAGTGGTCAAACGGCGAACCTTTCGTTTCCTGGAGTCTTGTGGCCCCTGGCTGGCCTTCCTGGCATTGATCCTGGGGGACCGACGTCGGCTATCCGTCGGCTTCGTCCGCCTAAGGGTGGAACCGGCCCCACCATAAGGCCATTGGTCACCAGTTATTGAGTCTCGCCTTGCTATAGTAATACCAATTGCCTATTGAAAGGCCGCAATAGAACACCTGCCCCAGCGTTCCTTCGCCCGACGATAAATCGTCGGGCGAAGACTAAAGGGCGGTCAACTGCCCTGAAATAGCCTGCTTTTGCGGCTG
>ERZ1685331.227-NODE-227-length-10582-cov-17.652418_pt1 | contig 10582 bp, 6 predicted proteins | sample MGYA00580194_ERZ1685331 | MGnify/ENA primary metagenome ERZ1685331 (study PRJEB41501, sample SAMN08275520) | hot springs metagenome | biome: alkaline hot spring; material: microbial mat | place: Russia: Ush-Beldyr | collected 2015-07 | depth 0.5 m m ...
GGCGATTGATCGCCAGGCGAGAGAATAAGCCTTTCACGGCCTTTCGCACAGCAATGGGTATGACCAATGGGTTTAGTATGAAGATGAACAAACAATACTATCGCCTCCTGCTCTTCGCGACCCTTTTCCTCGCCCTCGGTGGCATGTTCTTCCGAGCGCGTCCGGTGGAGGCGTCTTCGATGCCGGACGGCCCCGTCATCCACATCCTCTATTTCTACTCGGTGGACTGCACTCACTGTCAGGCGGTGGAGCGGGATGTCCTCAAGCCGCTGGAGGAGAAATACGCGGGCAGTATGGACGTCCGCTACCTGGAAATCGGTGACCCCACCGCCTACGAACTGCTGGTGCGGACGGAGGAGTACTTCGGTGTTGCGCCGGAGAAGCGAGGTCTGCCGACCGTTGTCATAGGCGACCGGATTCTCATCGGGGAGGATGAGGTCCGGCAGCAGTTGCCCTGTCTGGTGGAGAAGTGCCTGGCGGAAACGGGCGCAGACTTTCCCCCCATCCCTGGTCTGGCAGACGCGCTGAACGGCACCAGTAGCCCGCCTGGAGGCCCCGGCGTGGGTGTGGAGCCGGGGGGCATCGGCGTCTGCCCGCCCGAAGAGGTCGCCGCCTGCGAGATCCAGGCCCCCATCTGGGCCGCCTACTTCTACCAGGTCGGCTGCCAGGCCTGTAGCCGCGCCGAGGCGGATATCCGCTATATCCGCCAGCGCTACCCCCAACTGGTGGTGGAAGAGTTCAACATCTACGAGCAGGCCGCGCTGGCCCAGTGGCTGGCAGAACGGGCCGGACGGTCGGACCTCCACACCCCGGCCCTTTTCATCGGGGACTATGCTCTCATCGGAGAGCGGGAGATCACCCCTCAGAACCTACAGGCGCTGGTGGAGAAATACGCCGCCACCGGCGCGGAGAAGGTCTGGGTGGACTTCAATCCGGAGACGGGACTGGCCGGACTGGTGGAGCGCTTTCGCGCCCTGGGCCCGCTCACCGTCTTCTTGGCAGGGCTGGTGGACGGGCTGAACCCCTGCGCGTTCGCCACCCTGATTTTCTTCATCGCCTATCTGGCCGCCGGGGGATATAAAGGCCGGCAGGTCCTGGCGGTGGGTGGGGCGTTCACCGGTGGTATCTTGCTGGTCTATCTGACGGTGGGGTTGGGGCTCTACAAATTGCTGGACCTTCTGGGAAGTGCTCTTACTGTGGCGGGCCGCTGGCTCTACGGTCTGACCGCGCTCTTCTGTCTGGTGCTGGGAGTGCTCAGTTTTATGGACTTCCTGAAAGCGCGGAAGGGGCGGATAGAGGAGATGACGCTCCGCCTGCCGGACCGGTTGAAGAACCGGGCCCGCGCCGTCGTCCGGCAGGGGCAGCGGATGTCGGCCTACATTCTGGGGGCGTTCATTACAGGGCTACTGATCTCGCTTCTGGAACTGGCCTGCACGGGGCAACTCTACCTGCCGACGATCGTTTTTGTGACCAGCGTGCCAGCCCTGCGGGCCCGCGCAGTGGCCTACCTCCTGCTCTACAACCTGGCCTTCATCCTGCCCATTGGCATCGTCTTCGTCCTTACCTACTTCGGCACTACCTCTATACAGTTGGGGATGTTCCTCCGGAAGCGGACAGCGGCGGTGAAACTGGGCACTGCGCTGGTCTTCCTGGCCCTGGCGGGGTGGCTGGCGGTATCCTTGCTGTAAAGAGGTTTGGGGGTCTCGCTGCTCGGCCAGGTCAGGCCAGCGAGTCACCACAAGGTGACTGCCCCATAACACAGAACAAAGGCGCGTTACACCTGAGCGGCGACGGGAATCTCCAGCGGCCCCACGTCCTTCACTCTCACGCGGATGCCCAACTGGTGGCTGCCGGAACCCAGCGGGACTCCGCTCACCCTCAGGGTCACCGTTGCTCCTAAGGGGAAGAGAAGGGGGCTCTGCTCCGAGATGGCCCCAGCGGGCACGACGGTGCCGTCCGGCTGGACGATGCTCACTTGCTCCATGGGCACCGCTTTCCCATCCAGCGTCAGCCCTTTGAAGCCGTGGATGACACCGGGGGCGATGTTGTTTTGCAGGGAGAAGACAAAGCCGTCTCCTTCGGCCCGCAGGGAGCCCTTGACGTACAGTTTTTTGAGGATGACAGGGGGGATCGCTGGCATCGGGACCTCCAAATCGTTTGCTCTGTACTGCGTCTATTGCTCTTTCGGCTTCACCCGAATCCGCACCACTTCAGACTCGGCGCGGTTGCCCGCCGCGTCGTAGACAACGGCGCGGAACCGCTGCTCGCCCACTTCCCGAATCCACCAGTTGACGTTGTAGGGCGAGATGGTCCGGACGGCGAAGGGCTCCTGTTCGTCGTTGCGGTAGAACTCCACCCGTGCGATGGCGTAGTTGTCCTGGACGTCGGCGTTGATGTTGACCCACTCGTCCTTGCCGAGGACATACTCTTTGCCCGGCTGCGGGTTGGTCAGTTTCACCGTCGGCGGGGTGTGATCCACCGTTACCTGGATGGCGTACTGCCGCACGGCCTGGCTGTGGCCCACCACCATCAACTGGATGGTGTAGAGGCCCTCAAAGCCCGCGAGGTGCCAGAATTCCAGCACGTTGCGCTCCACCTGGTTATAGTGATCGGGGCCGATCTGCACCCACTGGGTGGGGTTCATCCCTTCACCGACGGCGATGCGGTAGAAGGCGAAGTCGCCACCTTTGGCGCTGCCAACGATGGGAACCATCTCGCCGCCGATGTAGGAATAGGGTTGGGGCGCGGTGATGATGACGTCGGCGTCCGCCAGGACGGGGCCGTAGATGGTGTCGTACTCCGTGGGCGGGAGGGGCGGACGCTGGTCTTCGGGGAGGCTCATCAGCCAGTCCTGGGCCTCCGGCGGATAGACCTCGTACACCCGTTCCTCACAGAGTTCCGGGGGCGTGAAGACGGTGCAGAGGCGCCCCGTCTCCCGATTGACCCGCAGTTTCTGGTAGAAGTTACAACTGGGCTCGGGCTCCGTCCCCGGAATGAAGAGTTCCTTCGTCCGGGGGCATGGGCAATCTTGGGTGGGGATTTCACCGCTGGTGGCGCAGATTTCCCGCTCCACCAGTCCCTCCGGGCGCGAGAAGGGGAGAATCTCCAGGTCTTTGTGGGCGTACTCCATCACGGCGTTCCAGATAGGAGCGGCACCCTCGGATCCAGGAAGGTTAGCCATTTCGGAGTTGTCGGCGTTGCCGATCCAGACGCCGGTGAGAATCTGCGGCGTGAATCCGATGCACCAGTTATCCCGGAAGTCGTTGGTGGTGCCGGTCTTAGCCGCCGCCGGACGGTTACCCCGGAGTTCCAGCGCGTTGGGGTGACCGAAGGCGGCCCAGCGGGCCTGCCGGTCGGAGAGGATGCTGATGATCAGGTAGGCCAGTTGAGGGGAGAGAATCATTCGCTCCTCCGGCCTGTACTCGTAGAGCACCCGACCGTTCCGGTCCTCTACCCGCAAGATGGCAACCGGATCCAGGTCCCGGTAGCCGGGCCCTTTCGGGGTGGTGGGCTTGCCAATCATCTTCCCGTAGTTGGCGAAGACGGAGAAGGCGTAGGACATATCCAGCAGGCTCACCTCGCCGCCGCCCAGGGTGAGGCTCAGGCCGTAGTACTCGGTCCCCCGGTCCAGGCTGTTGATGCCCATTTTGTGCGCGGTACGGATGACGTTATCCACGCCCGCCAGTTGCAGTGCGGCGACAGCGGGGATGTTGTAGGAGCGGGCCAGGGCCAACCGCAGTCGCTGGGGGCCGTGGTACTTCCGGTCGTAGTTTTCGGGGACGTACGGGGGCTGGCCCGGTTGCGGGAAGGCCGTCCGGAGGTCCCAGAAGAGGTGCGCGGCGGTGTACCCCTGGGAGAGCAGGGTCACGTAAGTGAACGGCTTGAAGGAGGATCCGGGCTGGCGCAGGCCCAGGGCGGCGTTATACCGCCCGGCGATGGCCTCGTTCCAGTAGTCGGGGCTGCCGACCATGGCCAGAATCTCCGCCGTCCCAGGCCGCAGGACGACAACGGCGACGTTGGTGACGTGGTGGTCTTTGCCCCGGCTGGCGGCCCGCAGGGGCGGGAGATATTGGGCAGCCTCGCAGCCAGAAGCCAGCGCCTCCTCTATGACCTTTTGTTCGCCCTCACCGGAGAGACGGCGAAGCTGGGCCCGGGCGACGCATTCTGTCTGCTGTTGAAGGTTATAATCCAGCGTGGTGTAGACCCGCAGGCCACCCCGGTAGACCATATCCGCGCCGAACATCTTCTCCAGTTCGTTGCGAACGTAGACGGAGAAGTGGGGGGCCTTGAAGTTGAACTGTTCGGTGGGGGAGGCCAGCCGCCAGGGCTCCACTTTGGCCTTTGTCGCCTGCGCTTCGGCGACGCATCCCTGTTGGACCATCGCGTCCAGGACCAGGTTCTGTCGCTTACGGGCCTCAATGGGCGCATCAAAGGGGTTCAGTTGGGGAAACTGGGGGATGGCAGCCAGCGTCGCCGCCTCCGCCAGGTTGAGGTCACGGGCGTGTTTGCCGAAGTAGACCTGGGCGGCGGCCTCAATCCCGTAGGCCAGGTTCCCGTAGAAGTTCGTGTTCAGGTACCACTCCAGGATTTTCCGCTTGTCGTAGCGGCGGGTGATCTCCACCGCCAGGAGGACCTCTTTGATCTTCCGGGCGTAGTCCCGCCACTTCGGCCCCTCCGGGCTGACGACCCGTTCTTCCGGCGGGATGAGGACGTTTTTGATGAGCTGCTGGGTAATGGAGGAGCCACCCTGGATCTGTTGACCCCGGAGGTTGGCCCAGAAAGCCCGGAGGATGCCGCGCGGGTTGACCCCCGGGTTCTCCCAGAACGTCCGGTCCTCTATGGCGACGGTGGCACAGATCAGGTGTTCCGGCACCTCCTCCAGCGGCACCCAGACCCGATCGCCCGCATGGGGGTCAATGATTTCCCAGAGGAGGACCTCTCCGGTCCGGTCGTAGATGCGGGTGGTCTCAAACTCCTGCTCCACAAACTCAATCTTCTCGGGGTCGGGCAACTCGCGGGCGATGGAGGAGTAGAGGGCGGCCGCGCCGCCGACGACGCCGGAGACGGCGGCCAGGTTCAGGAGAAAGACGGTCAGCAAGATAATGCCGATAACCCGTACCAGGGCGCCGGTGCCGGTACGGGCGCGGGTGCGGCGGCGCTGTTGGCGCCGCAGAGCAATCCGGCGTAGAGTCCAGATGGGTGTCATCCAGCCTCCTGTCGTCTGCAGAATGAAGAGCCAGTTCCAAAAAATCGCGGGGCGGCCTTTCCGGCCGCTGGCGTTTCAATAGTAGCAGAAAACAGGGAAGTTGGCAAGGGGGGAAAGTGGGAGGTGAAGAGCAACGAGGGAAGGAGAGAGCATGCCCTATAAGTTTTCTGCGGCGGCGGCCGGAGGCCGCCGCCGCCCCCAGAACCCCACTTGCCTCCTTTGCCGCTATCAGGTAGAATACAGATAGCGGGGAGACCTGATGGGCGTGGTGGACGAAATCAAAGAGCGTCTGGACATTGTGGACGTCGTCGGTGCCTACGTTCCCCTCCAGAAGGCGGGGCGATACTACCGCGCCCGCTGCCCCTTCCACGCGGAAAAGACCCCCTCCTTCTACGTTTTCCCTGACTCCCAACGCTGGCACTGCTTCGGCGCATGCGGCGAGGGCGGGGACATCTTCACCTTCGTGATGAAACGAGAGGGCTGGGATTTCGCCACCGCCCTGGAGGAACTGGCCCGTCGCGCCGGGGTCGTCCTGCGGCCCCGCACCCCGGAGCAGGCCCGGATGGACGAGGAGAACGCCCGCCTGCAGGCCGCCGTCGCCGAGGCCGCCCAGTATTACCACCACCTGCTCCTCCACGCCCCAGAAGCCGCCCGGGCCCGGGAATACCTGGCCCGTCGCGGCATCTCCTCGGAGACCGTCCTCCGCTTCCAACTGGGCTACAGCCTGCCGGCCTGGGATGCGCTGCGGGCCTACCTGACCGGGCGCGGCTTCACTCCGGACGAACTGGTTCGCGCCGGCCTTCTGGTGAAGCGGGAGGACGGCTCCACCTACGACCGTTTCCGCGACCGGCTGATGATCCCCATCCGCGACCCCCACGGAGCGACCGTCGGCTTTGGCGCCCGTACCCTGGAAGCCGACGGCGCCCCCAAGTACATCAACTCCCCCCAGACCCCCCTCTTTGATAAAGGACGGCTGCTCTTCGGCCTGGATATGGCCCGGGACGCCATCCGTCGGGAGGAGTGCGTCGTCGTCGTGGAAGGGTACATGGATGTGATGCAAGCCCATCAGGCCGGCTTCAGGAACGTCGTCGCCCAGATGGGCACCGCGCTCACCGAGACCCAGGTCCGCCTCCTGAAACGGTACACCCGCCGCCTCATCCTGGCGCTGGACCCGGACGCGGCGGGCATTCAGGCCACCCTGCGCGGCCTGGAAGTGGCACGGGAGGCCATAGACCGGGAACTGACTCCCGTCTTCAACCCCCGGGGACTGGTGGGCTTTGAGCGACGGCTGGGCGCCGAAATCCGCGTCCTCACCCTCCCCGCTGGTCACGACCCCGACGACCTGATCCGCCAGAACCCGGACTGGTGGCCCGTCCTGATCCAGGAATCCCTGCCAGTGGTGGAGTTCGTCCTGCAACAACTCCTCCGCCAGACCGACCTGGAGGACGCTAAGGGACGGGCCCGTGTGGTGGAGGCGATGCTTCCTCTCCTGCGGGATGTGGGCAACCCGGTGGAGCGGGAAACGTACGCCCAGAAAGTGGCCCGCGCGCTGCGCCTGGATGCCCGTACAGTGCTGGCCCGCCTCTATGAGGCGGAGCGTCAGGCTGCCCAGCGGTTCGTAGCCAGCCAAGAAGCGCAGCGGAGTGGTGTTATCGCCGACCTGGAGGGCTACTGTCTGGCGACGCTGCTCTCCCAACCCTGGCTGCTGGATGCGGTCAATCGGGTCCTGGCGGAGTGGGACATCCCGCCCCTCCGGCCCGGCGATTTCAACGACCCGGCCTGCCGGGCCGCGCTGGAGGCCTGGGAGGAGATGCTGGTAGAAGGCCTTGCCGACCCGTCCCTGTTGCGGGAGCGATTGCCGGAGGCTGTTATATTCCGGCTGGACGGTCTCCCAGAGCCGCCGTCCGACCTCTCCGACGAACAATGGCTGCGGGAGGGCATCCAGGCCGCCCTGCGACTTCGGGAACGGAACCTCCGGCGTCGCAAGGCGGAACTGCGGGCACTGACCGAGGAGGCCTCGCCGCTGGAGGTGGACCGATGCGGTCAGGCGCTGGAGGAGAATGCCCGCGCCCTCCTGCGGGTTCAACAGGCTCTGTACAATCGCTGCTGGGCGCTCTCATCCACCTGGGTGGAGACGCCCCTCACTGAAGGAGAATCCCGATGACTCCGAGGAATCGGGCCTCATTTTCCCCCAAAAGTACGCAGGACGAGAAACTGTTACTGCCAGACGACCTGGTTCTGGATGAGTTAGCCTTAGAAGAAGAGGAGCCAACGGTAGAAGAATTGGAAGACCTGGGCCAACTGGAAACGCTGCTGGAGTCGGAGGAACCGGCAGCGGACCCCGTCCGGGCTTACCTGCGGGACATCGGTCAAGTGGCCCTTTTGGAGCCGCACCAGGAAATGTGGCTCTCCACCGTCCGGGAGGCTGCGACGTTTCTGGCGGACGCCCGGGAGCGGGCCCGAAAGCGCATGCGTCGCCCCCCCACCCACCGGGACGTATGGGAGCAACTGGTCCGCGATGGGCTGGCCATATGGGACGACATCATCCAGGCATGCCGGGCAGCGGGCATCTCCCCGCCGGACTTCGCGACCATTGCCCAGGAAGCGCGCGCCCTTCATCATCAATCGCTGCCGCCTATCCGGTCGTATACCTATGAGTTCCTGGAAGCGACCGACGCCTCCGTTAAGGACGGGCGGGGCGGCGACCTGACCCGTCTGATGATGGAGTTGCTGATCTACCTCCTGCTCCTCCCCGAGGCCACCTTGGACCTTCTGCGAGACTACTGGGTCCGGGAGGGCCGTCTGCCCAGCGCGCGCCGAATGTGCCGCTTTGCCCCCCCCGAAGAGGCCCTGGCCCTGGCCTGGGCCGACGTGGACGGGCGGGCTGCCGAGGCCCAGCAGAACCTCATCCAGGCCAACCTCCGGCTCGTCGTCAGCATCGCCAAAAAGTTCATCGGTCGGGGCATCGCCTTCCTGGACCTCATCCAGGAGGGCAATCTGGGCCTCCTGCGGGCTATCCGCAAGTTTGACCACACCAAGGGCTTCAAGTTCTCCACTTATGCCACTTGGTGGATCCGTCAGGCGATCAGCCGCTCGATCGCTGACCAATCCCGCACCGTCCGCATTCCTGTCCATATGGTGGAGACGATGAGCCGCATGGCCCGGTTGCAGCAGCAGTTGACCCAGCAGTACGGTCGGGCGCCTACGCCAGAGGAACTGGCTCTGGGGATGGGACTGGTAGAGGAAGAAGACGCCCGGATTATCCTGCGTGCGATGGAGGCCGGCGAACCGATCCCACCGCCGGTCCATCATCGCCTCCGCCAGGCCACCGCCAAAGTGCGCGCCATCCTCCGCCTCTCCCAGGAGCCGGTCTCTCTGGAAACCCCCGTTGGCGAGGAAGAGAGCGGCAATCTGGGCGAGTTCATTGAGGACGAAAGCATCCCTCCCCCCGACGACGCCACATCCCGACGCTTGCTGGAGGAGCAGATTCGCAGCGCGCTGGACGTGCTGAACGAACGGGAGCGAGCCGTCCTGGAATTGCGCTACGGCCTGCGAGACGGGAGGTCTTATACCCTGGAGGAAGTCGGACGGGAACTGGGGGTCACTCGGGAGCGCGTCCGTCAGATTGAGGCTAAGGCGCTGCGCAAGTTGCGCCACCCCGTCCGCAGTCGCAAACTGCGGGATTATCTAGGGTAGAAGCAGGGCTTGCCCCTGCCCAGTTTATTCGGGCCAACAAGGAGAACTCGTTGTCCCCGATCCGATGCTGGCAAAAGATGATTCGTTGCTTTTCGCGACGGCGAGAGCCTTCCCCGCCGACCGAACCGCCACCCTCCTCCGGGTCTTCCCTGGGCGGAGGGCTGGATGAGGCTATCCAGAGCGCCGTGGAGCGGTTGCTGGAGGATGAGGCCCTGACCGCCGACCTGGTGGATGCGGCGGCCCGCTCTCTGCTGGATTGGGGCATCGCTCAGACGATCGCCACGGTGCAGGAAGCCGGTGGGCTCAACGAGGAGGCCCAGGCCCGCCTGGCCGCGCTGCGCCGGCGGATGCGGGAGATCGCCCGCCAGGCCGGGCAGTTGCCGCCCGAAGATCAGGTCTCCGCCGTTCAGAGACTGCTGGACGCGGCGGGTATGTCCCCGGAGCGGGCAGCGACCGGCACCGAAGATACGGCAAAGGAGGAGCCATGACTCGACGCTCAACCCGAGTAGAGTGGACCTGGAGGAGCATCCTCCTCCTGGTCATTTTCCTTCTGCTGGTCTGGCTGCTGCGAGAATTCGCCGGCATTGACCTCCTGGGGGGCAACGAGATCACCGACACCGTGACCGGCGAATGGATCGCCGTCTATTTCACGACCCCCCGCTACCCCGATGACCCCGCCCTCCACACGGGAAGCGTGGACCTCCATCTGGTGGACCTGATTGACGCGGCCCAGCAGCGGGTGGACGTGGCAGCCTACGAGTTGAACCTCCCCACCGTCACCGATGCCCTTCTGCGCGCCCATCGGCGGGGTGTTCAGGTCCGCCTGGTTACCGACGGCGAGTACGAAGATGAGGAAATGGTAGCCCGGCTGCGGAAGGCTGGGGTCCCCGTCACCGTCCGACCCAAAGACGGCGGCATTATGCACAACAAATTCGTCGTTGTGGACGGCGCCTGGGTCTGGACGGGCTCCTGGAACCTCACCAGGAACTGCACTTACCGGAACAACAACAACGCGGTCCTGATTGCCTCCTGGCATCTGGCGGAGAACTACGCGACGGAATTTGAGGAGCTATTCAGCGGCAAATTCGGCCCCACCTCTCCGAAGAACACCCCATATCCGACAGTGATGATAGAGGTGCCGGAGAAGTCGCTGCGGGTTCCCGTAGAGGTCTACTTCGCCCCGGAAGACAAGGTCGCCAGCCGCCTGATCCCCGTCCTCTCCGCAGCCCGCCGCAATGTGCGCTTTATGGCCTTCGTATTCACCAGTCAGGACATCGCCGATGCTCTGATCCAACGGGCCCGTCGGGGCATCGCCGTGGAGGGGGTTTTAGAGGACCGAGGCGCGGAGGTAGCCTACGGGCAGTACACTCGCTTGAAGGAGGCCGGAATCCCGGTCTGGAAAGATGGGAACCCATATCTTCTGCACCACAAAGTCTTCATCGTGGATGAGGAAATCGTGGTTCTAGGGTCGTATAACTTTTCCGGCAGTGCTGAAAAGAACAACGACGAGAATCTGCTCATCATCCACAACCCTGAGGTTGCCCGGGCCTTTCTGGGTGAGTACAGTCGGGTCTGGCAGCAGGCCCAAAGGTAGTACTCTGTCTACTTCTCTTTTGGAGTTATTGAACCTTAGTACGACAACCGCACTGGCTGGAATGGGAGCCGGCGGCGTTAGCAGAC
>ERZ1685331.228-NODE-228-length-10555-cov-17.414857_pt1 | contig 10555 bp, 9 predicted proteins | sample MGYA00580194_ERZ1685331 | MGnify/ENA primary metagenome ERZ1685331 (study PRJEB41501, sample SAMN08275520) | hot springs metagenome | biome: alkaline hot spring; material: microbial mat | place: Russia: Ush-Beldyr | collected 2015-07 | depth 0.5 m m ...
CGCGATAAGCGATACGCGATACGCGATAAGCGATACGCGATACGCGATAAGCGATACGCGATACGCGATACGCGATTACAGCCGCGCATGTTTCTCGGCGTGGAGACGGAGCACCCGTTCCTGGACCTCCGCCAGATAGCGGCCCCGGAGAGGGAACCAGTGCAGGATGGCCGCGCCGATGATGAGCACCCCACCCGGTATCAGTCCGATGAGCGCTTTGATCCCGAAGAGCGCGCTGGCGGGCTGGTCCAGATAAATCTGGCCGCCGTGCGCCTCCCGGGGGACGAAGCCCGTCACCTCCAGGATGAACGGGATGAGCGCCAGCGCCACCGACTGGGCCGGCTTGGTCAGGAGGGCGTTGACGCCGAAAAAGGCGCCCTCCCGCCGGACTCCGGAGCGGAGTTCGTCCTCGTCCGCCACCTGGGCGAAGAGGACGTTGGTCAGCGTCTGCGGGCCCGCCAGCCCAAATCCTGCCACTGCCAGGCAGACCGGGATGAGCGGGTTCGGCACCACGGCGACCAGGACCAGCGCGATCCCGGCCACCAGAAGCAACAGTTGCTGCGCCCTGACGACGCCGAACCGTCGGCGGATCAGGGCGGTCATCGGGACGCCGATGAAGAGGGGAAGGAAGACCGCCGCCAGAAGCAGAATCGCGTTCATCCGGAGCACATAGTCGGCCAGATAGAAGAGCATCCCCACCACCAGCGACTGCATCAGGATAGACATAAAGTTCTGGCTGACCAGAATCAGGAAGGATTTGCTGGTGAAGGTGTAGCGGAGGGCCTCTTTCAGAGGTAGGGGCTGGTCCACCCGGTAGAACTCCGGGCGTTCCTTGACTTTAAGGGTCGTGGCAATCACCAGCAACGCGCTGATCACGCCGACCACGACCATAGAGACCTGGAGGGGTAGGAAAGACGGGGATGTCCCGGCCTTGGGGCGAAACATTTCCGGGATGATGAACCCCAGGAGGAAGCCCAACAGTCCGAAGAGAGATGCGGAAATCTGGAGGTGGTTCCGCTCGGCATCCGACTCGCTCGCCTCCGGTAAGAGCGCCGAATAGACCAGGCCAATGATGGTGTAGCAGGTGTCGTAGAGGAGCATGGTGACCAACATCCACCAGAAGAGGGACACCTGACCGGCCCGGGTGGGGGCCAGCCACACCAGGATAAACGTCATGCCCAGGAAGGGGGCGGTGTAGCGCATATAGGGAATGCGTCGTCCCCGGCGGGAGCGGGTGCTGTCGGTGATATAGCCGAAGAGGGGGTCGTTCACCGCGTTCCAGACCGCGTAGATGAGGGACGCGATCCCGATCCAGCGGGCTTGGAGGCCCAGGTAGTCCTGATAGAAGATGGGGAGCAGGGCCCCGTAGGTGCCGGCGACCAGGGAGGTCCCCAGCGCAGCCAGTCCCCAGATGAATTTGTAACTGGCGCTCAGGCGGACCGGTGCGATAGTTTCAGTGATGGTGGAAGCGTTCATGACGGGTCTCCATGGATACAGGTCGCAGGTCGCAAGGCGCAGGGCGCAGAGTGCAGATAGGCAAGAAGAACTGCGGAAGTGGTGGTATCTGGGGACGATTATAGCACTGAACGGGCAAAAGGCAATCGCTGGAGGCTTCAGGTTGACTATCGCTTGAATTGTGATATGCTCAACAATTGTCATATCATCGTTGGTACTGCAGATACGTCAGTACTGGCGCCTGCCTATAGAGAGCCTGGTTTATGAGGCGAGCACATTTGGAGAGTCAAGAGGTAAACAATACGAATCAGGGGGGGCTACCGCCCCACTTTCGTCACAATTTTATCGCCCTACTGATAGACTACATCTTTTTCGGGGTCGCTTACTCGTTTCTGAATCCGAACACCGTCCTGCCGGCCTTCGCCCGCACGTTGACGGCCTCAGAGCCGCTGGTAGGGATGGTCGCGACGATGATGGCGGCAGGGTGGCTGTTGCCCCAACTGTTGGCGGCGGCGGTCATCGGGCAGAAGCCCCGCAAGAAACCGTACCTGCTTCGGGCGATCTACGTTGGTCGGCCTATCTACTTCCTGCTGGCGCTGGTCATAGGGGCCGGCCTGCCCCGCTATCCCGGCTGGATGCTGGGCGTCTTTCTGGCGGGCATTGGGCTATTCAACGTCTTGGACGGTATCGCGGCGCTGGCCTGGTTTGACCTGATGGCCACAACCGTTCCGGCGACCCGACGGGGACGACTGGTCGGAGCAGGACAGCTCTTTGGCGGACTGGCGGGCATCGGCGTTGGCGCGCTGGTGGGGGTCATCCTCTCCCACCCGGCGCTCCCGTACCCCAACAACTACGCTTTGCTCTTCGCTCTTGCTGGGCTGGCGCTGACGCCGTCCACCATCGCTCTGACGCTGATCTGGGAGCCGGAAAGAAGTGCCCCCACCTCTACCGCCGTTTCGCCCAGTCTACGCGGCCAGTTGCGGGAGGTCTGGGGAGGCTGGCCCGATTTCCGACGCCTGGTCTTTGGCCGCTGGCTGATCGGACTGCTCGGTCTGGCCATACCCTTCTACATCCTGCACGCGACGGAAGTCATCGGGCTACCGAAGGCGGTAATCGGTTGGTTCGTCTCGGCGCAGATGGTGGGAGGTATCGTTGCCAGCATCGGGCTGGCGTGGCTGCACGAGCGTTGGGGCCCCCGGGCCGCCATCTGGGCCGGTGGCATTGCCACCCTCATCAGTCCGTTGCTGGCACTGCTCATCCACCTGACAGGAGGTGGCTGGCTGGCCCAGTTGTACCCGCTGGTCTATTTCTGTTTAGGCATTACCAATAACACCTGGATGATGGGGATGTTCAACTATCTGCTGGAGATGGCACCGGAAGACCGCCGCCCCCTCTTTGTGGGCCTCTATAACACCCTGGGCGGGGTGCTGGTGCCGGTCTCTTTTCTGGGCGGGGTGCTCCTGCGGTTCACCTCTTATCCCTTCCTGTTTGCTGTGACCGCGCTGGGGGTGGCAGGCGGGCTGTGGATGAGCCTGCGGCTGAGAAATACCAGGGGATAGACCCCAGACGACGGACGGCAGACGAGAGCAGGTGACCGATGGCAAGGGGAAAGGACGTTCAGCGTCGTTCCTCCCCACCGGTATCCGGCGCGCTCCACCCAACGGGATACCTGGGGTGGATTTCCCGGGGAGCCCTTTTGCTCCTGCTCTTCGGGGTGGGGGCGGCCACCGGGCCAGCCCTCCATCGCTGGCTGATGGACCGGGACGCCATTCAGGCCTGGGTAGCCGCTTTAGGCCCATGGGGACCGTTGGGCAGCATTCTCCTGAACGCGGCGCAGGTACTGCTGGCCCCCGTCCCCGGGCAGATTTTCGGCCTGGTCAACGGCTACCTTTACGGCGTCCTGCGGGGCACCCTCTACAGTTGGCTGGGCGTCCAGTTGGGGTCGGCGCTGGCCATGGGGCTGGGGCGCTGGCTGGGCCGACCGCTGGTCGCCCGGCTGGCGGGCGCGGCGCGGCTGGAGCGGTGGGACCGCCTGGCCCGACGGCGGGGGCCGACGTTCTTCCTGCTGGTCTTCCTCCTGCCGCTTCTGCCAGACGACCTAATCTGTTTCGTCATCGGATTGAGCCCGCTCTCCATCCCGTACATGTTGCTCCTGGCCGGGCTGGGACGGCTACCCGGGCTGGTCGTCAGCAGTTGGATAGGGGCCAATGCGACCCATCCTCCGGCAGAAGTCTGGGCGATGCTGGTGGGGGGCGGGCTGGCTCTGGCCTATTGGTTCGGACGATACCGGGAGCGTTTAGAGGATGCCCTGCTGCGAATCCTTGGCCGCAGGCGAACCGCGATGAACGATACGCGATAGGCGACACGCGATGTTCGTAGACGAAGCAACCATCTATGTGAAAGCCGGAGACGGCGGGAACGGCTGCGTGGCCTTCCGGCGAGAGAAATACGTCCCTTTCGGTGGGCCGGCAGGGGGTGACGGCGGAAAAGGGGGGGATGTGGTTCTCTACGTGGACCCTCACCTTAACACCCTCTACCGCTTCACCCGCCAGCGCCACTTCCGTGCCGAACGGGGCCAGCACGGACGGGGGAAAAACCAACACGGGGCCGATGGTGCCGACCTGCGGGTGCCGGTACCGCCGGGTACAGTGGTGCGGGATGCGCTCACCGGGCGGGTGCTGGCGGACCTGACCGAGCCGGGGCAGGAGGTGGTGGTGGCCCGGGGCGGGCGGGGAGGACGGGGCAATGCCCGTTTTGCCACCCCGTCCCGTCAGGCTCCCCGCATCGCCGAGAACGGAGAGCCGGGAGAGGAGCGCACGCTCCACCTGGAACTGAAACTCCTGGCCGACGTGGGGTTGGTGGGGAAACCCAACGCCGGGAAATCCACCCTGCTGGCCGCAGTGACGGCGGCGCGGCCCAAGATCGCCCCGTACCCCTTCACCACCCTGGAGCCTCACCTGGGCGTCGTCGTCCTGGATGCCCAGACCGACTTTGTCATGGCCGATCTCCCCGGACTGATAGAGGGGGCCAGCCAGGGCAAGGGGCTGGGGCATGAATTCCTGCGCCACGTAGAGCGCACCCGTCTCCTCATTCATTTGCTGGACGGGACGGCGGAGAACCCCCTGGGGGACTTCGCGGCGATCAACGCCGAGCTGGTCGCGTTCGGCCACGGGCTGGACCGGAAGCCCCAATTGGTGGCCTTCAACAAGATGGACATGCCGGAAGCCCGGGAACGCTGGCCCCGGGTGCGGGATGCCCTGCGGGCCTGGGGCTATGAGGTCTTCCCCCTCTCCGGCCTGACCCGTGAGGGGGTGGGCGACCTCCTCTGGGCGGCGGCCCGGAAACTGGAAGAACTCCCCCGGGTTCCCGAACCCGCCAGTGAAATCCCCATTTTCCGGCTGGAGGATGACGAGCGGACGTTCTGGGTGGAGCGGGAAGCCGACGGCTGGCGGGTCTGGGGGAAACGGGTGGAGCGGCTGGCCGCGATGACCCCGCTGGAACTGGAGGAGGCCGTCTACCGCCTGCACCGCTCCCTGGAGGCAATGGGCGTGCTGGATGCCTTGCGGGAAGCCGGAGTCCAGCCGGGAGATACAGTTCGGATTGGAAAAGTGGAACTGGTGTGGGAGGAAGAGTGATTCTGGTCATCTGCAGCGGACATGGTATAATAGTTCCGCCATGCACGGTTTTCAGCAACGGCCCATCCATGTGGCCATTAACGCCCATCTGCTTTCCGGGGACCCGTCCTACCGGAGCGCGGGCGTCCATCAGTACATTGCCCATCTGCTGACCCATCTGCCCCAGGCCGGGTGTCGGGTGACGGCGTTCGTGAGCCCCCGCAGCGCCGGGGTTCATGCTGGGGCATCGGCGGAGCGCCTGGATTACTGGCCCACCCGCTGGCCCACCCACCGGCCCGCCGCGCGGGTCCTCTGGGAGCAACTGGCCCAGGGGCGCGCACTGCGGGCCATCGGCGCCGACCTGGCTCACGGGCCCGTCTTCGTCGGCCCGCTGGTGGCCCCCTGCCCCGTGGTCGTCACCGTCCACGACCTCAGTTTCCTGCGCTACCCCTACCTCTTCCGGCCCGCCAACCGGCTCTACCTGTGCCTGTTGACCCGCCTCTCCGTCCACCGGGCCCGGCGGGTGATCGCTGTCTCCGCCCACGCCGCCGATGAGACCGCCCATCTGCTGGGCGTCGAGCGGGCGAAAATGCGCGTCGTCTACCACGGAGTGAGCCCCCTCTTCCGGCCCCTGCCGCCCGAAGAGGTGGCCGCGTTCCGGGCCCGACGGGGCCTCCCGGAGCGCTTCGTCCTCTTCGTGGGGACGCTGGAGCCGCGCAAGAATCTGGTCCGGCTGATAGAGGCCTTCGCCCGCTCCGGCGCCGACAACGGAACCGCCCTGGTCCTGGCCGGCGCCCGGGGCTGGTACGATGAGGAGGTTTTCGCCACTGTGGAGCGACGGGGGCTTTCTTCCCGGGTCCACTTCCCCGGCTACGTCCCCAACGATGAACTCCCTCTCTGGTACAACGCTGCCGAAATCTTCGCCTACCCGTCTCTCTACGAGGGCTTCGGCCTGCCGGTTCTGGAGGCCCAGGCCTGCGGCACCCCGGTGCTGACCTCTTCCGTCTCCGCCCTGCCGGAGGCCGCTGGGGACGGGGCGCTCCTGGTGGACCCGACCGACGTGGAGGCCATCGCCGACGGCCTTCACCGCCTGCTGACCGATGCAACGCTTCGGGGGGTATTGCGCCAGCGGGGTCTGGAACACGCCGCCTGGTTCTCCTGGCCCCGCACCGCCGCCGAAACCGTGGCCGTTTACCAGGAAGCGATCGCCGGAGGGAGAGAATGAACCGGAACGATCCTGTGCCCGGGTGGGTGGTCCTGCTGGACATCGCCACCATCATCGTTGCCTTTCTGGGGGGCTACTGGGTGCGCTATGACCTGCGCTGGTTCCTGGACGTCGCCTACGACGCGCCCCTTTCCGCTTACTTCCCGTTCCTGATCCTCTACGTTGTTCTGACGCCCGTTTTCTTCGTGGTGGACGGGGTGTACCGGACCTGGCCGCGCTCCTGGATGGACCAGGTCTACCGCATCACCAACGCCACCGCGAAAGTGACGGTGCTGATGCTGGCGATCACTTTCGTCTTCCGGCCCCGCTACTACTCCCGCGCTATGCTCATAGAGGTTGGCCTGCTGACCATTCTACTGCTGGCACTGGTGCGCGGCGCGGAGGGCCTCGCGATGGCTTATCTGCGGCGGCGCGGGGTCGGCATCCAGCGGGTCGTCATCGTCGGCGCCGGGGAGGTGGGACGGACGGTCATGCGTACCATCGTCGCCCGCCCCGACCTGGGCTACCGGGTTGTTGGCTTTGTGGATGATAACCCCGAGAAGGGATCCACCGACATCGGGCGCTTCAAGGCGCTGGGCCCGCTGGATAACCTGCCGGCCATCCTGGACGAGGAGCGGCCCGACGAGGTCATCATCACCCTGCCCTGGATGTACCACCGCAAAATCATGGGCATTGTGCGGGAGTGCGAGCGGCGGAATGTGCGCGCCCGCATCGTCCCCGACCTGTTCCAGATGAGCCTGACCCAGGTGAACGTGGAGGACCTGGGCGGGGTGCCCCTTATCGGCGTCCGGACCCCCTCTATTAGCAAGGGGGCCCTGCTGGTCAAACGGCTGATAGATGTCACGATCGCCGCTGTGGGGCTCCTGCTGGGCGCCCCGCTGTTCGGGCTCATCGCGCTGGCGGTCCGACTGGATAGCCCTGGCCCGGTCATCTTCCGCCAGACGCGCGTCGGTCTGCGGGGACGCTCTTTTGAAATGTACAAGTTCCGCTCTATGCACGTGGGGGCAGAGGAGCAGCAGGACCTGCTGGCGGACCTGAACGAGGCTGACGGCCCCATCTTTAAGATTCGGGACGACCCCCGGCTGACCCGCGTGGGGCGGATTCTACGCCGGCTCAGCCTGGACGAGTTGCCGCAGTTGGTGAATGTCCTGCGGGGGGAGATGAGCCTGGTCGGCCCCCGACCACCCGTCCCGGCAGAGGTAGAAAAGTATCAGGAATGGCACAAGAAGCGGCTGGAGGCCCCGCCAGGGATGACCGGCCTCTGGCAGGTGAGCGGCCGCAGCCGCCTCTCCTTTGACGAGATGGTGCTCCTGGACATCTACTACATTGAGAACTGGTCCCTCTGGATGGACTTCAAAATTCTGATGCGCACCATCCCGAAGGTATTGCTGGGGGAGGGAGCCTACTGACAGGGAGCAGGTCGCAGGGAGCACGGAGCAGGGGGCACGAAATGATGCGGTATCCTCCAGACACCTCCTCAGAATCCCGTTGGCCTGTGATGGACGTCTGCGAGTTCGGGGGGAACGGCCCCGTTCTGCACATCGCCCACGCCAACGGCTTCCCGCCGGGCACCTACCGCCCGCTGGCAGCGACCCTCACCGACCGCTACCTGGTCATCGGCCTGCCGGCGCGCCCGCTCTGGCCCGGAAGCCGTCCCGAAGAGGTCTCCGGTTGGCACCCCCTGGCCGACGACCTGGTTCGGGGACTGGACGGGCTGGGGCTCCGGGGGATTATCGGCGTCGGCCACTCCATGGGAGGCGTGATGACCCTCTGGGCGGCCGTCGCCCGGCCTGACCTCTTCCGCGCCGTCGTGCTGATAGACCCGGTCATCCTGCCGCCCCACTGGCTGCTCCTGACGCGGGTTATGAGGTGGTTCGGCCTGACGCCACGCCCATCGCTGATTCGGGGGGCCCTGAACCGTCGGCGGACCTGGACGGACCGCCAGGCCTGCTACCAGTACTTCCGGAGCAAGCCCTTCTTTGCCCGATGGCCCCAGGAGAGCCTCTGGGCCTACGTGGAGGCCGGAACCCGGGAGCGACCCGACGGCGGCGTGGAACTGGTCTATCCGCCGGAGTGGGAGGCGCGCCTGTTCTCCACCGTTCCCACCGACGTCTGGCGGTTCATCCCCCGCCTACGCGTTCCGGCCTTAGTGGTCCGGGGGGAGCACTCCAGGACCTTTTTCCCTCAGACGCAGCGGCGGATGGAACGCGTGCTTCCCCAGGCCCGCTTCGTCGTTATCCCGGATGCCGGGCACATGGTGCCGATGGAGCGCCCGGCGGAGGTGGGTGCGGCCATCCGGGAGTTCCTGGAAATGTAAACGGGCCAGCCACTTTGTGAAGTGTCTGGCCCGTTCGGGGGGGAATCTCTCAGCGCCCCGCCCGCACCCGCGTCAGGGCCAGGATGGAGAGGAAGAAGAGCGCCGCATAGACGGCGAAGATGACCAGGTACCCCAGCCCCGGCTGGAGGGCATTGAAGTAGTCGGCCATCGGCCCGCCGATGCCCGCACCGACAATCCCCGCCCCGGCCCCCGCCAGGTTAGAGATGCCCAGGTACCGCCCCGCCTCCGCCGGGGGTGCCAGGTCCGTCCCCAGCGCCCAGTTGGAGGCGTAGAAAATCCCCGTCCCCAGGCCGATGATGCAGCCGCTGACCAGTACCAACGGGATGTTGGTGGAGAAGAGAAGCAGGACGGTGCCTGCCCCGGCGACCAGCCCCGCCAGTGCCACCAGCCGCTTCCGCCCCAGCCGGTCCGCCAGATAGCCGCCGCCCAGCGCGGCCGGGAGCAGGAAGACCGCCACCACCGCCAGGAGAATCGTCGTCATCGTCGCCGCGTTGGGGATGTGGAGGACATCGCGCAGGAAGTACTGGGCGAAGCCCTGCACGGAGCCGACCGCGGCCAGGAACATCAGCCGGTTGACCACCCACCAGATAAAGGACGTCTGGCGGGGGGCTTCCCGCCCGATGCCCACCCACGCGCCGAAGTAGACGCCCAGGAAGATGGAGCCGGCCATCGCAATCAGGCCGACCAGGACGCCCACAGCCACGCGTGTACCCAGTGCCGCCGCCGCCGTTGCCCCTCCGGCCGCGTTCACCAGCCAGAGGGCCGCGCGGGTGACCAGGACGAAGATAGCCGTCAGCGCGACCAGCCGCCAGACCCGCTCGCCCACCGGTTCAGATGGCTTCTCCCGCAGCGGCTCCTCCCGAACGCCCAGCACCGTTGCCAGCATGGTTGCCAGCAGCGCCAGCCCCACAAAGCCCACCACCAGCCCGACCAGCCCCCGGTCCACCAGCGGCCCGACGACAATGATCAGAAAGACGGGCAGGAGTTCCATCACCGCCTTGACGCCGGAGGAGCGGCCCCGCTGGTCCTCTGGGACTCGGTCGGGAATGAGCCCCTGAAGCGCACCTTGGGCGATGTTGGAAGCAGCCTGCAGAAGGATGATGCCCACAATCAGGACGAAGAGGGCGGTGGTGATGCCCAGGGTGGGGAGGAAGAATCCGTCCAGAGCAGAACCGATGAACAGGGGTGATGCGCCGATAATGGCCAGGAAGACCAGGTCCAGCACTGTCCCGGTGAAGATGTAGGGGCGGCGGCGGCCCCAGCGGGAGGTGTTGCGGTCGCTGAACATGCCCGCTATCGGCTGGACCATCATCGCCACCGCCAGGCCGATGACCCGCACCAGCCCCAGGTAGGTAGCCTTTTGTTCCGGCGGCACGAAGAGGGCCACCAGATAGGGCAGAAGGACCGGGGTGATGGTCCCCGAAGCGACGTTCAGCCCCAGCCAGTAAATGTTGATAAGGATATGGTCGCTCCAGCGAAGTTGGCGGTTCATGATGCCTCCTGCGTGTTCTGTGTTCCGTACTCCGTGCAGTATTGCCTCAGGGCTTCCTGAATCCGGCGGCGGTCGCGGGCCCTGCGCGCGCCCAGCCGCTCCGCCTCCCACAGGTGGCGGCAGGCCTCATCAGAGGATGGAATGCCCAATCCACTAATCCGGCGCCTCATTCTCCCAGCGCCGTTCTTCTATCATCTGGCGGATTTCCTCTTCCATCTCCTGGCCCAGGGCCAGTGCATCCAGCAATTCCTCCTCGGTCTCCCGATCCTCTTCGGGGCGGGTCTCCCAGACGCCGCGTAGCGCCTCATTCATTCGCTGAAGGCTGCGCAGGAGGCCGGCCATCATACCAATTGCTGGGCGAAAGGCCGTGAAAGGTTTATTCTCTCGCCTGGCGATCAATCGCCAGGCTCACAGCCGAAGCCTGCTGTTGC
>ERZ1685331.229-NODE-229-length-10541-cov-9.590597_pt1 | contig 10541 bp, 12 predicted proteins | sample MGYA00580194_ERZ1685331 | MGnify/ENA primary metagenome ERZ1685331 (study PRJEB41501, sample SAMN08275520) | hot springs metagenome | biome: alkaline hot spring; material: microbial mat | place: Russia: Ush-Beldyr | collected 2015-07 | depth 0.5 m m ...
GATACTTTTTAAAGAAGATGGCGAATCCCTTCATTTTCTCTATGTAATTATTGAAGGTGAGGTTTTTCTTGAAAAAAATTTCCAACTAATAGCTCATCTAAAGGGAGGAGATATATTCGATTATGCATCTTTGGTAAGTGAGATCCCTCCAGCATCTACAGCTATTGTGGCTGAGGATAATACAAAGATTCTTCACATAAAAAAAGAACAATTGCTGAACTTACTTTCAAAGTATCAACTTTTTTCTAAATATTTTACAAAAGAGATTACCACTAGAGCTGGGAAAACATTCAAACTAAAGAGTTCTTTCCAGATGGAGAGACTTCTTAATGTGAGGATAAAGGATATAAAAATAAAAGAACCTATTTTAATAAAAGGTGATATGAACATAATAGATACAGCAAAAACAATGGCTGGACATGACTCTACTTTCTGTCTTGTTGAAAAAGATGGAGACATAGGGATTATTACAGAAAGAGATATAATAAAAAAAGTTCTTGCAAAGGATATTAATCTATCTCAGGCTAAAGCTCAAGATATAGCAACTTTTCCAATAATTACAATGGAGGCTTCTGAACCCCTTTTTAATTCTCTTTTAACAATGGCAAAACACGGAATAAGAAAATTAGTAGTAAAAGATGGGGAAGCAATTAGAGGAGTCCTTGATGACAGAGTTGTAATATCCCATGAGAGTAAAAACATAATTTTTCTAATTAAGGAAATTGATAAAGCAAAAAACACAGAGGAACTCTCTTATCTTTATTCCCTTGTTAATGAAAGTTTAATTGATGGGGTAATGTCAGGATTAGACCCTGAATATGTGGGAAAATATTTAGCGGAACTTAATGACCGTTTTATGGCAAGGGTTGCTCAACTTGTGGAAGAAGAAATAGGCTCACCACCTTGTAATTATTCGGTAATGGTGATTGGTTCAGAGGGAAGAAGAGAACAAAGCCTTAAGACAGATCAGGACAATGCTCTAATTTTTGAGGATAATAGTGAAAACAAAGAGTATTTTGATAGGTTTTCAGAAAGATATATAAAACATCTGCTTGAAATTGGATTTCCACCCTGTCCTGGAAATGTTATGATTAGTAATTCTTATTGGAGAAAAACAAAAGAAGAATGGTTTAAAGAAATTAGCAGATGGATGGAAAATCCAAAGCCTGAAAACATACTGAATATGAGCATATTTTTTGATTTTAGGAATGTTTCTGGTGAAGATAAAATAATAGATGAACTTTGGCAGTTTATACTTGAGAGAATAAAAATCTCCAAACACTTTTTACCTTTTCTTGCATCAGAGGCAATAAAATTTAGACCTCCTATAGGTTTTTTAGGTAGGCTAAAGACTGAAAGAGAAGGAGTTCACAAGGGTGAAATTGATATCAAGAAATATGGAATATTTCCAATAACTCAAGGAATAAGAGTTTTGGCATTACATAATGAAATAAGAAATACAAACACCTTTGAGAGAATCAGAAAATTAAAAGAGATGTCTATATTTACCTATGATTTTGCACGGGATCTGGAGGAAGGTTATAGGTTTCTAATGAGTTTGCGACTAAAATCGCAGGCAAAAAAAATTAGAAGCAATCTACCTACAGACAATTATATAAATCCAAAGGAATTATCGAAGACTGAAAAAGAAATACTTATTATTGATGTTTTCAAAAAGATAGAAGAATTTCATAAGTTTCTTTTTGAAAACTATAACCTAAGATATTTTTCTTAAAAAATTTCTTATAAGTTTTTTCTGATTTTGGAAATTGGCTGATAATATTTTTTTAACTTTTTTTCATTATTCTCCTACTTATTGTAACAAATAACTTTGTATGAACTTTTTAAAAAATTATTAGGATCTCTACATATTTTCTTTTTTGGCAAAAATAATGTAAATTTATAATATGATTTTTCCATTAAAATTTCTCTTTAATTCTTCCATTTCTGCCTTACGCGTATGCAGAGGCATAAAGCAAAAGCACCAATATTAACTTTTTAAGGAGGTTTTTATGGTAGATTTAAAAGCATATTATTGGAGAAGGGTAAAAGCGCTAACTGTGATTTTTTTAATTGCATGGATTACAATCGCTGTGATATTACCACTAACTGCACCTTTATTGAAAGGAGTTAGAATACTTGGTTTGCCCTCAATGCATTGGTATATGAATGCCTTTATTGTAATTGTTATTGGTGTAATACTCATATTCGTGTATTCAGCCCTTATGGATAAACTTGATAAAGAGTTAAAGAAAAAGGTTTCAGAGGAGGAACTATTATGAATCTTACATCGCCAGTAAATGCAACAATAATAGCTACTATATGCTGGATATTATGTTCTGTAATAACTACCTTAATAGGTGGAGAGTTTTTAGGTAGTCTGATTATAGTTATCGGTTCAATATTTATTTATCTTGTATTAGCAGTTACATTAAGATCTACATCTGTAGCCCATTTCTATGTTGCTGGTAGAGAAATCCCTGCGCTTGTTAATGGTGCTGCTACAGCTGCAGACTGGATGAGTGCTGCAAGTTATCTATCAATGGCAGGTGCTATTGCACTTATGGGTTATGATGCATTACCTTTTGTGATAGGATGGACACTTGGTTATACATTAATGGCTTTTACAATTGCTCCTTTTGTAAGAAAGTCAAAAACATATACTGTCCCTGAGTTACTTGAAAGGAGAGCTGGTGGATGGGGTCCTGTAAGAACTACAGCAGTTATAATGGTTTTTGTAATGTCTCTTACATATCTTACAGCGCAACTTGTAGGTGTGGGAGTTGTCTTTTCAAGGTTTCTTGGCTTACCAGCTACTGTTTCAGTATTTATAGGAGTTTTTGGTGCACTTGCTTATGCTTGGACAAGTGGATGGAGGAGTATTACATGGGTGCAATTCCTACAATATTTTGTAATGATTACAATGTACTGCACTCCTGTTTTTATAGCAGCCTATTTTTTGGGATTACTCCCATTCCCTCAACTACAGTATGGTAATTTAATTCAGGAAATAGAAATGCGAGAGATGGCATTTAATCTACCTTTAATGACTGAACCTTTTGTTAGGTCTATCGGTGGTGGAAAAGGACCGATAAACTGGATATTTTTTGCACTTGTCTTAATGCTTGGAACCATGGGACTTCCTCATATTCTTGTAAGATTTTATACTGTCAGGACAGTTCATGCTGCAAGAGTTAGTGTTGGTTGGGCATTAACATTTATTGGACTTCTGTATGTAACGGCCTCTTTATATGCAACGATAGCCCGACACAGCTTTAGTGCTTTGTGGGGAAAGCCTTTTGCTGAGGTTATGAATACAGGCTGGATTCAAAAATGGTTGCCAACAGGGCTTATTAAACTTGAAGATAAAAATTCTGATGGTATATTGCAACCTGCAGAACTTATCTTTCATGGTGACATAGTTGTTGTTGGCATGCCTGATATGTTCGGGATGTTATGGGTAATTGCTCCTTTGGTTGCTGTTGGAGGATTGGCAGCAGCTCTTAGCACAGCTGATGGTTTATTACTTGCTATGTCGACTGCAGTAACAAGAGATATATATAAGAGGTTTATTAATCCACAGGCTACAGAGACTCGTGAAGTTTTAATTGTTAGAATATTGCTTGTAATTATTGGTTTCATAGGAGCTGTAATGGCTTACTTTGCTCTTAAAGACCCTGGATTCGGTGTATATGTAGTTTTACTTGTTGGTTGGGCATTTGTGTTTTCAGCATCTACTTTTACGCCAATAATAATGTTGGGCATATTCTGGAAAAGGCTGAATAGGTATGGTATGATTGCTGGAATGATAACAGGACTTCTGATATCATTACCATACATAATATTAGTAGGAATAGCAAAGCTTCCTCCAATTGAGTTATTTGGAGATAAAATTGGTACAATTGGATGGGGAATTTTTGGCTTTTTTGGTAATGCTATTGCTGCCATAATTACATCGTTGTTGACTAAACCAGAAGGGCCAGAGGTAGATAAATTTGTAGAATCTATGAGATTACCTGATTAATATTTTTTTTATTTGACTAAACTGGAAAAGTGAAAGAATGGTGTCACTTTTCCAGTTTTTATTTTTTAGAGTGTTTTTTTTTAGAGGAGGCCATTTAATATCAACTCCCTTTTTGAAAGTTGTTAATGTTACCATTCTTAAGCTACCAAATCTATAAATAAGAGTAATTGCTATTTTAGTTCCATTGTATTCATCATAACAGAAAACTTTTCTATTACCTAAAAATCTGCCAATTATCCCTTTTTCTTCATCAAAACATTTAATATCTCTACTTATACCCTTCCTTGTCAAAATAAATAAGTGACAACCAAATTTATCCTCATGCATTCTTCTTTTTCTTTCTCCAATAAAATTATTGGCATAATCTATTAATGTATCCATTAATCCTTCACAACTCATAACAATTGCTTTATTATAGCATTAATGGAAGGATTTGACAAAGGCAGGTATAATCTGACACAGTAACAGTAAATGGACAGGTAAAAATTGACCCCTCTAAGGTAGAGTTAAAATGGGTAATGTCAAAACTTTCATGAAAAAATAAAACCACAGAGTCCACAGAGAGAAAAAAATTCTTTAAGAGAAGTTACAGAAAAGATAATTTCCTGTGATATAGAGGTTCATTCAGTATTAGGACCTGGCTTGTGAGAAAACCCTTATGAAATGAAGAAGCATTGACAAAAGGATTTGCATTAAGAGATAAATGTTAAAGGAAGGAATAAAACGAATGATAATCTGAAGGTAGTGATGAGGGGGATGAAATATCTTATAACTTTTTGATATTAAAGCATTTCTGTGTGTTCTCTGTAGTTATATTTTGACAATACTGTAAGACTCTTTGGGAGATTATGAGGGAAGACAGAGCAAATATTTTTTCTAAAGTTTTGCTATTTCCAGTAGTTAAATCGACCTGTTATTTAGGAGTAAGTTTTCTATACCAGAAAGGGGTCAGAGTCCTTGTCTTTGCCGTTTTGAAGAGCCCGATTGCTATTTCTTCCAGATTCTTAAAAAGGATTAATCTTAAAGGCTTCCAACCCCCTGAATTTTGTTCTGTAACAAAAAAGACACAAATTTTGATGAAAGGAGGAGGTAATGCAAAGGGAGATTGTAATGTTTCTTTCAACCACACCTTATAGTTTTGAGAATACCCATACTATTTTTAAACTTACAGACGCTGCCTTAAAGAAAGGGTTTAAGGTTAGACTTATTGCAACAGGTGATGGTGTATTTTCTATAGTCAAAGGTCAACTTCCAAAGGCTCTCTCTGTGTTAGAAGAACTTGTAAGAAGAGGTCTTAAGGTAGATATATGAACAGGTTGTATGCAGAGCCGTGGTCTTACGGCAGATGATGCTATTGAAGGTGGAGAGATGAGTACATTAAAAGGGCTTTACAATGTAGTTAAGTCTGAACCTATCTTTTTAAACTTTGGGATATAGGAGAAAATAATATGAGTATTGTTAGTATAATCTTGAGAAAACCCCCTTATGGCAGTGTTGCTGCAGGAGAGGCAATCCGTCATGCCTTAGGAGGGATAACTGAAGGGATGGCAGTAAAACTCATACTCCTTGATGCCGGTGTTAATGCATTAAGAAAAGGACAGGACACATCCGGGACAGAATACTTAAGCATAGAGTCCGGGATAAGAGATTGTATTGATATGGGTGTTGAGGTTTATGCTGATAAGCTTTCTATAAAGGAACAGCACCTTGAGCCATCAGATTTGGTTGATGGAGTAAATGTAATCAATAGCGCAGAAATTGCAGAGATTGTAAAACAAGCAAAAACAACACTAATATTTTAGGGAGGTTAGTATGCTTGTAATAGTTAAAAGTGCACCTGATACTGCTGATGGCAAAAGAGGCATTAAATTAGCAAGGGATATGGCTGCTGATCTGGTTTTGCTTCAAGATGGTGTTTTTTTTTGCACAAAAAGAGAGATATGGAGCTTTTTGTGGCAGAGTATATGTTCTTGATGAAGATATAAGACTGAGAGGTATAAAAGACGAGGAATTGGTAAAAGATGTAAAGAAAATCACTTATGATGATCTTATTGATTTAATAGTTGAAGAAGATAAAGTGGTAGGAATGTTTTGAAGGTAAGAAGCAGGCGCTGTTGAGGTTTTTTCTTACTGCCTTTCCAGCATTTCCCCTGCAGTAGGTCAGTATAGCCTTTATCCTTACCTCTTTCAGTTTTTTTAAGAAGAAAAGGCAATTCCTGAAAAAAGAGGTAAAAAGCCTCATACTTGAAAAGCTTACAAGACTTCCCTTTGAAGATGTCTATTTTTTGCATCTTGACAGTGAACGATTGTTCAATTATAACATCTTATCATGAGACAAGATGAGAAGATAAAAGAGAGGGTTAACGCTATATTTCATTTCTATCATGAAAATAAAAGAATGCCTACTTATTCAGAGATTGCAGAGATGTTTGGATGGCGATCCAAAAATGCAGTCTTCAAATTTATAGAAAAGCTTGTAAAACTTAATATCATAGAAAAAGACCAGAAAGGAAAGCTAATTCCCACATTCTGCCTTAATCCTTTAAAAGTGCTTGGAGTAGTTGAGGCAGGATTTCCATCTCCTGCAGAGGAAGAGCTCCTTGATACAATCTCCCTTGACAGATGGCTTATAAATAATCCTACTTCCACCTTTATGCTCAAAGTAACAGGGGTTTCTATGTCAGAAGCAGGCATTTTGCCAAATGATGTAGTTTTAGTTGACCGTTCTCTTGCCCCTAAAAATGGAGATATAGTAATTGCCCAGGTTGATGGATAATGGACGATGAAGTATTTTACTAAAAAAGCAAATGAGATAATCCTTAACCTGCAAATCCTGATTATAAACCTATAAAACCAAAACAAGAGCTTAAAATTGGCGGAGTTATAATTGCTGTAATAAGGAAACTCAAATGACAGAGCAGCCACTTCTTATACATAGCTGGAGTAATGCCATAATCCATATTGATGCAGATGCCTTTTTTGCCTCCTGTGAACAGGCTACCAATCCAGCTTTGAAAGGTAAAGCAGTTGTTGTTGGCAAAGAAAGAGGCATAGCTACAGCTGTAAGTTATGAAGCAAAGATGAGAGGACTCAAAAGAGGGATGACCTTAAGCGAGATTAAGAAGCTCTGCCCAGAGGCAGTGATAATCACATCAGATTATGAAAAATATTCGCTTTTTTCAGTAAGAATGTTTGAAATTCTAAAAAGATTCTCTCCCATAGTTGAGGAATACTCTATTGATGAGGCCTTCGTTGATGTTACTGGTTTAAGAAGGGTTTATCATTCTTCTTATGAGGAGATAGGAAGGAAGATAAAGGAGACGATAAAGAGGGAGCTTGGAATAACTGTTTCTGTAGGAGTAAGTCTTACAAAGGTGCTTGCAAAGGTAGCCTCAAAGCATCAGAAACCTGATGGACTTACCGCTATCTCAGGAAGACAGATACATCTTTATCTTAAAGATTTGCCTTTAGATAAAATATGGGGTATTGGAGCAAATACTTCCGCCTATTGTGAGAAGCTCGGGATAAAAACAGCCCTTGAGTTTGCAAGAAAACCAGAAGGTTTCATAAAAAAGCACTTCTCAAAGCCTTTTTATGAGATATGGCATGAATTAAACGGAAGAAGTATTTATCCTGTAAATCCAGAGGTGAAGGAAAATTACAAATCAATAAGTAAAGCAAAAACATTTACCCCTACCTCTCAGCAGGATGGCACATATGCTAATCTTTTGGATAACCTTGAGAAGGCATGTTTTAAAGTAAGAAGATATAGTCTTTATACAAAGAGGGTGATAATTTTTCTTAAAAGGCAAGACTTTAGCATCAAGGCTTGCGAAATAAAACTTACAGCTCCTACAGCTTATCCAGAGGACATCTTTGCATTTATAAAAGAGGCCTTTGTCTCAATATATGAAAAAGGCATTGTTTATAGACAAACTGGGGTAGTGCTTCAAGAGTTGACTTCAATGAAGATGAAACAGCAGTCCCTTTTTGATGATTCAATCAGGGCTGAAAAAATTGAAAAACTATACAATACATTTGATTTATTAAACATTAAATTTGGCAAAGACATCTTGCTTCATGGAGCAACTCTTAAGAAAAGTGGCTATGGAAAAAGAAAACAATTTCTTGGTATTCCCCTGCTTAACATAGAAGTTTAAAAGTTAGAGATTAGCTTATCTTTATTTTTCCTTCGAAGACTTCCTCTGCAGGTCCTGTCATATAGACATGTTCATTTTCTTTTAATTCTATCTGTAAATCTCCTCCTAATAGATGGACTGTAACTTTTTTATCAGTAAATCCTTTAAATATCCCAGCTACTGCTGTAGCGCAAGCTCCTGTTCCACAAGCAAAAGTTTCACCAGCACCTCTTTCCCAAACCCGCATTATTATCTCTGAAGGATTTTTAACATATGCAAATTCTACATTAGTTCTTTTTGGAAATAGAGGATGATTCTCTATTAGCGGACCATATTTTGTAACGTCAAAAATCTTTGGATCATCATCAAGAAATACTACCGCATGAGGATTACCCATACTGAGACAGTTAACTTTCGCCTGCCATCCCATAATTTCAAGAGGTATGTCAAAAGCTCTTTGTCCTTCTACATTAACAGGAATTTTTGATGGATGAAATTCAGGTTTACCCATATCAACCTCAACAAATTTTCCTCTTTTTTTAGGTTTAATAATTCCTGCAAGAGTTTCCACATGAAGAATTTCTTTATCTGATAAACCTCTATCCCAGATGTATTTAGCAAAACATCTTATACCGTTACCGCACATTTCAACCTCTGATCCATCAGCATTGAATATTCTCATTTTGAAATCTGCTACTTTTGATGGATAAATAAGTAATAACTGGTCTGCTCCAATTCCAAATCGACGGTGGCAATATTTAATTGCAAACTCTTCAGGATCACTAATTTTTTGATAAGTACAATCAATAATTATAAAGTCATTGCCAAGTCCATGCATTTTTACAAAATCAATCTTTTTCATATCTTTAAGTTCTATTACACTAAATCTTGTGGGATAATTTCATTCTTTATTAAATCTTTATATGTTTCTCTTTTTCTAATTAAAGCATACTTTTCGCCCTTTACTAATACTTCAGCAGCTCTTGGACGGCTATTGTAGTTTGATGACATAGTAAACCCATATGCTCCAGCACTCATGATTGCAAGGTATTCTCCTGGGAGTACTTTCTCTATTTCTCTATCTTTAGCAAAAAAATCACCAGATTCACACACAGGACCCACTACATCAGCTATAAATTTATCTCTATTTCTAATAGTTACAGATTTTATTTCATGGTAGGAACCATAAAGAGTTGGTCTAATGAGATCATTCATTCCTGCATCAACTATTAAAAAATTCTTGTTTTCAGTTTCTTTGTTATATAAAACTTTCGTTACCAATATTCCTGCATTACCAATAATAGACCTTCCTGGTTCTAAGATTACCTTTCCTTTTTTATTCTTTAAAAGGGGAAGTAAAGAATTTGCCAAATCTTTTGGTTCGGGTAGTGCTTCATCTTTATATGGTATACCTAATCCTCCTCCAATGTTTATATAGTCAATCTTGAAATCAAATTTAGCAAGCTCGTCATAAAGAGAAATTATCTTTGTTAAAGATTCCACATAAGATTTAGTATCAGTAATCTGCGAACCTATATGCTTATGAATGCCAATCACTTCAATATTCTCCATAGACTTTGCAAGTTTATAATATTCAATAGCTTTTTCTATAGGTATTCCGAATTTAGTTATTTTTAGCCCTGTTGCTATGTATTTATGAGTTTTAGGGTCAATATCTGGATTTACTCTCAATGCTACAGGAGCTTTTTTCTTTAATTGTTTTGCAACTGTATTAATTATTTTTAGTTCTTCTTCTGATTCAACATTAAACATTAAAATATCATTTTTTAACGCAAACTTGATTTCTTCCTCACTTTTTCCGACACCTGCAAATACTATTTTATCTGGTTTAATACCTGCCTTCAGGGCTCTGAAAAGTTCACCACCTGATACAATATCAGCCCCCACTCCTAATTGAGCAAATATACTCAAAATAGCAAGATTGGAATTTGCCTTGATAGCATAACAAATCAGATGAGGTATTTCAGAGAAAGCTTTCTCATAAGCCTTTATATGTCTAGTAAGAGTTTTGTAGCTATAAATGTAAATAGGTGTCCCAAACTCTTTAATAATTTCCATGACGGGAACATCTTCTGCATATAATTCACTTTTTTTATAAGCAAAAAAATGCACAAATCCCTCCTCTTAACAAATAAAATAATTATACAAAAACATCACACAATAACTAAAACCACACATCAGACATCATATTAACCACCTACAATAAAAAAACAAAATAACTATCATCTTTATAACAAAATACAGACCAAGTATCATACAACTCTAACAACATCACAGTCTTGTTTTTTTTTTTCAAGCAGAAGACGGCATACGAGATACATCGGTGACTGGAGTTCAGACGTGTGCTCTTCCGATCT
>ERZ1685331.230-NODE-230-length-10494-cov-17.256442_pt1 | contig 10494 bp, 7 predicted proteins | sample MGYA00580194_ERZ1685331 | MGnify/ENA primary metagenome ERZ1685331 (study PRJEB41501, sample SAMN08275520) | hot springs metagenome | biome: alkaline hot spring; material: microbial mat | place: Russia: Ush-Beldyr | collected 2015-07 | depth 0.5 m m ...
ACGTGTCGCTGAAAACCGTTCAAGTTATAAAAACAGGATTGACAGAATAGTAGTTACACAATAAAAGAAATTCTCTTCACTGCACCAGCACGAAAGCCAGATCGTTAACGTTGGTGCCTGTGGGGCCGGTGAGGATGAGGTCGCCCAGGGCGGAGAAGAAGGGATAGGCATCGTTGCGGGCCAGATGGTCAGTGGGGTCCAGCCCCAGGGCGCGGGCGCGGGCAACGGTGCTCCCATCCGCAAAGGCGCCAGCGGCATCGGTGGGGCCGTCAGTACCATCGGTGGCCAGGGTGGCGACCAGAACATTCTCCCATCCCTCCAGCGCCAGGGCCGCTCCCAGCGCCACCTCCTGGTTGCGGCCGCCCCGCCCCGGCCCGCGCACCGTCACGGTCGTCTCGCCGCCCAGGACCAGACAGGCCGGGAGGGGCAGAGGATGCCCGGCGCAGGCTTCTTCCTTAGCCAGCGCAGCCAGCACCCGGCCCACCTCTCGCGCCTCCCCTTCCAGATATGTGGTCAGAAGGGCGGCGTGGAACCCCAGCGCGCGGGCTCTCTCCACCGCCGCCTCCGCTGCTGTGCGGTTCTCGGCCACAACGACGGTGTGAACCCCGGCGAAAATCGGGGCCTCTGGCTTCGGTGTCTCCGTTTCTTGGCCGATCCGGCCCCGTTCCAGATAGCGGAGCACGCTCTGGGCCACCTGGTTCAGCAGGTTGTACCGTTCCAGAACTGCCCAGGCATCGGCGAAAGTGGTGGGGTCCGGCGCGCAGGGGCCCGAGCCGATAGCGTCCAGAGGGCTACCGACCACGTCGGAGAGGACGAGGACGGCAGCCTGCGCGCCCCGTCGGATGATGCGCTCTGCCAGCCGTCCACCCTTGACCTGGGAGAGGTGCTTGCGGATGGTGTTGATTTCTCCAATCGTCGCGCCGCTGCGCAGAAGGCTGTCGGTGAGAGCCTGGAGGTCGGCCAGAGAGACGCCGGGGACGGGTACCTCCATCAGCGCCGATGCGCCGCCGGAGATCAGCACCAGGGCCAGGTCGCGTGGGGTCAGAGAGTCCACCAGCGCCAGAATCCGGCGCGTCCCTTCCAGACCGGCCTGGTCGGGGATGGGGTGTCCGGCGGGATGGATGTGGGTACGGGCCAGCGGCTGCGCGGGCTCATAGCCGTAGCGGACGTTAACCCATCCGGTGGCGACCCGTTCGCCCAGAAATGCCTCCACCCCTGCCGCCATCCCGGCCCCCGCCTTCCCCGCCCCGATGACGATCACCCGGTCTATCTGGCTCAGGTCGTAGGGACGGTCGCCGATGAAGAGGGTGGGGCCCTCCCTGCGGAGGTGGCGGGCGACGGCGCGCACCGGGTTCACCGCCCCCAGCGCGGCCCAGATTAGTTCCATCGCGACTTCGCGGAGCATAGGCGCCATCTACGAATGGACACGAATACACGAATGCACGAATGTTCTGTTTCAAACCAGCGCGCGCTCCAGCGCCTCGGCGACCGACCGGACCGGGACCAGTTCCAGCCCTTCGGGGGCGGAGAAGGTAGCCCGCCGGATGGTGCGGGGGACCAGGCAACGCCTGAAACCCAGCCGGGCCGCTTCCTTCAGCCGCGCGGCCATCTGCCCGACCGCCCGGACCTCCCCGGAGAGGCCCACTTCGCCGATGACGGCCAGGTCTGCCGCCACGGGGCGCTCCCGCAGGCTGGAGCCGATGGCTACCGCCACCGCCAGGTCGGCGGCCGGTTCCTCTATCTGCAGCCCGCCCACCACGTTCACGAAGACGTCCTGATCAAAGAGCCGCAGGCCCACCCGCCGGGTCAGTACGGCGACAATCAGCAGCAGCCGGTACATGTCCACCCCGTTGGCCGTCCGGCGGGGGTGGCCGAAACTGGTGTGGCTGGTGAGGGCCTGCACTTCCACCAGCAGCGGCCGCGTCCCCTCCATCGTGACCGCGATGGCGGAGCCGGGCGCCTGGACCATCCGCTCCGCCAGGAACGCCTCCGAGGGGTTCTCCACCTCCACCAGTCCCTCTTCCCGCATCTCAAAGACGCCCACCTCTGAGGTGGCCCCAAAGCGGTTCTTCGTCGTCCGCAGGAGGCGGTAGGTGTGGAACGGGTCGCCTTCCAGATAGAGGACGGTATCCACGATGTGCTCCAGGACCTTCGGCCCGGCAATGGCGCCCTCTTTGGTGACGTGGCCCACCAGAAAGACGACGACGCCGCTGGACTTGGCCCACCACTGCAAGCGGGCGGCGGCCTCCCGGACCTGGGTGACCGATCCCGCTGCCGAGGGAAGATCTCCAGAGGTGACGGTCTGGATGGAGTCCATTACCATCATCACCGGAGAGAGCCGTTCGGCGTGGTGCAGGATGGCTTCCAGGACAGTTTCGGAGAGGACGTAGAGGCCGTCGGTGGGGATACTCAACCGGTCGGCGCGCATCTTAATCTGCCGCGCCGACTCTTCGCCGGAGACATACAGCACCGGGCGTCTCAGGGCCGTGGCGACGATAGAGGAGACCTGCAGGAGAAGGGTGGATTTGCCGATGCCTGGCTCGCCGCCGACTAAGATGAGGGAGCCGGGGACCAGGCCACCCCCTAGAACGCGGGAGAATTCCTCCAGGGGGATGGGGAACCGTTCCAGTCCCTCGGGCCGGACTTCTGCCAGTGGCTGCGGTTCACTGCGGATGACGGGGGGCGCGGCGGCGGCAACCCGCTCTTCCGCCACCTCCACCATGGTGTTCCAACTCCTGCAGCCAGGGCAGCGTCCCATAGGACGGGGGCTGGTTCGGCCACAGACCTGACAGACCCACTGGACGCGCGTTTTGCTCATCTATTCCCACCCATGTACGGGGGCATGCAGGGGCAACCCCTGCGTCTGCCCTATAGGGCAACCGCAAGGGTCGCCCCTACGATGACAATACCGCCTCTATCCGCTCCAGCGCCCAGTCTATCTCTTCTCGGGTGATGACCAGGGGAGGGGCGAAGCGGATGGTGTGCTCATGGGTCTCCTTGCACAGAACTCCCCGTTCCTTCAACGCCTCGCAGTAGCGGCGGGCGTCGCCGGCCTCGGGGACCAGTTCCACGCCGATCAGTAACCCTTTTCCGCGCACCTCCCGAATCAACGAGCTCTCTATGCGGGCCAGGCGTCCCAGGAAGTAGCGGCCCAGTTCGTCTGCCCGCTCCGGCAGCCGCTCCTCCACGATCACCCGCAGCGCCTCCCGGGCGACCGCGCAGGCCAGCGGGTTCCCGCCGAAGGTGGAGCCATGGTCGCCGGGCCGGAAGACCCCCAGCACCTCCCGCGAAGCCAGCACCGCCGAGACCGGATAGAACCCACCGGAGAGGGCCTTGCCGATGACCAGCACATCCGGTCGGACCCCCTCCCAGTCGCAGGCGAAAAGGCGGCCTGTGCGGCCCAGGCCGGTCTGAATCTCGTCGGCGATGAAGAGGACATTATGGCGGGTGCAGATTTCGCGCGCGGTCCGCAGGTACCCCTCCGGCGGGACGATGACGCCACCCTCGCCCTGAATGGGCTCCACCAGAAAGGCGACGGTGTTCGGCGTGATGGCCCCTTCCAGCGCTTGCGCATCTCCATAAGGGATGATGACGAAGCCCGGAGTGAAGGGGCCGAAGTTCTCCCGGTACTGCGGTTTGGTAGAGAACCCAACAATGGTGATGGTCCGCCCGTGGAAATTCCCCGCGCAGACGAGAATCTCCGCCTGGCCGTCCGGGACACCCTTAATGGTGTAACCCCACTTGCGGGCCGCCTTCAGGGCGCTCTCTACCGCCTCAGCGCCGGAGTTCATCAGCAGCGTCATTTCGTAGCCGGTGAGTTCGCAGAGTTCTTTCTCCAGAAAGGGCAACTGGTCGTTGCGGAAGGCGCGGGAGGTGAGGGTGACCCGTCCAGCCTGCTCCACCAGCGCCCGCAGGATACGGGGATGGCAGTGGCCCTGGTTGACCGCGGAGTAGGCACTCAGGCAATCCAGATACTGATTCCCCTCCACATCCCACATCCATGCGCCCTCAGCACGGGCGATGACAACATCCAGTGGCTTGTAGTTGTGGGCTCCATAGGTTTCTTCTAAGCGGATATAGTCTTGAGTTCGCATGACGTTCTCTCCGGGTATCCATGGATGTTTCCTCACATCAGGACGCAAAGACACAAAGGTTTTTGCACTCAGGCAAAATCCGCGCTCTGCTTGCCGTATTGGATTGTACTCTTATCCCTCCCCCAGCCCTTTCCCTCTCCTGCTCGCTTTCAGCGGCGGGAGCGGGGAGGGGAGGAAGGGGGGATTTTGCAGCGGCGGCCTTCGGCCGCCGCTGCAAAATCCCCTTCCCCCCTCTCCCCAGAGCGAAGCGATGGGGAGAGGAGGCAGGGGGAGAGGGGCAAAAACTTCTACGGACGGCCCAGCGGGAAATGGCCTATCCAATTGCTGTTACTATAGCAAGGCGAGACTCAATAACTTGTGACCAATGTCCTGAAGCCACCTTCCTCCGCAGTCGTCCTTACCACACGAATGACCATTGCTTTGCCGAGGAGCGAAATCACTTTCCGGTGCGTTCCTGGCTGGGATATGACCGACTGGATACGGTGGCACAGACCATCCTGTTGAACCAGATTTATGACCGGCTCTGGATGTATACCAACCTCTTCTTGCCCGGGATGCGGATAGAAGCGAAGATTCAGGTTCCGGTGGCGGAAGGGAGATTCCGGACCCGGCGGGTCTATGACCCGGCGCGTCCACCGCCGGAGCGATTGGAAGAGAAGGGTGTCGTCCCGGCTCAGCGCCTGGAGGCATTGAAACGGCTGCGGGCATGGGGGTGGAGAGGCCGGTGACCTTCCAGACGGACTGGGGGTGGAGTTCGGTGGCGATAACCCGCGGCGGGTGCAAGGGTTGAGCACGCGCTTTTTGGCGCCGTTGGGCGGGGCGCTGGGCCGCTACCCGTTGGGGCGCAAGGGCTACAATGGGCGGGTGGAGCGCAGCCATCGCACCGACACGAGGAGTTCTACCGTCCCTATCTGCTGCAGGCGCAGTAACCGCCGCCGGTGTTGGAGACGAGGCCCCCATACCGCCCCTCGCCGATGTAGTTCATCCAGGGGGTTGGAGTATCGGGCCGGGTGATGACATATTCGCCGGTCTCCTCGTCCAGGTAGCCGTAGGCGTTCTGGGTGCGACGGGTTTCGGGCATAGCGGACCTCCTGGGGGGATTCAGGGCCATTCTCAATCGTATCCAGGGCCGAAAACATGGCAAGGGGAAGGGAGTGCTGGATTTCTTGACAGATTCCCCCGGGCATGGTAGCATGAAATAGTGAATTTTAGCACTCTTGTTATGAGAGTGCTAAAATTTATCTGATCCGGAGAGATGGCCTTTGGGAATGGTGAGGGAGGCGGAGAAGCGACAAGTCTGCTGCATTAGGTTGGACGGACGGGTGTTTTCCTGGGCCCTGGCGCTTCTGCTGCCGCTGTTTGCGGCCTTACCGGCAGGGGTCAATCCCATTGAGGAGCATGCGGTGGACGCGGCGCTTTTCCACGTCTACCGCGCCGTCGTCTTCGCCGCGGCGCAGGCCGACGGCTGGCTCTACCCGCGCTGGGTCCCCGGCATCAACGGCGGCCTGGGCGGGCCCCTCTTCACGTTTTACTCCCCCCTCATCTATTTTCTGATGACGGTTTTCCATACCGTTGGCATCCCCTTTGCCCTCACCTGGCGTCTGGTGGTTGCACTAACTTTTGGGGCGGCGTCGCTGGGCGCCTTTGGCCTGGGGCTGGCCCTCTTCCGCCGGGCCGACGTCGCGCTGGCCGGCGCTGCCCTCTACGCCTATTCGCCCTATCTCCTGCGCGAACTCTTTGAGCGCGGATCGCCCCAGGGAGCGGCCATTGCTCTCTACCCCTGGGTGTTCTGGGGCCTGCTGGCTCTGGCAGAGCGCCCTTCTGGGCTCCGCCTGGCGCTGGCCTCTGGTGCCTGGGCGGCCCTCATCCTCACCCACAACGCGGGCGCGCTCCTGGCCCTGCCGGTCCTGGCCCTCTGGTGGGGCTTCATCGGCCTGCGCCACGGCCCCCGGGGCGCCCTGCTGACCGCGCTGGCCCTGGTCGGCGGGCTCCTGCTGGTGACGTTTTTCCTGCTCCCGTTTATGGCCGAACGATGGGCGGTGCAATTGGAGAATGCGGCAGACCGCTCTTGGGCCGCGCCGACGACGGGGGTGATGCGCCTTTCCGAGTTCTTCGCCTGGCCCCTGGTCTTTGACGCCGGCCTGGCCAATAACAACACCGGGCAGACCCTGGGGCCGCTTCCGGCGTTGCTCATCCCCTTGGTCTTGGGGGCGGCGCCGCTGCTGGCCCGGCGCGGACGGCGGGCCGAAGCGGTCCTGACGGGAGGGCTGGCCCTCTGGGGGGCGTTTGCCCTCTGGATGCAGACCGCCTCTGCCACTCCCGTCTGGGCCGCTGTAACCCCCCTGGGGGTGATGCAGTACCTGAACTTTCGCTGGCGGCTCCTGGCCTCTATGGGCCTGGTGACGGCCGTAGGGGCCGGGCTCCTGCTCCTAAGGGCCCCGCGCCGCTGGATCGGCCCTCTGGCTGCGCTGACGGCCATCCTCGGCGTGGGCATCGCGCTCCCCTCTCTCTACCCGTCCCTTCTCACTCACCACGCCGACGTCCCGCGCGACCCCACCGTGGCCGACGTGCGCGAGTTCACCCTGCGCTCGGGCTTCCCGGACCTGAGTTACTTCCGGGAACTGCTCCCCCGCTGGCGGACGGTCCCTTTCACCCCGGACGAGGCGGACCGCATCGCCCGGTCGCCCGTCTCCAACCTCCCCGAAGGGGGGCAGGTGCTCCGCTGGGAGCGGCGGACAGGATACCTGGAGGCGGAACTGGAGACACCGGTCCCGTTCCAGGCCGCTATGCACGCCCTCTACTTTCCCGGCTGGGTCGGATACCTGGACGGGGAGCCCCAGCCCCTGCAACCTGCCGAGGGGAGCGGCTATATTCTGATGGACATCCCCACCGGACGGCACACCGTCCTCCTGAAATATGAGGGCACTCTGGCCCAGCGGGTAGGGGATTGGGTCAGCGGAGGAACGGCGGCCGTCTTGCTGGCTGTGGCCATACTTTGGCGCCGCTCGGCACCCGATCCATTTTGTGCTACTTACATAAAACCTCGCTGGTGGATAGCGGGGCTGCTGGTGGGGCTGGCTGTGCTGAAGACCTTCTGGCTGGACCCGCACACCACCTTTCTGCGCCATAACTCCACCTGCGACTCCACCCATAGCGCGCAAGTCCAGGTGGACGTCTGGTTTGGGGAGACTCTGCATCTTTGCGGGTATACCGTCTCCTCCAGCCGTGCTGTGCCGGGCGAGAGGGTTTCCGTCACCTTCTGGTGGGAAATCCCTCACCCGGTGGAGCGTCCGGCCAACAGTTTCGTCCACCTGATCGGGCCGGCTATCAATCCGGCCACCGGTACTCCCCTCTGGGGACAGGAGGATAAGCAGATGGGGATCAACTGGTGGCGCCCGGGCGGCCTTTATCGGGACACGTACACCTTCCGGGTGGCGCCCGACGCTCCGCCTGGGGAGTACCGGTTGGAGGTCGGCTGGTGGGACCCCCAGACCGAGCAGCGCTACCCGCCGCGCATTGTGCGGGGAGAGGGCATTGCCCTTTCCGAGTGGAACTCCCTGTTGGTCGGCACGATCGTCATCCCATGACCCCTTCCCGCCCTGCTTTTTACGTTTTGCTTTTCATGTTTCTGGCTTTGATCTACAGCCTCACCGTCCCTCTCTTCGAGGGGAACGATGAGTCCTGGCATTATGCCTACATCTGGCATATCGCAGAGGGGAAGGGGTTGCCCCGCCAGCCGCCGGACCAGTACCCCCACCTGGCCCGGCAGGAGGCCAGCCAGCCACCCCTCTACTATCTGCTGGCGGCGACCCTAACCCGTTGGGTGCCCCAAGAGGACCTGATCGCGCTCTACCGGCGGGAGAATCCATTCCCTACGCTCCAGCCCATCGGATATCAGGATAATCAGAACCACTACATCCACACCGACGCGGAGCGATTTCCGTACCGGGGGGCGGCGCTGGCGATTCGCCTGGCCCGCCTCCTCTCCGTCCTCTTCGGTGCCGGGACGGTCTGGGGGACGTACACTCTGGCGCGGCGGTTGTTCCCGCAGGAAGAAGAAGTGGCAGCGGGGGCGGCGATGGCCGTTGCCCTCACGCCGGGTTTTCTCTTCACTTCCGGCCTGGTAAACAACGACGCCCTGATGGCCTGTATCGCCACCTGGGCCCTGGTGGTGCTTTTGAACCGCAGAGCGCGCCAAGAGGGCAGCGAAAACCAAAACCTTTGCGTTCTTCGGGACCTGGGCGGTGAAATCCTTCTCGGCCTGCTCCTGGGAGCGGCCGCGCTGACCAAACTGAGCGGCCTGATCCTCTGGCCCTTCGCCGCCCTGGCCCTGGTTTGGGCTCATATCTACCACCAAGGCACGAAGACACGAAGTTTTCAAAAATTTTCCTTTGTGTCTTCGTGTCTTCGTGGTTCCATCCTGACCTTTGGAGTTGCGCTGGCGGTCTGTGGCTGGTGGTATCTGCGCAACTGGCGCCTCTATGGCGACCCCACGGGCCTTGCCGCCATGCTCCCGCTGGTGGGCCGCCGCGAGCCCGGATTCGGCCTAATGGACTTTTTCCAGACCGAGGCCCGGCTGGTCTGGATCTCCTACTGGGCCGTTTTTGGCTGGTTCAACCTGGCTGCGCCAGGATGGGCCTACGGGGTCTACACTCTGCTGACGGCCCTTGGAGTTGCCGGACTGGTGCTCTTCGTGGCGCGCTCGGTGCGCCGGAGAGACTGGGGCAACCTGACCGGGGTGGGCTACCTGGCCCTCTGGGTGCTGATGGTCGCAGTGGGGCTGGTGCGCTGGACGCTGACCACCGGCGGCTCCCAGGGGCGGCTGCTCTATCCGGCGATCGGCGCATCGGCGGTCCTGCTGGCCCTGGGATGGGCGCAACTGGCCCCCGCGCGGGCGCGCCGGTGGCTCCCGGTGGCCCTGGGCGGGCTCCTGCTGGCCCTGGCCCTCTGGATGCCCTTCGGGGTCATCCGGCCCGCCTACGCCCGTCCCACTCCGCTGACGATGGCGGAGGTGGAGAAACAGGTCTCCCATTGGGCGGACCTCCGCTTCGGTGAGAGCATCACGCTGCTGGGCTACCGGGTGGAAGCGGAGGAGGTCCGCCCAGGCCAGAACATCCCCGTCACCCTCTGCTGGCGGGCCGATGGTCCGGTGGGAACTGACTCCTTCGTCTACCTTTCGCTGCGGACGGCGGAGGGGCTGATGGGGGCGGAGAGAGTCACCCACCCCGGCCTGGGGACCTTCCCGACGTCCCTCTGGCCTCCGGGGATGGCCTTCTGCGACCGCTACCTTCTGCCCGTGCGGGAGACTGTCCCGACGACGACTGTTAGCACCCTGGTGGTGGGCCTGACGACTTTTACAGAATGGCTCCCGGTGTATAATAACAAGAACCGGCTACTGGGGGATGGGTTCCACTTCCCCGGCCCGAAGGTGGTGGTTCCGGATACCGGGCCGGTGCTGGACTATCGCTGGGGGTGTGAGGTAGCGCTGGTCGGTTACCGGCTGGAGCGGGCAGTTCTGGCGCCGGGGGAGGAACTGGACCTGACCCTCTACTGGCAGGGGCTGAGGCCGTTTGCCGGCCCCCGTTCCGCCTCTGTGCAGGTCCTCCGGGACGGCGGATACAAAATTGCCCAGACCGACCTTCCCATGAACCTGGGGCCAGGGGAGGTCTGGGCGGACCACCGGCGGATGTCCCTGGCTGTGGACGCCCCGGCGGGGGTGTACGAAATCGGTGTTGTCGTCTACGATCCGACGGGTGGAGGGGCTCTGCCGGTCTACGAGCACGGGCGGCTCCTCTCCGCCGGCGGCCTGCTCCCGCTGTGGGAGGTACGGGTCCAGGAGACTCCTCCCTTCGCGGGCGATGTGCAACACTCAGACGAGATTCCGGCAGACGTTCGCTTTGGAGACCTCATTCATTTGAGGGGGTATACGCTATCTTCCTACCGGGTAAGGCCAGGAGATTGGATCACGGTGACCCTCTATTGGGAACTCACCGGTCAGACCGGCCGCCCGGTCAACGGCTTCGTGCATCTGTTGGGGACGGCGGTGAATCCCGCCACTGGCAACTCCCTTTGGGGACAGGCAGACAAGCAAGTGCCGATTCACTGGCGGGAGGTCGGTCGGGTATATGAGGATGTGTATACTTTCCAGGTTGCGCCCGATGCTCCACCGGGGGAGTACGGGCTGGAGGTGGGGTGGTGGAACCCTGATACGGGGGAGCGGTATCCTCCCCAGATTGCGAGAGGAGAGGCCGTGCTTTCGGATCGGAACTCGGTGCGACTGGGAAGCATCCAGATTTATTGAGGACAGACGACGGACGACAGACCACGGGCGACAGACGATAGACAACAAGTGTAGGTTTTTTCAGGAAGTAGGATTGCGGGCTCATTCCTCACCCCTCCC
>ERZ1685331.231-NODE-231-length-10446-cov-18.601193_pt1 | contig 10446 bp, 10 predicted proteins | sample MGYA00580194_ERZ1685331 | MGnify/ENA primary metagenome ERZ1685331 (study PRJEB41501, sample SAMN08275520) | hot springs metagenome | biome: alkaline hot spring; material: microbial mat | place: Russia: Ush-Beldyr | collected 2015-07 | depth 0.5 m m ...
ACTTTTATTGAGCCTCGCTCTTTTAAAGTAACGCCTGGCATAGTGCCTCACCCCTTCCCCCCTCTCCCCAGAGCGAAGCGATGGGGAGAGGGGGCAGGGGGAGCTCACAAGTGTAGGTTTTTTCAGGAAGTAGGATTGCGGGCTCATTCCTCACCCCTCCCCCAGCCCCTCCCCTCTCCCGCTCGCCTGCGGCGGCGGGCGAGGGGAGGGGGCAGGGGGAGAGGGGCAAAAACTTCTGCGTACGGCCCAGCGGGAAATTGCCTATCCAATTGCTGTTACTATAGCCAGGCGAGACTCAATAAATCGCTCTTCCTCTGCGTTCTCTGCGGCCTCTGCGGTTAGTCAGATAGTGGAATGAATTTCCCAAATGGGGACGAACGGTATACCGATCCCTGCAATCCTTGACTTTTAAGGCCAACTGTCGGATAATGAAAACAGCAAGAGGCGAATCGGCCCGTTAGATAACAACAAGGAGCACTATGCCGAGGACCGTCAGAGGTGTGCTGGATAGAGAGGGCAACGTTCGTCTGCTGGAACCCATCCGTGTACCGGCGCCGTGCCCGGTGCTGGTGGTTGTCCTGGACGACGAGCCCCTGAGAGTATCCGAAACAGCCCTACTCAGTGAGCCCGCCCTGGCCGAGGACTGGAACCGCCCGGAAGAGGACGAAGCATGGTCACACCTGCAGCGGGTGCCGTGGTCCTGATCCCCTTCCCGTTCTCCGATTTATCGCAGGCGAAGTTGCGGCCAGCGGTTGTACTGGCCGATGCCGGGCGCGGGGATTGGATTCTGTGCCAGATTACCAGCAAACCATACGCCGACCCCTGGGCAATTATGCTGGATGACGCCAGTTTTGCGGTCGGCTCATTACATCTCATCAGTTACGTACGGCCGGGGAAACTCTTTACCGCCTATGAAGACCTGATTGTTGCGGAGGTCGGCCGACTGAAGCCTGCACCGTTCCAAAGCATCATAGAGACTGTCGTCACCATCCTGCGTTCTGGTCTGACTTCTTAGGTCGGATGGCCCATCCGACCTCCATCACCCCCATCGGAGGCTCCATGCACCGCATCTTCTACCCCCAGAGCATCGTCGTCATCGGCGTCTCGGAGAAACCCGACAACCTGGCCCGCACCATCATTCTCAATCTTCGTACCTTTGGCTATTCCGGTGCCCTCTACGCCGTGGGACGGGAGCGCGGGGAGGTCTACGGCGTCCCTATCGCCCCCTCGCTGGACGAAGTGCCCGACGGCCTGGACCTGGCAGTCATCCTGGTCCCCGCCTCCATCGTCCCCGGTCTCATGGAGACCTGCGGACGGAAAGGCATCCGCTATGTGGTCATTGAGTCCGGCGGCTTTTCCGAATTTTCGGAGGAGGGCCGCCAGTTGGAGGAACAACTCAAGGAAATCGCCCGCCGGTGGGACATCCGCTTTGTGGGCCCCAACTGTATCAGCGTCGTCAATCTGGACGCCGGGGTCTGCCTGCCCTTCGCCCCCATCGGTCGGGATACACTCCGCTTCGGCCCCGTCTCGGTGGTCGCCCAGAGCGGCGGCGTCTCCATCCACTATGCCGAACTGCTCTCTATGACCGGGCTGGGCGTCAACAAAGTCGTCAGCATCGGCAACAAGACCGACCTGGACGAGGCGGACTATCTGGCCTATCTGTTGGAGGACCCCGGTACCCGCATGGTCTGCCTCTACCTAGAATCGGTGGACGACGGGCGGGAACTGATGAATCTGGCCCGCCGGTCGGAGAAGCCCATCATCGTCCACAAGGCCAACCGGGGGCGCGCCAGCCAGAGCATCGCCCGCTCCCACACGGCGGCGCTGGCCAACGACGACCGGATCGTGAGTGCGGCGTTCCGTCAGGCGGGCATCCTGCGCGCCGACTCCTTCGGCGACGCGGTGTCCATCGCCCTGGGACTATCGCTTCCGCCCGTCCGGGGCGACAACCTGGTCGTCATCTCCCGCTCCGGGGGGCACGCCGTCATCGCCGCCGACTACGTGGAACAGTATGGCTTCCGCCTGGCCCCGCTACCGGAGGACTTCGTCCGGACGGTGCGGGCATTCTTCCGCGCCGACGTCATCGCGCCCACCAACCCCCTGGACCTGGGGGTCATCTTTGACTTTGACCTCTACGCCCGCATTGTGGAGCAGACGCTGCGGATGATAAGGCCGGACGCAGTCCTGCTGGTTAACTCGTACAGCCGTTATGAGGCGGAGGGTGCCCACCGGCTGGCGCAACAGGTGGACGCCATTGTCCGGGAGACGGGGATGCCGGTGGCCTTCTGCGCGTATGGAGAGGGCGGGATCGCGCGCGAATTGATCGGTCAGGTCTCTATGCCTGTCTTCACGGACATGGGGAGCGCAGTGCGCGCCCTGGCGGCCTCGCGGGACCGGCACCGCCGCCGGGCCCGCCTGGCGGTCCTGCCGGAGAACGCGCCGTCCGGGCCGGCCCGGCCTCTCCCCCTGGAGCGAATGGACGGCGCGCTGGCCCTCTGCCGGGAGTACGGCATCCCGGTGGCCCCCTGGGCGGTGGCCGACGACCCCGACGGGGCGGCGGAGGCGGCGGACGCGCTGGGCTACCCGGTCGCCCTCAAGGCCCTCTCAGCGCGCGTCCTGCACAAATCGGACGTGGGTGGGGTGGCCCTGGGCCTGCCGGACCGGGAGGCCGTCCGGCGGGAGGCGGAGGCAATGCGGGCGCGAGTCCTGGCGCGCGTGCCGGAGGCGGGCGACCTGCATTTCCTGGTCCAGCGGATGGTGGAGGGCGGCGTGGAGGTCATCCTGGGCGGCAAACAGGACCCCAGTTTCGGGCCGGTGGTGATGTTCGGCCTGGGCGGCATCTTCGTGGAGGTCTTCGGGGACGTGGCCTTCCGCGCCGCACCGCTCTCCCGGGCCGACGCCGAGGAGATGCTTTCGGAGATTCGGGGGCGGGTCCTGCTGGAGGGCGCGCGCGGCCGTCCTCCGGCGGACCGGGAGGCGCTGGTGGAGGCTATCCTGGCCTTCTCCCGCCTGCTGGTGGAGAACCCCGCCCTGGCGGAGATAGAGATCAACCCGCTGCTGGCCCTGCCCCGGGGCGTCGTCGCGGTAGACGCCCGGTGGGTGGGAGGGTAGAATTTCACCGCAGAGGCGCAGGCGATAAAGACCGGAGACCCGGACCGGGTGCGGGAGACGATGGCGGCGATGATGCAACGGGGCGTCCCTGGGCTGGTCACCTGCGCCTGCGGGGAGGGGCCGATCCGGGTGGCTATGCGCGTCGCTGCCGGGCTGGGGGCGGATACCATCTCTGTCCTCCGCTATGCCAACTCCGCCGATTCCCCCTACGGCGACCCCCGACAGGTGGTGGGCTACGGCGCGGTGATGTTCTGGCGTTACACCCCGCCCGACCTGACGCCTGCGCGGCGGGAGGCGCTGCTAACGCTGGCCCGCCGGACGCTGGAATCCTACCGGACCGACGGCGCCCTCCCACCCCACGAGACCGACGACCCGAACCTGCGGCGGCCGTCGGGGGTCTTTGTGACCATCCAGGGGGACGGGGAGTTGCGGGAGTGCATCGGGCACCTCCGGGCCGCCCCCCCCTCTACCGCGTGGTCCAGGAGATGGCCGTCGCCGCTGCTACTGAAGACCCTCGCTTCCCGCCTCTGACGCGGGAGGAACTGGAGCGGGTCCGGTTGGAGATTTCTGTCCTCTCCCCTTCCGCCGCCTGACCGACTCGACGCAGGTGGAAGTGGGGACGCATGGCCTGCTCATCCTCAAGGGGGGGGCCAGCAGGGGCTGCTGCTCCCGCAGGTCGCGCTGGAGGAGGGGTAGGACCAGGAGGCTTCCTGGAGGGGTTATGCCGCCCAGCGGGCCTCCCTGCTGGCTGCTGGCGGGAGGATGTCGCCCTCTACGCGTTCACGGCGGTGGTGTTTGGGGAATAACTTTTTCTCACGGAACGTTGGGGCTGGAAACGCCCCTGTAATCTTTCAGTATGCCACTACTCCGCATGACCCTCAGCCCTTCCAGCCGCAGGAGATCAGGGAGGACGGCCCGATAGACGGCGCAGTAGGGGGACGGGGCCGCCGGAGTGCCCCGATGCCATTGGGCCATCAACGGGCAGCCGCCCGCGCAGACGTAGCGCCACGGGCATTCCCGGCACTCCTCTTTCTCCTCCACCGGCGGATTGGGGAACCCCTTCTCTGCCTGCACCGCCGCCAGCGGGTCCTCCTCCCAGATAGTGCCGACCGTTCGCTCCATCTCCATGTGACAGCGGGCCAGTTCTCCCTTCGGGCCCACCACGATGTAGGCGTGCCCGGCGCCGCAGGGGTAGCGGTGGGGGAGGCTGAAATCACAGCGGTCCAGCAGATTGTAAATTGCAGATTGCAGATTACAAGTCGCAGATTGCAGATGGCAGATGGCAGGCTGCAGACGGCACTCTATTTCGGAGAGAGCGGTCCGCAATCCGGCAATGAGGCGCTCCGGTTCGGGGACCAGGTCGGGGCGGCCGGGAGCCGGGCGGACGAAGTTCAGGTTGAAGGGGAGGCCGCGATCCAGCGCGAAGGCCACCACCTCCGCCAGCCGGTCCACGTTGTGCGCGGTGACGGTGATGGAGAGGTGGGGGGTGAGGCCCAGGGCCAGTGCCTGCTCCAACCCTCTGGCGATAGCGGCGAAGGAGCCGTTGCCGCTGGCGGCCTTCCGCTGTCCGTCGTGGGCCGGGCCCAGGCCGTCCAGGGAGACCGCCAGCCGTATTCCCTCGCCCCGGAGCCACTCCAGCAGGGCGGGGGTGAGGGCCGTGCCGTTGGTGAGGAGGACTTCCCGGAGTTCCAGGCCTGCCTGGGCCGCGCGCGCCCGCGCGGTTTCGTGGACGGCGCGGAGGGTGGAGAGGTTCAGGGTGGGCTCGCCCCCGGCGTACTTGAGTTTCAGGGCCCGGAAGCCGTGGGCCCGGGCGGAGCGGATGGCTCCGTCCACTGCCGCTCTTCCGACCTCCGGGGGCATGTCGGCATTGCCCCGGGGAGCGTAGCAGTAGGCACAGCGGAGGTTGCAGCGGGTGGTGAGGTGGAGCCAGAGGGTGAGGACGGGAGACGTTTGGCGTATCGCGTATAGTGAATGGCCGCCTCAAGGTCCTCTAAAGTGAAAAGCCCCTCCCCTCCCCGGCGGATGCGCTCTTCTATCAGTCGGCGACTGAGGACGAGCATCTCTCGAGGAAGGGGGTAGACTGTCTTTGCCAGCAGCGTCTCTATATCCCGCAGGGCCGGGGAGGCCAGAGCGTCCAGACTACCAAACGCGCCTTCGGTGGCCACGTAGACCCGTCGGCGGATTACCTCTGCCAAAAGGTCCGGCGTCCAGCGGATAGTGGAGACGCGGGCCGGAACAAATCCGTCCGGGAAACGTCCTTCCAGCAAGGATTGCGCCTCCGCGGGAAGGAAGGCTTTCAGGAATATCCGTTGTTCCGACCATTCCTCAGCCCACTGCAGTAAGGGTTCTAAACAGCGAGCAATGGCGGCCGGGTCGGCGATCGTCTCGGGTGCGCCGTCCAGCCCGTCCATCAGGATGTAGACGGCCGGGAAAGCCAGCAGGCTTCGCAACACTTCCTGTAACTCGGCCCATCGCTCCGCTGGTGAGGAAGGGAAGGGTTCTCCACAAGTCGCTTCCAGCGCCTCGCACCATTCCCGCGTCGTCTCGGGATCCGGTGGGTTTCGGAGGACGAAAGCAGGATCTAGAACCGCCGAGAGCGCATGAGGGCTTCCGGTGGCGTGACATTGCTCCAGGTAGACCAGAAGGGGACCTGGGAGGTTCCCGCTCAGGATCCCGGCAACACGCTGGCGTCCGAACGTATCCAGACGGAGAAACCAGTGGGGACGGTAGGCGAGGGTCAAAAAGAGGGCAACCGCTCCGGCCCGGGCCAGGGCCTCCAGGTGATCCTCCGCCGAGGGATGCGCATGTCCCCAGGCGAGGAAGGGAGGCACATACGGGATGGGGAAGGGGCGATTGGTCTCCAGCCCGACCCAGCAGGCATGCATCACGCTGATGCGCAGGGCCGTCTTTCCACCGCCGGCCGGAGCGAAAACCCAGGAAATTTCATCTCCCCAGACGCGCGCGAAAATGTGATGTCTCACCAGATATTCGCTGAGGTGGGGGTCGGCCGCCGCGTCCAGGGGCCCGAAGGGGTCAAACCGAAATCCGGCCCATTTCAGCCACCCCGTCACATCGGATACGTCTGGCACGGGAAAAATGGCAGAAGTTGAAGACGCCATCAGCGGAATGGGGGGATGTAGAGGATGAAATCCTGAAAGGAGCGCAATACCAGACCGGTCTGGTGCAGAAACGGTCTTAAAAATGACATAGTCTCCTCCCCTCGGAAACTGGTTTATAATCATATCACGATTGGGGAGGAAAGGTGACTACATTTTCGCCACAGTTGCCTTACAGATTTCTCACCAGCGAGTCTGAAGGACAACGCCGTGCCCCCGGCGAGTGACGAGGAGGACAGGGTCCGCCGGATCGGGCTCTATGGCCTGCCGCAGACGCCAGATATTCGTGTCGATCAGGCCCGTGTATTCTATCGGCTCCGCGTAGTCCTTGTCGCCTCGGTGAAGGATGTGGTCTTTCCCCAGGTATGCTCGGAAGTACAGTTCGGCTTTGCTAACGACCTGACCGCTGTGATGGTACAGGTAGCGGAGTATATCGTAAGCCTTTGCGGGCAAATCCTCCAGGTTCACCAGACGTCCCCCAACCCTCACCAGCCGTTTTTTCTTCTTCCAGGTACAGACGCGGGGGGTGCTGGCGGCGGAGTTTTTTCCAGGTCTCCTCGTCTATGGGGGCACTTTGAGGGAAGGCCCAATAATGCTCCGCCAGGACCGCCACCTGGTCCAGCCATTCTCGGGGGGATGTGCCCCCCACTTTTTCTAACCATTCCCGCAGCGTGGGGGCGCTACAGAGCTCTTCCAGGGGGAATGTCTCCCGCCCGAAGGCGAACGCCAAGCGCCCTTCCACCAACCTCTGAAGTGTAGGGGAATCCCAGCGGATCCGGATGCCCTCTACTCGCCGTCGCGCCAATCCCCCCGCGCGGCCGATAGCCGGCTCCATCTCCGATGGGAGGAACAGTTTATATACCGGGCCCGACGGTCCGAACAGGGAGAGGGTGGAAAGAAACGCCTGCAGGCTTTCCACCAGGCGGTCGGACGCCACCTCAGCCCAGCCCTCCAGGCCATCGGTCATCACCCAAACTCCCTCCAACCTCATTGCCCGTAGCGCACTGAGCAGTTCGGCGATCACGGTCTCGGGATGGGCATCGTCGTGCAGGATAGTCGGGACGGGGGCGCCCAGGATATGCCGGATCAGAGCGGCGCCGGGTTCCTGACCTTCAGCCAAGGGCTCCCAGCGGAATTCCGGCTGACCGAGGGTATAGCGGTGGATGAACCAGGTCAGGCGATTCCGGACCCAGCATGGGGCCTGGTCATAATCCTCCGGGAACCGGAAGAGGTGGTGGACCAGGGCCGAGGCACAAGCATCCAATGTCCCTTCCACCAGCCGCCGGACCCAGGCCAAGTCGGGGCGCGCCTCCAGGGGGAGTGGGGAGGGTTGCCAGCGGACCACCAAGCACAGGGGACGACCGTCCGGACGGACGTTGCGCGCCAGCAGTTCCCGGTAAATGGCGGTCTTGCCGCTCCTCGCCTCGCCGAAGATGACGCAGGAGTGAGGTCCGGCCATCCGGTTGAATTCCGGCGGGGGGACAAAGCAGGCCGAAAGCCACGGCTCCTCCTCCGCCCGCAGGAAGCGAAAGGCCGTCGGGCCTGGAGGGCTCTCCATCCCGTTGGCAAACTTCTCCTGGGCTCTGAACAGTTCAGGGCTCATAGACCGGGCCCAGTATGTCGTTCAGGTCTTGCGGGTTCAGCAGTTGCCCCTTCTCACCGATGCGACGGAGCAAGGCGTTGCCCAAACGGATCAACCTCTGAGGGTTACATCCGGCGGCGGCAATCAACCGTTCTTCTGCCGATGGCCCATCCCACTCTCTCAGGTCGCACCAGGCGTCCAGGGTCTCGTCGGAAGAGAGGAGGCGCAGCCGGCGCCGGAGCATAGCGCGGAGATCCTCGGCGGACCATTCCAGAAACTTCCCGTATTTTTTCAACCGGCTGGAGGGCGGCACAGCCAGGAAGGCCTGTAGGATGACCTCCACCTGAGCCAGGCTATCACTCAGAGCGTGCATCACAAGCACGGTATCCTCGTTTTCCACGATTCCCTGCACGTCGACCAGAATCAGCGTGCAGGGGAAATCGGCCGGTCGGGCTTCGCCCAACAGGGTGAGCAGGTCGGGTTGAGAAAGGGTGGGGCTGGGAGAACCCGCAAGATGCACCTGGAATTCCTCCAGTACTTTTCCCCCTTCTCCCACCGACGGCAACCCGGTCTGCTGCAGATATACCCGAGGGTCTGCGGGCAGGTAACCGGAGAGGAGCCGCCGGATGGCCGTCTTCGCGCTGGAGGAGCACTTCGTGAACGAGACGGGGGAAAGGGCTATTACCGGGCAATGGCTTTCGCCGTCCATTGCGCCAGGTCTTCCAGGTCTACCGGCATAGCCGCTATACGGCAGTATATGGGGAACGCTGTGCGCCAGAAGAGCGCGTCGTGGGCCACGAGGAGAGCAGCAGCCGTTCTGCCGCCCTCAGGCGCCGTGAAGAAGAGACCGGGAGCGGGCGTTTCCGCCTCTCTCCACCAGGAGGGAATCACCCGAGCTTTCAGTAGATGGGCATCCGTCTCCGCTTTTTCCGAACCAAACGGATTGACGCTCAATCCCAGGGTTCGGAGGCCTAAAAGGATATGGCCGTCCGGCGCAGATACCGGACCTCTACCTAAGGTAATCTCGGGGCAGATACTCAGAGTCGACCACCAAACCTGCTCCGTCCATTCTGGGAACGCCCTCTCTAAGCCGAATAGGGCAACTGCTGCACGGGACCGCCATTCATCGTCCAGATGTTTGTGGGCCCAACGGAGAGACCGGGCCTGCTCGGCGGGCTCAAATTTCTTGCTTTCGGGGAGTCCCTCAATGACGGCCACGGCGCATTGAAGTTCCGGGGGAGCCTTTCGTTCCCAGATGCCTTCCCTGCTTGCCCGGACTCTAGGGCTCTGCCAGACCCCACTTTTTCTGCGGAATTCCCCATAGCGGCGCGCCGCCGTGGATAAATCTCTGTGCAGAAGTTCGGAAAATTCTTCTTCAGTGCCAAGAGCCCGGTTCTCCTCTTCTCTTCGGCGTTGTTCCTCTTCTTGCCCTTTCCACTGCTGAAGTCCGAAACCGATCAGGGCGGAGAGCAGGGAGCCCAGGAGAGCGACGGACTCTTTGGAGACGCCGCCGGTACCATCGCCCCCCAGGGGAATGTTGAGGGTATCAGGGAGCAGGAATTTCAGCAGATAAAAAAGCCCAATCGCAGCCAGAACCCACAGGAGCAAGATCAGGAGAGCTTTCATATACCGCCGGAAGGCCGAAAGAGGCCAATCGTTGGCATTCTGCCAGTACCACCGCTGGATTCGGCGAAACCAGGCGGGTATCCGGAGAAACGGGTACTGAATTCGGCAAGACCGGCCGGGAGAAAACCTTCTGCTTGCCATACTACCCTCCGGACCGAAGGGGGACAAATTGATCGATTTTATTTTAGCATAAAAAGGGCAGAGGGCGAGCCCTCACTGATATATCACCACCACCGGCGGCGGTGATAGACGAAGGACGTCGGCGGGGGACATCAGAGGGGTGTCGTAGTTGTAGAAGAGTTTGAAGCCACCATACTCAAACCCCGGCTCCTGGCTGTACTGGACGTAGTCGGCGATTTTGGCCCCCGGGGGGCCAAACCCATCCGCATCCCAGACCAGGTCCACGCAGGGATAGTCCAGGATGCAGTGCTTGCTCTCTATCATCCGGTCGTCAAAACCGTAGAAGGCCACCACCCGCCGGCCGACCAGCAGGGAGGCCGGGCAGCCCGCCACTGACGGAAGCAGCCCCGGGTCTGGGCAAGGCGCGGGGGTCAGGAGGGGGGAGCACAGGGCGGACCCGGCGGCCTGCGGGAGCGGCGTTGGGGTCGGGGTGGGGGTGGGCGTCGGGGTCGGCGTGGGCGTGGGCGTGGGCGACGGAGTGGGGGTGGCAGTGGCAGTTGGGGTGGCGGTGGGGGTCGGGGTGGGGCTGGGGACCAGCGCGGCCTCCCAGCCGGAAGTCAGCCCCCGACCGACGGCCAGCAGCAATAAGAGGCTCACCAGCAGCAAGGGGCCCAGCCGATGCGAAGGGTTGATTCGTGATTCATAATTCGTAATTCGTGATCCTTGCCTCTTGCCTCTTGCCTCTTGCCTCTTGCCTCTTGCTTCCTGCTCCCTGCTTCCTGCTTCCTGCTCCCTGCTTCCTGCTCCCTGCTTCCTGCTTCTTGCCTCCTGCTTCTTGCTTCTTGCTTCTTGCTTCTTGCTTCTTGCTTCTTGCTTCTTGCTTCTTGCTTC
>ERZ1685331.232-NODE-232-length-10416-cov-17.344947_pt1 | contig 10416 bp, 10 predicted proteins | sample MGYA00580194_ERZ1685331 | MGnify/ENA primary metagenome ERZ1685331 (study PRJEB41501, sample SAMN08275520) | hot springs metagenome | biome: alkaline hot spring; material: microbial mat | place: Russia: Ush-Beldyr | collected 2015-07 | depth 0.5 m m ...
ATCCAGGGGTTTTGCGGCGGCCGAAGGCCGCCGCAAAACCCCTCTTCCTCCCCTCTCTTCTCCCGTCGCCGAAGGCCTCGGCCCGAGGGAGAGCGGGGGCAGAGGGTGGGGTGATGGTTCCCCGCGCGGCCACGAATGGTCTTCGGGGAGGCCGAAGGAACTGAAGCAGCAGCGGGGAAAGGGCAGGGGGAGGGGCAAAACTCTGATCCCGAAGGGCGGATTGCCGAAATAGTTGGTCCGGTTGCGGAGTCTTGCGCTATGCCAGTGCCGTCTGCAGAGTGACTTCCCAGAACTCCCCCAGCCCCAGGGCCAGGTCCCACCAGACCAGGGTGCAGGTGCCCTGGTAGACCCGCTCATAGCCCGCCTCGGAGTTGGAGACCGCCTCCAGCGGGAAGTGCCAGAGAACGGCGGGGACGCTCAGGGTGAGGGTGACTTCGGGATGACGCCGCTCCCCAGTACTCCGGGGCTCGCTACCAGCGAGGTAGGGAAGGTTGAAGGTGAAGCCGGTCACGTCCCGGACTTCGCCGGTATCGGCGGAGCGGCGGGTGACCTTCTCACGGCCCCGCAGAATCCGCAAGGAGGCCCGTTCGCTCCCGCCGCCTAAGATGCCCCAATTCATTTCCACACCGAAGCGCAGGGGGAAGATGCGCCCCTCTGCTTCGCTCCGGGGTTGACTACCAACAGCCAGGCAGTAGTGGACGGTGAGCAGGTCGTTGCCGGGGGTGACCACGACCCGTTTCTCCACCTGCACCGGGACGGGTTGGTCTCCCGACCAGACCATTCCATTGCGCGTCAGGATGAGCGTGAGGCCCGCCGGGTCCTCCTTCACCTGCGACCTGTAGGGCTGGTTGACGAAATCCCCCTGCTCCCCGTACTGAGCCCGGTAGAAAGCCTCTAAGGTCGTATCCGGATGGAGGAAGTGGTCCAGGAACGCGGCCCGCCGATACCAATCGTAGAACAGGCGGGTGGGGACGTCTGGCTCTTTGACCCGCACACCGTCTGGCCGGTCGGGCTGGTCGGGGAGGACCAGACGGTCCTCCTCCGCTGCCCGCTGCAATTCCTCGTGGTATCCCTCCCGGCGGCGGGTCATAGTGTTGGTGAGGTTGTAGCCGCAGGGACGCCAGTCCCACTCCACCAGCGCGCCACCATACGAGGGTTTGAAGGTCAGCACCTGCCGGTCGGTGTTCAGGACCACCTCTTCGTGCCCGTCGGCATCCAAGTCGCCCCGCTCCATCCAGACCCAGGAGTCCCGCCCGGAGCGCGCGGCGTCGGCGATGGACTCGGCGGCGATGAGGTTGGCGTAGTTGGCCGCCCGGATGTGGAAGAGGTAGATGCCGCCGAAGAGGCCATGCCAGTAACCGCAGTTGCACTGGGCCGCCCAGAGGTGGTCCAGCGCGCGGGCTTTCTCCTCCCCTTCCGGCAGCCTATAGACCTTGCGGCTGACCCAGAGGCCCTTTTTGTGCATCTGGTTGATCTCGTCGTAGCGGGCGATGAAGCCGCGCCAGAGGCCGCCTCGGACGAAGCGGAAGATGTCGGCCCGGCCCGATTCCCGCAGTTCCCGCCGGACGCGCCGCATAGCGGCGAAGTCGTGGGGCGGGAGGGCCCAGTCCATCATCTCCTCGTAGGACGCGCAGGGGAGGTAGACCCGTCCCAGCGGGGGGAGTTCGGCAGCGACCTCGCCCAGCGGACGGGTCCGCAGCCAGTCGGCGCTGGCCTCCAGAGCCGCGAAGAAGCGGTCCATCCACGCTTCCGGCCCCCAGCAGAGATCCCAGGTGCCAGGCCAGAGGCCGAATTTCTCCCCGTCGTCTCCCATCACGGCGACGCCGCCGGGGTGGACCGCCGCCTGGGCCCGCAGCCAGTCCATCACCTCCTCCACCGGATGCCAGGGGATGGCATAACGGAGATACATCACGTTGCCGAAGACGGTGACCGTATGCCCCTGTTCCTCGGTGACGTAGGGGCCGAAGAGATCGTCGTCGGTGAGGCCGGCCATTTTGAAGGGGGTGTCGTCCAGCAGGGTGTAGCGGACTCCCGCCTCGGCCAGAGGCTTGGGGAGGTGCGGTTCCCAGACCCGCTCCGCCAGCCACATGCCAGTAGGCTCCACGCCGAAGGTTCGGCGCAGGAAGTCGGTCATGCGGCGGATCTGGCCCACTTTGTCGGCGTCCGGAATGGAGACCAGAATCGGTTCGTAGTAGGCGCCGGTGAGGAGTTCCACCTGGCCGCGCGCTACCAGCGCGCGCAGCCGGTCTATATGATCGGGACGGTGAGCCAGGAGCCAGTCCCAAAGAGGGCCGGTGTAGTGGAGGGAAAGGCGCACCGCCGGATGCCGCTCCAGGAGGCCCAGGATGGGGTCGTAGGCCCGCTCCGTCGCCGTCGCGAAGAGAGAGTCAAAGTTCCCTACCGGCTGGTGGTTGTGGATGACCAGGGAGAGGTTGAGCATCATGCCTGGTGAACCTCGCGCGCCCGTTGGTAAATGTCCACGTATTTCTGCGCCGACCCCTTCCAGGAGAAATCGGCCTTCATCCCCCGGGTCTGGATGGCGGCCCAGGCCTCGCGGTCCCGATAAACCCGCAGCGCGCGCTCCAGCGCGTCTATGCAGGCCTCCGGGGTGTAAGCGTCAAAGACAAAACCAGTGGCCCGGTCGGGCCGCTGGTGGTAATCCAGGACGGTGTCCGCCAAGCCGCCTGTCCTGTGGACAACGGGGATGGCGCCGTAGTGCATCGCAATCATCTGGCCCAGACCACATGGCTCAAAACGAGAGGGCATCAGAAAAAGGTCACATCCGGCGTAGATGCGGTGGGCCAGGGGTTCATCGAACCGCAGGAAAACCCGGACTTTATCCGGGAAGCGGGTCTGGAGGGATTCCATCAACTGGTGGTACTCCGGTTCGCCGGTGCCCAGGAGGACAAACTGTACATCCCCTTGGAGAATTTGCTCCAGGACCGGATCCAGCAGGTCTATGCCCTTGATGGCATCCAGGCGGGTGACCATGCCGATCAGCGGGGTCTCCGGACGGACCGGCAGGCGGGCCTCCTGCTGAAGGGCGGCCTTGTTGACGGCCCGCAGCCGCAGGTTGCTCAGGTCGTACGGCTGGCGCAAGTAGGGGTCGCTGGCGGGGTTCCAGTAGTCGGTATCAATACCGTTGAGGATGCCGAAGAGACGGTCCTGCCGCCGCCGCAGCAGCGGCGAGAGGCCCGCCCCGGCCTCCGTCTCCAGAATGTCCCGCGCGTACTGAGGGCTGACGGTGGTGACGATGTCGGCGTTGGCGATGCCCTGGGCCATCCAGTTGACCTGTCCCGCCGGCTCCACGTCCAGGTGTTTGACGTACTCCATCCGCGCGAAGGTCAGGATGAGCCACCCGCAGGCCCCCTGGTAGGCGATGTTGTGAATGGTAAAGACCGACGCGATATGCCGGTACTCCCGCAGATAGCGGCCCTCGTAGGCCAGCCAGGTGGGGACAGGCGCCGTGTGCCAGTCATTGGCATGGATAATGTCCGGAATCCAGCCCATGACCGGCAGGGAGGCGACGACAGCCCGACTGAAGAAGGTAAACCGCTGAGGGTCGTCATCAAAGCCGTAGATGCGGTCGCGCGGGGAGAAGAACTTCTCGTCCCAGAGCAGGTAGACGGGCAGGTCGTCCACCGTAGCAGTGACCATGTGGACCATCTCCTCACGCGGTCCGACAGGCACAGGGAACGGTTTTCCTACCCGTTCAAAGCGAAACTGGTCGGAGCGGATGGAGCCGTAGCGGGGAATCATCAGGCGGACATCATGGCCCAGGGCGCGGAGCGCTTTGGGGAGCGCGCCAGCCACGTCGGCCAGACCACCCACTTTGGCAAACGGCACCGCTTCAGCCGCCAGAAAGAGAATTTTCAGCCCTTTGTCGCTCATAGTTGGTTCTCCACTGTCAGAAGAGGTCGGACGTCTTCCCAAAGATGAGGTGCTTCCAGAACTTCAGCGAACGTTTCCACCCACTGCCGGATATATTCCCGATCCAGGGTCGGGTAATTCTCTACAATCGCCCGGATGTCTGCCAGGTCTACTGGCCGGTGGGCGATGGCTTTCAGGATGATCAGGTCTTCCGGCCTGGGAACTGGAATGGTCAGGCCTGCCACATTCAGCAATACGCGGCGCTCCACCATCTCTACCTCAAAGGGCAAGATGCCCAGGGATATGTCCACCGGAATGCCACTTTCGGGATGTTGGAGTAAAAGGACCCGGTACTGACGGGCGAACTCCACCGCGTCCGGTATTCGGGGGGTCAATCTCTCTTCTGCTGCCCCCTCCAGTAAGCGGGGCAATTGGTCCACGGATAACAGAATCACCGCGTCTATATCTGCCGTCAGGCGGGGGTGCCCCAGGAGACTGGCAGCAACGCCGCCGATGATGACGCCCCGGTCTTCCATCCGCCGCAGCAGGCGAAGGACAGCCTGTAAGGCCTTCAGCAGGGAGGGCGTGACCTGGGCATCAGTGGTTTCCCTCAACGCGCTCCTTTAGTTTTACCCACCGGCGTCGGACCTCCGCCAGTTCCGCCTCGTCCCGGCGCTTCCAGTCCAGGCCCAGTTCCTGGGCGAAGGCGATGAGGGCGTTCAGTTGCTGCCAGCGGACGGCCACAGGTGTTCGGCGGCGTTCCTCCGCCTCCCGTTCCGCGACGGCGCGCCAGCGGGCACGCAGATCGGACGTGGATGGACCCAGATGAAAACGGACGTTCTCTTTCACCCGAATTTTGTCCAGGCGTGTAAAATCCTACCCACTGAAGGCTGACGTCCGGCGCTTATTGCGAGCGCAGCGAAGGGACCAGAGCGCCCAGAAAGGCCGATTTCCAATCGGCGCTACCCCCACCACCGGAAATCCACCTCCGGGAAGACTTTATCCAGTTCCCAGAGTTCTTCTGCCAGGGCGCAGTCGGGGCGGCCCGACTCCACGCTGGCGGCCAATTTCTCAAATCGCTCCACGTGAGCGGTGAAACGCTGGACGGCGTACTCGCGCGCCTGCCCGGTGGTGACCAGGAAGGGCCAGTCGGAGGCTTCCAGGAGCAAGAGTTCCCGCGCCGCCTGGTTGAGAACGAGGGCCTCATCGGCGGTGGCATCCCCGGCCTTCTGGCGCGCCAGTCGGCCCATCCGCGCCTCGCACTCGTGGATGGGCGCCCACATCCAGTGGGTCTCCGGGTTGTCCCAGGTCCAGTGGCCGCCGCCCAGGCCCCAGGAACTCTCCGGAATCGCCAGGACCTCCTCCGGCGGGTACGCTTCCAGGTACTGGCTCGCTGTCGTCAGCGCCACCCGGTCGGAGCGGGCCAGCAGCCGCAACACCTCCCCAATCCAGTCCACGCCCTCAAACCACCAGTGGCCGAAGAGTTCGGTATCGTAGTTGGAGGCGATGAGGCCAAACCCGCCCGTCTCGGCGTGGTACTGTTCCAGCAGGTCCGTCACCAGCCAGGCGAAGTGGCGGGCGTGCTCTCCTACTTTGTACTGCGCCCAGTCGGGATGATACCAGTCCTTGAAGGCCAGGTCCACCCGCGCGCCGGTGACCCGCCAGTACTGGAGGCCGGAGCGGTGGTCTTTCTTGTGGAACTCCCGGTAGTCAAAGTCGCCGGGGTAACCCCAGTCGGCGGACCAGACCTGCATACCCGTGCGGTTGTTGCGGCCGATGGCGGCCACGCCCGAGTGCTCGCTCACCACCCCGGGGGTGGTGTTGACCACGTAGTAGGGCCGGTAGGTGCTGCGGGGTTTCTCCGGCACGGCCAGTTTTTCCAGGGGGAGGACGTAGCGGCGGACGATGGCGCCGTAGGGGCCGATGGCCTCCCCGGCCGCCTTCCCTACGGGACGTCCACCCTCGATGGCGTGGGTCTCCACGAAGAAGCAACCCAATCCCTCGTCGGCCAGCAGGGTCTCTATGCCGGCGCGGAGGGTGCCGTCGGGGGCAATATAGGCAGGGCGGTAAGCGCATTCGGGGAGCCAGATCGCCCGAGGGGCCCGCCCGAAATGGCGACGGTAGGAGGCGATACCGGCCTTCAGTTGGCCGCGAATCGCCGCATCGGTGCCCAGGAGGGGGAGGTAGCCGTGGGTGGCGGCGGAAGTGATGATTTCTATGACGCCTGCATCCTGGAGGCGCCGAAAACCACCCAGAATGTCCCGCCCGTACCGACGACGGAAGGAATCCAGGAGACCCGAGTACCGGTCCCGGTAGAAGGAGGCCAGGTACACCGCATGGGGATTGCCCTCTTCTTGGAAGCGAGGGATGTCCGCCTCGGCGGCCCGAATCCGCTCTTCCACATAGGCCTCAAAGTGGTCTTTGACCAGCGGGTCGGCCAGTTGCTCGCAGAGGATGGGCGTCAGCCCCAGGGTCAGGTGGACCGGCAACCCCTCCTCGTGGAGGTCAGTGATGGCGTTGAGGAGGGGGATGTAGGTTTCGGCCATGGCCTCGTGAATCCACTCCTCGCCGTGGGGCCAGCGGCCCGCCATCCGGCAGTACGGCAGATGGCTGTGAAGGACAAAGGTGAAGGCGCCGATGGGCATAGTTGCCTCCTGGATGGGACGCAGATGAACGCGGATAACCGTTTCAAAACATATACCCGAGTGCTTTTCTCAGCGGTAATCCTCCCGCTGCGGATGCCAGGCATCCAGGACGAACGTCGGTTCGTCCAAAACGACGGCCTTATGGGGCACGCCGGAGGGGACACAGACCCCATCCCCGGCGCGCAGGGTGCGGGTTTCCTCCCCCAGGGTGAACTCCATTGCCCCCCGGACGACGTAAGTAATCTGCTCGTGGGGATGAGCGTACTCGGGGAGCACGCTACCGGGGGCAAACTCAAAGAAGGTAACCATCGCGCGCTCCAGGTAGACCACCCGGCGCAGGACGCCGGGCATCACTTCCGTGGCGGGCAGTTCGTGGACGGTGAAGAAATCCATTGTCAACTCCCCTCTCTCAATGTCTCTACCTGGCGGGCCGCGTGGAACGAACTGCGCACCAGCGGGCCGCTTTCCACCCAGCGGAACCCCATCGCCAGCCCGCGCCGCCGGAACTTCTCAAACTCTTCCAGAGTATAGTAGCGCTCAACGGGCAGATGACGGCGACTCGGTTGAAGGTACTGGCCAACCGTCAGGATGTCCACCCCTACACCGCGCAGGTCGGCCATCACTGCCACCACTTCGTCAGGGGTCTCCCCCAGCCCCACCATCAGGCCGCTCTTGGTCAGTACACCGGGGGCTATGCGGCGGGCGTTCTCCAGCACCGCCAGCGACCACTCATAGCGGTTGCGGGGCTGGACGCGCGGGAAGAGGCGGGGGACCGTCTCCACATTGTGGTTGAGGACGTCGGGGCGGGCTTCCATCACCACCCGCAGGGGCTCCAGGTCGCCCTGGAAGTCGGGGATCAGGACCTCTACCGTGCACTCAGGAATCCGGGCGCGGATTTCCCGAACGACTGCGGCGAAAACGGAGGCGCCGCCATCGGGGAGGTCGTCCCGGGTGACCGAGGTGATGACCGCATGGGAAAGGCCCATCACGGTGACCATCTCCGCCACCCGCCGGGGCTCGTCGGGGTCCGGGGGCGCGGGTCGCCCGCTGCGGACGTTGCAGAAACGGCAGGCCCGAGTGCAGATGTCCCCCAGGATGAGAAAGGTGGCCGTCCGCTCCTCCCAGCACCGACCGATGTTGGGGCAGTTGGCTTCTTCGCAGATGGTATGCAGGTGCTGGGTCCGCATCAGCCGTTTGAGGCGATGATACTCTGGCCCTTCCCGACGCGGCACCTGCAGCCACTCCGGACGGCGCTGCAGACCTACAGATTGCCGATTCAAGGTTGCAAGTTCCTGGGACACAACCCACCCTTCTAATCACAAATCACGAATCACCCACCAGCGTTCCCCGCACCCAATCGCCGACCATCCAGTAGCGGAAATCCTGCCCCTGGCTGCACTGGATGCCGCCGATGACCCCGTAGACCAGGCCCGCCAGCGGGATCAGCGCCAGCAGGGCAACACAGGGGAAAAGCAAAACGCCAATCACCACCACAGAGAGAATCCCTGCGATGGCCGCCGTGATGCCCGTCAGAATCCCGCCCCCCACCCAGGTAATCAACTGGAAGATGAGAGATTGTAGGGACTGGTACGCCACATAGCGGGACCGGTCTTTGAAGACCAGGTAGATCACCAGCGCGGCCACCGGCCCCAATATTCCGGTGACCGGGTTCAGGAGGACGCTCAGGTGGGCCAACATCGCCCACGTACGTTCGTCGGAAGGAGAGAGAGGGGGTGGGGGGGGCCATTCTGTGCTCATCGGCATCTCCTTATTGGGTAAATTACGCAAACTCTACCGGTCGGATACGGGTCTCGGCATCCAGGAACTGGGCCAATTGCTCGCGGAAGAAGAGTTGAATCGTCCGAGTCGGGCCGTGTCGGTGTTTCGCCACGATAATGTCGGCGATGTGCTGTTTCTCCGTCTCCGGCCGGTATATCTCCTCGCGGTAGATGAACATCACCACGTCCGCGTCCTGTTCAAGGCTCCCACTCTCGCGCAAGTCTGCCAAAACTGGCCGTTTATCCGCCCGCTGTTCCACCGCGCGGGAGAGTTGGGAGACCGCCAGGACCGGCACATCCAGTTCCCGCGCCAGACTCTTGAGCATGCGGGAGATGTAGGAGACTTCCTGGACCCGGTTCTCCACCCGCACATCGCTGGTCATCAGTTGCAGGTAGTCCACCACAATCAGGTTCAGGCCGTACTCGGCGTGAATCCGCCGCGCCTTGGTGCGCAGTTGCAGGGCGGAGATGGCGGGCGTGTCATCAATAAAAATGGGGAGTTCGGAGAGGACACCCGTCGCCTGGACCAGGAGGGGCCATTCCTCTTCCCGCAGTTGCCCCAGCCGGAGCCGCTGGGCGTCGATCCCCGTCTCAGCGGAGACCAGCCGCTGCACCACCTGCTCGGCGGACATCTCCAGGCTGAAAATCGCCACGTGCTTGCCCAGCCGGGCCGCGTTGCGGGCGATGGAGAGACAGAAGGACGTCTTCCCCACACCGGGCCGCGCCGCGACGATAATCAGGTCCGACTTCTGCAGGCCCCCCAGCAACTTATCCAGGTCTATGAAGCCGGTGGGCACCCCCAGGGGTTCCCCCTGATGGGTGTAGAGATACTCAATCCGGTCATAGAAGGGCCGGACGACCTCCTGGATGGGCACCAGGTCTCGGGTGATGCGTCGCTGGGAGATGGCGAAAAGGGACTGTTCCGCCCGGTCCAGGACCTCGCCGATTTCCTGCCCTTCCTGGTAGGCCAGTTGGGCGATGTCGCTGGCCGCGCTGATGAGGCGGCGACGGATGGCGGCCTCCTCCACAATCCGCCCGTAGGCCTCCACGTGAATGGCGGTGGGAACCGTATCTATCAGACGGGCCAGGTACGCGCCCCCCCCGACCTCCTCCAGCAGGCCCCGCGCTTCCAGTTCGTTGCGCAGGGTCACAAAGTCCACCGGCTCCCGGCGCTCGTGGAGGGCCAGGATAGCCTCGTAAATCCAGCCATTCTTCTGGATATAGAAGTCCTCGGGGCGGAGAAACGGCGCGACCCGATAGAGCGCGTCCGGGTCAATCAGCAAGGAGCCCAGGACCGCCTCTTCGGCCTCCACATCGTGGGGGATGGTCTTCTCGGGCGCGATCATCGTACGGGTACACGAAGACACAAAGAGTCCATCATCCCCAATCCTTCGTGCCTTTGTGTCTTCGTGGTGATCCTAATGAATGGGGAGGTCATCCAGATTCAGGCCGCGCAGGAATTCGTCAAAGGCGGATTCTTCTCCCTTTCCCTCCTCGCCCAGGTCCTGCTCGGGCACTACGCCGGCTGCCTCCATCACCTCTTCAGCGACGTAGATGGGGGCCCGGGTACGGACGGCCAGGTTCATCGCATCGGAGGGGCGGGAGTCCACCTCTATGGTCCGACTATTGAGGCTGATGACGATGCGGGCGTAGAAGGTATCGTCCCGCAATTCGGAGACCACGATGTACTGGACCACGCCACCCATTGCTTCAATGACGTTTCGGAGCAGGTCATGGGTCAACGGGCGGGCGACCGCCACCTGCTGGAGTTCTATGCTGAGGGCTTCGGCCTCATAGGGCCCGATCCAGATGGGGAGATACCGCTCCGAGCCCAGTTCTTTCAAGAGCACTACCCGATGCTGGGACATCAGGCTGACCTGAATTCCGGCGATCTTGACTTCGATCATCTCTCTCCTTCCCCGGATGCTCGCGGCGAAAATGAGGGTTTTCACCCATTATACCACGACTTCACCGGTTGACAATTTCTCTGGCATCGGTTATACTTTTCACGTAGATTACCCCCTTGGAGGGTGCTGAGAAATTCGGGGACAGGATGCCCCCTCCGGTGGTAGTACTTGACCACAGTGAATCTTGAGAGTAGGCCTGCGCCTAATGAGGCGTGA
>ERZ1685331.233-NODE-233-length-10373-cov-7.912483_pt1 | contig 10373 bp, 9 predicted proteins | sample MGYA00580194_ERZ1685331 | MGnify/ENA primary metagenome ERZ1685331 (study PRJEB41501, sample SAMN08275520) | hot springs metagenome | biome: alkaline hot spring; material: microbial mat | place: Russia: Ush-Beldyr | collected 2015-07 | depth 0.5 m m ...
TAGCCTGCCAAGGCAATAAGGAGTAAAGCCGTCAACATCCTTGAAAGGATCAATCTTCTCAAGAATATTCTTCTGCCTTATACGTGCAGGTAATGGTAATTGAACCAAAATTCCGTTGACAGAACGATTACTGTTTAATTCTTTTATCAAATTTGCTATCTCCTCATCTTTAGCTTCATCATCAAATTTAAAGATTAAGTTTTTAATACTTACTTCTTTAAAACTTTTTTCTTTGAAAGAGACATATTTCTCTGATGCTTTATTATGTCCAACAAGTATTACCGCTAAGCAAGGATTTATGCCTTTACTTTTTAACTTCTCAACCTCTTTTTTTACTTCTTCTTTAATAATTGACGCAACGAAATTACCATTCATTAGTGTAAAACTCATTCATTCCTCCTTTTTATTTATTAACTCCAGCGCTTCTTGACGAGTAGCCTGACTTCTTCTGAAAATACCTCTTACTGCGGATGTTACTGTTTTAGCACCAGGTTTTTTTATTCCTCTCATACTCATACAAAGATGCTCTGCCTCAATAACAACCATGCATCCTTTTGGCTTTAACTTTTCCACCAATAAATTAGCCAATTGACTTGTAAGTCTTTCCTGAACCTGAGGCTTCTTTGCAAGGTAGTCAAGAGCTTTTGGAAGTTCACTTAATCCCACAATCTTACCATTTGGGATATAAGCTATATGGGCATCTCCAAAAAAAGGAAGCAAATGATGTTCACAAACAGAGTAAAAGGGAATATTTTTTATTAATACCATTTCATCATGCTTTTCTCCTTCAATACATTTAAGTAAATCCTCATCAGGTGGAAACAAACCTCTAAAAATCTCCTCATACATCCGGGCTATCCGTAAGGGTGTTTCTTTTATTCCAGCCCTATTAGGATCTTCTCCGATACCCTCTAAGATCAACCTAACACCTTCTTCAATCTTTTTTTTGTTAAACACAGCTTATTATCCTCTCATCAGTAATTATTAAGTCAACTTTTTGGTCAAATGGATCTATTGGAATTTCATTAATAATCTGTTCTTCATAAGCTAACCCTACAGTTAAACCTTTTCTATTTAGCAGAAGCCTGTCATAAAAACCACCACCATATCCAATTCTAAATCCTTTACAGTCAAAAGCAATCCCTGGAACAACTATCAAATCAATTTTTTCAATATCAATTCTCTCTCCATTTTTAGGTTCAAGAATTGATTTATAAGTTAGACAAAGCTGGTTTCTGTCTTCTACTAAATAAAGTTCTAAATAGTTACCTTTTACTTTTGGAAATGCTGTTTTTATTGAGTTTTCAAGGCAAATCTCGAAGATTTTCCAGGTATCTACTTCACTGCCAAAGGATGCATAAAGAAGCACTGATTTAACAGGTTTTTTTTTAAGAAACTCTATGAAAGCCTCGGCTATCTTGTCATCTTTCTTTTTTCTTATTTCTTCATTTAAACTTTCCCTTATTTTTAACATTGTGGCTCTTAAAGATTTTTTATTTAGCATTTTAAATTATACCATTAAAGAGAGTATTTATGATAAGATAAAATTTTATGATTGAAAGGGATATAATTAAGCTTTCGGAACAACTTTTGACGCCTACTTATTCAAGATATCCCATAGTGCTGAGAAAAGGACGTGGTGTAAGGGTATGGGATATAAAAAATAAAGAGTATATTGATTTTCTTGGAGGAATTGCAGTAAATGTTCTTGGTCATTGCCCAAGAAAAGTGGTTTTAGCTATTCAAAAGCAAGTTCAGAGATTAATGCATGTATCGAATTTGTATTACAATGAATGTCAAATTGAACTTGCCAAGATATTGATAAAAAACTCTTTTGCAGACAGAGTATTTTTCTGCAACTCAGGAACCGAGGCAAATGAAGGTGCAATGAAGCTTGCAAGGATATATATGAAAAATAAATATGGTAAAGATCGCTATGAATTTATTTCTACTTATAATTCATTTCATGGGCGAACTTTTGGAAGCCTGAGTGTAACAGGTCAGGAAAAGTATCATCATGGCTTTGAACCTCTTTTAGAAGGCGTAAAGTTTATCCCCTTTAATAACATCCAAGCTTTAAAGAATGCCATAACTAATAAAACTTGTGCAGTTATTCTTGAACCTATTCAGGCAGAAGGTGGAATAAACATTCCTGACAAAGATTATTTAAAAAAAGTAAGAGAAATCTGTGATAAAGAAGGCATTCTTTTAATTCTTGACGAAGTTCAGACAGGGATTGGTAGAACGGGAAAGCTTTTTGCCTATGAACATTTTGCAGTAGAGCCTGATATAATGACACTTGCAAAAGGACTTGGTGGAGGAATTCCAATTGGCGCTATCCTTACAAAAGAAGAGATTGCCAATGCCTTTGCACCAAAAACTCATGCTTCCACTTTTGGAGGCAATCCTATTGCTTGTGCTTCAGCAGTGGCAACTCTTGAGACAGTTCTCGAAGATGGATATCTTCTTGACCACTGTCAAAGAATGTCCAAATATTTTATCAAACAACTTCACTCATTAAAAGAAAAACATCTACAAAAAATAAAAGAGATAAGAGGGATGGGACTTCTCATAGGAGCTGAACTAACCTTTAGTGGTGAAGAAGTAGTTAAAAAATGCATGGAAAAAGGACTACTCATAGGAACAGCAGGAAATGGCTTTGTGCTTAGATTTACACCGCCATTAATTATTGAAAAAAATGATATAGACGAAGCAGTATCAATACTTAATAAAGCTTTAAGTGAGGTTATGTTTTGAAAAGAGACTATCTAAGAGTATTTGATCTTAGCGAAGAAGAGTTCATTTCTGTAATAAAAAGGGCAATAGAGCTTAAAGCAGGGCAAAACTCTTTAAAGTGTCCACTCATTGGTAAGAGTATAGGTATGATTTTTGAAAAACCATCAACAAGAACAAGAATATCTTTTGAAGTAGCAATTTATCAACTTGGTGGGCATCCTATCTATTTAAGCCCAAGGGATTTACAACTTTCAAGGGGGGAAACTATAAAAGATACAGCTCAGGTACTGTCCCGTTATATGAATGCAGTTGTTATAAGAACATTCTCCCATAAAACAATTGAAGAGTTTTCAAAATGGTCAACTATTCCTGTTATAAATGCCCTTACGGATCTTCATCATCCCTGCCAGGCAATGGCAGACATTATGACAATTCTTGAAAAAAAAGGAGATCTCAAAAATATAAAAATAGCTTATGTTGGTGACGGAAACAATGTTGCCAACTCTTTAATTGAAGCATCAGCGCTTACAAAGGTAAGAATAAATATAGCTACTCCTAAGGGCTTTGAACCTTTAAGAGAGTCTATTGAAAAAGCAAGATTTCTAACAGAGATAAATCTTTTCAACAACCCCTACGAAGCTGTAGTTGATGCAGATGTTGTCTATACAGATGTTTGGCTCAGCATGGGCGAAGAAGGAAATATGGAGAAGAGAGAGAAATTCAAGAACTTTCAGATAAACTCCGATTTACTAAAAAAAGCAAAACCAGATGCCATAGTTATGCACTGTCTACCTGCCCATAGAGGAGAGGAGATAACAAATGATGTTCTTGATGGTCTTCAGAGTGTTGTCTTAGACCAAGCAGAAAACAGACTCCATTGTGGGAAAGCAATCCTTGAGTTTTTACTTGATAAGTAGAAAAATTATTTTCTAATCCATCATCTCTTCAACAGTAGCTTTTACGCATTCAGCTAAGGCTTGAAGATTATATCCTCCTTCTAAAACAAATATTTTGGGAGCAGCACAACAGTCAAGAATACTTCTTACAATACTTCTTATGCCTTCAGTTGTAACATTTATCTGAGCTAATGGATCATCCTTATGCAAATCATATCCTGCAGAGACAAGAACAAGGTCAGCCTCAAAATCTCTTATTTTTTGTGGAAGAATATCTTGATATATAGTTAGATACTCCTTCGTTCCTGAACCTGCTTTTACCTGAATATTATAAGTGCAACCTACACCTGCACCTCTTCCGATTTCAGACTCTCTTCCTGTTCCAGGATAAAATGGAGACTGGTGAGAGCTAAAGAAGAAAACTCCACAGTCTTCCTCAAAAATATGTTGAGTACCATTTCCGTGATGAACATCAAAATCTATTATAAAAATCTTTTTATATCCCAATCTCTTAGCGTATCCAGCACCAACAGCAACATTATTAAATATACAAAATCCCATAGCAGTATCCTTCTCTGCATGATGTCCTGGTGGTCTTACAGCACAAAAAGCTCCATCAAACTCCTTGCGGAAAACTCCATCTATTGCATCTAAAACTGCACCAACTGCATGGCAAGCAACTTCAAAGGTATGTTCACAAAAATATGTATCGGGATCTAAGTATCCTGAGGAGAAATGTTTCATTTTTTTTATATAGTTAATGTCATGGACAACAGCCAACTCTTCTTCAGTAGCTTTTCTTGGCTTTATATGAATAAGTCTTTCCCAAGTTCCTTCTTTTTTGAGATAATTGACGATGGCAGTAAGCCTTTGCTTTGATTCTGGATGACCATAAGGAGTTTCATGCTTAAGAAAGATATCATCATATAAAAAAGCAACTTTCTTGGTTATCATAAGTAATAATATCTCATAAAAGATTTAAAAATCAATCTGTTTTTAGGAAAGAAGCTCTTGTTAGGATGGTTTTTTAACAGTTAATTATGACTCTTTGAGCATGATTCTTTCAATTTTTCTTGCCAAACCATTTGAAGTATTAACCTCCAAGTAAACTGCGGATAAAATAGCAGGGGTTGATGGAACTTCATACTGTTTTGGCATCATTGTAAGAAATCTTTCTATAATTTCGTCCTTTTTAAATCCAATAACAGAGTTTTCAGGACCTGTCATGCCCACATCTGTTATATATGCTGTTCCTTTTGGTAAGATTTTTTCATCTGCTGTCTGCACATGAGTATGAGTACCTATAATTGCACTTACTTTTCCATCTAAGTAAAAAGCAAAAGCCATTTTTTCGGATGTTGCTTCTGCATGAAAATCAATTAAAACTATATTTGTTTCCTTTTTGATCTTTTCAACTTCTTTTTTTGCCACTTTGAAAGGACAGTCAAGGGTATTCATAAAAGTTCGTCCCATTGCGTTTATAACTCCCACTAAATTGTTATTTCTTGTTCTGAAAGTTATGCTTCCTACTCCAGGAGTATCTTCTGGGTAGTTTATAGGTCTTAGGATTCTTGGCTCTTTGGCGATGTATGAAACTGCATTTTTTTTATCCCATACATGATTACCAGTAGTAATAATATCTATACTTGAGGAAAAGAGTTCTTCTGCAATCTTCTCTGTAATTCCAAAACCGCCTGCTGAATTTTCTCCATTTGCCACTACTAACTCTGCTTTGTATTGAAGGACTAACTTTGGCAGTAATGCTTTAATAATATTTCTTCCAGGCTTTCCAACTATATCGCCAATAAAGAGAATGTTAATTGTGTCATTATTTAGCATATTCTATAAATCTTAATTCTCTTATTACAGTAACTTTTATTTGACCTGGATAGTTAAGTTCTTTCTCTATTTTTTTACTCAATTCTTTTGCAATTAAAGCACACTCCTCATCTGATACTAAGCCTGGTTTTACGATAAGTCTAATCTCTCTTCCTGCTTGAATGGTATAACAATTCTGAACTCCTTCAAAAGACATGGCAAGTTCTTCCAATTTGGTAAGCCTTTTTATGTAGCTTTCTATAGCTTCTCTTCTTACTCCTGGCCGAGCTGCTGAAAGTGCATCTCCTGCAGCTACGAGGACAGATTCAACACAACAAAAATCAACATCTTCATGATGTGATAAAATGGCATTGATGACCCTTTCATCCTCACCATACTTTCTTGCAAGCATGGCTCCAATTTCTTGATGAGAACCTTCCATCTCATGGTCTACAGCTTTTCCAATGTCATGAAGAAGTCCTGCTCTTTTTGCCAAAGTTATATTTGCTCCTATTTCTCCTGCCATAATTCCACTGAACCATGCAACCTCTTTTGAATGTTGAAGTACATTCTGTCCATATGATGTTCTATATTTAAGTCTTCCTATGAGCTTAACAATTTCTGGATTTATTCCACTTAACCCTAGTTCAAAAACAGCTTTTTCACCTTCTTCTCTAATTGAAAGCTCCACTTCTCTCCGGCTCTTTTCTACAACCTCTTCAATTCTTGCAGGATGAATTCTACCATCACTTATTAATCTTTCAAGGGCTATTCTGGCAACCTCTCTCCTTATTGGATCAAAAGATGATAGTATCACTAACTCTGGAGTATCATCGACTAATAGGTCTACTCCTGTGAGTGCCTCAAATGCTCTTATATTTCTGCCTTCTCTTCCGATTATTCTTCCTTTCATCTCCTCATTTGGTAGGCTCACTGCAGTCACTGTGGCATCTACTACATAATCACTTGAATATCTCTGGACAGCAAGACTAAGTATTTCTTTTGCCTTTTTGTCAGCCTCCTGCCTTGCTTCATCTTCAATTTTTTTGATAAGTTTTGCTGCCTCAAATTTTGCCTCCTGTTCGATTCTTTTAAAGAGTTCCTGTCTTGCTTCTTCCTCTTTCATTCCAGCTATTTTCTCTAAAAGGGCATTCTGTTCTTTTATAAGTTGTTTATAGTAAGCCTCTTTATCCTGAATCTGTTTTTCTCTCGCTGTTAACTCTTTCTCTATTCTGCTTAGCTCAGATTCTTTTCTGTCAACCTGTTCTAATTTACGATCAAGAAGTTCTTCCTTTTGTCTAAGTCTCTTTTCATGATAATTTATCTCTTTCGTTTTTTCCTTCAGTTCTTTTTCAACCTCTGCTTTCATTTGATAGACCACTTCTTTTGCTGTAATGTGAGCTTCTTTTTTTATTGTTTCCGCCTCTTTTCTTATTTCCCCTGCTTTCTTTTTTGCATCTTCAATAATTTTTTGAGCTTCCTCATGAATTTTTAATTGATTTTTGTTAATATTATTCCTCTTGTATAGGTACAAACCATAACCTATAGCAACACCAACAATTACAGCAATAACAATATATATGAGATCCATTAGAACACCTCCTAAAAATTATTATAGTTAGCTTCCTTATGGGGATATGATGAATATGGATAGAGTAGAAAATCTATAAAAACATCTACCTAATGCTAAATTCATTATTATATTTATCTTAAAGTGGATTACTCCACCATCATCATACCCCCGCCCTGCCGTGTGATAAGAAAGTCAGATCCCACATGGACAAGTGGGTACCTTGTAGATAGGTTAGGCTTCCTCCAAAGAGGCATGCACACCGCTACCTACGCTGGCTCCCTAACGGACCTAACTGCCGGATCCTCTTTTCCTCCATCACGCACAGGGCAGGAAGCTATATATTATTTTATAACAAAAAAACTTCAACATATGCAATCTTTTTTTGTTATATTATATTTAAATAAAATGAAACCCCTAAGTTATTACCGGTGCTTTTCTATCTATTTGACATAGACTATCAATCGGAGATAATCCTTTATGGGATTACCCACGATGGCAAAAGGAAAAGACTAATCGATCTCTCTTACAGACCTTATTTTCTTGTTCTTCCTTCTGATAGAGATAAAGCTCTAACAGAGATAGATGAGCTAATTAAAAAGAAAAATCTTCCTGTAACAGAGTTAACCAATGAGAACTATAATTTTTACGGTGAAGAAAAAGAGTTTATAAAAATATATACAAAAACCCATCAAGATTTACAGAAAGTAAGGGATGAAGTAAAAGCTCTTGAATCTAAAAAAGGAGGTTCTGGCTCTGTAGTTGATGAATTTGAATATCAAATCTCAGCTACAAGAACATATCTTGCTGAAAAAGATTTCTCCTGCCTGCAATGGCTCGATGTTGAATCAGATAAAAACATAATAAAAAAAATAAAGACAACTAATGCAAATAAACCTCCTCTTAAAATCCTTGCCTTTGATATGGAAGTAATAGAAGTTCAAAGAGGAACTCCTTCAATTATAATGGTATCTCTCTTCAGTAAAGATATATCAAAAATAATCACTTATCAAGAAGCCTCTTTCAGTGTAGACTCCATAATAGTAAAAGATGAAAAAGAACTGATCGATAAATTTATTGAAATAATAAATGAGTATGATCCAGATATAGTAGCAGGATACAATACAGACCTATATGACATGCCAATCTTAAGAGATAGGGCAAGAAAACTTAAGGCTGATATTGGGATTTTGTCAAGAGACAACTCAGGTATAACTCTTTCAAAGAGAGGAAGATTCACTACCGCTCGTCTTATAGGAAGGGTCCATATAGATATCTTCAATTTTGTCTTTAACATTCTCTCCTCTATCTTGCAGAGTGAGCAACTAACTCTTAAGAATGTAGCTTCAGAGTTACTGGGAGACAGTAAGCTTGAGATGGAGTATGAAGACATTCTTGAGGCATGGAGGAAAGGTCATGAACTGGACAAGCTTGCAGTATATTGTCTAAAAGATAGCGAACTTGTCTACAGGCTAACGGAGATGCTTCTACCTGAAATTGAGGAACTTACCAAAATTACAGGTCAGTCTCTTTTTGATACATCAAGAATGCCATATAGTCAACTTGTAGAATGGCACTACATAAAGTCTTCAAAAAGACAAAAAAGAGTTATTCCAAATCAACCAAAGTTTGATGAAATAAGAGATCGTCAACAGCTAACCTATGAAGGAGGGTTTGTGAAAGAGCCCCTTATTGGACTTCATAGAGGAGTTGCTGTGGTTGATTTTGCCTCACTTTATCCATCAATAATTGCCTCATATAATATCTCCATTGAAACTCTCAATTGTGCTTGCTGTAAAGAAGATGGATATAAAGTACCCGAACTTCCTTATTGGTTCTGTAAAAATAAGAGAGGATTTGAATCTCAGGTAATAGAAGAGCTTTTAGGGGAAAGGCTTAAACTTAAAAAACAGTTAAAAGCTCTTGATCCTAACTTGCCTGAATACTCTGCCCTCGATACAAAACAAAAAGCGCTTAAAACAATTATAAATGCCTCCTATGGGTATTATGCTTATCCTGCAAGCAGGTGGTATTCAAAAGAATGTGCAGAATCCACTTCAGCAATTGGAAGATACTGGATTAAAGAAATTCTTTCAATGGCTGAAAAAAAAGGCTTTCACACAATTTATGCGGATACAGATTCGGCATTCTTAAAAATTTACAAAGATAAAAAGGAAGTTGAAAGATTCTTATCAGAGGTAAATGAGAAATTACCTGGAGTTATGAGACTTGATCTTGAAGATTATTATGAAAAGGTGCTTTTTGTTCTAAAAGAAAAAGGAGGTACTGCTAAAAAAAGATATGCTCTTTTAGATGAAAAAGGAAGACTAAAAATAAGAGGGCTTGAGGTAGTAAGAAGAGATTTATCTAAATATGCAAGACAAACTCAACAGGAGATACTAAAACTTTGTTTAATTGATGAAAACATTGATGGAGCTTTTAGATATCTTGAAGAAAGAATAAAAGCCTTAAAAAAAGACAACTTCAATCCAAAAGAACTTGTTGCTTATGAACAGCTTTCTAAACCTTTGTCGGAATACAAACTTATATCTCCTCATGTAATAGCTGCAAAGAAGTTAGCTCAGAGGGGCATCCCTGTTGGTGAAGGTAGTGTTATTGGTTATGTAATTGAGAGAGGCCCTGGCTCAATAAGTGAAAGGGCAGTTCCAGTAGAGTTAGCAAATTTTTCCCTGATTGATACTGATTATTACATAGAAAATCAAATTATTCCAATTTCGATGCGAATTTTAAATGCTTTCAAAAAACAGTAAGCTTTTAACTATAGGTATTGGTGGTTCAAAAAGCAGTGTAGGGAAAACTGCTTTTATAGAAAGTTTCATCACTGCTATAAAGAAAGCAAATAAAAAAACTAAAGTCATTTCAATAAAATACACTAAAATATCTCAATTTGGATGCATAATTACTGACTTTAATCTAATTGATAGTTGGGGAAAAGATACTGCTCGCATGAAAAGAGCAGGTGCTGACTATGTTTATTGGGTAAAAGCTTCAGAGAAAGCCTTACCTCAAATTGCTAAAAAGTTAAAGGAGGAGATTTCTCAATATCTTCATTCCAAAAACAACGAAGATGGAACTGTAGTTGTTTTAGAAGGTAATTCTTTAGTAAGAGTTATGCATTCTGATGTTATAATATTTATTAAAGGCAACCCTAATGAGCAGATAAAGCCATCTGGTAAGGCTATTCTAAATATGGCTGATATGATTATAGAGAATGATTACTCTATAGATGAAATCATAGTAAAGATTAAAAAAATTAAGCAAAAAAACTAATGGAAAATATGGTTGCTTCTAATGGGCACAATTCTTTTTGAACTTGCACTTACTTTTTACTT
>ERZ1685331.234-NODE-234-length-10372-cov-18.386353_pt1 | contig 10372 bp, 12 predicted proteins | sample MGYA00580194_ERZ1685331 | MGnify/ENA primary metagenome ERZ1685331 (study PRJEB41501, sample SAMN08275520) | hot springs metagenome | biome: alkaline hot spring; material: microbial mat | place: Russia: Ush-Beldyr | collected 2015-07 | depth 0.5 m m ...
CTTCGTGTCCTTTGTGGATCAAGAAACATTCGTGCCCTTCGTGTCCTTTGTGGATCAAGAAACATTCGTGCCCTTCGTGTCCTTTGTGGATAAATCCTGTTGGGTTCTGGCCTGTCCGGGTTAGAGCCGGCAAATGGCGGCCTTCCAGCCGTATGAGCCGGCGACAGTATCGGCATGGATAAAAGCGAGTGGATCGTCCGAAAACTGGACCATCTGGGGCGGGCAATTATCTCGTATCCTGCCCGGCAGCTCTTTCAGACCCCCGACGCCGTCCTGATGCGTGCCATCTGGGACCGACCGCCGATGGACCTGGGGTACGTGCGCCTGGAGCCGGGCGACCTCTGGCTGGAGACCTTCTACACCGACCGATGGTACAACGTCTTTGAGATTCGCTCGCCGGACGGGCGGTTGAAGGGCCGCTATTGCAACATCACCCGTCCCGCTCAGATTATCCCCGGCGAGATTCGCGCGGAGGACCTGGCGCTGGACCTCTGGGTGGATCCGGACGGTGGGACACGGGTGCTGGACGAAGAGGAGTTTGCCTGCCTGCCGTTGGTGCCCGAAGAGCAGAGGGCGGCCCGGCAGGCCCTGGAGGAGCTGCTGAGGGCGCCCCTGGCCTGCTGGGAGGACCCGCTGCCGGAGATGGTAGTCGGGCACCTGCTGCGGGAACGGGGTCTGACCCTGGCCGCGGCCGAATCCTGTACCGGCGGCCTCCTCAGCCACCGCATCACCGATGTGCCGGGCAGTTCGGATTACTACCTGGGCTCTGTTACTGCCTATGCCAACACCGTGAAGGAGCAATTGTTAGGGGTCTCCCGCGATGTCCTGGAAACCTTCGGCGCGGTCAGTCGGGAGACGGCGCTGGCGATGGCCCGGGGGGCCCGCCGCCTTCTGGGGGCCGACCTGGCCCTCTCCGTCACTGGCATCGCCGGGCCGGGTGGCGGAACTCCCAACAAACCGGTCGGGCTGACGTATATCGCGCTATCTGCGCCTGACGGGGAATGGGTGGAGGAGTATCGCTGGAGGGGGGACCGGTCGGCCAACAAGGCCGCCTCCGCTTCCGCCACCCTGGCCCTCCTCCGCTGGTACCTGGCCCGATAATCTGCAATCTGCAATCCGCAATCCGCAATCCGCAATCTGCATGCACATCCTTCACCTCTACAAAGACTACCCTCCCGTCCTGGGCGGGATTGAGAACCACATCCAGGTCCTGGCGGAATCTCAGGCGCGAGCGGGCCATCGGGTGACCGTCCTGGTCTGCGACCCGGGCCGGCGCACCACGGTCCGGCAGGAGAACGGGGTGACCGTCATCCGCGCCGGGCGGCTGACGACCGCCGCGTCTATGCCGCTGAGCCTGAGCCAGCCCTTTCGCCTGGCCCGTCTGCGCCCCGACGTCGTCCACGTCCATTCCCCCTATCCGCTGGGCGAACTGGCGAACTACTTCCTGGGCCGGGCCCGGGCGACCGTCATCACCCACCACTCCGACGTGGTCCGCCAGCGGGGGTGGCTGCGCCTCTACGGCCCCCTGCTGCGGCGAGTCCTGACCCAGGCCGACCGGATTATCGCCACCAGTCCCCGCTACATAGAGACCTCTTCGTGGCTGCGGCCGGTGCGGGAAAAGTGCACCGTTGTCCCGCTGGGAGTGGACCATCGCCGGTTCGTTCTTCCCCCCAGCCCCTACGACGGCCTGCCCACCTTGCTCTTCGTGGGGAAACTGCGGTACTACAAGGGAGTGGACACCCTTCTGGAGGCGTTGACCGAACTGCCCGGGGTCTATCTGGAGATTGTGGGGGAGGGGCCGATGGGGGACGAGTGGGCCGCGCGGGCTGTCCGCCTGGGCCTTTCCGACCGGGTCCGCTTCCGGGGCGAGGTCCCCGACGCCGACCTGCCCGGCTTCTACCACCGGGCCCACATCTTCGTTCTGCCGGCCAACGCCCGCGCCGAGGCCTTTGGTACGGTCCTTCTGGAGGCGATGGCCTCGGGCCTGCCCTGCGTCACGACGGAAGTGGGGAGTGGCACTTCATGGGTGGTCCAGGACGGCATAACGGGACGGGTCGTGCCGCCCCGCGACCCCCAGGCCCTGGCCGGAGCCATCCGCCAGTTGCTGGACCACCCCGACCTCCGGATGGATATGGGCCGGGCGGGCCGGGCGCGCGTGGAAGCGGAATTCACCCAGGAGCGGATGGTCGCCCGGGTGGAAGCAGTCTACCGGGAGGTCTGTGGCCAGACAGGATGAAATGAACCCCAGAAGCGCAGAGTTTTTCTCCGCGTCCTCTGCGTCTCTGCGGTGAAGTACATCTGATCCTCTCAAGCCATCTCGGGTACCCGCAGGCCGAACCGTTTTCTGCCGGCTCTCTGGGTGCCTGACCAGGTGGCTTCCCAGCGGTCCAGTGCCTCATCCAGGTTGTAGCGGGCCCGCACGAACTCCTGCCCGGCCTGTCTCAGTTGCTCCCGCAGCGCCGGGTCCCGCAGCAATTGCACCACAGCGGCGGCGAACCCCTCCGGCTCGTCGGCGATGAGCAGATGGCGGCCCGGACTGGCCCCGACGCCGTGATTGCTCACCGACGTCGCCACCACCGGCACCCCCATCGCCAGCGCGTCCAGCACTTTCTGCAACAGCCCCCCTGCCACCCGTACCGGCGAGACGAAGACGGTCGCGGCTTGATACCAAGGGGTCAGGTCATCCGCGTAGCCGGTGACGAATACCCGCTCGCCGTCGGCGCGGGCCAGTATCTGTGGCGGCGGCGCGTATCCCACCGCGTAGAACCGGGCCTCCGGCACCTCCGCTGCCACTTTCGGCCAGACCTGGCTCAGAAACCAGTCCACCGCCTCTATGTTCGGCCCCCGGTACATCGCCCCCACGAAGAGAACGTTCGCACCAGAGGGGACGGCCGGGTGGGAGGGAGATTCGGCAGAGAGGGCGGGGGCCAACGGGAGCAGCAGGGTGGGCGTGGGACGGCAGCGCAAGGTCAGCAGCCGCCGATCCCCCTCGGAGATGGACAGAATCTGGTCGTAGCGCCGCAGGAGCCAGGGCTCCCATCGCCCGCAGAGCCGGGCTAGAAGCCGCGTCCCCAGTCGCCGCAATCCCCGCTGATACTGGGCCCGTTGCTCCAGCAGGAACCAGTTGACGTCGTGGGGGCGGAGCGCGGTGAAGGGACGGCGTATGCCCAGCAGGACCAGCGCCGTCTGGGTGAACTCCACCAGCATCAGGTCCGGCCGGGTCTGCCGGAGGGTGCGCATCACGGCCTGCCGCAGGGCCAGGTAACTGCGCGCGATGCGGAGGGGGAGCGGCCCACTGAGGGCCTGGTGGTGGGGGACGGTGACGATGCGCTCACAGAAGGGGCGGGTCTCTTCCACCAGGGGAGCCTCTTCCTCCCGCAATCGGGCGACCAGGATGATAGAATGGCCCCGCCGATGGAGCGCCTGGATGAGGCGGAAGACCCCCTGCCCACCGGCATGTCCGACCGATGGGGCGGGGAACTCTTTGTAGGCAATCAGAATGCGAGTTTTTTGCGAGTCTTCTCCCTGGGTAGAATGTTCTTCGTCCATTTCACGTCGCAGGTCGCAGGTTTTATTCCTCCACTGCCACCACAATCACTTCGGGCCGGTTCTTGGTCTGCTGGTAGAAGAATTCGGAGAGGGCGGCCTGGACGTGCCGTTCCACCGCGGCGGGGGGAGTGCCCGGGCGGGCCTCCTGGACGGTGCGGCGAACGACTTCTATCGCTCGGGTCATCACCTCCTCCGCCGCGTCGCGAGCGGCGAACCCCCGCACTGTCAGCCGGGGGGTGTCCAGCAATGCGCCGCGCCGGGGGCTGTAGCGGAAGACGACGACGCACACCCCGGCCATCGCCAGCGTCTCCCGGTCCCGGATGACCGCCGGACCCACCGCGTCTCCCACCCACGAACCGTCCACGAAGACGTAGCCGCCGGGCACCCGCTCGCCCACCCGGATGCAATCGTCCTCAAAATACAGGACGTACCCGTTCTCCACTACGGCGATTCGCTCCCGAGGGATACCCAGTTCGGTGGCCAGTTTGGCGTGCTGTTTCAGGTGGCGCAGTTCGCCGTGGATGGGAACGAAGTTACGCGGGCGGAGGATGTTCAGCAGGAGTTTCAACTCTTCCTGGCTGGCGTGCCCGGAGACGTGGACAGGGACCAGGGGGTGGTAGACGACGTCCGCCCCTTTCTGGAACAAGCGGTTAATGACCCGGTGAATCATCTCCTCGTTGCCGGGGATAGTGTGGGAGGAGAGGATAACGGTATCGCCGGGCTGTACGCGCAGGGAAGGGTGCTGCCCCAGGGCCAGGCGGCTCAGTACGGCCGTCGGTTCGCCCTGCGCGCCGGTGGCCAGAATCAGGCAGCGGGACGGCGGGAGCGATTCCATCTCCCCCAGGCCAATCAGCATCCCCTCCGGAAGGCGCAGGTAACCCAGGCGCATAGCCATTTTGACGTTCTCCGCCATCGTCGCGCCGGCGATGGCGACCCGGCGTCCATAGTGGGCCGCCACGTCTATGGCCTGCTGGATGCGGGAGATAAGGGAGGCGAAGGTGGCGATGATGACCCGTCCCGGCGCCTTCCGCATCACTTCATCCAGGGCCTGGGTGACCACCTGCTCGGAAGGGGTGGTGCCCGGTTCGGTGGCATTGGTGCTATCGGCCATCAGGACCAGTACGCCCCGTCCAGCAAATTCGGCCAGTTTGGCGAAGTCCGTTGGCTGGCTATCCACGGGGGTATGATCAAATTTGAAGTCGCTGGAGTGGACGATGAGGCCCGCCGGAGTGGTAATCCCCAACCCGACCGTATCCGGGATGGAGTGGCAGACGTGGAACGGTTCTATGCGGAACGGACCGATAGAGAGGACCTCGCCCGGCGCGCAGATGTGCAGTTCCGTCTCCCGCAGGAGGTGGGCCTGGCGCAGTTTGACCTCAATGAGGCCGCAGGTCAGCCGGGTGGCATAGACGGGGACGGGGAATTCCCGCAGGAAGAGCGGCAGCGCTCCGATGTGGTCTTCGTGGCCGTGGGTGATGAAGACGGCCCGCACGCGCTCTTTCTTATCCCGCAGGTAGCCGTAGTCAGGGATGATGAAGTCCACCCCGTACATGTCCGACTCAGGGAACATCAGGCCGGCGTCTATGACCAGGATGTCCTGGCCGTACTCCACGGCCATCATGTTTTTGCCGACTTCTCCGAGTCCGCCCAGGGGAATAATGCGCAGGTTGCTCATCCGGATACCATAAATTCCGCTTCGTCTTCCAGCACCCGTTGATAGAGGTCATCACGGATGCGGAAGCCCGCAATATCTCGCAGCAAATCCAGGTAGAGCTTTATTGCCTGAATGATGCCCCGAGGTTTGGCTTCCACCAGTATGCCCATCCGTCCTACCCATTGCAGTCCCAGGTGGCGGGCCGTTTCCCGACCCAGCCGCTCATCCATAATGAGGAGTTCCGCTCCTCACTCGGCAGCCAGGGCGATTGCCCCGGCCTCTCCGGCATCCAGGTTTTGACGCAGGGCGTTGACCAAAGGGCGATTGGTGACCGTGTGGACCCGAATCCAATTGGCCTGACGAACCTGCTCCGCCCCCGGTTGCCCGGCTCCCTCCACAACTATCTCTTCCCAAACGGCCTGGGGGATCACCAGTTCGCCGTAAACTGCTCGCAGGAGGTCCAGGTGACCAATACGGGCCAGGTTGATCAGCGGGGAAGCATTGCTCACGACAACGGACTTTTCAGGACTCATATCCGACCCAGTTCCTGCAGGGTTTCCCGGTCTTCCTCGTACTCCTCTATCCCATAGTGAATGGGGATGCCCCGGCTGCCCAGGAGTTGCTGGAAAGCCCATGCCGACATTCCAGCCATCTCCCGGGCCTTTCCAAACGAGAGTTTCCCCTGCTGGAATAGATGAAGCGCCAGTTCCTGGATCAACTCCTCCGGGGTCATCCGGGTGGCGTGGACAACCTCACGAGGAATGTGGAGTGCAATGGTAGAAGCCATTTCCCCTCCCTTCAGGTAGTAGTTCCCCGCCTGGGCATCAGGGCTCGTCGCTGGCGCGCGGCCTCAAAGAGCAGGACCGCCGCTGCCACTGCTGCGTTAAGGGATTCCACCCCTCCCGCCATAGGGATGGCGACGGTCGCCTCCGCCAGCGCGTGGGCCCGGCCCCCCGCCCCGGCGGCCTCCCCGCCCACGATGAGGGCCACCCGACCTGTCCAGTCCGCGTCGGTGTAGGTAAGCGCTCCCCGGGCATCCGCCAGGTAGACCCGGCATCCGGCGAGTGTTCGGCGGATTTCATCCCAGTCCATGGCAACCATCGGCAGGCGGAAGTGGGCGCCCATCCCGGCCCGCACCGCCTTGGGGTTGGTGGCATCCACCGTGCCCGGCGCCAGAAGGACTCCCTCCACGCCCGCTGCCAGCGCAGTACGCAGGACGGTGCCCAGGTTGCCCGGGTCGCGCAGACGGTCCAGAATCAGGGTCAGCGTGGGGTGGAGGGGGAGGGGCAGGTCGGGGATAGGGACCACCGCCAGAAGCCCTTGCGGGGTTTCCGTATCGGAGCAGGCCGCCATCACTTCATCGCTCACTTCTTCGCAGGGGACGCCGGCCTCCTGCCAGGCGGTCAGCAGAGCCTGTCCCCGGGGGTCTTCCCGGATGCGGGCGGTGTAGAGGGCAAAGTGGGGACGCAGGCCCGTATTTATAGTCTCGTAGCAGAGGCGGACCCCCTCCACGACAAATCGCCGCTCCCGTTGACGGACGCGCCGCCGCTCCTGGAGCGCCCGGACCAGGCGGACCCGGTCGTTTTTCAGACTGGTGATCATTCAGACGTCAGAATCATCGTCAGAATCATCCTCAATGGCGGCGATGGCCTGGGCGGGATTCGCGTTACCGAAGGCGACGCTCATAATCCCCGGCAGGTAGCGGTCCATCGTCAAGACGTTGAGGTAGACCATATGCTTGATCAGCGCCGAGGTCAGGCGGTCGCCTTCTACGTCGATGCTGGTCTTGTAACGGACTTCGCCGTCGTTGAAGTCCATCTCAAAGTTGCCGATGCCCAGGCCATAGTTGGCACGGGTGAGGAATTCGGCCATCGCCTGACGGCGGTTAGAAGGAACGTGGACATCCAGAATGGAGTAGAAGACGAACTGATGCCGCGATTCGCGCGCCAGCGCGTAGCAGTGCCAGGTGCCGTTCTTCCCCCGAAAGCCCAGCCGGAGGATGGGCTGCCCCGGCAACTGTTCAAAGTGCCAGTCATCCTCCCGAAAGAAACGCACTATCGCATCAAAAATAGAGCCGGTTGAAGACATGTTTTTTCACCTCCTTTCCTGGTGAGTCAAAGCCTGTTCGTAACTACCTACCTCACCCCTCCCTCAACCCCCTCCCCTCTCCTGGCCGAAGGCCAGGAGAGGGGGAAATCAGGGGGTTTGGGGGCGGCGGCGAAGCCGCCGCCCCCAAACCCCCTCCTCTTCCCCCCTTCTCGGCAAGGGGGGTAAGGGGGTCAAAATGGGCCTGCCCACCGAGAAGGGTAGGTAGTTACGCCTATTCATAGTATAGTGGAACGGGCCGATATGTCAAGCGCACGGTTGGGAGGACTGATGAGACAATCATCCCAGGTGCTCTTTAATCGCTTCTGCGACCGCGCGGGGGATGCCCGGGACGGCGGCCAGTTCCTCCACCGTCGCGGCGCGGATGCGCTCCAGGGAGCCGAAGGTCTTCAGCAGAAGCCGGCGGCGGGCCGGCCCCACGCCGGGGATGTTCTCCAGTTCCGTTGCCAGGCCCGCCCGCTCCCGCCGCAGCCGGTGGTAGGCCACGGCGAAGCGGTGGGCCTCGTCCCGCATCTGCTGGAGGAGCCGCAGGCCCGGGGAACCCTCCGGTAGCCGCACCGGCTCCTCCCGTCCGGGCAGAAAGAGGGCCTCCTCTTCCTTCGCCAGCGCGACCACCGCCACCCGGTCCCGCAGGCCGAAGGACTCCAGGACTTCCAGCGCCACTCCCAATTGCCCCCTCCCGCCGTCCACCACCAGCAGGTCGGGCAGCAGGGCCCATATCTTGACCCCACGCACGCCGGTCAACTCGCTGGAGGTCGCCGTCCGCCATCGCTCCAGGCGCCGGGTCAGCACTTCCCGCATCCCGGCGTAGTCGTCCGGCTTCTCCAGCGCGCGCAGGGCGAAGCGCCGATATTCGGACTTGCGGGGGACCCCCTGCTCAAAGACGACCATGCTGGCCGTCGGTTCGGCGCCCTGGGTGGTGGAGACATCGTAGCATTCCATACGGGCCGGACGGGTGGGCAGGCCCAGGGTCTGGCGGATTTCCTCCAGCGCCTGCTCCTGGCGGTGGGCGTCAGCCTCCCAACTGGCGCGGAAGGTCGCCAGCATCTGGGTGGCGTTCTCGGCGGCCATCCGCAACAGTTCCCGCCCGCGCCCCCGGCGGGGTACCCGCAGTACCACTTTAGCGCCGCGTTTGGAACGCAACCACTCCTCTATGACCAGCGCCTCGTCCACCTCCTCCGGCAGGAGGACCTCCGGGGGCACATAGGCGGCCTCCTCGTAGAACTGCTTGAGGAACGCGGCCATCACCTCCCGGTCCTCCTCCGCCTCGGCGCCCTCCAGCAGGAAGTACTCCCGGCCCAGGAGTTTGCCGTCCCGGATGAAGAAGACCTGGACGCAGGCGTTACCGTTATCCCGGGCGAAGGCGATGACGTCCTGGTCACTGCCGGTGGGAGCAACGATTTTCTGGCGCTCCACAATGTGCTGCGCGGCCCGTAACTGGTCCCTCAGCCGGGCCGCCTGCTCAAAGTCCAGCCGTTCGGCGGCCTCCCGCATCCGCTTCTCCAGGTCCGCCAGGACCTCCTCGCTGCGACCCTCCAGGAAACGGACCAGGCCCGCGATCATCGCGCGGTACTCTTCCTGACTCACCGCGCCGATGCAGGGGGCCAGACAGAGTTTCATATCGTGGTAGAGGCACGCACGGGAATCCCTGCCCGTGATTTCCCGGCTGCAGGTCAGGTACGGGAGGGTCCGGCGGAGAAGGTCCAGGGTTTCCCGGACAGCGGCGGAGGAGGTATAGGGGCCGAAGTAGCGGCTGCCGTCCCGCTCAATGCGGCGGGTGATGAGGACACGCGGATAGGGCTCCGCCCAGGTCACTTTGATGTAGGGGTACCGCTTATCGTCCCGCAGGCGGACGTTGAAGCGGGGGCGGTGGGCCTTGATAAGGTTGGCCTCCAGGATGAGTGCTTCCAGTTCGCTGTCGGTGACGATGAACTCCAGCGAGGCGACCTCTGCCACCAGCCGCCGGGTCTTGGGGTTCTCCTGAGCAGAGAGGGTGAAGTAGGAGCGGACGCGACTGGCCAGGTTGACGGCCTTGCCGACGTAGACCACCCGCCCCTCGGCATCCCGCATCAGATAGACGCCCGGGCGCGCAGGCATACTGGAGAGAACGGTCTGGATAGACTCCGGCACCTCCATAGGGAGAATCAGAGAATCATAAGCGATGAGTTACCGGTTGGTTATCAAAGCCCCAATGCCTGAGAGATGCTTTCCCACTGGGTGATCAGGATCAGGGCGATGATGCAGCAGCAGCAAAGGAGCAGGAGCACCACTCCCACGATGATGCCGATGATGAGCCCGGTGCGGGATTTTTTCTCCCCCGGCACCTCGGCTTTCCCGGTATACGTCTGCTGCTCCGCGAAAGAGACCTCCGGCTGTTCTTCCATCTATCTCCTTTTTCTGGGGGTCGGATGATGCGGGCTCAGTACCCCTGCATCAGGGATTCCAGGTCGGCGCAGAGGCCGCAACCGACCAGACCTCCGGGTACGGCCACTCCGAAGATGATGACCAAGCAGATGCCCAGGGCCCAGATGCCCAAGGTTATCCAGCCGATGATGATGCCGGCCCTCGCCAGCCCTTCCCCACTCTGCATACCCCGGCTCTGGACAATCTGGTTGCGGGCTGAATAACCGAAGATGAGGCCCAGCACGGTGCCCAGAAGCGGGAGGATGCCAACCAACCCCAGCAGGCTGAGCACCAGCGACGCGATGGCCAGGCCGTTAGTCGGAGGGGTGGGGGGCGGGTATCCGTAGGACGGCGGGGGCGTATAAGGACTGTGCGGCTGCTCCATAGGTCTCCTTTCAGGAATTGAGGGAGGTTTCGCAACTTCTATTTGGATTTTACCACCTTTTTGGAAAACTGCCAGCCCGGTCGTCCTCTTCTTGGGTGTTACTGGTGGGGCAGCAGTCCCACCTCCGGCGATGGAGAAGATAGATTAGGGCATCGGTCACAAGTTACGCCTTGAAATCGCTTTATGTTATTGGGCCTCGCTCTTTCAAAGTAACCCCCGTCCTCACCCCTCCCCCTGCCCCCTCCCCTCTCCCGCTCGCCTTCAGCGGCGGGAGA
>ERZ1685331.235-NODE-235-length-10321-cov-17.081336_pt1 | contig 10321 bp, 8 predicted proteins | sample MGYA00580194_ERZ1685331 | MGnify/ENA primary metagenome ERZ1685331 (study PRJEB41501, sample SAMN08275520) | hot springs metagenome | biome: alkaline hot spring; material: microbial mat | place: Russia: Ush-Beldyr | collected 2015-07 | depth 0.5 m m ...
ATGCGGCTTGACCGAACCGTCGTCGTTCGCCCCAGTGATTCTTGAGGGGAATCTCCTGTCCCAGTAGGCCCAAGGCTGCTTTCAAGATTCACTGGGGTCAAGGAGTAGTTATGTCAACACACTCCCCCTTCCCCCTGCCGAGCGAGGGGGAAAGGGGCAAGGGGACAGGGGGCTGATCAGTTACGTGCAAAAAACGTTTGACGGCGGCTCTGCCGCCGTCAAACGTCGTGAGGGCTTCTGGGGCAGTGAGGGGCAACCTATAGGTTACCCCTCACCGACCGTATCTATGCTCCCAAGGCGTGGAGCAGCGCGGGCAGGATTTCTTTCGGGTCCGCCTCCACGCAGAGGTCGGCGACCCGGAAGATAGGGGCAGTGGGGTCGGGGTGGATGGCGAGGATGAAGCGGGAGTTTTCTATAGCGGCGTTGTGGAAGGTATCACCCCGAATCCCCACTGCGACGTAAACCTGCGGCGCGACGGTGACGCCCCGGACGTCTACGATCTGTTCAGGGCCGATCCAACCCGCGTCCCGTGCGCCGCGGTCTCCGGCCACGCGGCCGCCCAGCGCGACGGCCAACCGCTCCACCAGCCCGAAGTCCCCAGCCTGCCGCCCGGCCGCGACAATCACCGGAGCCTGCGCCAGCGGCACCGACGGCGGGGTGAAGCCCCCTGCCGGGCCCAGCACCCGCACCCGGGGCTCCACCGGCGTCACCTCTATGTGCTTGGGCTCCCCTTTGCGGTACGGGTCCATAAAGGGCGCGGGGAAGGCCCCCGGCTCCACCGTCAGCACCTGGGGCCGGGCCTGGGGACAGGCCACAATCTCAAAGTACTGGCCTCCATAGATGGGGACGGCGGCCTGGACCGTGCGGGTCGCCTCGTCCAGCGTCATGGTGGTGGCGTGCTCTATCAGTCCACCGCCCAGCCGCTGGGCCACCCGGGGGGCCAGTTCCTGGCCCTGAGGGGTGGCGCCGAAGAGGATGACCTCCGGCCCTTCGGCCTGGAAGAGGTTAACCAGCACCTCCAGGTACGGCTCTACAGCGAACGAGGCCAGGGCGGGGTGGTCGGCCACGCGGACGCCATCGGCGCCGGCCTGGTAGAGGGTGGCGGCCAGGTCGGAGATGCCGTCGCCCAGCAGGACGGCGTAGACGTAGGCGCCCAGGGCGCTGGCCAGGTTGCGGGCCGCGCCAATGGCCTCCAGCGTCACGGGCGCGATGGCTCCATCCACCACGTCGGCGACGACCCAGATGCCACCACCGCCCTCCGCCTCGGTGACTTCCTCCTGCTGCGCCATCAGTAAATCCAGGAAGGATGCGTCCATAGGGTCCTCCGTGAGACGTGAAAGGTGAGGCGGGAGTTAGCAGGGCAGGCGGGTGCGCAGGGCGTCGGCGGCGGCCCGGGCGATCTCTTCTACGCTACCAGTCAGGCGGACGCCACGCTCTCGCTCCGGCGGAAAGTCCTGCCCGCGCCGCTCCAGCACAGGGGCCAGCGCCTCCGGCGCGACCAGGTCCTTCGCCTCCCAGCGCTCCAGGGCGGCCGCCATCTCCCCCACGCCTTTGTAGATGTTGATAAGGCGCCGGCCGTCGGGATAGCGGAGTTTCAGCGCGCCGGGCACAAAGGTGACCACCGCCGGGAGCGGCGCCTCCACCCACACGAAACCACGGCCGTTCTGCTGGACCGCCCGCACAGTCCCATCGGTCGCCTCCGCAGTCCAGGCGCCGACAATCTGCGGCCAGCCCAGCGCTTCGGCCAGACGCGGTCCCAGTTGACCCTGACCGGTGTCCAGTGTCGTCGCGCCGGTGAGGATGAGGTCGGCGCCGCCCAGCCGCTCTATCGCGGCCAGCAGCACCCGGGCCATCAGGCCGTCGTCGGGCAGCGCGGTCGGTTTGTCCGCGATGGAGATGGCCCGGTCGGCGCCAATCGCCAGGGCCTGCCGCAGGATGTCGTCATCGGGCAGGAAGGTGCGCGGCAGGGCGACCACCTCGGCTCCGGCGGCCTCTTTGATCCGCAGTGCCGCCTCCAGCGCGCACCGGTCGGCGGGCTGAAGGATGTACTCTTCCCGGTTGACAAAGATTCGGCCCGCTCGCGGGTTGACGACAATCCCGCGCGGGTCCAGAACACGTCCCAGAATGACGATGATTCGCATCATTTTCCTCCTCACTTACCTCCCTGGGTCGCAGGAGCGGGCAGCGGTCTCTTGCTGGTTGGCCGTCGTTGCGTCTCTCCAGTGTCGTGTTATAATATTGAGCACAGTACGAAAACCAGGCGGACGAAATGGCGACCAGTCAAAAGTAACCGTCGCCGCCTTCGCCCCTTTGGTCTCCGAAACGCGCCCTCTTTTGGTTCTCGTTCCCTCATCCAGCCTTGCGACCTGCGCTGCTCCGACAGTCCAACCGTTGCTCCATGAGCCCTGCTCCGTGCGACATGCGACCCGTTACGGGCGGATGCGCACGCCGAACTCGCGGAAGATGTTGCTGGCGATGACGATGCGCTGAATTTCGTTGGTCCCCTCAAAGATTTCGTTGATCCGGGCATCCCGGAAGGTCCGCTCAATGGGGAAGTCCCGCGAGAGGCCCAGACCGCCGTGAATTTGAACGGCCATATCCACAGCGCGAGAGAGGACCTCCGAGCCGTAGAGTTTGCACATCGCGGCCAGTTGGGTGAAAGGCTGACCGGTGTCTACCAGCCAGGCGACGCGATAGACCAGGCTGCGCAGCGCCTCCATCTCGGTGGCCATATTGGCAATCATCCACTGGACGGCCTGCTTGTGGGCCAGTGCTTCGCCGAACTGCCTACGGGTTTTGGCCCAGTAGACACATTGCTCCAGCAACTGTTGCGCGCCGCCCAGACAGGCCGCGCCCAAGGTCAGCCGGCCCATGTCCAGAGACTTCATAAAGGTCACGAAGCCCTCGCCGACTTTGCCCAGGACGTTCTCGTGGGGAACCCGCACTTCCTCAAAGACCAGTTCGGCGGTGCTGGAGCCGCGAATGCCCATTTTGTCCTCTTCCCGGGCCACCTTGAAGCCAGGGGAATCGGTCTCCACGATGAAGGCGGTGATGCCGCCGCGCGCGCCCAGGGCCGGGTCGGTCACGGCCAGGACAGTGACGATATCGGCGTAGCCACCGTTGGTGATGTAGACCTTGCTGCCGTTCAGAACCCAGGAGTCGCCCTGCCGAACGGCGCGGGTGCGGACGTTGGCGGCGTCGGAGCCGGCGTTGGATTCGGTGAGGCCGAAAGCGGCGATCTTCTCCCCGCGCGCCAGCGGGGTCAGGTACTTCCGCTTCTGCTCCGGCGTGCCGTCCAGGTGGATGCACATCGCGCCGATGCCGATGTGGGCGCCGACGTTCACAGCGGTATTGGCACAGACGCGGCCCAGTTCCTCCATCAGGATGCAGTAGCCGGTCTCGCCCGCGCCCATCCCGCCGTACTCCTGGGGGAAGCAGACGCCCAGCAAACCGATCTCGCCCAGTTTGCGCATAATCTCAAAGGGGACTTTGTGCTCCCGGTCCAATTCAGCCGCAACGGGCGCGATTTCCGTTTCGGCGAACTCCCGGATCATTCGGCGCAGGGCCTGGTGTTCGGGCGAAAAGGTGAAATCCATAGGGACCTCCGGATTGCATGTTTCGTGTTACTGATGCCAGGGCACGATTTCCAGGTCCTTCTGCGCGAGGATGTGCCGCGCGACGCGGAAGATATGAATTTCCGTCGGGCCGCCGATGATGCCCAGAACGCGAGCGTCCCGGTACTTGCGGGCCATGGGGTAGTCCTCCATGAAGCCGTAACCGCCCAGCACCTGGAGCATCCGGTTGGTGACGCTGCGGGCGACGCGGGCGCCGAACGCTTTGGTCACCGACGCGTCCACCGAGAAGTCCTCCCCCTGGTCGATCAGCCAGGCCGTCCGATAGACCAGGTAGCGCAGCGCTTCCGTCTCTATGTAGGCATCGGCGATGTAATTCTGCATCGCCTGCTTCTTGCCGATAGGGACGCCGAACTGGACCCGCTCCGTAGAGTACTGGGCCGCGACGTCCAGCGAGGATTCGGCCAGGCCCAGGCCGACGGCGGCCAGCGCGACGGCCATGCGGTCTACGGCTCGCGCGGCGATCGCCGCGCCCTCTCCCGGGCCGCCCAGGCGGTAACTCTGGGGGATGCGGCAACCCTCCAGGTAGACGGTGTTGAAATAGGCGGAGCGCAGGCCCAGCGTGGGCTCGCGGTAGCCGACGGTTAGGCCGGGGGTGTCGCGCGGGATCAAGTAGGCATCTATGCCCTGCGGGCCCTGAGCGAAAACCAGGAAGAGACCGGCCAGTTCGCCATTGGTCACCCAGCTTTTGATGCCGTCCAGGACTATTTCGTCCCTTTCGTAACGGGCGCGGGTTTCCAGCGCCAGCATGTCGCTTCCGGCTTCCGGCTCGCTGAGGGCGAAGGCGCCGACCGCTTCACCTCCGGCCAGGGCGGGCAGCCATTCCTCCTTCTGGGCGTCGGTGCCGAAGTCCAGAATGCTCATCGCTACCTGGCCCACGTGGGCCGCCACGGTGACCGCCATCGACGCGCAGGCCGTTGCCAGGTTCTCCAGCAGGAGGATGTAACTGAGGTTATCCAGCGCCGCGCCGTAGTAATCCTCCGGAATGGTCGCGCCCAGGAATCCCTGGTCCACCGCCTTGCGAAGCATCTCCTTCGGAAGGGTCTCCGCGTGGTCTATCTCCTCGGCCCGGGGAGCGACCTCTTTGGCGGCGAAATTGCGGAACATATCGCGGAACATTCGTTGTTCTTCGCTCAGGGCGAAGTCCATCCGTCACCTCCGTGGGGAGTAGACAAGGGTACAAGGAACAAGGATACAAGGAACAAGGATACAAGGAATAAGGATACAGGTTTGGATACCCTCCCGCAGGTTTTGTACCCTGCGGGAGGGTCGGGGCGTTTCCATGGTCCCTTGTTTCCTTGTCTACTTGTCCTTGAACTGGGGCTGCCGCTTCTCCAGGAAAGCGTTGATGCCCTCGCGGATGTCCTCAGTTTCGGCCAGGCTGACGAACTGCTCGGCTTCCACGCGCAGGCCCTCCTCCAGGGGCAACGTTAGACCCTGCTCAATGGCCCGCAGGGCGGCGGTGATGGGGAATTTGGACTTGGAGATGATTTTGCGGGCCAGGTCGCGCGCCTCTTTGAGGACGGCGCCCGCCGGGACCACTTTGTTGACCAGGTTGAGGCGGTAGGCTTCCTGGGCGGTGATCATATCGGCGGTGAGGATGAGTTCTAGGGCCTTGCCCTTGCCGACGATGCGGGGGAGCCGTTGGGTGCCGCCCCAGCCGGGGATGATGCCCAGGTTGATCTCCGGCTGGCCCAGGCGGGCCCGGTCCGAGCAGACGCGCATGTGGCAGGCCATGGCCAGTTCCAGACCGCCGCCGAGCGCGAAGCCGTTGATGGCAGCGATGATGGGCTTGGTGGCCCGTTCGATCTTCAGGAACAGCCGCTGGCCTTTCTCAATGAATTCGCGGGCTACGGCGTAGTCCTCGCCGGGGCTATCCAGCAGGGCTTTGATCTCCGGGATGTCCGCTCCAGCGACGAAGGCGTTGGTCCCGCCGCCGGTGATGACGATGGCCTTCACCTCGTCGTTGGCCAGCAGTTCATCAATGGCCTCCTCCAGTTCGGTCACCACCTGCCGGTTGAAGGAGTTGACCGGGGGATGGTCAATGGTGAGGGTGGCGATGCGGTCTTCAATTTCGGTTCGGATGTACTGCCAGTTGCCCATGGCTTCGCTCCTTAATCGTGGTTGGGAATTGGTAGATTGGTAAATTGGTAAATGGGAAATTGGTAAATGGGAAATTGGTAAATGGGAAATTGGTAAATGGGAAATGGGTAAATGGGAAATTGGGTTGCGGTGAATTGGTAAACTGGGTTAGGGTGAATGGGTGGATAGGGATGAAGTTATGTTTCCTCGGTCGGTTCGGAGGGGGAGACGAGGGCAGAGTATGGCGGAGCCTGTTCGTGTACGGTGAAGCGGTCGCCATATTCTTGCCGGCCCTGTTGCTGCCTGCGCACGTAGCGGATGTAGCCGTTGAGAGAGCGAAGGGCCCGGTGGCAGAGTTCCCGCTGGCGGGATAACTCCTCCGAAGTGTATCCCAGTTCCTGACAGGCAATGAACCCACTCAGGGTTTCTTCCAGAGAACCCCGGGCCACGTAGTAGAAGCGCAGGCTGTCCAGGTAATGGTATCGCCCGTAGCCTTCAGCGATGTTCAAAACAACGCTGATGGCGGACCGGCGCAACTGGTCGGCCAGGTTGTACCTCTCTTCCGGGGGGAGAAGCCCTGCTACCCGGTAGGCTTCCCGCAGGACCTGCAATGCCAGTTGATAGCACTCCAGGTCCTCAAACCCTCGCTCTCCCTCCGCTGCCATTGAATCACCTACCTATGACTTCCCCATCTACCAATTCCCAGTTTCCCAACTCCCAGTTTCCCAATTCCCAATTACCGGTTTACCAATATACCGACTACGCGTACTCATGGAACCCCTTGCCCGTCTTCACGCCCAGATGCCCAGCGCGAACGCGCAGTTTCAGCGGGCGGGAAGGCAGGAAGCGGGGACCCAATTCTTTTGCTAATTCCTCCAGTTTGGCGACGACCACGTCCAGGCCGATTTTGTCGGCAATCGCCAAGGGGCCGATGCGCTCACCGCCGTAGGTCATGCCAGTCCCGGCGACCATGGCCATATCAATGTCGCTGATGCTGGCGATATGCTCCTGGACGCAGAGGGCGGCCTCGTTGATGAGCGGGTACATCAGCCGTTCCACCGAGAACTTCGTCCCGGTGCGGACCGCGCCCGATGCCTGGAGTTCCTTGATCATCCCGTAGACCACGTCGGACTCGCCGCCCGGGTGGTCGTAGAACCCAGCGCCGGTCTTCTCGCCCAGGCGTCCGGCAGCAACCAGTTTCTCAAAGAGGCGGGCCGGCTCCATCCGGTCGCCATACTCGCTGGAGAGGTACTGGCCGACATGGGCGCAGACGTCCAGGCCCAGCATGTCCATCAGCGTGAAGGGCCCCATCGGCATACCCCACTCCACCACGGCCCGGTCAATCTCGGTGGCGGTGGCGGCACCTTCCTCCAATGCCTTCGTCGCCTCGTTCAGGTAGGGCATCAGCAGACGGTTGACCAGGAAGCCGGGGCACTCCTGGACGACGACGGGGATTTTGCGCAGGCTCTCGGTGAACATCACCACATCGTCTACGGTTTCCCGGCTGGTGTCCAGGCCGGGGATGACCTCCACCAGTTTCATCACGCTGGCGGGGTTGAAGAAGTGCATGCCGATCATTTTGTGGGGGCGCTTCGTGGCGGCGCCCATCTCGGAGATGGAGAGGGCCGAGGTGTTGCTGGCGAAGATGGTCTGCTCCGGGCAGACCTCGTCCAGTTCCTGGAACACCCGCTTCTTGACGTCCATCCGCTCCGGGACAGCCTCAATGACGATGTCCACATCCTCAAAGCCCTCGTAGGTGAGGGTGGGGGTGATGAGGTCCATCTTGGCCTGCATCTCGCTCGCGCTCATCTTGCCCTTGTCCACCCGGCGCTGATAGATTTCGCGAGCCTTGGCCATCCCTCGGTCCAGCATAGTCTGGTCAATATCCTTGAGGACGACGGGCAGACCGGAGAAACTGATGACCTGGGCAATCTCGCCACCCATCGTCCCGGCGCCGACGACAGCCGCTTTGAAAATGTACATTTTTCACCTCCTCACGTCTCCCAGGTTGCGTGTTCCGTCTAATCCAACGGAATCCGTTCCAGGATCAGGCAGCCGCCCTGGCCGCCGCCGACGCACATGGTGTCGATGCCGTAGCGGGCCTTGCGGCGCTGCAGCTCGTTGGTGAGCGTGGCGACCAGTTTGGCGGCTGTGCAGCCCACGGGGTGCCCCAGGGCGATGGCGCCGCCATTCGGGTTGACCTTATTCCAGTCCCAGTCGTAGCCCTGGGCCTGCATCTCTTTGGCCACGGCCAGCACCTGCGCGGCGAACGCCTCGTTCAGTTCAATGACGTCAATGTCTTCCAGTTGGAGGCCGGCCCGCTTCAGGGCTTTGGGCATCGCGAAGGCGGGGCCGATGCCCATGTAGGCCGGGTCCACACCCGCGTAGGCGTAGGCGACGATGCGCGCGGTGGGCTTGAGGCCCAGTTGGGCCGCCTTCTCCGCCGTGCAGACAATCATCGCCGCCGCGCCGTCGGAAATGGGGCAGGCATTGGCCGGCGTGACCGTGCCGCCCTCCTTGAAGACTGCCGGATAGAGCGCGGCTTTCTGGACCGTGAGGCCGGGGTTGATGGTCTCGTCCTGGGTGATGACCTCTTTCGCCACTTCCTGCCCGGCGACCTTCTTGACGACCTCCACGGGGACGATCTCGTCGTTGAACTTGCCCATCCGCTGGGCCATAAAAGCCTTCTTGTGGGACTGGACCGCGTACTCATCCTGCTCCTGGCGGGAGATGTTGTACTTTTCGGCCAGGTTTTCGGCGGTACGGCCCATGATCTGCCCGCAGATGGGATCGGTGAGGCCTTCCCAGAGGGCATCGGTCAGTTCGGCGTGGCGGAGTTTGTACCCCCAGCGGGCACCCTTGAGGATGTAGGGGATGTTGCTCATGCTCTCGGTCCCGCCAACCAGATAGATTTCGCCGTCGCCGGCCTGGATGGCCTGATAGGCCGAGGTGATGGCCTGCATACCCGAGGCGCAGTTGCGCTGGACAGTGAAGGCGGGGACATGGATGGGGACGCCGGCCATCAACGCAGCCACGCGGCCGATGTTCGCCGCATCCGAGGGCTGACCGATATTAGCGAGAATCACCTCATCCAGGATGCCCGGGTCTATCCCGGTCCGCTCCAGCACGGCCTTGAAGACGATGCAGGCCAGGTCCTGAGCCCGGAGGCTGCGGAGCGCGCCGCCGTGGGCCCCCACCGGTGTGCGCAATGGGCTGACAATGACTATATCTTTCACGATATACCTCCTCTCAATGGGATTGCGGATGGCAGATTGTGGATTGCAGATTGTAGACTGCAGACTGTTTACCAGAGGCTACGAGGAGACCCGCAGCCCCCGGACAATGGTCTCCAGCGCGGTCCAGTAAAACGTATCGGTGCTGACGCCCACTATGTCCCGCCGCAGAGGGTGGCTCATCAGTTCCAGCACGCCGTTGAGGGTAGCCCAGAGGGTCGCCGCTGCCTGGCGGGCATCACAGCAGGTGAATAAACCTTCCTGGATGCCCTGTTCCACCGCCCGGGCCACCAGGTTCAGTCCTTCCGTGCTGGCAGCCAAGACTTCCTGGTACATTTCGGAGGTGACCGTCTCCCGGAATCGCTCACCGTTGACGGCCATGAGGAAGCGGAAGTAGTGGGGTTCTTCTTGGAAGAATCGGAAGTAGGCCCATCCCAGCCGACGGAGGCGCTCGTCGGCGGTCAGGGGACGGTCGGGGGCGAAGGCTTCTTCCAGGTAGGAGTAGAGGGAATCCAGCCCCTCTAAAAGCAAATGAGCAAGGAGGGTCTCCTTGCTCTCAAAATACAGGTACAGGGTGCCTTTGCTGACCTCGGCGCGCTCGGCGACATCGTCCATCGTGGCGCGGGAGAAGCCCTTCTCCAGGAAAATCTCTCGCGCGGCCTGGAGGATGGACTGTCGGCGTTCCTCTTTCTCCCGCTCGCGCCGGGCTCGGGTGGTCAACGCGGCAATCCCCCCAACTAACTATGGGTCATATACTGACCGATAGTCATTATACACCAGAGCCGGTCGGTTGTCAATAGGTGGACGAAAATTTTAAGGTTTCCGATCGCTGAAGTTCAGACACGAGTTGGGACAAGGGCATTTGTTCGGGTTCAACAGACGCAGGTTTTGGTGACCGCTTACTCCGGGCAAGCGGAAGGTTCTTTTGCCCCTCTCCCGCCGCCGGAGAATGTTACTGCGAGCGCGGCGAAGCAGCCGCTCGCGGCGTGGCCGTGGGGCCTCGGCCTGGGGCAAGGGGCAGCGGCAAGAGGGTGAGGTGAGGACAGGAAAGAAAACGAATATCCCAACCGCAGATCCCGAATTTGACAGCAACAGGGCTCGCTATAGAATAATACCTTACCGATAAAAATTTTGCTTCTTCGGCAAACCTTTTTGTCCACCAAGAGACACGAAACAGTAACTGTTCGGCCGATTGAGACCGCCCCCTCTGGGCGCTTTGCGCCGGGTGTCGGCCTGCGCCGACACTCCTCATAGACCCAGTGGTGGGTGGTCGGCGCAGGCCCAAACAGGGTGACTTGCAGTCACCGCCTGAATAGTTACAAGAAACATTCGTGCCCTTCGTGTCCTTTGTGGATCAAGAAACATTCGTGCCCT
>ERZ1685331.237-NODE-237-length-10173-cov-17.026883_pt1 | contig 10173 bp, 10 predicted proteins | sample MGYA00580194_ERZ1685331 | MGnify/ENA primary metagenome ERZ1685331 (study PRJEB41501, sample SAMN08275520) | hot springs metagenome | biome: alkaline hot spring; material: microbial mat | place: Russia: Ush-Beldyr | collected 2015-07 | depth 0.5 m m ...
GGGGCTTCCTCGCCCCGTGGGGCAAAGATGGCGGCTGATCCCCTGCCGAAAAACCCACTCCTGTGAGGAGGGGCTGGGGAAGGGTGAGGGCCGAAAAAATCCCTTCAGGCACTCATACGGGGGTTATTTAAAAGAGCGAGGCTCAATAACGGAAAGCGATTTCTCAGGCTTCACTTGTGACCGATAGGGTTATAGGGGGTTAGATGTGAGACGCTTTTAGCCACCCGGTCGGAGTGGCGAGAGGGGATCGGCCGGACGGCCGATGATTTTCGGGAGCGGGCAGAACAGAGGGCGTATCCCACCTTTCGGGCGGCTGGGTATCCGATCGGAAGTGGGACGGTGGAGAGTGCTTGTAAGGGGATAGGTTGGCGGTGCAAGAATCGGGGGCAGCGTTGGAAAACGAAGGGTCTGGTGGCCATTTTGGCTTTGCGGAGCGCTGGAATGGGCGGCCAAAGCGAGTGGAAGTGGGCCTGGGAGCCAATTTGCCAGGCCGATTGACCCTTTCCGACAATTTTGGGACACACCCCTTAAAATTGTCAGGTAGCTAGTGTTGGAAACGGGCGTTATCCAGATGGAAGGAACAGCGGCGGAACTGCGGGATAACCCGCGCGTCCGGGAGGCCTATCTGGGCGGCGATTAGGGCAAGGTCGCCAACGGCGATAGAAGTAGGTGCACCAGAGAATGATCTGGGGATAGGACCAGCACAGCTCGGGCTGCTATTACAGGTCGGGGCGGGCCAGAAGGCCCGCCCCGACCTGTATTGAATCAGGTCCTCATCCGTCTCGCTCTGGCCTGGCCCGGCAGGCCGTAAATGGCAGATGGTCCAAGCCATCAGCCCATATCTTTTCCGTTGACAAACCTGCCCGTGCGCGGTACAATGCCAACGCCCTTCGCGCACGCGACTGACAAAACAGAGTATTGCCATATCCACCTATCCTCTGGCGAAAATGACTGTTCTCTACGGCGGCATTGAGGCTGGCGGCACCAAATTCGTCTGCGCGGTCGGCACGGGGCCCGACGACATCCGCGCCGAGGCCCGCTTTCCGACCACCACCCCCCAGGAGACCATCCGCCGGGCGCTGGATTTCTTCCAGGAACAGCAGGACCGGTTGGGGGGTGCTATCTGCTCCATCGGCATTGCCTCCTTCGGTCCGGTAGACCCGAACCCCGCCTCGCCAACCTTCGGCTCCATTACCTCCACCCCTAAGCCCGGCTGGCGGAATGTGGACCTGGCCGGTGAGATTCGCCGGGGGCTGAACCTGCCTGTCGGTTTTGATACCGACGTCAACGGGGCGGCCCTGGCAGAGGGGCTCTGGGGCGCCGCCCAGGGGCTGGATACGTTCATCTATCTGACCGTCGGGACCGGCATCGGCGGCGGGGGGATGGTCGGCGGGCACTTGATCCACGGCCTGCTCCACCCGGAAATGGGGCACATCCGCATCCCCCATGACCGGCAGGCCGATCCCTTTGAAGGCTGCTGCCCATACCACGGCGATTGTCTGGAGGGACTGGCTTGCGGCCCGGCCATAGCGGCGCGCTGGGGTGTGCGGCCGGAAGACCTGCCGCCCGACCATCCGGCATGGCCGCTGGAGGCCCACTACCTGGCCCTGGCCCTGGCCAATTTCATCTGCACCCTCTCGCCCCAGCGCATCATCCTGGGCGGTGGGGTGATGAAACAGCAACATCTGTTCCCCCGCATCTGGGCCGAAGTGCCGGAACTGCTGAACGGCTATATCCAGGCCCGCCCGATTCTGGACCAGGAAGAGATGCAGTCGTATATTGTCCCGCCAGCGCTGGGGGCGCGGGCCGGCGTCCTGGGCGCCATCGCTCTGGCCCGCCAGGCCGCTGGCATCCTGCCTCATTTATGATTCTCACCCAAAGACACAAAGACGCAAAGAAAGTGAATATTTTTGCCATCGTGTCTCTGCGTCTCCGTGTGAGGATTTCTGATTCCTTATGGCGCGCTTCCAGTTAGTCTCCGAATTCCAGCCTACCGGTGACCAGCCGGAGGCCATCGCCGCGCTGGTGGAGGGAATCCGTCGCGGCTACCGGCACCAAACCCTGTTGGGCGCAACGGGCACCGGCAAGACATACGTAATGGCCAAAGTCATAGAGGCCGTCCAGAAGCCCACCCTGGTCATCTCCCACAACAAGACCCTGGCCGCCCAACTCTACGCCGAGTTCCGCCAGTTCTTCCCCCATAACGCCGTGGAGTACTTCGTCTCCTACTACGACTACTACCAGCCCGAGGCCTACCTCCCCCAGTACGACCTGTACATTGAAAAGGACGCCGATATCAACGAGGAGATAGACCGGCTGCGGCTGGCGGCGACCTCCGCCCTCTTCTCCCGCCGGGACGTCATCATCGTCGCCTCCGTCTCCTGCATCTACGCCATCGGCGACCCGGAGGAATGGGGCCGGGTGACGCTGCGGCTGGCCCGGGGCGAACGCCACCGCCGGGAGACCGTCCTTCGCCACCTGGTGAGCATCTACTACGAGCGCAACGACCTGGAACTGGCCCGGGGCCGCTTCCGCGCGCGCGGCGACACGCTGGAGGTGATGCCCGCCTACGGCGAGACCGCTTACCGCATCAGTTTCTGGGGCGATGAGATTGAGCGCATCACCGAGATCAGCCCCCTCACCGGTGAGGTGCTGGCGGAATTGGACGAAATCGCTATCTTCCCTGCCAAGCACTTCATCACCCCCGAGGAGAAACGGGAGAAGGCGCTGGCGGATATTGAGGCCGAACTGGAGGAACGACTGAAGGAACTGCGCGCCCAGGGGAAACTCCTGGAGGCCCAGCGGCTGGAACAGCGCACCCGCTACGACATAGAGATGATCCGCGAGGTCGGCTACTGTGCGGGGATTGAGAACTACTCCCGTCACCTCCAGCAGCGGCCCCCCGGCTCCCCGCCCTGGACGCTGATGGACTACTTCCCCGCCGACTATCTGCTCATCGTGGACGAATCCCACATGACTATTCCGCAGATTCGGGGGATGTACCACGGCGACCGCAGCCGAAAAGAGACCCTGGTAGAGTACGGTTTCCGGCTCCCCTCCGCGCTGGATAACCGCCCCCTGACCTTTGAGGAGTTTGAGGCCCGGGTCAACCAGGCCATCTACACCTCCGCCACCCCCGGCCCCTACGAACTGGAAAAGAGCCAGCAGGTGGTACAGCAGGTCATCCGGCCCACCGGCATCGTGGACCCCGAAATCATCCTCCGGCCGGCGAAGGGGCAGGTGGACGACCTCATCGGGCGCATCCGGGAGCGGGTGGCCCGGGGTGAACGGGTGCTGGTCACCACCCTCACCAAGCGCATGGCGGAGGACCTGGCGGACTACCTGCGGGAACTGGGCGTCAAAGTCCACCACCTCCACAGCGAGGTGCAGACCATAGAGCGGGTGGAGATTCTGCGGGACCTGCGCATGGGCGTCTATGACGTCGTCGTGGGGATTAACCTATTGCGGGAGGGGCTGGACCTGCCGGAGGTGAGCCTGGTAGCGGTGCTGGACGCGGATAAGGAGGGCTTCCTGCGCTCCGATACGGCGCTCATCCAGACCATCGGGCGGGCGGCCCGCCACGTCCACGGCACCGCCGTCCTCTACGCCGACCGCGTCACCGACTCCATGAAGCGGGCGATAGAGGAGACGGAGCGCCGTCGGGCCATTCAGATGAAGTACAACCAGGAGCACGGCATCACCCCCGCCACCATCGTCAAAGAAATCCGCGACCTGACCGACCGGGTGCGCGCGCAAACGGCCCGGGAGCCCCAGGTGCCCGTGACGATGATGCCGAAAGACGACCTGGCGCGGCTGATCCGGGAACTGGAGAAGGAGATGCGGAAGGCGGCGGAGGCACTGGAGTTTGAGAAAGCAGCCGTACTGCGGGACCGCATCTTTGAGTTACGGCAGTTGCTGGCGGAGAAGGAGGAGCGGCTTCCGCCCTGGGAGCGGGACCGGCGGCTGGCGGTAACCCCTGGATAGAGCACGGATGAGCACGGATGAGCACGGAAAAACACGGATATAGGTTTTTATCCGTGCAATCCACTTTCTTCTCAAGAATGCAGGTAAGGTTTGATCCGTGAAATCCGTGCTGCTCCGTGTTCTTCCGTGTTCTATCCAAGAATGCAGGGATATAAAGTTTGAGCCGTGAAATCCGCGCTGTTCCGTGTTCTTCCGTGTCCCCAGAGCGGCGCATCTACGGCGCAAAACTCTTGAGCGTCACCGGCAGATACACACTGGCCCGATGGGGCCGCAGGGCAACGGTCAGGTAGACCCTCTGAGCATCTACCCCCGAATAGACCCCCACCGGCGTCCGGCCGGGTAGCCACCCCGGCGGCGGGGAAGGCCAGCCTTCCGGCGTCGCCTCCAGCGCATATATCCCCACTGGCAGCGTCGCAGTGAACTCCCAAGACGTCCCCACTTGGGGCGTGACGGCGTCCGTCCCTGCTGGGGATAGCAGCCGGAGCGTCGCCGTCAGGGTCGGCTCATCCGGCCCCTGCGCCCCGTCCCCATCCTCATCCCCGAAGACCGTATCCACCGTCAGGCGGAGGGTGCGCGTCGGAGTGACCGCCGCGCAGAGCGCCGGCGACCAGTCCCCCCGATTCCCCGCCCGGTCCCACGCCCGCGCGCGGAAACACCAGTTGCCCATCCGGGGGGCTATGTACGCGCGGCCGGTCGTAGGGGTGAACGTCAACCAGTTCGCCCAGCCCCCCACCCCCTCCCGGACCTGCACGTCGTAGAGCCAGACCCCGGCCGCGTCGTCGGCCCCTTCCCAGGAAACGGTGACCGTGGGCGGCAGGGTGACCGTCACCGAGCGGACGGTGGCGGTGGGCGGGACGGTGTCCGTCTCTATGACCAGATACGGCTCTCCACCGATGATGTAGTCAGAGGGAGAGGTGCCGTTGTTGGCCGTCGCGCCGGGCAGGGAGAGGGAATAGACCCCGCCGGTCGCCGAGATGGTGCGGGGGATGCCCCGCCGGTCCACCAGCGTGGCCGCCGGGAGCGTCGCCGGGTAGGAGAAGACCGTCGCCGTGGGGACGGTGTTCCAGAGGACGCTGATCTTCCCCCGGGGCGTCCCCCAGAAGGTCACCCGCCGCACTCCGCCAGGGTGATTTGCGGAGGTCACCATCGTCGGCGAGACCAGGTAGGTCGTGGCGACCTGGAAAGCGACGTAGGCCGGGCGCAGGCTCCGGTCATCCCGCACCAGGCCGAAGAGTTCGCCCATACCGTAGTCAATCCCCCCATCGCTACAGTCGCCGTCCCGGTTTTTATCGCAGTAGTCGTCGTGGGCGCGGAAGAAGAAATAGCGCTCAATCCCGGCCGCCCGCGCGTTGGCGTAGGATTGAATCACGTAGGCCGCCGCCTCGTCCATCGTGGCGGACCAGGTGTAGGGGACAGTGGGGCTGATGACGGACGCATCGTCCCAGACCGGCGAACCGGTCTCCGTGAGCCAGATAGGCCGGTCGGGGACGAACTCCCGCATGCCGCTGCGAATGGCCTGGGTGACATCGTAGATGCTGGAGGAACGGTGGTAGAGGTGAATGGACATGATGTCAAAATAGTAATTGTGGGCCGGCGCACTGGGGTCATTCCGCAACTGGTTCAGCACCCAGCGATAGAAATTCGGATTCTCGTAGTAGGCGATGCCGCCGAAGAGGACGGTGCAATCCGGGCAGGCGGCCTTGACCGCTATGTAGGCCACTTTGAGGAGCCGCGCGTAATCGGTGGAAGTGCCGCTCCAGAACCAGCGGAGGTCCGGCTCATTCCACACTTCCCAGTGCTTTACCGCGTCTCGGTAGCGGTAGGTTACGGTGTAGACGAAGCGGCCCCAGGTGTTGATGGGGTCGCCGTCGGCGGTAGTCCAATCATCCCATTCCTCGTAGAGGCCGCGAGGCGGGGTGGTCATACAGGGAGGGGTGGCCATTGGGGCGACCGTGGGGCGGAGAATCGGCGCGTGCCTCTGAGAGGGCGAGAAGTCCAGCCAAAGCGATTCGGGGGTGGGGATGCATTCGCCGGTTGCCGCCCAGTTCGGCGTCCAGAGGAGCATGCCCAGGATGTTCATCCCTGCTGCCCGCAGGTCGCTCACCAGTTCGTCCTGCGCGGCGAAGTTCCACTCCCCTTCCCGGGGTTCCAGTTGGATCCAGGAGAAGTCAAAGCGGTCCCAACGGGATCCGGCCTGGAGCATCAGGGGGAGAAAGGGGCGGCCTGGCACCTGACCGAAGGGGTCGGGGTAGAAAGAGTAGCAAGTACCGGCGAAGCCGTCGGTATCGGTTACCGACGGGAGCGGGGTGACCGGCCCGGCGTTTCCGGCGGCCGGCGCGGGCAAAAGGGCAACGGCCAGGGCAATCGCCAGGGCGAGCGTCCATGCAGCACGCATTTCTCTCCTTAATTCTCACACCAAGACACAAAGACACAGGTTTTTCTTTGTGCCTTTGTGTCTCTGTGGGAGCCCGTTTCCGCTCCCATGGGATACTCGCCTCTAGTATAATCTCTGGCGAGGGGAAAATCAAGGGGAGGCCGCAAACCGTAACGGAGATGTAGCCATGCAGGGGCGATCCTGGCGGTCGCCCCGGGGCGGGGCAAGCCATGCCTGGGGTGATTTCACAATGTAGAGGCAACTCTTGCAGTTGCTCCCAGGAGCAGTGGCAAGCCCTGTCCCTACCATTTGCGCCATTTAGAAACCAGGACGAGGAGAGCGTAGAGAGGGAGTACCCGCTGGCGGCGCCAACGCCAGGGCTGGCGGATCAGCCGGTACAGCCATTCCAGGCCGACCCGGCGCATCCAGCGGGGAGCCCGGGGGACGACACCCGCGATGTAATCAAAGGCTCCCCCCACCCCAACCCCCACCTTGGCGCCGGTCCGGGCCAGGTTGCGGGCCAGCCACAGGTCCTGCGCAGGGGCGCCGTAGGCCACCAGCAGGACGTCCGCTCCGGCCTCCCGTACCCGCCGGATGATGTTCTCTTCCTCCTCCGGTCGGGGGCTCCCTGCGTGGGTCCCGGCGACGGTCAGGCCGGGATAACGGGCAATCAGGACGGAGGCCGCCCAGTCTGCCACGCCGGGCGCGGCGCCCAGGAGGAAGATCGGCCATCCCTCCACGGCCGCCCGGGCCGCCAACGCCTCCACCAGGTCCACTCCGGCCACCCGTTCCCGCAGGGGGCGGCCCAGGTAGCGGGCCGCCAGGGTGATACCGACCCCGTCGGGCAGGCAGAGGTCCGCCCTCTCCAACACCGTCCGGAAGGTCGGGTCCTGCCGTGCCGCCATCACGAACTCCGGGTTGACGGTCGCAATCTGGTGAGCGCCGCCCTCCCTTACCCACGCGGCGGCCTGCTCCACCGCTTCGCTCAACGGAACGTCGTGGATGGGGATACCCAGGATGCGGAGGGCTGGAGACGGCGACATCAGACACCCTCCAACAGTTCCTCCATCACCCGCAGGACCGTGCGGGCGCACCGCTCCCAGGAGAACCGGCGCAGGTTGACAAAGCCCCGTTCTATCAGTTCCCGGCGCAGGTCCGGGTCATTCTCCAACCGGGTCATTGCATTGGCCAGCGCGGCGATATCTTCGGGATGGATGTGCAGGGCGGCATCCCCGGCGACCTCCGGCAAACTGGAGGTGCTGGAACAGATGACGGGGCATCCGCAGGCCTGCGCCTCCAGGACCGGCAGGCCGAACCCCTCATAGAGGGAGGGGAAGACAAAGGCCAGCGCGCCGCTGAGCAGGGGCGCCCGGTCCTCCGGACGAACGTATCCCGGGCAGAGAACCCGCCCTTGCAGCCCCAGGCGGTGGATCAGGGCGAAGAGGTCGTCCGAAAGCCAGCCCCGTTGGCCCGCCAGGACCAGGACGGCCCGGCTGGAGAGACGGGAGAAGGCCGACACCAAACGGGAGAGGTTCTTGCGGGGTTGCAACGTCCCCAGGTAGAGGAAATACTCCCCGGGAATGCCATACCGCTCCCGGACGGCAGCCAGGATGGTCGGATCGCGCACGGGGGCCAGGGACTCGTCGTAGCCGGGGTAGGCAACGGTCACCTTCGCCGGAGGCGTCCTGTAGATGCGGACCAGGTCAGCCCGCGTGGCCTCCGAATCGGCCAGGAGGCAGGCAGCGGCGTGGGCGTTCCAGCGGGTGGAGAGGTCCAGATAGACCCGCTGGAATCGGGGATGGGCCCGGGGGAAGTAGCGGTAGCCCAGGTCGTGCACCGTCACCAGACTCCGGTGAGGGTGGAGGGGCGGCAGGACATGGGCGGGAACGAAGAGCAAATCGGGCGGGCGGCGGGCCATCTCCCAGGAGAGCCGGACATGGGTCCAGAGGCGCGGAAAGGGGATGACGCACCGGTCGGCCTGGAGGAAGAGGCCATCCGGGGGCGACGTGCGAAAATAGAGGCGAATGTTCCAGGGAGGGTTCAGGGAGAGCAGGGCCTGGATCAGGCGGAGGGAATACGTCTCCGTCCCCGTCGGTCGGGGGGAGACCGCCCGGCTGGCGTCTATCCCAACGACTATCCCCCTATTTTTCTGTCCGCTTCCCACCCAGAGTGCCCCGAAGGAGCAGGATCAGGCCGGCGATCATCACCAGTGCCGGCCACAGACGGCTAATTTCCTGCATGGTACTGGGCCCGAAGAGACGGAGGTTTACAGCGATATATACTCCGCCGAAGACAAGGCTCACCACTGCCAGAAAGAGCCCCCCCCAGTCCCGGAACCCTTCGGCAATCCATAGTGCCAGGAAGGAAATCCCGGCGACAACCATAAAGGCTGGCCACCAGGTTTGCAGAACTGCGTAGTTCTGATCGGTCAGCGTGATGAGAAGCAAGAAGAGGCCACTCAGCGCCAAAGCGACGCCCCAGAAGACCCGCGCCGTCTCCTGCTGGGTTCGGAAATATGCGACCAGCAGCGTGATCCCGCCCGCAATGACGGCAATCGGCCATAGACGGTCCAGGCCAGGAACCTGGGGATAAAAAGTTCTCAGCAGGGAGTACAGACCGATCAGGATCAGGATCAGACCCAGAAGCACAGTTCCCTTACGCATCTTCGCCCCCGATACAGGATGGAGACGGGCAAGCGTTGGTCTTTGCGGCGGTAAAGCCACCGCAAAATCATCTTCTCTGCGCCGAAAGGCTCCCTGACGATGTAGGGTTTACACCTATGGAGAAAGGGGGGTCGTTGGGCCGGCGTGCTCCAGGGCCTGGATTTTGCTCAACCGGCGGGCGTGACGCCCGCCGGCGAAGCCGCTCTGCAGAAACACCTGCACAACCTCCAGAGCCGATCCCGCTCCCAGCACCCGCCCGCCCAGGCAGAGGATGTTGGCATCGTTGTGCTCCCGGGCCATCCGGGCCATATAACCATCGGTGGCAACAGCGGCCCGAATTCCCCGCACTTTGTTGGCAGTGATGCTCATCCCGATTCCGGTCCCGCAGATCAGAATGCCCAGGTCGGCCTGACCCGTTGCCACCGCGCGGGCCACCTGTACTGCGTAGTCCGGATAATCCACGGACTCTTCGCCGTGGGCACCCATATCCTCTACCGGGTAGCCGGATGCTTCCAGAAAGCGGACGACCTCCTCTTTCAGCCAGTGTCCGGCATGATCGGCGCCAACCGCGATTCGCTCCATCCTCTCTACCCCCACTCCCTACTCCCTACTTCGTACTCCGTACTCCGCATCTATTTCTTTTCTTTTCGCTGCCAGCGAGTCTTCTTGAGCAACTTGCGATGCTTATGCTTGGCTATCTTCTTCTTTCGCCACTTGCGGTCTGACGGCATAGAAGGCCTCACCTCCCTTCGTAGAAGTGATGGAGAATAACGTTATCTCTGACCCAGGTAAACTGCGACCCGGTATAATTTCTCCCGGCGGGCAAAAGTATAACACCACTTTGCCGTTTTTGCAAAGCCCAAACGCGCCTTGACAGGTTTGCCGCTTCAACCTATAATAGCACCACATTATGTGCAACCGGACTTTCTGAGAGTGCTTATGGCCCCTCGGATGGGTGCCCCATTGCCCTTCCCCTTGCACCTCCCGCGGCCGCTTTGCGGGGAGGGGGGATTAGGGGGTTTTATGGGCGGCGGCCCGAAGGGCTGCCGCCCATAAACCCCTCCTATTCCCTGAAGTTTGGCTTTATTAGTGCCTGAAGGGATTTTTTCGGCCCTCACCCCTTCCCCAAACCCTCCCCTCTCCCACCCGCCC
>ERZ1685331.238-NODE-238-length-10170-cov-17.367672_pt1 | contig 10170 bp, 12 predicted proteins | sample MGYA00580194_ERZ1685331 | MGnify/ENA primary metagenome ERZ1685331 (study PRJEB41501, sample SAMN08275520) | hot springs metagenome | biome: alkaline hot spring; material: microbial mat | place: Russia: Ush-Beldyr | collected 2015-07 | depth 0.5 m m ...
CAATCTGTTACTCATCGCATAACATACACTCTTTTCCTGCCAAGTTTCCGCCGCAGTTACCCCGGAAGTTCATTCAAACGCTGACTCTTCCAGGTGAGACAGTTCTGGATCCAATGATGGGTTCAGGTACGACTGTGCTCGAGGCATTTCTGTTAGGGAGACGGGGCATAGGCTTCGACATCGATCCTCTGGCTGTTATGCTGGCAAAGACGAAAGTTTCTCCCCTCAGTTATCATGACGCCGTACTATGGAGCAGAAAGATCCTTAGTAAATGCGAGATTGTCTTTTTTCTTTCGAGAAATAGCGTTATATGACGAGATGGATCGGATATGGGATAAAGAAACGAGACGTTTTGTCGACTATTGGTTTTCTAGAGAAGTTCAACTTGCACTAACATCCCTTGTTATCGAAATAAACAAAATCCACGACGAAAATCTAAGGAACTTTTTTAGCGTAATTTTTTCTTCGATTATTATCACAAAGTCTGGCGGTGTTTCTCTTGCACTTGATCTTGCTCACACAAGGCCACACAGAGTTGCTAGAGCCATTGACTGGAACGGTTATCTCTTAGAGATGGATCACTCAAAGAAAAGCGAAATAAGGAAGTCATACAAAAAAATCCGCTCCCCTTTTGATGAGTTCGAAAAGAAGTGTGCGCATATTCTGAAGGTAATGTCTGAGAATGGCTTAAATAGTGACCAGTTGAGCATGGAAAATCTTTCAGACTGGGGAAGAATACAGCCTGATATATCGATATGTGATGCAAGAAGCTTACTGCTCGACAACGAAAGTGTTGACATCATCATCACATCTCCTCCCTATGCTTCCCATGCAATTGATTACATGCGCGCCCATAAGTTTTCGCTGGTATGGCTAGGTTATGCTGTACGAGAGCTCAGTGAAAAGAGAAAGACATACATAGGCGGAGACTCATTAGAAGAGTATAATCTTGAAAGTCTTCCTGCGTACACATCCAGCGTTATTGCCCGTCTGGCAAGAACAGATCTTCGCAAGAGCAAGGTGCTTCACAGGTGCTACTCTGAAATGAAATCTGTCCTGGGAGAGATGTTTCGTGTCTTGAAAAAAGGACGGGTTGCTATCGTCGTTGTGGGTGGTTCGAAGATGAGAGAGCAGAACGTGGAAATTGATGTTTGCTTGAGCGAAATCGGAGAGTCACTCGGATTTTCTGTTCCCAGGATTGGCGTGCGTCGTCTTGATCGAAATCGCCGAATGATGCCTGCTGGAAATCAGATTGACACCAAATCTCAGATACAGCGACGAATGCACGAGGAGTTTGTTATTGGTTTCTACAAACCACTCATTGGCTGATTCTCCGATGAAGATTTCCGAATTACGCAGAAAATACCATCTTGAAATATACACACAAATTGTTCGCTTTAAGAAAGATAAAAGCGGATCGTTGTACCCTAATTTTGCCGACTCAGGTAGCCAAGCAAGTAGAGAGATTGCCAGCAAAGTACTGGAAAAGATAAACCCCAGCGAGAATCAGGCCAATCTATCAGAAATTTCGGAACAAAAAATCGGTAAAATTTTTGAGGATATCACATGATCATTCGTTAGCGATGCTCTTAATCTACTAAGCCATTTACGACCAACTACATGGATTTATTCTACGGAGAAAATCACAAATTTCGAGCAATATACACATCTTGCAGAACTAGAACGGCTCTCCGAAGAAAGCAGGGAACTGGCATCTGCGCTAGGTACAGACTATATTATAAAGCCTGATATCGTTATTGGAAGGACTCCTGTGCCAGACATGGAGATCAACAAGGGTACAGAACTCATTGATCCTCAAGATAACGTGGTACAGTACTCTCCCCTTCTACAAAGAGGAAAGAGTATGAAACCTATCCTGCATGCCAGCATTTCCTGTAAATGGACTATTAGAAGCGACAGAAGTCAGAATACACGCACCGAAGCACTAAACCTGATCAGAAATCGAAAAGGTCATACACCCCATATTGCAGCAGTCACCGCTGAACCTCTCCCAACACGCATTGCATCGCTCGCACTGGGTACAGGCGACCTGGATTGCGTCTATCATATCGCTCTGCCAGAATTGCAGGATTCGATCACGGAATTGAAGAACGAAGATCAACTAGATATGTTACAGACGCTGATTGACGGCAAACGCCTGCGTGATATTAGTGATTTACCATTTGACCTGGCAATATAGCGTCCACTGGCGCCAGGCGCACATCGAGAACTCCATCTACGGCAAACTGCTGCGCGCTGCGATGGACTTGATCGAAGATCGGGGGGCGGGAGTCAGCGGTTCACAGCGTTATCCATGATCGTTTGGGTTTTCGACGGGCAACCCCTCGAGGCGTGCCGCATCGAGCAGATCGCGGTCAGCGGAAACGAAGATGAGCGGAGGCAATCCGGCAGCAACGTAGCGGGCATACACGATGAGCGCCGTCGCCAGTTGCACGGCGTCATAGCCGCGTAGACGATGACGCTGCGTCAACGCCTGCGCTTCATCCAGTAGAGCGTCATCCACTGCGACCAGATCATACTCTCTCGTCGCGTGCCATACCAGAAGCCCTACGGCTGCGTCACGCTCATCGAGGGTCACAGCGCCCAGACGTTGTTTCAGAGCGAACGCAGCAGCGGCTTCGACGCGCATCATCACGCTTGTCACCACACTATTGCCAGACGCCAGACACAGATTGTCACGATCCACGCCGAGCCGACCTCTGGAACATACCGTTTGACAAGCGCACTGGTATCGACATAGTACACGCTCATGCCTTTGGTCCGCGTTGTTCAATGACGATTTCACTTAATGGCTTGCCACCGGCACGAGCGAAGATAGCATGAATCTCATCGAGACTTGCCGTCGATCGGGCAGCAATTGCGCGCATTTCTGACGTAGGTTCAGCCAGCAACCCTGCAGCGCGCAACACTTCACGAGCGCGCTCACGCTCTGATACAGGCGGAGAGGATTCGCTCAAGCGTTCGACAAGCCATTCCCTTGCCAGCACGGCGGTATCTTTTCCAACGCGCGTCGCTGCTTCACGCAACCGCTCACACACATCCGAGGGAAGATCAATCGTTAACTGGCTCATGGTCATCCTCACTTATACAGTGATCAATGTGAACGGGAAAACGGGAGTCGTGCCTGAGATGCAAATCGTTCTGCTTACAAGACAGAGTAACAGCCGTTCAAATCACTCGTCATGACCTCAAGCGCTTCACACAGCAACTCAGACCGGCTCTCTCTTCACCTTGTCACAAGGTAGCACACAATACCCTCAAAAGCGATGATCAGCATGAGCAGGCGGATCGCCGAGCACGTCAGATGAAGCAGGTGTGTCGGCAACGTCAGAAGACGAATCTCCTGGTAATTGAGCCGCATCAGGAGTTCCGCTCGCAGGAACAGCACATGGCGGCGTTGCCTCCGCTGGAGCGACGGCCTGACCATCGGAAGACAGAGCAGCGTTGAACGGTTCGCCTGACGAGCGTGCGGACGCACCAGCCGTACTCGCACACGGCGCAGCATCGCCGGATGCCTCACTACCAGGCGCAACCGGCGGCATCGGCGCCGCCGCTGTAGAGGACGCCTCCCCGGACGATTGGACTGCGTCAGACGCATTTCCCGACGCAACAGACGCGACGGGTACGACCGTGGCAGCGGCGTCAGGCGATGGCGCTGCATCCGGCAGCGCAGGTGCGGGCAAAGGCGCCGACTCCCCCGTCGGCGCGCTACGCTGCTGATCGACAGAGCCACTGGCAGCCAGCGAGCAAATGATCCCCATCGCCTCCAATACGCGCAGTTCGATGTATGAGCGCGCAAAGTAGCGCGCTGCCAGAAAAAAGACAATTCCTACTACTCCCACCACAAAGACGGCAGAAACATCATATTCGGCGATCTCCATCCCCAATATCGTCATCAATCCATACCCCAATTGACTGAGTGACAGACGAATTTCTTCCTGCGAGAATAACAATGCCAAAATGCCCAAAAGACCAAGAGCGCCAACACCGAGCGAAAAAGCCTGCAACCTTCCATTGACGCCATCGAACTTCCAGCGGGCAATGATCTCCATCTGCTGCCACTCATGCGCCTTCAGGCTGGTAAATGACCCTCCGTCCACAACATTGCGAGCAGCGTATTGAACCATGTTGATATACCCTGGAATGAGCGCATCGCGCTTTTCACGGCTGACCGATGAGAGCAGCATAAACAGAATATGCGGCACACCTCCGCCGAACATCATCAGCAAACCGGACATCATAAGCCAGACGCCTAAAGAAATAAAAGACAGGAATGCATACCCTATCAATGCAGAGCGGATATCTGCACCTCTCATGAACAAAGATGCTAACAACGGTAGCAATGGAAGGAAAACGACACTATAGAACAACAAAAAGCCTGGCCAGCTCCTAGTATAACGATAGAACGGGATACCAACGAGCAAAACGACAATAACCCATCCTGAAAAGCCAAACAACAGAAAATCGAAGATTAAGAAAATCGCCCGGCATTCCTGGGCGCTTATGATTGTTGAGCACATATCCGTTCTCGCCACATCCAGCCCGCGCAGGCGGGTTTCGCATGCGTAGCCCGGCGGCTTATGATTTTTGAGAAAATAATCCGGTATTGCCCCGTCCAGCCCGCGCAGGCGGGTTTCGCTTCCCGCAGCCCGCGACTTTAGTCGCCGGGCTACAAGGCGGCACGGGCGTACCGGCTGTATGTGTCCACAAACCACGCCCCGGGGCTTATGCACGCCAGGAGTCGGTCTGCGCCGACGCCTCCCCGACCGGAGGACTACGGGCACGAATTCATTCGCAATCTCGCACTTAAACACAACCGCCCGATGAGCGAGTCATCGGGCGGCGGATGGTACCCCCAGCGGGATTCGAACCCGCGATCTTCACCTTGAAAGGGTGACGTCCTGGGCCGCTAGACTATGGGGGCGTTTCCCGCATGGCATTATACCAGCAATCCGATTGCCAGGCAAACCACCTGGGGTGACGGTCACCTCGGGTGACCGTCACCTCCAACAGCCCTACTCCTCCAGTTTCTTCGTCTCCCCGGTGGCTGGCGCTTCGAGCGGAACATGCTCGACCGGCGGATTGGCTTCGCCCTGCTGACCGGTTTGTGCACCGGCGGCGCGTTCGGCTTCAAGCTTCTCGACCAGTTTGTGCAACCGCGCATTGATCTGCTCCAGACCGGTGACCAGCGTCTCCTGCACGTCGTGGAACACCTGGCTCTCACGCGCACGCTCAAGCGCCTGACGCCCGCGATCCTCCACCTGCTGGAAGCGCGGATCGGTCTGAATCTTCTCTGCCGTCTGACGCACGGCTGCCGCGAGATCCCGCACGCTCCTCGCTACTGTCGCCTGCATCTGCTTCGTGCGCTCGCTTTCGATGAACGCGCGGAACAACGCCTCAAGCTGCTGCCCCATCTCGCGCAGTTCGGTCGCCAGATCCGGCGTCTCTTTCTGTGGCTCGGGTTGACCGGCGCCTGGCATCTGTTCGCTCATATCATCCCCCCTTCTTGCTGCAAATCGAATCGCACAGGGGCGCTCGCTTCCGTTCAGGCGCACCCGTGCGGTCTTCCGCTCTGCGCCCCCTGCGCCCCTGTGTCTTCACCGGTATGACGAACCGTTGCCGCTTGAAGTTGCGCCGTGTTACCGCGCAACCGGCATTCGCATGAGCAGATAATCGTAAGCGCTGAGCGCCGCGCGCGCGCCATCGCCAATAGCAATCAACACCTGCTCACCGAACGACGTCGTCACATCGCCAGCAGCGAAGATGCCTGGAACCGTCGTCGCCATACGCTCATCGACCCAGATGAAGCCGTCCTGATCGGTACGCACCAGATGTTGCACCATCTCGCTGCATGGGCGCAACCCCAGATCGACGAACGCCGCATCGACTGCGATCCGTCGTTGTTCTTTCGCGCGTGAGACAACAATCTCCTCGACATTCATCGGACCAACGACTTCATCGATCGCATACCCCGCCAGAATTTCCACATTCGGGCGCTGGCTGATCGCATGCATCATCGGCAGCGAGACCTCGTGCGGCGCCGGAACGATCAGGTAGACCTTTTCCGCCGTGCGCGCCAGTTCGGCGACGCCGCGCAACGCCCGATGCGTCGCCCCAATGACCGCCGCCGTCTTTCCTGCCAGCAGATGCGCATGCGTGGTGACCGAATAGCCCAACCCCTGACCGAGCAACTCGTGCGCACCGGTCGCCCTAAGGCGCACCGGCGTTGCACCGGTTGCCACAATCACGGCAAGCGCTTCGAGAACGCCGTGGTTGCGCGTCTCAACGCGAAACCCCTGGTCGGAACGGTGCACCGCCGTCACGGTATCGCGGATCGTGCGGTCGGTCTGCATGGCGATTTTACGCTCAAAAATGCGCACCGCCTCTTCGCCAGCCAGATACTCGACCTCGTCCTGTCCGACGAGGTTTTGCCGCCAGCCGGCCTTGCCGCCAAGCGATTCATAGATCATCACAAAATCGATCTGTTTGCCCAGCGCGTACATTCCGGCTGAGAGCGCCGCCGCACCGCCGCCGATGATAATGAGTTCTCGCATGTTGCCCTCCCTGGCACGCCAGACGCTGCGTGCAGCTGTTGTCCTGCGCTCATCGTTGAGCCTCCTGAAGTAGTATACCAGACTCCTCTGATCATTCAAAAAGGTTTGACAGACGTTCGTTCCTGTGCTATACTTCCCTACCGCTGTGCAGAAGACGCACAGGTATTTTATTGCCTGCGTTCTAGCCCCAAACTAAGGCGCAGCCGTCGCTGCGACCAGTGAAGGGCGACGTTATTTTTTTGCAAAGCGACCGATCGACCGTGGCAGACGCACGCGCGTCGCGCACGATGGGGAGGACAGGAGCAGCATGCCGACAATCAACCAGTTGGTTCGGAAGCCGCGCAAGCGGGTCACGAAGAAAGTCAAGGCGCCTGCGTTGCGCTTCAGCCTGAATGTGTTGAAGGGGAAACTGACGCGCGGCAAAGGGTCGCCGTTCAAACGCGGCGTCTGCACGCAGGTCAGGACGATGACTCCTAAAAAGCCCAACTCGGCGCTGCGCAAGATCGCGCGCGTCCGGTTGTCGAATGGCATGGAGGTAACCGCGTACATTCCAGGCGAAGGGCACAACCTGCAAGAACACTCAGTCGTGTTGATCCGCGGCGGGCGCGTGAAGGACTTGCCAGGCGTGCGCTACCATATCGTGCGCGGCACACTCGATGCGCAGGGGGTCGCCAATCGCAAGCAGGGTCGTTCAAAGTATGGCACCAAGAAAGCCAGTGCAGTTCCGGCAAAGAAGAAGTAGGGTTCACGACGCAGCGTGGCGACAGTCGCCGCCTGCAACCTGTGTGATGAGGTAGCCTATGCCCCGTCGAGGCACGATTGAGCGGCGTATTCCACCGCCAGATCCACGCTTCAACAGCGTGCTGGTGCAGCAGTTCATTAATAAGGTTATGCAGCGCGGCAAGAAGAGCATCGCCGAGAAGATCGTCTATCAGGCGTTCGATCTGGCGGCTGAGCGCCTGAAAAAGCCCGCGCTGGAGGTCTTCGAAACAGCCATACGCAACGCTGGTCCCGTGATCGAGGTCAAGCCGCGGCGTGTTGGCGGCGCCACGTATCAGGTGCCGGTCGAGGTCAAGAGCGACCGCCGGCAGTCGCTGGCGATGCGCTGGTTGCTCATGTCGGCGCGCGCGCGTTCGGGCAAACCGATGTATGAGCGCCTGGCGGCTGAATTGATCGATGCGTACAACAATACCGGCGCGACGATCAAACGGAAAGAGGATGTGCAGCGCATGGCGGAAGCCAATCGCGCCTTCTCGCACTACGGACGGTTCTAGAGCGATGAGAGCGGCATCACGATGGCAACGCACGCCATGCGGTCTCTGGCGACCAGATGCAAAATGAGCGGTATATGTAGCGCAGAAGAGGGGAGAGTATCTCATGCCTCGTGAAGTGCCATTGGAGCGGATACGAAACATTGGCATCATTGCTCATATCGATGCAGGAAAAACGACAACGACCGAGCGCATCCTGTTCTACACCGGTCGTACCTACAAACTCGGCGAGGTACACGAAGGCACCGCAGTGATGGACTGGATGGAGCAGGAGCGCGAGCGCGGCATTACGATCACGGCCGCTGCTACCACCGCTGAGTGGACGGTTGAAGGGACGTCGTATCGCATCAATATTATCGACACTCCTGGTCACGTCGACTTCACGGCGGAGGTCGAGCGTTCGCTGCGCGTGCTCGATGGCGGCGTGGTGGTGTTCGATGCCGTCGCCGGAGTCGAGCCGCAGTCGGAGACGGTGTGGCGGCAGGCGGATAAGTACCACGTGCCGCGGATCTGCTTCGTCAACAAGATGGACCGGATCGGCGCCAACTTTATGCGCACGGTGGACATGATCAAAGAGCGCCTCGGCGCAAAACCGGTGCCCATTCAGTTCCCGATCGGCTCAGAGGATCGCTTCCGCGGCATCGTGGACCTGATCACTAATAAGGCGATCATCTACGTCGACGATCAAGGGAAGCGCGAAGAGCTGGAGGCGATTCCGGCGGAGGTCGCCGATGAGGTCGAACGCCTGCGCAATGAGATGATTGAAGCAATCGCCGAGACCGATGATGAGTTGATGCTCCTCTATCTCGAAGGAGAAGCGCTCAGCGTCGAAGAACTGCGCCGGGCGCTGCGCAAGGCGACGATTCAGGGCAAACTGGTGCCGGTGCTGTGCGGCGCCGCCCTGCGCAATAAAGGAGTGCAACGCCTGCTCGATGCGGTTGTGCACTACCTGCCATCGCCCGTCGATATTCCACCGGTGCGCGGTACGCGCCCCGGGCAGGTCGCCGGCGACGACGGCGTTGAAATGATCACGCGCCCAACGTCGGAAGATGCACCGTTTACCGGTCTGGTGTTCAAGATCGTCTCAGACCCGTTCGTCGGGAAACTGGCGTACTTCCGGGTCTATTCCGGCAAACTGGAGACCGGTTCCTACGTGCTCAACTCGACGCGCAATCAGCGCGAACGCATCGGTCGCCTGTTGCAGATGCACGCTAACCATCGCGAGGAGATCAAGGAAGTCTATGCCGGCGACATCGCGGCGATGGTCGGTCCCAAGCAGAGCTTCACCGGCGATACGATCTGTGACCCGAACGACCCAATCGTGCTGGAGAGCATTCGCTTCCCGGAGCCGGTCATTCAACTGGCAATCGAGCCAAAGACGAAGGCCGATCAGGATAAACTGGCGATCGCGCTCAGCAAACTGGCGGAGGAAGATCCGACGTTTCGCGTCTTCACCGACCAGGAAACCGGGCAGACGATCATCGCTGGCATGGGGGAACTTCACCTCGAAGTGATCGTCGACCGTATGCGCCGCGAGTATAAGGTCGAAGCCAATCAGGGCAAGCCACAGGTGGCGTATCGCGAGTCGATCACGGTCCCGGCGGATGTGGACAGCAAGTTTGTGCGGCAGAGCGGCGGTAAAGGCCAGTATGGCCACGTCAAACTGCAGGTCGAACCGCTCGAGCGGAGCAAAGGGTTCGAGTTCGTCAACGCGATTGTCGGCGGCGTCATTCCGCGCGAGTATATCCCGGCAGTCGAGGCTGGCGTCAAGGAAGCAATGGCAAGCGGCGTGATCGCTGGCTATCCTGTGGTTGATCTGAAGGTCACGCTCTACGACGGCTCGTACCACGAGGTCGACTCGTCGGAAATGGCGTTCAAGATTGCCGCTTCAATGGGCCTGAAGGAGGCGGTGCGCAAAGGTCGCCCGGTCCTGCTCGAACCGGTGATGAAAGTCGAGATTGTCACGCCAGAAGATTTTCTCGGCGCTGTTCTTGGCGATATCAACTCGCGCCGCGGGCACGTTGAGGGCATGGAGGCGCGCGGCAATGCGCAGGTCATCCGGGCATACGTCCCGCTGGCATCCATGTTCGGCTATACGACCGACCTGCGCTCGGCAACGCAGGGGCGCGCAACGTCGTCGATGGAGTTCGCCTATTACCAACCGCTGCCGGAGGCTCTGGCAAAGGAGATTATCGAAAAACGGCGCGGCTAGTCCGTCTTATGTTCAGGGTTACCAGTTTGTAAGCACTCTGCAAGGAGCAGCACAAAACAATGGCAAAGCAGAAGTTTGAGCGCACCAAGCCGCACGTCAACGTCGGCACCAT
>ERZ1685331.239-NODE-239-length-10144-cov-21.036376_pt1 | contig 10144 bp, 11 predicted proteins | sample MGYA00580194_ERZ1685331 | MGnify/ENA primary metagenome ERZ1685331 (study PRJEB41501, sample SAMN08275520) | hot springs metagenome | biome: alkaline hot spring; material: microbial mat | place: Russia: Ush-Beldyr | collected 2015-07 | depth 0.5 m m ...
CCGCGGGCCGGCTCCGGTTCGCTCGGCTGAAGCCCGTGTTCGCCCCGCAGCGCTTGCCACCCTACATCCCGGCTGCCTACCGCACACCTCGGAGAGGAGGGGGCTGATGGACCACCGCGACGTGCTGGCCTCGTTCCGCCCGAAGCACGACTTCCTCCTGTGCCTGGACTCCGACGGGTGCGCGTTCGACACGATGAGGATCAAGCAGCGGGAGTGCTTTGTCCCGGGGACGATCGTGGGCTTCGGCCTCCAACCCGTGGCCCAAGCGGCCCGGAGTGCAAGGAATTCGCGGATCTTTTCAGTAAGACCGCGGCGCGAACCGCCATGTGACCTCAAGCGGATCCTGGCCGAGCTCCTCCCTTGCCACCCCCAGGTGCGGCGGCGGGGGTTCCAGGTTCTGCAGCTCCCTACTACTTCGCGGGAGCGGCGGATCCCCAGAGCCTGCTCTCGGACTCGGGGCTGAGGGCGGCCCGCGCCGAGGCGAAAACAGAGGACGCCCGCCGGAAGTTTTACCTTGTGCTCGCCTGGAGCGAACGGGTGAACTGGGCGATCGCCGAGCTCGTGCGCAGCGTCTCCCCGTTCTCGTACGTGCTCGTACGTGCGGGAGACCCTGTGGTCCTCGCCGGGCGCGGGGCGCTGTTTGCCCGGGTTCCTGGGCCCTTTTGGGCTGCGGGCGTGCCAGCAAAGCGAAAACCCGACAAGCGGGCTCGGCCGGGCAGCGGGGGTAAGGCCCCTCTTCGGCAGGGCCCTTCAGGAAGCAGAGCGAGGCCTTGGCGCCGGGATGAGGGGTGACCTCACCAGCGGTGGGGGTGGGGACGCCCGCCTGGAACACCCAGGCGGGCCGCGCCCGGGAGCGGGGTCCGGTGGAGGTGAAGGCCAGCCCGGGCGACGTTGGCCGCCGCGGAAACGAGGACGAGCTCAAGGTGCAGTCAGACATGGCAATAGCGAAGGGGCTGGGTTCTGCGGGCGCGATTCGACCCGGCCAGCGGTGACCCCGCGCTGCGCGGGGTCCGCGGCCGATGAAGAAGGACCTCGGCTCGGGACGCTCTGAGCGAAGGCGCCGCGAGCGGACCGAGACCCCTACCAACAGAGGGGACATGGCCTTCCGCTCAGCCCACTGGTAAGCCCGGAGACGATCTCCTGCTTCTCAGATGCTTCTCTGCCAAATGGGCAGGAGATCTTCGGGGTGGACGGCAGATCACGGACGAGCGGCCGCCCAGACTGAACCCCACCTCTCCTTTTCTCATCTGCACAGCCAACGCGCCAGGCGGCGCACCGCCCGTCCGCGCGTCCGGTTCATGAGCCACCCCTCGGCCACGCGCTTGGAGAGGAAGCTCATGGTCGGGAACGCGTGCTGGAGAAACGCCACGTGGTGGATGCGGACCTTCCGCTGCACCACCAGCGCCCACTCCCCGATCATCTCCCCGGCGCCCTCGCCCACGATCCGCACCCCGTACACCCGGCCCGTCTTCCCCACATAGGCCTTGAGCAAGCCCACGGCCACCCTCTCGGCGACCGCCGCCCCGTAGTCCTCGTACCGGGTCTCGATCACCTCGTAGCGGACGCCCCGGGCCCGAAGCTCCCGCTCGAGGAGCCCCACGTGGGCCACCGGCGGATCGGTGAACACCGTCCAGGGGACAACGTACCTGCGAAAGTCGAACTTGATCGGGCCGGGGATGAGGCTGTTCATGAACGCAAGCATCCCCTGGTGCATTGCGGCGTGGGAGAAGAGGAAGAGGCCGTTGGCGTCCCCCGGGGCGAAGATGTGGCGCTGGGTTGTTTGGAGGTAGCGGTTCACGGGGATCCCTTTGGGGCCGTGGACTACGCCCGCGCGGTCGAGGCGGAGCTCCGCGAAGTCAAACCGCCGGCCGGCGGCAACGAGGAGGGCGTCGCCCTCCAGCCGCTCCCCGGCCTCGGTGGTGAGGGCGATCCCGCTCCCCGTCTTCTCCGCCCCCCGGATCTTCCGTCCGTTGAGGACGCGGATCCCCTCGGCCGCGAACCGGGCCTCGAGGAGCTGCCCCGCATCGGGGTCGCCGTGGGGGAGGAGGTGGGGGTCCATGTGGACCACGGTGACCTCCGCCCCAAGGCGCCGGAACGCCTGGGCAAGCTCGCAGCCGATGGCCCCGCCCCCCAGGACGACCAGCCGCTCCGGGATCCGCTCGATGGAGAACACGTTCTCGTTGGTGAGGTAGGGGACTTGCTCCAGGCCGGGGATGGGGGGAACAGCCGGCTTACTGCCCACGCAGAGGAAGATCTTCTTGGCCTGCAGCCTCTCCCCGTCCACCTCCAGGGTGTGGGGGTCAAGGAACGCGGCCGGGCCCCGACCCACCACAAGCTCGACCTTGTCGAGCATGGCCACCGTTTTCTTGTCGCGGATGTAGGTGATGCTCTCGGCGATCTTCTTGAACGGATCGTGGGGAGCCAAGTGGGCCTCCCCCTCCAGGGCGTAGTCGGCGGCCCGGGTGAGGAGGTGGCGGAGGTGGGCCATCCTGAGGAGGGCCTTGCTTGGGATACAACCGGTGTTCATGCATTCGCCCCCTAGGGCACGCTTTTCGATCCCCACCACCTTGAGCCCCATGTGGGCGGCCATGGCCGACACGGCCATTCCCGCCGGCCCAAGCCCGATCACCGCCACGTCGTACCGCTTGGTCATCATCTTCCTCCTTCGCTCCGCAGAACGCTCGCTGTCAAGGTCACGCTCACCGGGTTCGCCCCCACCTTCCAGGGAGAGGGAAGCCCAGTCGCCGCGGGGACAGGGCGCCAGACCAGGCTGTAACTCGCCAGGCCGTGTTCGGTAAGCGTCGCCACGCCCACCGCCTCGCCGCGGGCGCCGGCCTGGACGATGGGCACGCTGCCCACCCACACCGGCTCCGCGAGGAAGAGGTGGTTGTGCCCGGAAATGATGAGGGCACAGCCGGGAAGGGCCTGGGCCAGGGTCACGATCCGGGAAAGGTCCAGGTGGGCCAGGAGAATGAACACGTCGTGGGCTGGCGCCGCGGCCAGCGCTTGGCGGATGCTCTCCAGGGGGTCCCGAAGCTCCCACCCCGGCCAGATCAGGGCGAGATCCCACAGGACCCCGAGGATGAGGACCCGCACCCCGCGGACTTCCCGGAGGGCCCACTCCTTGGTGGGGAGGTTGCTCCGGAGGTTTGTGGCAAGCACAGGGAAAGGCGCCGCGGCGACGAGCTCCGCAAGCAGGCGCGGTTCGAGGTACGTCTCGTGGTTCCCGAGGACCATCGCGTCATACCCGATCTCCGCCATCGCCCGGAGCGTGGCCCACGCCTCCTGGGCCCCGGTGCGCCGGACCGTGTCCTCCCACGTGTCGCCCGCGTCCAGGACAAGGTCGGCCTGGGCGAGGATCGAGGCAAACGCGCGGAGGCGGTCAGCGTAGGCGTGGAGGTCGTTCGTGAACGCGACCGTGATCTCCCAACTCCACGCTGGAAACGCCAAAGCTAGAACAAGAAGTACAGCCAGCACCATAGGGAAAGACCTCCTTGGCGGTTGACGGCCGCCGCCCAAAGCTGGGCCCGCTTGAGGCGGAGCCCAAAGTTGGTTTCGTCCCCCATGGATCCGAAGAGAGGAAGGGGGACGCGAGCACCTCCCACGCCAGGCTCAGCCCGGCCTGGACCCGGACGAAGAACAAGTAGCCGTCGTCGCCAGCTGGGAGCCCGCGACCCGGGTCGGGCGCCACGGGTACAGGTTGGTCCCCCACCCGCCCACGACGAGGTACGTGACCCCGTCCCGCTTGATCCGCGCATAGTTGTGGGCGTGGCCGGAGAACACGATGTCCACGCCCAGCGCGACCAGCACGGGGTGCCACAACGCCTGAAGGCCCTCGCTTCCCAGGCCGTAGAAGGCATCGGAGGAGAACACCGGGTGGTGGAAGATCCCGAACCGGTGGGGCTCGGGGTCGGAGAGGCTCCTCCGGAGCCAGTGGACCTGGTCGAGGTAGTCCTGGGGCCGCCGGGCGTTACTGTCCAAGCCCACGACCACCACGTCCCCCCACCGCAGGGTCCACCACCGCTTCCCCAGGCGGCCTCCCCCGGGCGGGAGGGGAAGTGCTGGTAGTACGTGATGCTGTCCCGCTCGTGGTTTCCGAGGACGGGAATGAGGGGGCGCCTATCCACGGGCCGTAGAGGAGCGAAGAGGCCTCCGCGACCGCCGCGACCAGGACCGCAGCAAGCACAGCCGCCCGCCTCATCCCCCTTCCTTCACCGCCAGCTGCTCCGGGAACCGCACCACGATCCGCGGCCCGCCCCGGAAGCTGTCCCACTGGAGCTCTCCCGTCACCACCACCCTCTGCCCAACGAGTTCCCCGGGGGAAAGCTCGACCCCAGCCCACGCCTGCGGGCAGGTCGCCCGATCCACGATCGCTCGGAACCCGTACCGGCTCCCCTGCGCCCACAGGGACAGGTTCGGTCCGTCACTGGTGACCCTCGCCACCGCGAACACCACCGTCACCGCTTCGGTCACGTACCGCACAGGATCCGCCTCCAGGTCGGCGAGGGACAGCTCCTTTGGGAACTTCCCCCACAGGCCGAGCTTGTCCCGCTGGGCGAGGGCCAGGGCGCGGAGAAGCGCGCAGTAGTGGAGCTCCCGCGTCGGGTTGTACACAAGAAGCCGAGCGAGCCCGGCCCGGAGGAGGGTCGCGCTCACCAGGACCCACCCCTCCTCGGCCTCCACCCACAGGTGGGCCAGGAGCCGACTGTGACTGTCCCGCCGCTCCCACGGGCTGAGTTCGACGTACACGGGCTTGCCCATGGTGAGGGTGCGAAAGTGGCGGACCGCTTCCTCCGCGTACGGCTCCCCCACCTCCGGGGCGTTAATCCCCAGGACGCGGACCGTCTCCCGTGTCCCCACCCCCGGGGGAATCTCGCCCGTGAAGCGGACCTCTACGGTGTCCCCATCGTGCCAACGGAGGATCCGCGCCGGGAGGGCGCCGGGCGGAGGGCCGGCGGCGGCCCCCAGCCCCATCGCCACCACCGTCGCCACCAGAACCGGCAGAATCCTTCGCATCTTCGCCCCCTTATCGCTCGTAGTGGACGCGCTTCTGGAGCACGGTGAGCTGGAACAGGGACAGCGAGAAGATGATCGCGAACAGGACCACAGACGCGGCCGAGGCCAGGCCGTATTGATTGGCGTCGAACGCCTTGGTGAACACGTAGTAGACGATGGTCAGCGCGGACTTCTCCGGTCCCGGCCCATGGAGGAGGATGAGCACCTGATCGAAGATCTGGAAGGAACCGATGAGGGAGATGACGAGGAGGAAGAACATCTGGGGGGTGAGGAGCGGCACCGTGATTTTCCGCCACACCTGGAACGGCCCCGCGCCGTCGATGCGCGCCGCCTCGTAGTACTCCCGGTCGATCCCCTGCATCCCCGCCAGGAGGATGAGTGCCTGGTACCCCACGAATCGCCACACGTTCATGATGATGAGAGCCGGCATCACATACTGGGGGTTGTTCAGCCAGTCCACAAGCCCGACCTCCACCCCCACCCACGCCCCCACGGTGCGCATCAGGTAGTTGAGGAGGCCGAACTTCCGGTCGTAGATCCACTGCCAGACCATGGTGATCGCCACCACGGGGGTGATGTAGGGGAGAAAACTCGTGAGGCGGAACAAGGCCTTCCCCCGCACCGCGTGATGGAGGAGGGTGGCGAGGAGGAGGGCCAGGAACAAGGTCACCGGAACGCTCACCCCCACGTAGACCGTGGTGTTGCGCAGTGCTTTGACGAAGTCGCGGTCCTGGAACACCCGGCGAAAGTTGTCCCATCCCACCGGGGTCATCACCCACCCGGTCGTGGACCGATGGACCCGCAGGCTCTCCCCCTCGCGGAGGACGATGTACTCCCGACCCGAGGCCTCGTCGCGGATCACCCAGCGCTGGCTCTCCCGCAGCCGGACCCACAACCCGTCGGCCTGCGCCCCGTCAGCGGCCAGGGCCTCGGCCAGGCCAGCGGGGATCCGCCCCCGCGCCAGGGACGAGGCCCAGCCTGGCTCTTCGCTCCGGTGTACGAGCGGCCCGGGAACGCTCCGGGTCCGGATGTCGTAGGTGCTATAGAGGAAGGCGTTGACAAACGGGTAGAACGTGAACAGCCCCAGCACGGCCAGGGTGGGAAGGAGGTAGAGGTAGGCCTCCACCGTTTCCCTCCAAAACCGCCGGCTCCGCCGGAGCGTCCGAATCCTCATGGGGAAGCGTGGGGGAGGGTCCCCCCTCCCCCACGCGCCGCCCTTACTTGAGCAGGCCTTCGATCTCCTGGGCGAGGGCGTCGAAGATCTTCTTCGGGGTCTCCTCCCCCTTGAGGAGGAGCTCCCAGTAGGTGATGAGCAAGCTCCGCATCTCCATGTACCGCGGATGGAGGAGCTGCCCGAACCCGCCCGCCAGGAGCTGCTCCGTCATGACCCTTGCCGCGGGATCCTTGGCGATGTGCTCCTGCCAAGCCTTCCCCTCAATGACGGACTTCCTCACCGGTAGGTACCCGGTCTTCTGGCACCACTCCACGAGGTTGTCCTCCCGGAGAAGGAAGGCGATCAACTTTGCGGCGGCCTCGATTTGGGCCTTGGTTTGGTTGGGCGCGTACACCACGAGGTTCGTCCCCTGGATCATCGAGGCACAATTCTTGTAGCAGGGAACGGGGGCCACGGCGAGCGGCACGTTCGCCGTGCGGGCCGCACGCATGTTGAACGGGTACCCGGCGGAAGTGTCCACCCACATCCCGATCGTGATCCCCTTGGCGATCGCCTCGGAGATGAACGCACCCTGCACCAACGCGTTCTTGGCCAGCCGCGCCGCGAACTCCGCCGCCTCCAGGCCCTGAGCGTTGTTGATCGTGACCGTTTTCCAGTCGGGGCTGAGGATCGAGCCGCCGGCTTGCTCCAGGAAGGCGAGGAAGATCTCGGGGTTCGTGGGGCGGAACGCCGTCCCGTAGATCCCCTTCCCCGCGTCCTTCCCGATTCGCGTCACGTAGGTCTCGAACTCCGCCCACGTCTTGGGCGGGTTGGGAACGAGGTCCGGCCGGTAGTAAAGAACGAGGATCGACTTGTTGAACGGGACAGAAACGATTCGGCCGGAGAACACCTGGTTGAATTGGGGTAGAAGATCGGCCAGAAGGTCCTCGGGCAGGAAAAGATCCAGGTCCACCAGGGCATCGAGCCACTGGGTTGTCCAGTTCTCGTACTCTTGTGCCAGCGTCGGGGGGGTCTTGGCGGCGATGGCCGCGGTCAGCTTCTGCTGAAGGGCGCCATAGCCGCCTTGGAACACGAGCTCGACCTTGATCGTTGGGTTTTCCTGCTCGAACTTGCGCACGAGGGCTGTCAGGACATCCCCATGGCTTCCCGACATGGCGTGCCAGAAGCTGATCGTCACCTGCCCAACTGCCCCCAAGCCCACTGCCAACAACGCCGCTAACACCGCTACCTTCCGCATTTCACCACCTCCGTCTTACAGGTTCAGTTCATGCCTAACCTCGACCATCCAGTTCTCTTTTCTTCCCGCTCTCACCTCCCTCACCGAAGCCCCGTGCGGGCGATCCCCTGGATGAACTGCTTTTGGGCGAAGAAGAACAAGATGAGCACGGGGACGATGGCCATCGTGGCCGCGGCCATCAGCTTGGGGTAGTCCGTCCCGACGTCCAGCATGAAGTACCGCAGCCCCACCGGCACCGTGCGGAGCTCCACCTTATCGGTCATGACGATCACCCACAGGAACGCGTTCCAGGAGCCCACGAACTTGAACAGGGCCACGGTGGCGATCCCGGGACGAACGAGGGGCACGGCAATCTGGAACATGTAGCGCAGGCGAGGGCAGCCATCGATGCGGGCCGAGTCCCAAAGTTCATCGGGGATGGTCTTGAAGAACTGCCGGAGGAGGAAGATCCCGAACACCCCGGCCGTCCAGGGGACGATCAGGACCCAATACGTGTTGTACCAGCCTATGCGGTTGACGAGGATGAAGCTTGGGACGAGGAGCATTTGCCCGGGGATCATGAGCGTGCCAAGAAGGAGGGCGAGGATCACCCCTTGCCCGAGGAACGTCATCTTGGCCAGGGCGTAGGCGGCGGGGATGCTCGTGACCACGTCGGCCACGGTGGTGGTGGCGGCGATGAAGAAGGAGTTCCAGAAGTAGCGTGCGAACGGGGCCGCTTCCCACGCCGCGGGGTAGTTCTCCCACCGCGCTGGCGAGGGAATCCACTGGGGCGGGATGCGCAGGGCCTGGTAGATGTCCTTGAGGGATGTGGTGACCATCCAGAAAAAGGGCATCGCCATGATCACCGCGGTGAGGGCGAGGAGCGCGTAGACCAACACCTGACTCATCCCCCGCCGGAGGAGGTAGGCGTCCGCACCCAAGCCGCGCCGCGGCATGCTCTTTCACTCGAACTCTACCGCGCGGAGGCAGGGGGGGCAACCTTGGTCTACCGGGGGTGGTTGGGCTACGATCCCTTCGGCGATGGCGGGGCGGCTGGAGGTGGTCACGGGATGCATGTTCTCCGGCAAGACGGAGGAGCTCCTGCGGCGGGTGGAGCGGGCGCGGATCGCCCGCAAGGAGGTCCTCCTCTTCAAGCCCGAACTCGACACCCGGTACGCGGCCGAACAGGTCGTCACCCACTACGGCCGGGCGCTTCCCTGCCGACGCCTCCCGGTGGACATCACCCTGGCCCGGCTTGAAGAACTGATCACCCCTCACCGGTTCCAGGTCACGGACGTGTTCGCGTTTGACGAGGCCCACTTCTTTGGCCCCGCCTTCCCCGCCCTGTGCGAGGGGCTCGTGCGGGAGGGGAAGCGGGTGATCGTGGCCGGCTTGGACCTGAACTTCCGGGGCGAGCCGTTCGGGCCGATGCCAGCGCTATTGGCGATTGCGGACGAGGTGGTGAAGCTCACCGCCGTGTGCACGGTGTGCGGCGGGCCAGCCACCCGGTCCCAGCGGCTGGTGGACGGTCGCCCGGTCACCGCCGGCCCGGAGGTCCTCATCGGGGGGCTGGAGACCTACGAGCCCCGGTGTCGGGAACACTTCGTGCCCCCGCGCCCCAGGTGAGCGCGGCCCTGGAGCTCCGCGAGGTGCGGGCCAGCTACCCCACCCCCGCGGGGTGGCTTCCCGTGCTGGAGGACCTCGCGCTCTCGGCAGAGGACGGAACCTGGGTGGGCCTGGTGGGGCCGTCGGGCTGCGGGAAGACCACGATCCTCCGGGTGGCTTTTGGCCTTCTCCGCCCCCAAGCATGGGAGGTGAAGGTGATCGGTGGAAGCCCCCGGGGCCGGGTGGCCTACCTGCCCCAGGGGGAGACCCTTCTTCTCTGGCGGACGGTCCTCGGGAACCTCCTCGCGGCCCGGGAAGTAGATGGTTCGCTCACCGCCGCGGACCGGGCCGAGGCCATGGGGTTCCTTGCCCAGTTTGGCCTGGAGTCGTTCGTCCACGCCTATCCCCGCGAGCTTTCGGGAGGGATGCGGCAGCGGGTGGCCCTCCTCCGCACGTTCCTCGCCCGGCGGCCGGTCCTCCTCCTGGACGAACCCCTGGGGGCCCTGGACGCCCTGACCCGGATCGCGGCCCAGGAGGGGCTGCGGGCGGTGCAGGACAGTCTCCCCCGCACCGGGGTGCACGTGACCGAGAACAGGGAGGAGGCGTTGTTCCGCGCTGATTGAGTTTTCGTCCTCACCCTACGCCCAACGCGGATCGAGGCGGAGTTCGTCGTAGGTCCCCTCGAGGACGGAACAGGCGCGGCGTTTGCTGCTCGGCGGGGAGAGGTGCTGGCCGCGCTGGGGGCGGGGAGGGGCGGTCGATGAGGTGGGCGGACCGCGGGGCCGCGCTGGGAGCGCTCCTCCTGCTCCTTGGCCTCTGGGAGGGAGGGGTGCGCCTGGCCCGCCTCCCCCGTACGTCCTCCCTTCGCCCATCCAGGTGCTCCTCGCCTTCGTCCGAGGCTTTCCCCTTCTCCTCTACCACGCCGGGGCGACCCTGGCCGGGGTGGGCTGGGCTTGGGACTGGGAATGACGGGCGGGATAGGCCTCGCGGTGCTCCTTTCTACGTGCGGCCCCTGGGGCGAGCCCTTGCCCCCTTCCTCGTGGGTTCCCAGGTCATCCCCGTGTTTGCTGTGGCCCCGCTGCTCGTCCTGTGGTTCGGGTACGGGCTCCTCCCTCGAGCCGCGGTGGCGGTGA
>ERZ1685331.240-NODE-240-length-10003-cov-17.133394_pt1 | contig 10003 bp, 7 predicted proteins | sample MGYA00580194_ERZ1685331 | MGnify/ENA primary metagenome ERZ1685331 (study PRJEB41501, sample SAMN08275520) | hot springs metagenome | biome: alkaline hot spring; material: microbial mat | place: Russia: Ush-Beldyr | collected 2015-07 | depth 0.5 m m ...
GCCGCAAAACCCCTCTTTTTCATCCCCCTCTCCCCAGAGCGAAGCGATGGGGAGAAGGGGCAAGGGGGAGAGGGGCAAAAAGCTCTGCGCACAGGTAACGTACGGAAACTCCAACCGCTGTTACTAAATGTAGAACTCTGCGCTCTCGGCGCCTCTGCGGTGAGTTTTTGCAGTGAAGCCATAGATGCGTTATCTGGCCGATTCATCGTCATCGGGATGGATCATCTCAGCACCCACAGCCCGGCGCGTTGCATCAAACTGAAGCGCCTGTACCCAAAGATTCACGATGGCAGAGCAGTAGGTGCCCCCGTTGGCAAATTCGGACATATTTCATCGGATACTTGACTTTTTTGGACGCATGATGTATAATTGTAGTATAAAACGATCGCGATTTCCTCATTTTACCTCCCATATGGTCCACAAGATTGACCGGATTGATTGTACCATCGTGCGCCTCTTGATGGAGGACGGTCGTATGTCCTGCACCGAGATCGCGCGGCGCATCGGCAAGATCTCCGCACGGGCGGTCCAGCGGCGTATTGACCGGTTGGTTAAATCCGGCGTCATCTCCATCAGCGCGATCGTAAACCCCAAAGCCGTCGGTTTCCCCGTCATCGCCGATGTCTGGATGGAAATTGAGCCCGGGCGTATCCTGGAAGTGGCTCGTGAACTGGTCAAGTTTGAACAGATCAGCTATGTGGCTTGCTCAACAGGCGACCGGGATCTGAGTGTCCAGGTCTGTGCGCGGGATAATGAGGAACTCTACCGGTTCGTGGCCGATGTGATCGGCAACGTGCCCGGTGTCCGGAAGACCAGCACGATGCTGGTACCGCTGATCCTGAAGGACATTTATAACTGGGAGATTCCCCGCAGCGTCTGTGCTGGAGAAGCCGAAAACGACGAGGATGGACACAGGAGGTGATGGTCTGGCCATATGCTGATCACCGACCCCGATCTGCGGAAAGCAGAACCCTCACTGCTGAAGGAGGTAATATGAAGCAAGAAACCTGTTACGCGGGCAAACTCTTGCGGGTGGACCTGACTACCGGGACTATCGGTACGGAGCGGCTCAATCCCTTATGGGCGCGGGATTTCGTGGGCGGCAAAGGGTTGGGCTTCCGCTATCTCTTGGACGTTCTCCCCCCTCACAGCGACCCCCTCTCTCCTGCTAATGCCATCGTCATCTTTACCGGCGCCCTGGCGGGCACGTGTGTGGCGACGACCGCCCGCACCGTGATCTGCACCCGCTCTCCAGCCACCGGCACCATCCTGGATTCCTATGTGGGTGGAGCATTCGCCCTTCAACTCAAACTGGCGGGCTACGATGGTATCATCATTACCGGAAAAGCGCCCAACCCAACCGCCCTGTTGATCCGGGATGAGCGGGTGGAACTGCGCGATGCCACGGCGATGTGGGGCCGGGGCATCTGGGAAACGGACGCCTGGATGAAAGAACAGGGGAGCGATCACGACCTGGTCACTCTCGCCATCGGACCCGCCGGGGAGAACCTGGTGCCGTTTGCCTGTCTGACCTCGGAGGCCTATCGCCAGGCCGGGCGCGGCGGGGCCGGGGCGGTCTTCGGTAGCAAGAATCTTAAGGCCGTGGGAGTGCGGGGCACGGGCGCCGTGCGCGTTCCGGATATGCCCTCGTTCCTGAAACTGTACGAAGAAGTCCTCCGGACCAACCTGCTGACCGATGCCAACCTGTGGGCCAACTCCGCCGGCACCCCGATGATTGTGGGCCTTTCCCAGGGCGCGGGCCTCCTGCCCACGCGAGGGTTCAGCCAGGGCGTCTTCTCGGAGGCCGAGAAGATCAACGCCGAGGCGATCCAGAGCCGCAAGCAGGCCAACCGGGCCTGCGCCACCTGCCCGCTGGCCTGTGGCCAGTTGACACGGACTGCGTCGGGCCTGATGGAGGGGCCGGAGTACGAGACGCTGGGCATGGGCGGCGCCAACTGCGCCATCGGCGACCTGGATGCGGTGGCCGCCTTCAACCGGCTCTGCGATAACCTGGGCCTGGATACCATTTCCACCGGCAACATCCTGGGCCTGGCCATGTTGATGGCGGAGGAGGGCATCCACGATTTTGGCATCCATTTCGGCAACGTGGAGGAGTTCCTGGAGGCGACCGAGGCCATCGCCTATCGGCGCGGGGTCGGCGAGGTGCTCTCTAAGGGGGCCCGGTACATCGCCCAGACCTATGGGGCCGAGCATCTGGTGATGGAAAACAAAGGGCTGGAATTTCCGGCCTACGACCCTCGGGGCTCCTTCGGTATGGCGCTGGCGTATTGCACTTCTGACCGGGGAGGCTGCCATCTGCGCGCCTGGACCGTGGCGAACGACGCCTTTGCCGGTGCGGACCCCTTCACCTTAGAGGGCCGGGCCGAGATGACGATGGCCTTGCAGAACTTCAACTCCGTCAAATGGACCGGCATCTTCTGCGACTTCTGGGCGATAGACGCCGTCACCCTCACCCGGTTGCTGGCCGCCGGCACCGGTCAGCCGTACACAGAGGCCGACATCTACCAGATCGGCGAGCGGATATGGAATCTGGGCCGCCTCTTCAACGTGCGGGAAGGCTTCCGTCGCAAGGACGATTTCCCGCCGCCGGCCATTTTTGACCGTCCGTTGCCCGAAGGCCCTGCGGCGGGGAAGAACTTCACCCGTGAGGACTACGACGCTGCGCTGAGCGAATATTACCGTCTGCGCGGTTGGGACGAGGATGGTGTACCCACGCCGGAGAAACTGGCCGAACTGGGCCTGGAAGACCTGATGCCATAACAGGCCAGACCGGACAGAGGTGATACCATTTATAAACCCCCGTTTTGTCTTTTCTTTGTTAAGGAGGGAGCAATGCCCCTGAAGTTCATCAACAAGTTATGCACCGGATGCCGTTTGTGTGAATTGATCTGTTCTGCCACCCATTTCAACGAATTTGCCCCTGCCCGGGCCCGGATTCGCGTCACCAACCACCCGTTGGAGGGCAAGAGTGCGGTGATGGCCTGCTTCTCGTGCCCGCAGGCCCCCTGCATTCCGGTTTGCCCGCAGGGAGCCATTGCGCGCGCCGGAGCGCGGCAGCCTCTGGCGATTGATCTACAGAAGTGTGACGGCTGCGGGGGCAACCCCGCCTGTGTGCCGGCCTGCCCGTATGGGGCGATGTATTTTGACGCCGTCACTCAACGGGCATTGGCGTGTGACCTCTGCGGGGGCGACCCTCAATGTGTCAAATACTGCTATCCCCAGGCGGTCCGCCTGGCCGGAACAGATCTTGCTGAGTGAGGAGGTAAACAAATGGAGTTGAGCCACGAAAAAAGCCGGGCCTTATGGTCCCAGTCGAGCCGGGTGATGCCATTAGGCGTCAGTTCTAATTTCCGCTATTGGGGGAGCGAGACCCTCTTCGCAGAACGGGCCAAAGGGCCCTACATATGGGATGTGGATGGCCACCGTTTCATTGATTACCGGCTGGGCTTCGGGCCCATCATTCTGGGTCATGCGGATGACGAGGTGGATAACCAGGTGAAAGAGGCGTTGGGGCGCGGTGTTGTCTATGGCCTGACCCATTCTCTAAAATTACCCGTCCCCGACCTATTTGTGGCGATTTCCCCAGTTTTGGAGATGGTCCGGCTGACCAATCCCGGGACCGGGGCGGTGATGCATGCCCGGCCCGTTGCCCGTGCCTCCCCGGCCGGGGATAAGATCACCAATTTTAAAGGCCAGTACAACGGCATGTGCGACTATGTCCTCTTCTCCACCTACACTGACCCCAAAGCCTACGGTAACCGCCGCAGTCCCATTCCCATTCCCTCTACGTCGGGCATCCCCCGGCCCCTCCACGACCTGATCATCACCCTGCCCTTCAACGACTTTGAGGTCTTTGAAGCCACCGTCGGCCGTGTATGGCACGAGGTGGCCGCCGTCCTGGTGGAGCCGATGCTGGGCAACTGTGCCTCCATTGAACCGCTGCCGGGCTGGCTGGAACTGCTGCGCCAGAAGTGCACCGAGTATGGCATCGTGCTGATCTTCGACGAGGTCAAGACTGGCTTCCGCATCGCCCGGGGCGGAGCGCAGGAAGTGTACGGGGTATTGCCCGACCTGGCGACCTACGCCAAGGCCATCGGCAACGGCTATCCCATCGCGGCGTTCGGGGGCCGACGGGAAATTATGGAGGTGGTCGGTGTGGGAGTGGTCTGCGGCGGCACGTATGCCGGCAACGCGATCAGCGTCGCCGCGGCCGATGCGACGCTGAGACTGCTCCAAAACCAGCCCATTCTGGAGACGATTGCGGAGCGCGGGCGCCGCCTGCAGGCGGGCCTCCAGCGCATCTTTGACGAAGCGGGCATCCCGATGACCCTATGCGGCCACCCGGCGATGTTTGCACCGGTCATCGGCTTCTCCGAAAAACCGACCGACCAGCGGAGTTGGAGCCAGAGTGACTTCGGCTTCTATCTGCGGGTGGTTCAGGAAGCCTTCAAGCGGGGCGTCCTGATTGACCGAGACCCGCGAGAACCGTGGTTTATGTCCTACTCCCACACCGATGCCGTCGTGGACGAGACGCTCAACGTGATGGAGGACGCTGTGCGGGCTGTCAGGCGCTGATGGCATCCTTCCCCTGCCGGGAGAGACCGAAAGCAGAGGATAGGGGGCGGCGACCTTTGGCCGCCGCCCCCAACCCCTTTCCGACTCCCGCAGGGGTATCGTTTCGTGGTTCACTCTGCTGCGCCGGGCCTGACCCCGAACCAGTTTTCGGACACGCTCTGAAAGGAGTACACGGATGACCCATCCGACCCTGAGTGCCCAGGAAATCGTCCGCCTGAATCGAGAGTACACCTTCTTCTCCTGGTCCATCCAATCTGCTGTCAACCCCATTCCGGCCGTCTGTGGTGAAGGCGTTTACTTCTGGGACGCCGACGGCAAACGGTACCTGGATTTCTCCTCCCAACTGGTCAACCTGAACATCGGTCATCAGCATCCTAAGGTGGTGCGGGCCATCCAGGAACAGGCCGCCCGGCTTTGTTTTGTCCAGCCGGCGGTGGCCACGGAGCCGCGCGGGCGGTTGGGCGAGATGCTGGCGCAGATTACTCCCGGTGACCTCAAAAAGACGTTTTTCTGCCTCGGGGGCGCGGAGGCGAACGAGAACGCGATCAAAATCGCCCGCGCCTATACCGGGCGGCACAAAATCATCGCCCGCTACCGCTCCTACCACGGCGCCACCCACGGCGCCATCGCCCTCACCGGGGATCACCGCCGCTGGCCGGCGGAGCCGGCGATCCCGGGCGTCATTCACGTCTTTGACCCGTACTGCTATCGCTGCTCTTTCGGCTGGACGCGCGAGACCTGCCATCGGGAGTGTATCACCCATGTGGAGGAAGTCATCCGCCTGGAGGGACCGCAGAACGTCGCCGCCATTTTCCTAGAGGGCGTGACCGGCTCCAACGGAGTGTTCGTCCCGCCGGATGACTACTGGCCCCGGATGCGGGAGATATGCGACCGATACGGCATCCTGCTGGTCTCCGACGAGGTGATGAGCGGCTTCGGCCGCACGGGGAAATGGTTCGCCGTGGACCATTGGGGGGTAGTGCCCGACATCATCACCTGCGCCAAGGGCCTCACCTCCGGCTACGTGCCGCTGGGGGCGGTGATTGTCTCGGAGGAGATTGCGCAGTACTTTGAGGATAAGATGTTCTGGTGTGGGCTGACCTACAGCAGCCATCCGCTGGCCTGTGCCGCCGCCATCGCCACGCTCCAGGTCTATCAGGAGGACGGCCTGATCGAGAACGCCGCTACGCTGGGGCAATACCTGGGAGAGCGGTTGGAGGAGATCAAGGCGCGCCACGCCGTGGTGGGCGATGTGCGGTACATCGGGTTGTTCTCGGTCATTGAACTGGTCAGAGATCGGGCGACCAAAGAGCCGCTGGCGCCCTGGGGCGGCAAGAGTGCTGAGATGAACGGGATCAGCACGTTCCTGCGCGAGAATGGCCTGTTCACCTTCATCAGCGGGCCTCTCATCTTGATCGCTCCGCCCCTCTGCATTACCCGGGCGCAACTGGACGAGGGGCTGGAGATCATTGAGCGAGCTTTGTCGGCCATTCCTGGAATGTAAGGTAACTACCTGACCTCTCCCCCCAACCCCCTCCGGGAGGATGAGGGGGGGGTGAGGGCAATGGAGGTCAAAATCAATAATCGGAAAGTGGCCCTCACCATCCCGATAAGGAGGGGCTATGGATGAAACTCTATTGACCGAATCCCTCATCTCTCCTGTCTGGAAACGGTATACCCCCATCGTGGCCGAACGGGCGGAAGGTGCCTACATCTACGCTCAGGATGGCAACCGCTACCTGGATTTCACCTGCGGCATTGCGGTGACGAATACCGGTCACTGTCACCCTCGCGTGGTGGAGGCCATCCGAGAGCAGGCGACCAAACTCCTGCATGGGCAGGCCAACATCGTTTACCACAGGCCGCTTCTGGAGTTGGTCCGGGAACTGCACTCCATTGTCCCGCCATCCCTGGACTGCTTCTTCTTTTCTAACAGCGGCGCTGAGGCGGTGGAGGGGGCCGTCAAACTGGCCCGCCACGCCACCGGACGGCCTAACATCATTGTCTTTCAAGGCAGTTTTCACGGCCGTACCGCGATGACGATGGCGCTGACCACATCCAAAACCATCTACCGCGTCGGGTATCAGCCCTTGCCAGCCGGAGTCTTCGTCGCGCCGTATCCTTACGCCTATCGCTATGGCTGGAGCCCGGAGCAGACGGAGGCGTTCTGCCTGCGCGAAGTGGAGTTCCTGCTTAGATCGCAAACGGCGCCCTCGGAGACGGCAGCGGTCCTGATAGAGCCGGTGCTGGGCGAAGGGGGGTACGTCGTTCCGCCGCCGGGTTTCTTGCAAGGCGTGCGCCGGATTTGCGACGAGCACGGAATGCTGCTGATCGTCGACGAGATTCAATCGGGTTTCGGGCGTACCGGCCGGTGGTTCGCCATTGAGCACTTCGGCGTCGTGCCCGATATTATGGTGATGGCGAAAGGGCTGGCTTCGGGATTGCCTCTCTCCGGGGTGGTGGCGCGGCGGGAATTGATGGAACGCTGGATGCCCGGCTCCCACGGCGGCACCTATGGTGGCAACGCCCTCGCATGCGCTGCCGCGGTGGCTACCATTCGCGTCATCCGTGAGGAAGGGCTGTTGGACCATGCAGCTCAGATGGGCGCGCTCTTGCTGAAGCATCTGGATGAAGTGCAGCAGGAATTTCCGATCATAGGCGACGTGCGCGGGTTGGGACTCATGGTTGGCGTGGAGTTCACCACCTTTGACGGAAAGCCGGATACCGACACGGCCAGGAGAGTGGTCGCGCACTGTCTGGAGCGGCACCTGTTGCTGTTGACCTGCGGCACGTATGATAACGTCGTGCGCTGGATGCCACCCCTCATCGTCACCCAGGAGCAAATCCAGACGGCGGTGGAAATCTTCAGAGATGCTCTGACAGGACTTACGCACTTACCAATGTAGCGCAGGCCGCCAGGCCTGGAGGATACAGGCTAACAGCATTGGTCACAAGTTATTGAGTCTCGCCTTGCTATAGGAACAGCCATTGGATAGGCCATTTCCCGCTGGGCCGTCCGCAGAAGTTTTTGCCCCTCTCCCCCTGCCCCCTCTCCCCATCGCTTCGCTCTGGGGAGAGGGGGGAAGGGGCTTTTGCGGCGGCGGCCTTCGGCCGCCGCCGCAGGCGAGCGGGAGAGGGGAGGGGGCAGGGGGTGGGGTGAGGAACGGAAAGCGATTTCACAGGCTTAACTTGTGACCGATGTCCTCAGGGACCTTCTCTCACCGTGTGCCTGCAATTCAGCGTCCTCACCTGCGACGCCACCTTCACCCCAACACCCGCTCACCCCACACCTGCGGCGGGCACAACCTTTTGTCCTAAAAGCGGCTAACGGCACCGAGCTCAGCCGCTGCGACCGAGGCGGCAAAGCCGCCGAGGGAGCAGTCGGCTGGAGCGAGATGTTAGCCAGCCACTTTTACATCAAGGCGGCGTTAGTTGGCATGCTCCATCACAATTCTATTTCCGAAACCGCTGTCTGACTCGATCACCCGTCGCACTACCCCATCCGCCGCGGCTAAAATCTGGGTGCCCGTGACCATTGACCAGTCATAGCCGTTATGTCCTCGATAGCAATGCGGGGAGCAATCGGCAACGTTTTCTCCGGTGTAAATGGTAATCCGGCCATCGGGGTCGGCAGTGTAGTTGGGGTAGTAGTGGTCGAAAAACGAGGTCAAGCGGTAGGTACCGGCAAATGGCGGGCGCAAGGAAATGCCCCCTGCCGCCACAACCCCTGAACTATGCCAACCAATGATCAAGACCACAGAGAGTAAAAGCGCAATCCCGATGGCGGTCAAGCCCAGACAAAAAATTCGGCGAAGCATCCTTTACTCTCTCTACGGTAGCCATACAAACGGCGCATTGGGTGTCGCAGGTCCGGCAATCGGGTGTTGGTGCGTTCCATCTAGAGTCGTCACCCAGATTTCTCCATAATCTCCCAATGAAACGGAGAATGCTAACCGGCTTCCATCAGGAGACCAGGCCAGGTGAGACAGTCGTCTATGGAGAAAGTGAGTAATCTTTCGTGCGTCCCCAGATTCGAGGGTGAATAGATAGATATTGTCGGAAACAACGCCGTTTTCATTAGAAGATTCTTTTACTATTGCGGCAATATAGCGTCCATCTGGCGACCAGACGGCAGGATGGTTGTACTGCACTTCCCGGGCCAGTGTTGCCAGCAATCTTGATGTACCATCGGATACATTAATTGCCCAGAGTTGTGTGCGTCTGCCGCCGTTATGGACATCCGCTACAAAAATCAATGTGCGCCCATCCGGAGACCAACGCAAACTATGCTCGGCTATCATGCTACCTCCAAGCACGCGAAGCAAGGGGATACGCATCCCGCGTTCGCCAACCCGCATCCCTACTTCAACTTCCCAACCTGGCTTTGACACGGTTGGAGGGTAGACTATAGCGTCTGCAAGTTGCTTGCCATCGGGAGAGTAAGCCAAGGCTCTAACTGGTAACCAATCACCACTCTCAGATTGAAAGTCCATCGTTTCGTAACTCTGAGAAACAACATCAACCAGCAACCAGCCTTCAACAGCCGAAACAAGAATCCGCCGGCTATCTGGATGCCAAGCATAGAAGTACGCGAACTCACCAGGAATCTGGCGGATTGTCCCGTTATCCGGGTCAATGATCACCGAGCCAATGGACTCCCCAAAAGCAATATCCGCAACAAGCAACTGTTGATCTGGAGATGGGTGTAAATCAACGAGAGTTGGCCCCGGAAATTCAGGGCGCAAACCAAGATCAACCACTTGGTCACTCAGAGTCCACCGCCAACCCTGCTGGTCTAACAGCACCGCCTGCAATTGAGGCGAACTGGCCGGGTCGGGGAAGTAAGGGAACCATATGCGCTGCAACTGAGCTGGACGCTGGCCTGTAGGCGCAGGCGGAAAAGCCGGGGTTGGGAAAGGTAGCGGCGTAGGGGCGGGCGGTGGCGACACCGGTGTCATTTGCGGCGGCCACGGCTCGCCTGTCGGCCAGTCAGGTGGAGGAGGAATCACCACCACGGTAGCGGTAGGAGGAACCAAAATAGCAGTAGGAAAAACAGGCGCGGGTGTCCTTTCGGGCTGAGATGTCGCAACAGGCAGTTTGAGAGGCGATTGAAACAAAGGGGAACGGAACGCAGTCAATATCTGCGATAGAGATTGCCCTTGGCCCACTACCACTACCACCACGGCAGAAGCCAGTATGAGCAAACTTGCTGCTAGCCAGATGCTTGTTTTCAACTTGCATCTCCATTTCGTTTTGTGAACGTCTCCACTATTAGGCCAGAATGGCTGGCTAACGGCTGGCCGCTCAGCCGCGCCGCCGCAGGCGGCGTCGGCTGGAGCGGCGGGTTGGGCAGCCCTCTGTCTGTACAGGATTGACCTTGACCGGAAATCCGCTATGGCTGTGGCAC
>ERZ1685331.241-NODE-241-length-10000-cov-8.300553_pt1 | contig 10000 bp, 10 predicted proteins | sample MGYA00580194_ERZ1685331 | MGnify/ENA primary metagenome ERZ1685331 (study PRJEB41501, sample SAMN08275520) | hot springs metagenome | biome: alkaline hot spring; material: microbial mat | place: Russia: Ush-Beldyr | collected 2015-07 | depth 0.5 m m ...
CTTAATATTATTTACCAAAATATTTGGAGGCAATAATGGCAGAAGGAGTTTTAGAGTTAACAGTTTCATCATGGGAAAAAGAAGTACTAAATTCAAAGGGTATAGTGATGGTAGATTTTTGGGCTCCATGGTGTGGTCCTTGTAGAATTATAGCTCCAACTATTGAGGAACTTGCAAGCGAGTATGAAGGTAAAATCAAGATAGGCAAACTTAATACTGATGAAAATCCTGAAATAGCAACTCGTTATAGAATAATGGGAATTCCTACTATAATGTTTTTCAAGGATGGACAGAAAATAGATCAAATAGTAGGCGTTGTCCCTAAGTCTACTTTGAAGAGCAAAATAGACATGCTCTTAATTGTATAAATTGTGAAAAGATTTTTAATTTTTTTCTTATTTTTTTTAATCTTTTCAGATGAAGGGCAGGGAGCATTAAAAATGGCTGACTCTGTCCCTCATTTAAAAATAATAAGGAATTGAAGATTATTCCTCAAATATTCATCAATTTAAAAGTAAGGTTATTTTTAATAGAGTTTTTTTCAATAAAATGTTTTGCATTATGGAGGATGTAAATAGTTGTTTGAGGCTTTATCGGATAAGTTAGAGGCTATATTTAGAAAACTCAAAGGAAAAGGAATCCTTAAAGAGGAAGATGTTGATACAGCATTAAAAGAGATAAGAATTGCTTTTTTAGAGGCAGATGTTAACTTCAAGGTAGTTAAGTCTTTTATCGACAGAGTCAGACAGAAGGCTATAGGAAAAGAAATTCTTGAAAGTCTCTCCCCTGCTCAACAGGTTATAAAGATTGTGTATGATGAACTCCGTGAAATCCTTGGTGGAAGTAGTTCAAGAATTTTATTAAGTCCTAATCCTCCTACAGTTTTAATGATGGTGGGTTTACATGGTTGTGGTAAGACTACAACAGCGGTAAAGCTTGCAAGAATTTTAAAAAAGGAAGGAAGAAGGCCTCTACTTGTTGCTGCAGATTTACAAAGACCTGCAGCTATAGAGCAACTTCTAACACTTGGTAAAGCTATAGATGTTAAGGTTTTTTATTCTTATGAAATTAAAGACCCAAGAGAGCTCTGTAAGCAAGCCCTCAGGATTGCAAAGATAGAGATGATGGATCCAGTAATAGTGGATACAGCTGGTAGAATGCATGTGGATGATGAGCTTATGGAAGAGTTAAGGAGTATGAAAGAAATTTTACAGCCAAAGGACGTTTTATTTGTAGCAGATGCTATGACAGGTCAGGATGCAGTAAACATTGCCAAAAGCTTTAATGAAAAAGTAGGAATTGACGGGGTGATTCTTACAAAAATGGACGGTGATGCTAGGGGTGGAGCTGCCCTTTCTATAAAGGAAGTAACAGGTAAGCCAATAAAATTAATAGGAACAGGTGAGAGAATAGATGCTCTTGAAGAATTTCATCCCGACAGAATAGCTAAGAGAATATTAGCTATGGGAGATGTGCTTTCCTTTATTGAACAAGCGCAAAAAGCTTTTGATCAGAAAGAAGCAGAGAAGTTAAAAGAAAAAATTGAGAAAGAAAACTTCACCTTTGATGACTTAAAAGAACAAATAAGAAAGATGAGGAAAATGGGCCCTCTTGAAAATATTCTTTCTATGCTTCCTGGAGCAAACAAACTACTAAAAGAGATAAAAATTGATGAAAGAGAGTTTGTAAAAGTAGAGGCAATTATAAATTCTATGACACCAGAGGAGAGAAAAAATCCAAAAATTATAAATGCAAGCCGAAGATTAAGGATAGCAAATGGAAGTGGTACTAATATTACAGATGTAAACAGAACAATCAAACAGTTCAATGAAATGAAAAAGATTATGAAAAAAATGAAACAAGGAAAAAGTTTTAAACTACCAAAAATCTTCCCATTTTAAGATTTTAGTATTGTAAAACATAACCACAAATAACACTGAGAACTATGTGTAATCTGTGTGTTTTCTTTTTTTAATAAACTTTTTAAATCATCGGGAATAAAGATAGCTACTCCAAATGCTGATTGGACAGCTATTTAGAGTATGGTATCTATTTTTTGACTCATTAGTTTCTTAGAAAATGTAGAAAATATCTAAACTTTGTTCTTTAGTCATGAATTCAAATTTAAGATATTTATACAATTTTAAATAATTATTCAAAAAATAGAAAAAAATGGAAAAAAAGCAAAATATTTGCTAAATTTAATAGAAAACAAGTGATATATTTCAAAATTAACTCTTGATTAGAATTTAAAAATCAAGTTATATTAGCACTCGGTAGAGTTAGTTGCTAATAATCATAAAGACTAATAAAAAAGGAGGGAGGATATGAAGATTAAACCACTTAAGGACAGAGTAGTAGTAAAGTATTCTTCAGAAGAGCTTGAAAAAACTCCTGGTGGAATTTATGTTCCAGATGTTGCAAAAGAAAAGCCACAAAAAGGTACTGTAATTGAGGTAGGATCTGAAGTAAAAGAGGTTAAAGTAGGTGACACAGTTCTTTTTGATAAGTATGGTGGTTCTAAGATTAAAATTGATGATGTAGAGTATTTAATTATTAAAGAAGAAGAAATTCTCGGTATTGTAGAAAAATAAAAATGTTAAAAAGGAGGGGATGATATGGCAGTAAAACAGTTAATATTTAGTGATGCATCAAGACAGGCTATTTTAAGAGGTATAACAATTCTTACAGATGCTGTAAAAGCCACATTGGGACCAAGAGGAAGAAATGTTGTTATTGATAGAAAGTTTGGTTCTCCCAATGTTACTAAAGATGGTGTTACAGTAGCAAAGGAAATTGAACTTAAAGATCCTTTTGAAAATATGGGAGCTCAGCTTGTTCGTGAGGTTGCTTCAAAAACTTCTGATGTAGCAGGTGATGGAACTACTACAGCTACTGTTCTTGCCTACTCAATTTATAAGGAAGGACTCAAGTATGTCTCTGCTGGAGCTAACTCAATAGACCTTAAGAGAGGAATTGATAAGGCAGTTGAAGCAGTAGTAGAAGAGCTTAAAAAAATATCAAAGCCTGTTGTAAATAAGAAAGAGATTGCACAGGTTGGAACCATTTCAGCTAATAACGATCCATCTATTGGAGAACTTATCGCAGAAGCAATGGATAAGGTTGGAAAAGACGGTGTTATCACAGTTGAGGAAGCAAAGGGAATGGCTACAACTCTTGATATTGTGGAAGGAATGCAGTTTGACCGTGGATATATCTCTCACTATTTCATTACAGATGCAGAAAGGCTCGAAAGCGTATTAGAGGATGCCTATATTCTCATTCATGATAAGAAAATCTCAAGTATGAAGGATCTTCTCCCAATTCTTGAACAGATTGCAAGAATGGGAAAACCTCTACTCATCATTGCAGAGGATGTGGAAGGTGAAGCACTTGCTACATTAGTAGTAAACAAACTGCGTGGTGTTCTTCAGGTTTGTGCTGTTAAAGCTCCTGGCTTTGGTGATAGAAGAAAGGCAATGCTTGAGGATATTGCTATTCTTACAGGTGGAACAGTAATATCAGAGGATCTTGGCTTAAAACTTGAGAATGTAAAGAGTGATGATCTTGGAAGAGCAAAGAAGATCATTGTGGACAAAGAGAATACCACCATTGTTGAAGGTGCAGGAAACCCACAACAGATTCAGGCAAGAATTAAGCAGATTAAGGTTCAGATTGATGAGACAACCTCTGATTATGATAGAGAAAAACTTCAGGAAAGACTTGCAAAGCTTGCTGGTGGTGTAGCAAGAATAAATGTTGGTGCTGCTACTGAAGCAGAGATGAAGGAAAAAAAAGCAAGAGTTGAGGATGCCTTGAATGCCACGAGAGCTGCTGTTGAGGAAGGAATAGTCCCTGGTGGTGGTGTTGCTCTGCTTAGATGCAGTAAAGCACTAAAGGATATTAAAACTACCAATCATGACCAGCAGCTTGGTGTTGAAATTGTAAAGAAAGCTCTTGAAGAGCCAATCAAACAAATCATTGCTAATGCAGGTATTGAAGCAACATTAATTGTTGAGAAAGTAAAAGAAAACAAAAACATTAACTACGGATATGATGCTTATACAGAAAAATTTGTAGACATGATGGAAGCCGGCATTATTGATCCAACCAAAGTTACAAGAATAGCTCTTCAAAATGCTGCATCAGTTGCAGGACTTATGCTTACCACAGAAGTTCTTGTAGCAGAGATACCTGAAGAAGAGAAGAAACCACCAATGCCATCACCTGATATGTATTAAAACACATAATCAAAAATTAATTACAAAAAATATTCAAGGGCAGAGTTCTGACTCTGCCCTTTTTTATGTTATCATAATGCAAAAGGTATATACTAAGAGGAGGACAGATGAAGGTTATTCTTAAAGAAGATGTGCCGAGTTTAGGTAAAGCAGGACAGATTATTAAAGTAAAAGATGGTTATGCAAGAAATTTTTTACTACCTAAGGGTCTTGCTTTTTTAGCTGATGAAAAAAATTTGAAACTTTTAGCGTATCAAAAGAAAAAGATTGAAGAAGAGGCTAAGAAGAAGCGTCAAGATGCCGAATCCATTGCTCAGAGACTTTCTGAATCTCAGCTTACTATTAAAGCTAAGGCAGGAGAAGACCAAAAGCTTTTTGGTTCAGTTACATCAAAAGATATAGCGAAGGAATTAGAAAAACAGGGAATTTCTGTGGATAAAAAACAAATAAATATAGTAGAACCTATTAAAAGACTTGGAGAATACGAGGTTGAGATAAAACTTTATTCAAATATTATGGTAAAAGTTAAGGTAAATATAGTAGCTGAGTGATGGCTTATTTAAAGAGCATAGAAGCCTCTATCGATAGACTTCCACCCCAAAGCTTAGAAGCTGAGCAAGCAGTTTTGGGAGCAATAATCCTTGAAGGAGAGGCTATAACTAAAGCGATAGAAATATTGTGTTCAGATGATTTCTATAGAGATGCTCACAGAAAAATCTATAATGCTATGGTTGAGCTTTTTAACAAAAATGAACCTATAGATCTTATTACCATTACTGAACATTTAAAAGACAAAGGTGAACTTGAAGATGTGGGTGGTTTATCATATCTAAGCACTCTTGCAACGGTTGTACCTACTTCAGCAAATATAAAATATTATGCTAAGCTTGTAAGAGAAAAAGCTCTTTTGAGGTCAATCATTCGTGCTTGCACAGAGATTGTGACAAAAGTTTATGAAGAGCCGGAAGATGCAGATGAAATGCTTGATTATGCTGAAAAACTAATTTTCGAAATTTCAAATAAAAGAACGAATACAAGTTTTTATCAGATGAAAGATGTAGTTAAGCACACTATTAAAATTGTAGAGTCTATGTATGAAAGAAAAGCTGTCATAACAGGGATTCCCTCAGGATTTAAAGATTTAGATGAACTTACGAGCGGATTTCAGCCTGGTGATTTGATAATTATAGGAGGCAGGCCTGGAATGGGTAAGACAGCTTTCTCACTTAACATTGCCCAACATGTAGGTGTAGAGCTTGGAGAGCCTGTTGCCTTTTTCAGTCTTGAAATGTCAAAGGAGCAGATTGCCATGAGACTGCTTAGTTCTCTTGCTATGGTTAATGCTTCAGCATTACGAAAAGGTTTTATTAGTAAAAGAGATTGGGAAAAATTAACAGAATCTGCGGTAAAGCTAAGTGAAGCTCCAATATATATAGATGACTCCTCTCAGATGAGTGTTCTTGAAATAAGGGCAAAGGCAAGAAGACTTAAAATGGAAAAAGGTAGATTAAATCTTATAATAATAGATTATCTACAGCTTATGAGAAACAGAATAGCTTACGACACAAGAGAACAGGAAATATCCGAAATCTCACGTTCCCTAAAAGCCATGGCAAAAGAACTTAAAGTGCCTGTTATAGCATTAAGTCAGTTAAATCGTTCTGTTGAGAAAACAACTGATAGACGTCCTACATTAGCAAATTTAAGAGAATCGGGAGCAATAGAACAAGATGCAGATTTAATAATCTTTCTTTACAGAGATGAAATTTATAACAAAAAAAATCCTGCTAATAAAGGTAAAGCAGAAATAATTGTGGCAAAACAAAGAAACGGTCCTACAGACACAATAAATCTTACCTTCTTAAGTGAATACACACGCTTTATTGATTTTACAGATAAGTACACAGGAACAGAAATTGAAGAGGAGATGTAGTATGATCTTAAAAAAGCCTTCTGTAGCAGGTTATTTTTATCCCTCACAGCCAAAAGAACTTCTTTTTGAAATAGAGGAATACATGCCTTCAATTGGCAATATTAATGCATTGGGTGCGGTATGTCCCCATGCTGGATATATATATTCAGGACATGTGGCAGGAGCTGTCTATTCTAAAATAAAACCAAAAGATGTCTATATTCTTATTGGTCCAAATCATACTGGTTATGGTTCAGATGTATCAATAATGACTGAAGGAGAGTGGGAAATACCTCTTGGAAAGTTTGATATTCTTCAAATTCTTGCAAATAAAATAATTGAAAAGTTTCCTGTTGCAAAGAAAGATTCACAGGCTCATCTTTATGAACACTCTCTTGAAGTCCAACTTCCTTTTATTTATAAACTAAATCCAAAAGCGAAGATTGTTCCTATTATTATGAAAATGATTGATCTTCAAAGTTGTATTGAGTTAGCAACAGTTTTATCTGAGGCATTAAAGGAACTTAATCTTACAGAGGAATCAATCATTATTTCTAGCACCGATATGAGTCATTATTTACCTGATGATCTGGCGAGAAAAGTTGATTCCTTAGCTACAGAAAGAATAAAGAATTTTGATCCTGAAAGTCTTTATAACACAGTTTTATCTCATAAAATTTCTATGTGCGGATTTATTCCAACTGTAACTATGCTTTTTGCAACAAAGATGCTTGGAGCAAAAGAAGTTCAGATTATAAAGTATGCAACTTCTGCAGAAATAAGCAGAGATTATGATAAAGTAGTAGGTTATTTAGGTGCAATTGTCATCTAAGCTTTCTCTAACTGCAGCTATCTTAGCAGGTGGTAGATCAACAAGAATGGGAAGCCCAAAATGCCTGATAATTCTAAATAATGAAAAAGTAATTGAAATATTACTTAAAAAATTGAATAACCTTTTTCAAGAGCTTTTTATAATTACAAATTTACCAGAACTTTATTTCCATTACGGATATCCTTTAATAGGGGATATATATCCCTTTAAAGGGCCTATGGCAGGGATCCAGGTAGCAATGAAAAGTTCTAAATATGATATTTTTGCCTTTGCCTGTGATATGCCATTTATAGAGGAAAAATTAATTTTTGAACTTGCAGAAAAGCATCTTTTGAATAAAACTGACATAACAGTTTGTTCTTTCCAACAGAAGCTTTATCCACTACCTGGTATTTATTCCAAAAATCTTTTATCTCAGATAGAAAATTTATTGTCAGAAGATAAGCTAAGTTTAGCAAAATTAATACATAATGTTAAATTTCAAATAATGGAAGTTGCAAATATAAATAAGAGAGGATTATCTTTTATTAATATAAACACTCAGGAAGATTTAGAAAAATTAAAAAATGGGGGCATAAAATGTTTGGATTAGGAACACAAGAATTAATTATTATTCTTGCAATAGTGATTGTTCTTTTTGGTGCAACAAGGCTTCCACAGCTTGGAAAAGGCATTGGAGAAGCAATAAAGAATTTCAAAAAGGCTACTTCTGAAAAAGAAGAAATAAATGTTACACCTAAAAAGGAAAAAACAGAAGACAAGAAAGAGATGTGAGCAGGTTTTTTCAAGCAGAGATTGATTTAAAAGCTCTAATTAAAAATTTTCATTTTATAAAATCAATAGCAAACAGAGCATCACAGAAAAATAAAATAATTGCTATTGTTAAAGCAGATGCCTATGGACATGGAGCAATAGAAGTATCTAAGACTTTGCAAAGATTGAAAGTTGATTATTTAGGCGTAGCCTTTTATGATGAGGCTGTTTTATTAAGAGAATCAGGAGTAAGCTGTCCTATTCTGGTTCTCTTTGATAGAGAAGTTGAAGGGATATTCAGACATAACTTGACTCCAGTAATATTTGACATAAATCATGCAAAAGAGCTATCAACATATGCTAAAAAGAAAAAATTAACACTATCTGTTCATGTTAAAGTGGAGACAGGGATGGGAAGACTTGGAATTTATGAAAACATTTGTGAACAGGTAAGGAAAATAGCTACTATGCCAAATTTGAAACTTGAAGGAGTATTGAGCCATCTATCAATGGCTGAAGATCCTTATTGGAGTTTCCAGCAAATTAGTAAATTAAAAGAAGTAAAAGAATATCTTAACAGCGTTGGACTAAATCCCATTTTTCATATAGCTAACTCTGCGGGTATTTTTTTAAATGAGTCATCATTTGATGCAGTTAGACCGGGATTAATACTTTATGGTTATGTGACGAATGAAAAAAAATTGGAGAATATAACACCTTGTATGACTGTAAAAACAAAAATTCTTGATATTAGAAAGCTTCCAAAAAATACACCTATTAGTTATGGTAAGACTTTTATAACTAAAAGAGAAAGTCTCATCGGTGTAATACCCATTGGATATGCTGATGGATACTTTAGAGGATTAAGTAATCAGGGTTTTGTACTTGTAAAAGGTAAAAAAGCACCTATAGTTGGTGTAGTTTGTATGGAACTTACAATGATTGATCTTACAGAAATTCCAGAACTACAAGTAGGAGATGAAGTTGTAATACTGGGGAATTCTGGAGATGAAAAGATTACTGCCTGGGATATAGCTAAGTGGGCTGGTACTATACCCTATGAAATTTTAACTTGTTTGGGAAGTAAAGCAAAAAGAGTATATCTTTATTAAATGGAGAAAATACAAAATGATTTCAGACAGAGCAAAGAGAATTAAACCTTCACCAACCCTTGCAATAGATACAAAAGCAAAAGAGATGCAGGCAAAAGGTTTAGATATTATAAATTTGGGGGTAGGAGAGCCAGATTTTGATACTCCTGAACACATAAAAGAATCTGCAATAAGAGCATTAAAAGAAGGCTTTACAAAATATACACCAGTAGGAGGTATAGATGAGCTTAAAGAAGCTATAATTGAAAAGCTTGAAAAAGATAATGGAATTAAATACAAAAAAGAAAATATTCTTGTATCCTGTGGAGCCAAGCATTCACTGTATAACATTGCACAGTCAATTTTTAATCCAGGAGATGAGGTAATAATTCCAGCTCCTTACTGGGTATCTTATCCTGATCAGGTTTTGCTTAATGATGCTGTTCCTGTTATTGTGGAGACCTTTGAAGAGGATGACTTTATGCTTAGGCCTGAGGAGTTAAAAAAGAGGATTACTTCTCGTTCTAAAGCTATCATTTTGAATTCCCCTTCAAATCCAACGGGTTTTATATATGATGAGAAAACCTTACAAGAGATAGCTGAAATTGCCCTTAGCCATGGTCTTTATATAATATCTGACGAAATTTATGAAAAACTCATTTATGATGGCCATAAGCATTTAAGTATTGCCTTATTAGGTGAGGAGGTTAAGGAGAGAACAATTATAGTGAATGGTTTAAGTAAGGCGTATGCGATGACGGGATGGAGAATAGGATATGCAGCAGGTCCAACTGAGATTATAAAAGCTATGACTAATATACAAAGTCAGTCCACTTCAAATCCTACTTCTATAGCACAGAAAGCAGCTGTTACTGCCTTACAAGGTCCTCAGGATTGTGTAGAAAAAATGAGAAGTGAGTTTGAAAAAAGAAGAAATTATCTCGTAGAAGAGTTAAATAAAATACCAGCAATTTCCTGTAAAATGCCCAAAGGAGCTTTTTATGTTTTTCTTAATATAAAAGAAATTCTCTCTAAAAAAGTAGGTTCCTTTGAAATTAATACATCTATAGATTTAAGCTTTTATCTCCTTGAGAAAGCACAAGTTGCTGTGATTCCTGGTTCAGCATTTGGGGCTGAGGGTTATATTAGAATATCTTATGCAACAAGTATG
>ERZ1685331.242-NODE-242-length-9932-cov-19.231852_pt1 | contig 9932 bp, 6 predicted proteins | sample MGYA00580194_ERZ1685331 | MGnify/ENA primary metagenome ERZ1685331 (study PRJEB41501, sample SAMN08275520) | hot springs metagenome | biome: alkaline hot spring; material: microbial mat | place: Russia: Ush-Beldyr | collected 2015-07 | depth 0.5 m m ...
CCTGTTATGTCACCCTCGCCAACCGCCACGCCGCCGCCGACGGCGACCGCGACGCCGGTGCCGACGGCGACTGCGACGCCGGTGCCGCCGACGGCGACTGCGACGCCGGTGCCGCCGACGGCGACCCCAACACCCACAGGCAGCGGTCCGGCAACAAACCTGTTGCAGAACGGCGGATTCGAACTCGATGCCAACGGTGACACACGCCCCGATAACTGGACGACAAACACGCGCGTGAGCCGAAGTGCAGCAGTAGTGCGCAGCGGCAGTTATGCCATGCGCCACTACGCAACCGATAATGCAAACTATACGATTTCTCAGACCGTTGCAGGCGTGACTGCGGGAACGAACTATGTCCTGCTCGGTTACGTCACTATCCCTCCCACCAGTGATGCCTTCGCATTCAATGTGCGTGTGCGCTGGCTACGGTCCGACAACACGATCATCCGCACCGACACCGCACGCAGTTTCACCAGCAGTACTGGCGACGCATGGGAGATGGCGCGCGGCGTTTACACTGCGCCATCCGGCGCTGTGCGAGCGCGGGTCGAAATGAATGTGTCGAGCCTGAACGCAACGGCGTATGCCGACGATTTCGCCTTTGGTCCGGCGTTGAGCGGCGAAACGACACCAACGAGCACTTCCGCGCCAACCGCAACGAACACCCCGCAGCCGCCAACCGTAACGCCAACACCGGAGGCGCCAACTGCAACACCCACACCGTCGCCCATCGCCGGAGCCAATGGCGCACTGGCGTTTGACGGCATCGACGACGAGACGAGTAATGCAGCATTTTCGATGAGCGGCGGATTTACGGTCGAAGCCTGGGTGCGTCCTGCAAGCAGCAATCAGACCTCGATTGTGATTGTCACCGGCGATGGGTCACGCGGCTGGTCGCTGGAACTCAACGATGGTCGGGCAACGCTATGGGTGGCGAACAACGCTGGCGTCTGGTCGTTCGTTCGTAACGACAGCGTTGTTTTGCAAGCCGATCAGTGGCACCACGTTGCGGCAACGTATGACAACGGCAATGCGCGTGTGTTTGTCAACGGCGTTGCCGGGACCTCCGGCTCAGTCGGAACGGTGAGTCATATGCCGGTTCTGCGGCTGGGAGGGTTGCCCGGCTATGGCTTCTTTGCCGGTCAACTCGACGACGTGCGGATCTCGCGGATCGTGCGCTACACCGGGAATTTCACACCGCCATCGGCGCCACCGACCGCAGACGCCGATGCCGTCGCGCTCTATTTGTTCGACGAGGGAAGCGGGCAGACGGCGAATGATGCGTCGGGGAATGGGTTTCATCTCACCCTTGGGCGCAACGCAGGCGCCGACAGCGCCGACCCGCAGCGCGTTGCATCAACAGCGCCCGGTAGATGACCATTACTCGCTACTGCAAGGTTTCGTCCAGGCTATGCACCCAGGGCGGATGACTCTGGACAGCCCGAACCGGGCGTGTATCGGCAGTCCAGAACTCGGCGCCGGGTCGCTCCACCAGTGCCGGGTCGTGAGCATCGTAAGCCGCTGGAAAGAAAAGGCGCTGGTCGGTTGATTGGCCCGACGATGGCTCTGCCATCGCCCACCAGTTTAATGTCCAGCCGCTGCTCCTCCCGATGCCAGGTCTCCCAGAGCGTATCCGCGAGGAGACCTGGCACCTCATCGAGCAGCACCGCAGGAGGAAGCTGGCGTCAAGACAGATTGGTGAGCCAGGCATCCCGTTCCTTCCGCTCTTCTCGGACGATCTCCTCTGGCATAGCGCTAACGACTCGCGTCATTTTAACCCCCTGGTTCCTGGTTATCGATGAATGACTCGATGGAAGCATCTACTCCTCTAGAGGAATATCAAGGACTGAACATACGCCAGCGCGACTCGTGGTACGATAGCGGGCGCGACAATTCACGTTCAGAGTTACGGAAAGAATGTCATGCCAGCATCGATCACCGGGCTGCTACGCGCCGACATTGCAGCGCTTGAGCCATACACGCCAATCGTCCCGCTCGAAACGCTTGCCGAACGACTGGGTCTGCCAGTCGAGCATATCATCAAACTCGACGCCAACGAGAACCCCTACGGTCCATCGCCGCGCGCGCTGGCAGCGCTGGCAGCCGTCGAGCGTGACGCGCCCCATCGCTACGCCATCTACCCCGACCCGGATCACACCTGTCTGCGCGCAGCCCTCAGCCGGTACATCGGGCAACCGCCGGAACGGATCATCTGCGGCGCAGGGTCCGATGAACTGATCGACCTGCTCATGCGCGCCATCCTGCGCCCTGGCGATACCATGGTCGACTGCCCGCCGACCTTTGCCATGTACAGTTTCGATGCGGCGCTCTACGGCGCGCGCGTCGTTCCGGTTCCGCGCACCGAACAGTTCGACGTCGATGTCGAGGGGGTCGCAGAGGCGGTGGAACGCGATGGCGCGAAACTGCTCTTCCTGGCAGCGCCGAACAATCCAACCGGAACGCCGTTGGCGCGTGCGGCTGTCGAGCGCCTGCTCGACCTGCCGATCATCCTGGCGATTGATGAAGCCTATGCCGAATTCGCCGGGACGAGCGTTATCGATCTCGTCGGAACGCACCCCAATCTGGTCGTCCTGCGCACCTTCAGCAAATGGGCCGGGCTTGCGGGGTTACGCATCGGCTACGCGGCAATGCATGAAGATGTGATTGCGTACCTGTGGAAGATCAAGCAACCGTACAACGTGAATGTTGCCGCTGAAGTCGCTGCGATTGCATCCCTCGAAGATCTGGACGAGCGTATGACAACAGTAGCGCGTATCGTCGCCGAGCGCGAACGCCTGGCGGCTGCGCTGGCGGCGCTGCCTGGCGTTCACGTCTACCCCAGCGCGGCGAACTTTCTGCTCTGCCGGATGACTGGCGGCGGCGCAGCCCGTGCCCGCTCCATCCGCGACAGTCTGGCGCAGCGGGGGATTCTGATCCGCTACTTCAACCGACCGGGACTCGACGATTGCATCCGTATCAGCGTCGGTCGTCCCGAACAGAATGACGTCCTCCTGAACGCCCTGGAGGAAGTGGCATAGCGGCGAAACCTCTGCTATCATTCGCCTGCCCTGTCGTTCGCTGGTAACCCGTCGCAGCGGAGCAACCAGTGTGTTGAGGTCATGATGAGCCGTTCATCGACAAAACGTCGCCAGCGTACCGCCAGGCAACGCCGCGAAGGATGGATCCAGCGCGCCTGGCGTTTCTGGATGCACGACATTCGTGCTCGTCGCTCGTGTCTGGGGCGAGCGCTGTCGATCACGGCTGGCATCATCGTGATCGTCGCCATTGTTCTGCTGGTCGTCGGGTTTATCTCCGCCCGCAGCGATCTGTTCCTGTCGCCCGAGGCCGTCTCGTCGCCCCCGACGCAATCCGCCCCTGCTCCTGCGGCGATCTCATCGCTGCCCTCACCGACATCGCTCATGCTTCCGGAAGGACTTGAGCGAGCAATGGTCACCAATGTCGCTGACGGCGACACGATCGAGGTATCGCTTGGCGGGGCGGTCGAACGGGTGCGACTGATCGGCGTCGACACACCGGAGACGTCGCATCCGTCGCGTCCGGTCGAATGTTTTGGGCGCGAGGCGGCGGCGTTTACCCGCGAGATGCTGAGTGGTCAGACGGTGTTGCTCGAATCGGATCCCAGTCAGGACAATCGCGACCGCTTCAACCGGCTTCTTCGATTTGTCTGGCTCCCTGACGGCCGGCTGGTCAATTATGAGATTATCGCGCAGGGGTATGGTTTCGAATACACCTTTCGCACGCCCTACCGCTATCAGGCGCAGTTCAAAGCGGCAGAACGCGCGGCGCGCGAGGCGCAGGCAGGGCTATGGGCGCCGGAGACGTGCAACGGTGAGCGCGTGCCAGCAGGTGGCGCAACGCCGGTTGCCCGTCCCTCTCCGACGCCGCCGGCAACGCTGCTGCCGCCATCATTCGACGGATGCCGCACCGAACCGAATGCCGCGCGCGCGCCGAACGCACCAATTGGGATCGTAAGCATCGACAAACGCGCTGAAGTGGTCACGCTGCGCAACGTGAGCAACGAGACCGTGAGTCTGGATGGTTGGACGATGTGCAGCATGCGCGGCGCGCAGATCCATGGGGGTATTGGCGGTGCACTGGCGCCGGGGGAAACGCGCTCGTTCCCCCGTTCAGGCGGGCGAGACATCTGGACCGACACCACCTCCGATCCGGGCGCGCTGTACGACGCGGAGGGGCGGCTTGTTGCGTATTGGGATGATTGACACTAGTTCTTGATCGCGCCTACTCCACCGACACGCACTCCGCTCCGAGCGCCCCGCGCAGCGCATCGATCAACCTGTCGTCGCAGGTGATCGTCTGGCGCATGCGTAGCAGCACCCGGCGATCGGCGGTGTCGAGCTGGATCACCACCCGATCGGCGCCATTGCGTCCGCGCAACAGATCGTAGACGTGCTGCATCAACTGAATATCCGCCTCCTGATCGGCGGAGCGCTGGAAGCGCAGACGCATGGTGCGCCCTGATGCTGTGTCGCCGTTCGTTGCCGGGGTGTGATGATCATGCCCATTGCTGTTTGGCGCAGGCGCCGGGCGGGAGCGCGACGGCGCCTGCGGTTTGATGATCGCGATCGGGGTAGTAATCGGTGGCGGGGCGCTCCCGGATGATGCGGACGGCGCATGCAACTCTGGCGTGGCCGCTGGCGCGGCACTGGCGGATGCCGCTGGCGCGGATGGTTCTTCCGGCGCAACCGAATGGATGGCAGTCGTCGCCATGCCTTGCTCTCCTTCTTCCGCCAGCCCTTCGAGATCCATTTCGGGCGTGGCTGGCGGTGGTTCAGCCTCCGACAGATCGAGGAGCGTTGCGCTTTCGAGCACCAGTTGCACGGCGCCATTGCGCTCATCGACCTTTGCCTGCACAATCAGCAACGCATCCTGTCGCAGCAGGTCGCGATATTTCTCGCAGGCTCTGGGGAAGGCGACAAGTTCAACGGCGTCTTCGTGTTCGTCTTCGAGCGCCGCAACCAGCATGGTATCGCCCTTCTTCGTTGCAATCGCGCGAACGCGCGTCAGCATACCGGCAAAGGTATGCACTTTGCCTGAATATTCCGGTAATCCTTCGGCATCACGGATTGCGGCAAGCGGCACGCGCTGATCGACGTTGGCGCGTGCCAGCGCCGCTTTGCGCGGATCGTTCGAAAAGACCACGCCGAGCAACTCTTTTTCCCACGCCAGTTTTTCCTTGCGGCGTTCTGCCGTTTCTTCGATGACCGGCAGCGGAATGGCGGCGATGACCTCGGCGGTCTGAGACACGAAACCGCCGAACATGTCGATCTGCCCGGTTTCACGGTTCTTCTGCGCGCGCGCCCCCGCCTCCATTGCGCTATCGAGGATCTCCAGCTTTTGCCAGCGATTGCCGGGAAGCGCGTCGAGCGCGCCGCACTTGATCAGGCTTTCGAGCACACGCTTGTTCAATGCGTGGCGATCCACCCGCTCGCACAGGTCTTCGAGCGAGCGGAACGGTCCACTGGCGTCGCGTTCGCGCAGGATTGCTTCGATCGGTCCGGCGCCGACATTCTTGATCGCTGCGAGACCGAACAGAATGCCACGTTTGAGCTGCCCGTCCGAAGGGTCGCGGAACTCGCGGATGGCAAAATCGAATGCGCTGTCGTTGATGTTGGGTCCAAGCACCGGAACGCCGCGCTGGCGGCATTCGTTGACCGCTTTGGCAATGTCGTCGGTCACACCGCCGGCGCCCTTCAGCACCGCTGCCATGTACTCGACCGGATAGTTCACCTTCAGCCAGGCGGTCTGATAACTCAGCAACCCGTAGAGGGTCGAGTGCGGACGATTGAAGGAGTAGCCGGCGAATGGCAGGATCAGTTCCCACAATTGATCCGCCTGCTCCTGGGTCAATCCTTTGCGGAGACATCCCTGCTTGAACTTGACTTCGTTCTCCGCCATCAACTTTTTGTCTTTTTTGCTGATCGCTTTGATGACGATATACGCCTGACCAAGGGTATAATCGGCAACCTCCTGAAGCAGACGCATAATCTGCTCCTGGTAGACGATCACGCCGTAGGTGTCTTCGAGGATGGGTTTCAGGATCGGGTGGAGGTAGGTGATGTCCTGCGGGTTGTTCTTGTTATGAATATAGACCGGAATCTGTTCCAGCGGACCGGGACGGTAGAGCGCGACCATCGCGTAGAGGTCTTCGACGCGGGTTGGCTTGAGTTGCATCAGGTAGCGCGTCATCCCAGGACTTTCAAGCTGGAACACATTCGTCGTCTCGCCGCGGCCAAGCGCCCCGAACACCTTCGGATCATCGAGCGGAATGTCGGAGAGTTCCATCTTCACGCCGGTCGTCTGCGCGATGTACTGCAACGCCTCAGCCACGACCGAAAGGTTGGTCAGCCCTAGCACGTCCATCTTCAGCAGACCCATCTTTTGCAGGGTCGGTCCCTCGAATGCCGCCATCAGCGCGTGTTCGTCCCTGGTGGTGCGCTGGAGCGGGACGATTTCTTCGAGCGGCGTGCGACTGACCACCACGCCACAGGCGTGGGTGCCGACGCTCTTCATGCGCCCTTCGACTTTCTGCGCCCAATCAATCAGGTTCGCCAGCTCGGAGTTGGTTTCATAGATCTGTTTCAGCTCCGGCACGCGCTCGAGCGCCTGCGCAATCGTCGTGCCGACCGGCAGCGCCGGAATCAGTCTGGCAACGCGATCGACCTCGTTGAGCGGGATGTCCAGCACGCGCCCGATATCGCGGATGGCCGCTTTGGCGCCCAGCGTGCCGTAGGTGATGATCTGCGCCGTATTCTCGCGCCCATACCGTTCGGCGATGTACTCGAGCACCTCATGGCGGCGGCTGTCGGCGAAGTCGATGTCGATATCCGGCATCTCCAGGCGTTCCGGGCTGAGGAAGCGCTCGAAGAGCAGTTTGTTCTTGACCGGATCGACATCGGTAATGCCCAGGCAGTAAAGGATCAGCGACGCGCCCGCCGAACCACGCGGCAGGCAGGGAATGCCGCGCGATCGCGCGAATTTGACGTAATCCCAGACAATCAGCATGTAATCGGGGAAGCCGGTCTGATTGATCACGTCGAGTTCGTAGTCGAGGCGTTTGACGTACTCTTCGGGCGGGGCGCCGTTGAAGCGCCGCATCAATCCTTCTTCGCAGACGAACCGCAAGTACGATGCGGCGTCGTGTCCTGCGGGAATATCGATCGTCGGCAACTGAACGCGACCGAACTCCAGGTTCAGGTTGCAGCGCTCGGCAATCCGGCGGGTATTCTCGATCGGCGCCGTTCCGTACCGCTTGAACCGCTGCCACATCTCCTCGCCGGTCATGATGTGGTACGTGGCGTCCATCTCATACTTCTTCGAGCACAACTCCTTGAGAGTCATATTGTAGCCAAGCGCGAGGATCATCTTGTGCGCTTCGACGTCTTCCGGGCGCACGAAGTGGGTGTCGTTCGTCACGACCAGCGGAATGCCCAGTTCTTTCCCAATGCGCACCAGTTCATCGTTGATCGTCTCGAGTTCGGGCGTATTATCGTGCAGTTGCAATTCGAGGAAGTAGTTGTCGGGTCCAAGCAGATCACGGTAGTAGGCCGCGATTTCGCGCGCCTGGTCTTTCTGCTGTTCCGTCAGGCGCTGAATGACTTCGCCGGCGAGGCAGGCGGAGGTGACGATCAATCCCTCGTGGTACTGTTCGAGCAATTCGCGGTCAATGCGGGGACGGGCGAAAACTCCCTTCCCTGCGCCATCGAGATGGGCGCGCGTCGTCAGGCGCACCAGATTGCGGTAGCCGATGTCGTCTTTCGCCAGCAGCAGCAGGTGGTAGTAATTTTTCGCGCCGCGGCTCGTTGCATCCCGCCGCGATCCAGGCGCCATGTAGGCTTCCACCCCGATGATCGGCTTGATGCCCGCCTTCCTGGCATTGGTGTAGAACTCCACCGCGCCGTACATCACGCCATGGTCGGTCAGGGCGATGCTGTCCATCCCCAGGTCAACGGCGCGCGCGGCGATGGCGCTCGTTGTTGCATAGCCATCGAGCAGACTGTATTCGGAGTGAACATGCAGGTGAACGAAGTCGTTCATAGAAGGTCTCCCCGGCGTCACACGAGTGGTGCATATGACGCTATGAAAGGAAAACGCTTTACACCCGAAGAGCGTATCTCACAAGATGAAGACTCTGCAAAGCATTGAGTGCTGATTGTTCGCCATATGTGTGTCAGGTGAAACGCATTCCAGTTGCTCTACAATTATTTATTCAGGTATGCCGCCAGCAGCGCGCCCCCTTCGACAGGCTCAAAGGGCGCGCTGCTCGCGCCGGGCTTGTCGAAAGTCGCGAGCAGCGCCATCTGCCGGATTTTGATGTGCGACATGACGGGAGACGCGCGATGAGCGCTCTACGCTAGCAGCGCAAGTATAGCACACTCATGCGACATCCGTGAAGTGGATAACCTGTGGATGTGTAAGGGATTTTGCTGGCTGCAAAGTGGAAAAATGTGAATTATCCAGGTGTTTATTGCAAGAAAGTTTTCCGTTCGTTAACATGACGGACGAACCATGCACACAGATGCGGGATATAATCTGGATATGCCTCCACGCATGGGCGCTGCAATCGCAAGGAAAGAGGACGATAATGAATATTACACAGAGGCAGAGTTTCATCGGTATTTGTGCGCTGATCATTACAGGTGCATTTGCATATTATGGTTCTCTCGACGTTTGCGGGCGAATGGGGTCGAGTCGGAACAGGGCTGGCGAGCATTGTAACGGTTGTGCTGGCGCTAGCGGCGTATCTGCGTGGTTGGGAGTATGCCCGTCACGCGCTGGTCATAATCTTTGTGCCAGTTGTCGTCTTTGGCACGTTTGATCCCGAGACGCTTTACCGTCCTGCGCTCTTTATCCCGCCTGTGCTGGCGCTTGTCCTGCTCTCCCCTCCCTGGGTGATCGGATCGGCGGTCGCCAGCGTCCTGTTGATGGGAATACGCACAGCATGGGGCGGTCCCTATATGGACATTCTCAACCTTCTTGTCTACGGGATTGTTATCGGCGGAATGCTGCTGGCGCGCACGACTCTAAACACGATAGCGCAGCAAGCGGAAGAAGCGCGTCGGCAGGCGGAAGAAGCGCGGCAACGGGCAGAAGCGCTGGTCGAGTCTCTGGCGGCAGCCAGTGCTGCCCAACAGGCGCAACTCGACGAACAGCGCCGTCTGCTCGACCTGGTCAGCGCTCTTGAAACGCCTGCCGTGGCGCTTGCTGACGGCGTTCTGTTCGCTCCTATTGTCGGGCATCTCGACAGCCGTCGCTCGTCGGCGATTATGGGACGCCTGCTCGAAGCGGCGCACGGCGGGCACGCCCACCACGTGATTATCGATATCACCGGTGTGGCAACTGTGGACTCGACCGTTGCAAAGTCGCTCATCGACATGGCGCAGGCGCTCAGACTGCTCGGATGCCACGTCACGCTGAGCGGCATTTCGTCGGATGTGGCGCTGACCCTGACGCAGCAGGGCGTCACACTTGGCGACATCGCCACGGTCCGAAGCCCACAGGAGGCGCTGGGATCGTGGGTTAGGGGTTAGGGGTTAGGGGTCAGGAACCAACCTGGCGCCTTCGTACCTGCAACCGTCCTGCCTTCCGCCTTGAAACGTTCGACGCGCAACCTGTGCCTTCCTGGGCGCGCCTGCGGCGCGCCCCTACCTGATGTCTGCCACTGGTCCACGTTGCGTGGGCAACGCGCGGGCACGCCTGCGGCGCGCCCCTGCCTGATGTCTGCCACTGGTCCACGTTGCGTGGGCGCGCCAGCGGCGCGCCCCTGCCTGATGTCTGCCACCGGTCCACGTTGCGTGGGCGCGCCAGCGGCGCGCCCCTGGGCACGCCAGCGGCGTGCCCCTACACCCGTAACCGTCTCACGTTCAACCTGGGCGCGCCAGCGGCGTGCCCCT
>ERZ1685331.243-NODE-243-length-9888-cov-19.470050_pt1 | contig 9888 bp, 10 predicted proteins | sample MGYA00580194_ERZ1685331 | MGnify/ENA primary metagenome ERZ1685331 (study PRJEB41501, sample SAMN08275520) | hot springs metagenome | biome: alkaline hot spring; material: microbial mat | place: Russia: Ush-Beldyr | collected 2015-07 | depth 0.5 m m ...
GCACGGCGGAGACAGGTCGCGCGTGGCGCTTCTGGTCGTTTCGCGCCACCTCGTGCGCCTTCGCGGTCTTTGTGGAATTCGCCAGAAATGTGCATGGGGCGCACTGCGGTACGCCCCATACGACGGTATGACCCCCGCGTCTCACAACGGCGCCATCAATGGAACTGCTCCTCCTCAGTCGAACCGGCGAGTGCGGTCGTCGAGGACAGACCACCAGAGATAATCGTTGACACCTCATCGAAGTAACCGGTTCCCACCTCGTGCTGATGCCGGGTTGCGGTATATCCTTCTTTCTCGGCAGCGAATTCCGCCTGCTGCAACCGCACATAGGCGGTCATTCCTTCGGCGGCGTAGGCTTTGGCGAGTTCGAAGGCGTGGTAGTTGATCAGATGCCAGCCAGCCAGCGTGATGAACTGGAACTTGTACCCCATCGCTCCCAGTTCGCGCTGAAACTTCGCAATCGTCGCGTCGTCCAGGTTGCGCTTCCAGTTGAACGACGGCGAGCAGTTGTACGCCAGCAGCTTGCCGGGGAACTTCGCGTGGATGCCTTCGGCAAACCGGCGCGCCTCGTCCAGGTCGGGATGCGCCGTCTCACACCAGATCAGATCGGCATACGGCGCATATGCCAGACCGCGAGCGATCGCCGCATCCAGGCCGCTCTTCACGCGGTAGAACCCTTCCGGCGTGCGTTCGCCGGTGATGAAGGGCCGGTCGTACTCATCGGCATCGGAGAGGAGCAGCGTCGCCGCCTGCGCATCGGTGCGCGCGATCAGCACTGTGGGCACGTCGAGCACATCGGCTGCCAGGCGCGCCGCCGTCAGCGTGCGGACGAACTGCGACGTCGGCACGAGCACCTTGCCGCCCAGATGACCACACTTCTTTTCCGACGCCAGCTGATCCTCGAAATGGACGCCCGCTGCGCCCGCTTCGATCATCGCCTTCGTCAATTCGAAGGCATGGAGCGGACCGCCAAAGCCTGCCTCGGCGTCAGCAACGATCGGCGCATACCAGTAAATGTCATTCTTCCCTTCCGATGCGTGGATCTGGTCGGCGCGCATGAGTGCGTTGTTGATCCGCCGCACGAGCGCCGGGACGCTGTTCGACGGATAGAGACTCTGGTCGGGATAGGTCTGTCCCGCAAGGTTCGCATCGCCGGCGACCTGCCAGCCGCTCATGTAGATCGCCTTGAGACCGGCGCGCACCATCTGCGTCGCCTGTGCGCCGGTCAGTGCGCCAAATGTGGCGACATACGGCTCGGTTCGCAACATGTCCCACAGCCGTCGCGCCCCTGTGCTCGCCAGTGTGTACTCCACCTTCAACGTCCCGCGCAGCCGCACCACGTCGGCGGCGGTGTAGTCGCGGCGGATGCCCTGCCAGCGCGGGTCGGTCGCCCAGCGGCGCTCCAGATCGGCGATTTCCTGGTCTCGATGGAAAGCAACCATAGCACCACTCCCTTGTGTCATTCAATCCAAACGGCGGTAGCCGGGGATGGTCAGGAACTCCACGAATTCGTGCGACAGCGTCAGTTCGTCGAGCAGTTCAGCCGCCAGCGCGAAGTGATGATCTCCCGTGCGCGCTGAGACGAGCGCGTGCAATTCTGTCTCACGGATCGCTTTATACATCGCTTCGTCGATCGTGCGTCCATCGTCCAGCCTGGCGTTGTAGCGCACCCATTGCCAGATCTGCGAGCGCGCGATCTCAGCCGTCGCCACATCTTCCATCAGGTTGAAGATCGCCACGGCGCCCCGACCGCCCAGCCATGCCTCGATGTACTGCAACGCGACATTGATGTTGTTGCGCAATCCTGCCTCGGTGATTGTCCCCTGCGGGATTGCCAGCAGATCGGCGGCGGTCACGTGCACCTCCGGCACGTAACGGATCTGGTGGTCGCCCTGATACGCAGTATTGAAGACCTCGAGCACGGTTGGCGCCAGATCGGGATGCGCCACCCAGGCGCCATCGAACCCCTGCTTCGCCTCACGCTCCTTGTCAGCGCGGACCTGCGCCAGCGCGCGTTCGGTAATCTCCGGCTCGCGCCGGTTCGGAATAAACGCCGACATGCCGCCAAGCGCGTGGGCGCCGTGCTTGTGGCAGGAATAGACCAGGAGTTCCGCTGCCGAACGCAGGAAATGCGTCGTCATCGTCACCTGAGCGCGATCCGGAAAGATCCAGTCGCTGCGATGGTTGAAGGTCTTGATGAAACTGTAGATATAGTCCCAGCGTCCCAGGTTCAAGCCGCTGCTGTGCTCACGCAATTCGTAAAGGATTTCTTCCATCTCGAACGCAGCAAGAATATGCTCAATCAGCACCGTTGCGCGGATCGTGCCGTGCGGAATGCCAAGCCGCTCCTGTGCGAAGTTGAACACATCGTTCCACAGCCGGGCTTCCAGATGGCTTTGCATCTTTGGCAGATAGAAATACGGACCGCTGCCGCGCCGGAGCAACTCGTGCGCATTATGGAAAAAATAGAGACCAAAGTCGAAGAAAGCGCCGGCCACCGGCTCATCATCGACGTGCAGATGCTTCTCGACAAGATGCCAGCCGCGTGGACGCACTGCCAGGGTGGCGATGGCATCGTTCAGGCGATACTCGCGCCCCTCCGGGCTAACGAACGTGATCGTCCGGCGCACGGCGTCGCGCAGGTTGAGCTGCCCCTGCACCATATTCTCCCAGGTTGGCGCATTCGCGTCCTCAAAATCAGCCATAAACACCTGCGCACCGGAGTTCAGGGCATTGATCACCATGCGCCGGTCGGTCGGACCGGTGATCTCCACCCGCCGGTTCGAGAAATCGGCGGGGATCGACGCAACCTTCCAATCGCTGCCGCGAATCTCTGCCGTCTGAGGCAAAAAATCGGGCATTGCGCCCGCCCTGATGTCTGCCCAGCGCTGCTCGCGCGCCGCAAGCAACGCGCGCCGGCGATGCTCGAACTGACGCGCCAGGGCGGCCACAAAATCAAGCGCTTCAACCGTGAGGATCTCCGACCACTCTGGTCGAGTTGGACCGAGAATTTCGACACGCTGCGGTGTGTCCACTGTTTTCCTCCTTGAAACAACCAGGCGCACTTTCCATATTAGTGACGCCAGTTACAATCTTGCGTCGCGCGGAGGGAGAACACCGGTTCTCGGAGCGACGGCTCCTTCAGTATACCCTATGTTGCGCTGCATCATGCGGAGGATCGGGCAAAAAAGGCGTTATGATAAGGAAATCCAATCATTCTATTGAGATTCGCTGCTCTCCGGCGTACCCGTTGAACGACGCACCGCGCAGGAAACCAATCAGTGTCATATTGAACTGTCGCGCCAGGGTGACCGCCAGGCTTGATGGCGCCCCGACCGCCGCAACGACCGGGATTCGCGCCATCAGCGCCTTCTGCAGGATCTCGAACCCGGCGCGCCCGCTGACCAGTAGTATCGCCCGGTTCAATACAGCAAGACGCCCCTGGAGCAGATGTGCGCCGATCAGCTTATCCACTGCGTTGTGCCGTCCGATATCTTCGTGCAGCGCAAGGAGGTCGCCGTCAGTCGTAAACAATGCCGCAGCGTGAAGCCCGCCGGTTTTCTGGAAGAGCGCTTGCGCCCGGCGAAGTGTGGCATCGATGCCGGACAGAACAGGAAGCGCGATCCGCACTCCATCGTCATCGGGCAGCGGCATACAACCGCGGGTGCGTAGCGCTTCGAGCGATGCTTTGCCGCAAACGCCGCACGATGACGAAATGTAGAACATGCGTCGGGCGTGGGTCAGGTCGGGTTGCACCCCCGGACGCATGTCAACCGTGAGGGTGTTGAAGCGCGACTCTGCATCAACGTCTGGCCCGGTGCAGTAGCGAATGGTCGTGATGTCGTCACGCTCACGCACGATGCCTTCGCTGAACAGAAACCCGGCAGCCAGCTCAAAATCTTCACCCGGCGTGCGCATGATCGTCGTCAGCGGGATGATGTGCGCACCATCGGCGCTGTGGAGCGCGAGCCGGATTTCCAGCGGCTCTTCGACAACTAGCGCATCCCGGTCGCGCGTCAGCCGTCCATTGCGCACTCTGACGATGGTGCGCCGTTGCGTATTGGGTTGGGTCAGCATGGCAGTCTCTGGAAAAAATGCGATCGCTGAAATAAGGATGCGCCTTGGGACTCTCCACTCTCAGCCCTTCACGCGCAGCCGCAACGTTCAATTCATCATCAGCCAACACAAAAACGAGCGACGGCAGCCTGCTGCCCGCACAAAGCGCATGAATTTCCAGAGCCGCTGCCATGCCAGCCGTGCAGCCTTATAATCGCGCAGGGCGTGGGTCTCCGCCACGCTCATCGCACGGGTGATGACGGCATCTGTCAACTCGACAATCGAACACGCACGTGCGAAGTCTGAATGAACGGTGCTCCAGGCAGCCAGATCATCGGCGCCAACCATGCTTCATCTGTGCGCTCGATGGATGATGGCAGCAGTGATCTCAACGGGGATGATTGCCGCAATGAAAATCTCATGACGCAGTGCGGGTTCGAATGAACATCAAGACGGATCCTGTCGCCTGGATATAACCCTTGACCGGCACGCTGCTGTCCAGGCAGGAATCTGTCGTCTACCCGCGATCCACGATGATCGTCTGCGTGATCGACGTGCCCTGAACCTGGACGAATGATTGTCTGGATCTGTGAAAGGAGATCTTGATCTTCCTGACTGATCCGGCGCCCGGCGGAGACTGGTAGAAGGTCTGACGTTTGCGCATCTCGTCGTAAGAAGCCAGCCGCTCTTGCGCGACCTGGCGGACCTGGAGCAATTTTTGTGGTTCGAGACGCTTGATAGACTCAAGCGCCTGAGAAGGCATCGTCTGAAACATCCCCACCCTCCGTGCTACTTTGCACAATTGTACCGTCTTCTACAGCAGAAGACAAATATGTTGCAGCACCCGACGTCGCTCTCCGGCTTTCTGTTCGCAATTGTGAATTTTCAGCAACTCCGGGTATGAGTTGTCAGGAGATAGCTACGGTGTGCGTGCAGAGACAAGGTACTTGTACAGTTCTTTCCTGGATGTCCTCTTCCTGATCGGGCGCACGTTGATGTCCACGAAACCACGCGCTTTGAATATGCTGGCGAAAATTTCTTCGACGGGCACAATCACTCCGTAGAATTTTGAGTTTCCGACGATGTCGTTAATCAATATCAGCAAGAATCTCTCGAACCAAATGTACAGAGTAGTCTGGAGTAAGTCTGATCCATCCATAGCGCGTGTTTCTAAGGTTTGCTTTGTGAGTCAGGTGATTGAATAGTCCAGAGCGCTGCGATGTCATTTTTGTCCTTCAGAAAGCAACTGCTCGAGTACAGTCTCGACTTTTTTCCTGATCTTTTCGGAGTGCCTGGTGAAGAAGTCTGCCAGATCGTATCCTATCACGTCTCTACAAAAAGCATATGTGCTCTCAGTATGCGTTGCAGATTTGCAATTATGGCTCCTCCATATCCAGCCGCTGCACCGTCACAATGGCTTTGTACGCAGGCACGCCAGAGCCGGGATCGCGGCGATGGGACGCGATCAGAACGTTGCCTTCGGGCCAGTGAACCTGCACGTTGCGCGGTTTCATCGGCGCGTACTTCACCCGCGCTCGCATGTCGCCTGCTTCCGACCGGATGATCACCAGGTCGCCTTCGCGCACGCCGAGCGCAGCGGCATCGTCGGGGTTGATGAGTACATCGTCGCGCCGTGCGCCGTTGAGCGGGTCGCGTTCGCCGTGGATAAGCGAGTTGAACTGCTTGCCGCGGCGCGTTCGGAGGAAAAATGCGCCATCGGGCAGCGCTGTGTCTGGCGGCGTCAGCGGCGTCATCACTGCGCGACCGTCGGGTGTGGCGAACATGCCGCCACGACACAGGATGCGCCCGCCCCACTGCACATGGTCGCCAGCGCGCCGCAACCGCTGAATGCCGTCGTACTCCGGTATGATCCGCGCAATTTCGTCGCGGATCTGCTGCCCATTCTCGAAGTGGACGAGATGGGCGCGCTCCGGCGCCACCCGTTCCGCCACCTGCACGAAGATCTCCCATTCGCTGCGCGCTTCCGCCGGCGGCGGCACAATCTGCGGCGAAAAGATGACCTCGCGCTCAGTGCTGGTCTCGGTTCCGCCATCACGCTGCTCGTAGCGCGTGGCGGCTGGCAGCAGAATGACAGTATCCGCCGGATCGACGAGCATCTGTGAGGTGAGGATAATATCCTGATGCACCCGCAGCGCCGGGCGCGCCAGCGCTGCGCGGATGTACTCCGGGTCGGGCAGCGTGTCGAGGAAGTTGCCTCCCGCCGCATAGAAGACGTCGATCGCGCCAGCGTGCGCCGCGTCGAGCATATCGCCGCAGGTCAGCCCTTTCCACGCTGGCACGTCGAACCCCCACTGCGCGCTCAACCAGTGCGCCTGCTCGTCATTCACCGGTCGTCCGCCGGGGAAGGTGGTGGCGGTACACCCCATTTCGCCGCCTCCCTGAACGCCGCTATGCCCGCGAATCGGCATAACGCCGCAGAACTCGCGCCCAACGAAGCCGCGCGCCAGCGCCAGGTTCAGGATCGCTTTGACATTCTCGACGCCGTATTCGTGCTGGGTAACCCCCATGCTCCAGACGAACACCGCACTCTTCGCCTGCGCCAATATCTCAGCAAAGGCGCGCATGTCCTCGCGGCTGGCGCCGCTGGCGCGCTCCAGCAGATCCCACGACTGCGCTTCGAGGTGCGCTTTCACCTCTGGAAAACCGCTGGTGTGCTCCGCGACGAATGCGCGGTCGATCCAGTCGTTTTCGATCAGGCGCCGGAGCGTTCCGTTCAGGAACGCAATGTCGCCGCCGGTGTGGATCTGGAAGAAATGGTCGGCAAGGCGTGTGCCGAACAGCGCACTCTCGAAGACGCTCGGCACCCAGTAGCGTTCCAGTCCCGGCTCGCGGTACGGGTTCACCACAAAAATGCGTGTGCCCTGCTGCTTCGCGTAGTAGAGGTATTTGGTCGTGACCGGCTGGTTGTTCGGCGTATCGCTGCCAATGAAAATCAGCGCATCGGTTCCGATCCAGTCGCGGTAGCTGCACGTCGAGGCGGCCACGCCGAGCATCTGCTTCATGGCGGTCGTGCTGGGTGCATGGCACAACCGCGCAGCGTTGTCCACATTGTTCGTGCCGAGGAACCGCGCCGCTTTTTGCGCCACATAGTACGTTTCGTTCGTGATGCCGCGCGAGGTCAGGTAGAACGCTACACGCTGCGGATCGGTCGCGCGGATGCGGTCGGCAATCAGGTCGAGCGCCTGGTCCCACGTGATGCGCCGGAACCCGGCGTCGCCGCGCCGACGGATCATCGGGTAGGGCAGGCGACCGAGGGCGCGCAGTTGCCTGCCGTTCAATGCGCGCAACTCCGCGACACCGTCGAGACAGCGGATGTCAAGCGGCGGCATGGTATTGAGCCGCAGCAGGTGCAGCCGCACGGTGCAGAGGTGAATGCCATCCATCGTAAAATCGCGCAGACCGGTGGTGCCGAGGGCGCACCCATCGCACACGCCGTCGCGCAGGATGCGCCATGCAGCGCCGAGATTATCGCGGTTCTCCCAGATGGCGCGCACGATTTCCCAGTAATGGTTCGGCTTCACGTGGCCCAGCCCATTGGGAACAAGACTGACCCACGTGGCGGGGTTGAAGCCGCGCAGTTTCATAGCGCCTCCTTTGCGGTTGCGGAGAAAAGGGGATGACTACCACATATTGTACCAGGGATCACGCCCTCGTTGAGGTAGACGACCGGCGCAACGGCAGCCAGATCAGAGCGAGTAGCGCCAGGCTGACGGCGTGGAGCGGCAATCGCCACCACCAGGGGGCAACCTCGTCGAATGCTGGCGCCGGTTGCGCCGCCGACCAGAGCGGCACGGTTTTCGACCAGGCCAGAAATGCGTCGCCAACCGCGGGACTGAACGGCGCGAGCGCCGCCGGCGCATCCAGGCGGTCGGCAACCCGCCACGCCTCCGCGATCGCCTGCGCGCGCAGCGGGTCGTCAGCAGCGACCGCAGCGCCGACATCGACCCACGCAAGACCGTACAACACATGGCTGAAGAAGAACCCTTCGGGGAAGAGTTGCTGCATCTCCTCGCCGGCGCCGCGATCCAGCGCCCCACGCAAGAACCGCAGTTGCGCAACCGCATCCGGCGGAACACGCCCCGGTCCCGCCACATCCGTCGGCGGCAGATAGAGCCGAAGCCGGATGAGCAGGAGGGGAATGGTGCAGAGGAGGGCGATGAACTGAATGATGCGGCGGATAATGGTCATTGGCTACGAAATGAGGGCGTCAGGGGTGATAATGCGATATGCGGCGTTGCAGGAAACCACACTGCGATACACACGGGAAAGGCCGCATTGGTATTGACGGCTTGCGTCTTCTCCGCATCAGCCCATTCGATCAATCGTGCGGTCGGACCATGATGCCGCAGCCCCAGGTCAACCGGACCTCACCGCCTTTCGGACAATCGCGCCAGAGCGAGCGGCGGTCGGATCCGAGCGCGCCGAGCAGGGCTTCGAGCGAGGCGGCGCCCTGATATGCCAGCCCGTCTGACTCGTCCGCTGTGATCGGCAGGGTTATCCGGGATTGGGGATCATCTCCGTCAATCCAGTCGATCGTTTCGGTGAATACAGAGAGGAACCGCTGACCGCATCGCGGGCACGCAAGGACCTGAACTGTGAAATGAGACTCATCAACGAGCGTTGTGACGCCAACCAGTCGCGAACGGGCGCGCCGGGCTTCGCCTGGGTCGTCGGGCCAGCAGTCATCACAGCCGTATTCGGGAGCATTCGTTCCGTACTCTGCCATTCAACGCCTCCTTCAGCAGGAACCTGGCCCGCCTGACGCCCTGGACATCACCTGCGCCGCGCCAATCGATTGAAATGACGGTTGGCACGAAATCTTATCGCAAAATGCCGCCGATCGCAGGCTGCCTGGCGGCGGCAGGTGCATGCCGTTTTTGAGCAGCTTGTGCCACCGGCTGAACGGCTATTCCACAACGAGCACAACGATCGCCGACTGTCCACATGCTGAACCTGCTTCGAACTCTCAGGGTTTGCGCGCAAGAACCCACAGATATGTGATCTCCTGGCGCTGTTCTGTTTGCTGTTCCATGTCGTAACTACTAAAGAACATCGGCGCCCCAAGCCGGGCGCTGACACTCCCAGCTCTCTCCACTGCCTCCGTCCCAAGCAGCAGATAGCCACCTGTCCTCAACCGGGTTGCAATACGGCTAAAAATCGCTGCGTGTTCCTCACGCGGCAGATGTTCAAGAGGGTAGAATGATGCCATTGCATCAAACGATGCTGGCGGAAAAGAGATAGCGCTGAGATCGGCATGGAGGAAGACGCTGCCTGGCACATTCTGCCGCGCCTTAATGATCTGTGCCTCCGAGATGTCAACACCAGTCACCTGATGCTGGCGGGCCAGAGCAATATCGGCAGGGTTGCCCGAACCACAGCCCAGGTCGAGGACGGAGGCGCCAGATGGAAGCGCAGCCGGGAGCTTTTCCAGCCAGCGCATGCGCGGCCAGGCCGCCTGCTGTTCCAACCGGGCGTAAGCATCGGCACCCTGATCATAACCCTTGTGCCACGACCTGTTTTGGATCGAGCGTGTCTGAGTTATGGGACAAGACGGCCTCCTTTATTGACCCGGCCGCTTCGAATTGGAGCGGCAAGAAAGAAGCAATGCGCGACGATTGTCTTGAGCGCCGCCCAACGGCAAGCGTTAGCGGCGGGCGGGGGAATTGGCAGAAAAAAGCCAAAGGCAGAGCTCAAAGGCGCTGAGACGCCGTGGGCGGGGGAAAGGCCCTCGCTGTTCAAGAAAAGGCAAATATGTTGGAATTATTAACTTGTGTACAAAAAAGACACAGAAAATAATTTTCTTTTTTTTTT
>ERZ1685331.248-NODE-248-length-9731-cov-18.862133_pt1 | contig 9731 bp, 10 predicted proteins | sample MGYA00580194_ERZ1685331 | MGnify/ENA primary metagenome ERZ1685331 (study PRJEB41501, sample SAMN08275520) | hot springs metagenome | biome: alkaline hot spring; material: microbial mat | place: Russia: Ush-Beldyr | collected 2015-07 | depth 0.5 m m ...
GGGAGAGGGGAGGGGCTGGGGGAGGGGTGAGGGCCGATATGCAGGCTAACAGCCTGCATACCGACCTGTAAACCGATCAGAGCAGGCCGTTACGAAGATCGGATTGCTGCCTCCCGTGGAATATGGGTTGGTTTTGAAAGGGTGAAATGAAACTTCTGGACCGTCTCTTTGGTAATCCCAACGACCGGGAAATCGCCCGGTTGCAGAAGGTGGTGGAGCGCATCAACGCGCTGGAGCGGACCTATGAGGCCCTCAGCAATGATGCTCTGCGCGCCAAAACCCTGGAGTTCCGCCGCCGCCTGGCGCGCGGCGAATCCTTAGACGATATCCTGGCAGAGGCTTTCGCCGCCGTCCGCGAGGCCTCCAAACGGACCATCGGCCTGCGCCACTACGATGTGCAACTCATCGGCGGCATGGTGCTCCACCAGGGCAAAATCGCCGAGATGAAGACCGGCGAGGGCAAGACCCTGGTCGCCACCCTGCCCCTCTACCTGAACGGCCTCTCTCTCAACCCGGAGTGGGTGGACCTGGCCCGCCGCCGCTGGGGCAAAGACCCCGACCGCTGGGAGTTTGTCCCCATAGACGACGTGCCCGTTGGCCGGGGAGTCCACCTGGTCACCCCCAACGACTACCTCTCCAAATTCGGCGTCCAGTGGATGGGCCCCGTCTACCACGCCCTGGGAATGACCGTCGGCGTCATCCAGTCGGCGGCGGAGAGGCCGGAACTGGGCTCCTTTCTCTTTGACCCCGAATACCCCTCCACCGACGACCGCTACCTCAACCTGCGCCCCGTCCCCCGCCGCCAGGCCTACAACGCCGACATCACCTACGGCACCAACAACGAATTCGGCTTTGACTACCTGCGGGATAACCTGGTGCGGGACCTCTCCGAATGCGTCCAGCGGGAACTCTTCTACGCCATCGTGGACGAGGTGGATAACATTCTCATTGACGAGGCCCGTACCCCCCTGATTATCTCCGGCCCCGCCGAGGAGTCGTCCGACCTGTATCGCCGTTTCGCCGACCTGGTCCGCTATCTCCGGCGGGACGTCCACTACGAGGTGGACGAGAAGACCCGCAACGTCGTCCTCACCGAAGAGGGCGTCCACAAAGTGGAGTCCCTGCTCCCCGAGATCGGCCCGGATGAGAGCCTCTACGACCCCAAACACGCCCCCATGCTCCCGTACCTGGATAACGCCCTGCGGGCCTGGGCCGTCTACCAGCGGGATAAGGACTACATCGTCCGGGACGGGCAGGTCATCATCGTGGACGAGTTCACCGGGCGGCTGATGTACGGCCGCCGGTACGCGGAAGGGCTCCATCAGGCCATAGAGGCCAAAGAGGGCGTCGCCGTTCGGGAGGAGATGCTCACCTACGCCACCATCACTTTCCAGAACTACTTCCGGATGTATAAGAAACTGGCCGGGATGACCGGCACGGCGGCGACCGAGAAGGAGGAGTTCCAGAAAATTTATAATATGGACGTGGTTGTCCTGCCCACCAACGTGGAGTACCGGGCCATGTTCGGCGACCTGGTGGCGCGGGAGGTCCCCGTGCGGGAACTTCCGGAGGTGACCTTCGCGGGCGTCCTGAACGGGCGGGATGACGTCCCCGTCACCGTCTACGAGAGCCGGGATGGGCGCCGTGAGCGGTACTATAAACGGCTGGACCTGGACGACGTTATCTACCAGACCGAGGAGGCGAAATTCCGGGCCGTCGTCGCCGAGATAGAGGCGCTGCATCAGGCCGGACGACCCGTCCTGGTGGGCACCACCGCGATTGAGACCTCGGAGCGTCTCTCCCGGATGCTCCGGGCGAAGGGTATCCCGCATAACGTCCTCAACGCCAAATACCACGAGCAGGAGGCGGTCATTATCGCCCAGGCCGGCCGTTCCGGCGCGGTGACCATCGCCACTCAGATGGCCGGTCGGGGCGTGGACATCCTGCTGGGCGGCAACCCGGAGGGGCTGGCCCGGGAGGGGCTCCGCCAGGAAGGGTACGACCTGACCACCCTTCGCCAGTCCCACTGGAACGAGGCGGTGGAGATGCTCCGGCGCGGGCAGAACCCCACGGAGCGGTTTCCGGAGCGGTGGGCGGAGGTGCTGGCGAAGGCCTGGGCGGACTGCGCCGAGGACCGCCAGCGGGTCATCGCTCTGGGCGGGTTGCATGTCCTGGGTGTGGAGCGGCACGAGGCGCGGCGCATAGATAACCAGCTGCGCGGCCGCGCCGGGCGCCAGGGCGACCCCGGCTCCTCTCGCTCTTACCTCTCTCTGGAGGACGAACTGATGCGCCGCTTCGGCGCCGACCGGGTCCAGGGCCTGATGGCCCGCGCCGGCATAGACGACGCCCCTCTAGAATTCGGCATTCTCAGCAAGACCATTGAGTCTGTCCAGAAGCGGGTGGAGGGATACAACTTCGACCTGCGTAAGCATGTCCTGGAGTACGACGACGTCGTCAATAAACAGCGGGAGGTCATCTATGCCCAGCGGCGGGAGGTGCTGGCGAAACCCGACCTGCGGGACCAGGTCCTGCGCATGATGCGGGAGGAGATAGAGAGCCTGCTGCTCCTGCACTGTCCGGGCTCGGACCCGGAGGAGTGGGACCTGAAGGCGCTGCACGGCGAACTGCGGACCTTCCTGCCTATGTCGGAGAAACCGGACCCCCGGTGGGCTAACCTTTCCCGCAACGAGATTCTGGAAGAACTGACTGCGCTGGCCGGGCGGACATATGAAGAATTGAACCGCAACCTGGGCTACCAGGTCTATCGGGATATGGTCCAGCAGGACGTCACGCTGGCCCTGCTGCGGGCGAGCAACGACCCCCTGCGGCGGCTGATCTACCGGCGGGTGGTGGAGGCTCTGGGCGCGGAGCCGGACGAGGAGACGGCGGCCCTGCCGCTCCGTCGCCTGCCCGATGATAGGAAGGGGAGAATAGAGACGGCCTTTCTGGAGGCAGTGCGGCTCTTCCGGGACCGGCAGGTCATCCTGAGCGCGGTGGATAACCTCTGGGTCCGCCACCTGACCGACCTTTCGGTCCTGCAGGAGGGGATCGGCCTGCGGGCCTACGGGCAGCAGAACCCGCTGGTGGCCTACAAGAAAGAGGCCCATGAGATGTACCAGATGCTCCTGGGCCGGATTCAATCCCAGGTGGCGCGGACGATTTTCCTGGTGCCCCAGATGATGCCGCAGCCCCGGCGCGCGCGGCCGCTGCATGCCTTCCGGCCTGGCGTGCCGATGCCGGCGGCGCCCGCGCCGGCCCCGGCGCCCCGTCCGGCGCCGGGGGGCCCGCGCTCCCTGCGCCCCGCCCCGTCGGGTGCCCCCTCCGGCGCTCCGCCCGCGCGACCGGCGGCCCCGGGGGCTCCATCAACGGGCCGGGCCCCGGCGGCCCCGCCTCCGGGAGCACGCAAACTGGGCCGTAACGACCCCTGCTGGTGCGGGAGCGGAAAAAAGTACAAGAACTGCCATCTGCGGCAGGACGAGGAGGCCGGGCAGGTGCCCATCGTCGCCACCCGCCCCCCGCAGACCCCCGGCCCTCGCCGAAGGAGATAAGTAGGACGCAGATTCACGCGGATGAACGCGGATTTTCTCCCTGGCCCACTGCGAAAAAGTTTGGCTCTTCGGGAATTCGCGTGGGGCGTCGCCTGTTGTGGAGCGTAGCACAGGCGGTTAGCCTGCATGGTACAGGCCTGGCGGCCTGCGCTATATTGGTCAGTGCGTAAGTCCTGAGGAATCACAGTCTCGTGTCCGTGGTCCATCGTCTGTGGTCTGTCGTCTGTGGTCTCTCGTCAGTCGTCAATTATCGGAGGACTCCTATGGAGCGCGAAGACCTGGTGGGCCGGGTAATGGCGGATATGGACCCGGAACTTCTGAACTTTCTGCGCACACGGGTGAATTCTTTCGTGAAATGGGACCTGATCCGGTTTTTCGGTGAGAACCCCTACACCACCGACACGGCGGAGAATATAGCCCGCTACGCAGGCCGAAACGTGGAGACCACCCGGGCGGAACTGGCGGAACTGGCCGTGCAGGGGGTACTGGTGGAGCAACGGCTGGGGGGGATGACCGTGTACTCCCTCTCCAGCAATCCGGAGGTCCGCCGGCTCATCCAGCGGTTTCTGGAGGCCTCCAACGATCGGCAGTTTCGCGTGAAGGCCATCTATCACATCATCCGAGGTATGCGATAGGATCCTTGGCGAAAGGAGGGCAAATGGAGCGCGTGAAAACCGGAATCCCAGGGTTGGACGAGATGCTGCGCGGGGGTCTGCTTCCCCAGACGGCTACACTGGTGGAAGGCGCTCCCGGCACCGGCAAAACCACCCTGGGGATGCAATTCATCCACTTCGGCATCACAGCGCACGACGAGCCGGGCATCATTCTGACCTTTGAGCAGTTTCCCAGCCAGTTCTACCGGGACGCGACCAACTTTGGTTGGGATTTCCGACGGCTGGAGGAAGAGGGGAGACTGCGCATTATTATGACCAGTCCGGAGGTGTCCATTCAAGACCTCCAGAGGGTGGGCGGACAAATTGAAGCGCTGGCCCGCGAGATGGGCGCCCGCCGCATCCTGGTGGATAGCCTCTCCCACTTCCAGCGCCTTACCCATGACCCCCTCCAGTTGCGCCACCTGACTTATGCCTTCGTAAACGGTCTGAAGCGGGAAGGGCTGACGGCCATCCTGACCTGGGAGAGTCCGGTCCTTCTGGGAGAGCCCGGGGAACACGATATCGGGATCCCGTTCATCATTGACACCTATATTCTCCTGCGCTACGTGGAGATAGAGAGCGCCGTCCACAAAGCTATGCTGGTGCTCAAGATGCGGGGCAGTGACCACGATAAGGAGATCCGTCAATTTGACATTACCAGTCGGGGGATTGAGGTGCGCAGCCGGTTTGAGGGACACGAAGGCATTATGAGCGGCAGCCCTCGCCGGATGGCCGATTCCTTCGTCCAGGCTTTCGTCCGCCGATGAGGGGAACCTGATGGATGCCCTGCTTCGGGTTATCGCGGCCCTGATCTGGCCGGGCATTCTCTTCCTGATATTCTTACTCTGGCGGATCGCTCACTTCTACGAGCGGTCCTCCGGCCAGCGAGTCTATGCCTGGCTGTTTCTGGTCATTCTGGCTCTGCTCCTTGTCGGGGCTGCATGGTATATTTTCGTCGATCCGGGCTTCGTGGGAATCCCCCCGGCTGATGGGTTGCTCTGCGCGGGGGGGATTCTCACGCTGTTGGCCACGTTGATCCTGACCCGGGCGATGATGCGGAAACCATGAGCGATCCAGGCCTTGCCCAAGTCGTGTTATCCCCGCTGGGACCGATCAGCCTGATCGGCCTCCTCTTTGTGCTGGACGTCTACTATAATCTCAGCCGGCGGTTGGGGGAGGTGAACCGGATGCTCCCCTACTACCGGCGTTTTCTGATCGGAAGCGGGTTCGTCGGCGTGGCCGTCCTGGCCCAGATAGTCCGCACGGCTGCCTATATCTCCTGTAATCGGGAGGCGGCCCTTTTCCTTTCGCCCTCCTTTAGCCTGCTGGCTTTTCATATTCCTTTGCTCATCGGAGTTCTCATCAGTGTTCTCACTGCCTGGCACTACTGGTCGTGGCTGCTGACCGGGGAGTGAGAAGAGCAGAATTATAGGCTCATCTATGGCCATGCAGCAACGCGACGCTCACCGCAGCGAAATTTTCCTGGCCCTTACGCCTTGGGGCAGCCCAACGGGCCCCGTCTTATCTGCTGATGAACTGCATGCACTGCGCGCTTTCCTGCAGCGGATGCCGAAGATAGACCTGCACCGGCATTTAGAGGGTTCCCTGCGCCTTCAAACGCTGGCGGAAATTGCGGTGGAGCATGGGATAGACCTGCCGTCATATAGAGCAGAAGACCTGCGCCGGTACGTTCAGGCCCGGGAGGATCAGCCGGATTACCACCGATTCCTGGCGAAGTTCCGCCTCCTGCGCCGTTTCTATCGGAGCCGGGAGGCCCTGGAGCGGATCGCGGCAGAAGTGGTCGCCGACGCCGCCGCCGATAACATCCGATATCTGGAACTGCGGTTCAACCCCATCGCCCTCTCCCGGGCCCAGGGGTTCCCACTGCAGGATGTGGTGGAATGGATCACCAGTGCCATCTCCCAGGCCCAGCAAACCCACCCCACCACGGTACGTCTGATCCTTCAGATCGGGCGGGATGAAATCCCGCGCGTGGCTGAGGAGATTCTGGAACTGGCCCTGGCCTACCGGACCAGGGGAATTGTGGGCCTGGACCTGGCGGGGGATGAGATCAATTATCCGGCCTACCGGCTATCTCATATTTACCAGCGGGCCCGTCAGGAGGGGTTGGGAGTCACCATCCACGCCGGGGAGGTGGGGGGCGCGATGAATGCGCGGGAGGCCGTCCTCCGCTTCCGCGCTCAACGCATCGGGCACGGCATCCACGCCCTGGAAAACTCCGAAGTGGTACGATTGCTGCTGGAGCGGAACATCGTGCTGGAAGTCTGCCCCACCAGCAATTTGCAGACGGGTGCCGTGCGCTCTCTCAGCCACCACCCCCTGCCGGATATGCTGGCCCTGGGCCTGCGAGCCACGTTGAACACCGACGACCCCAGTATCTCCGATACCACCCTCACCGACGAATATCTGGTTGCCATCATGGCGATGGGGCTGGAGCTGGATCAGATTCGCGCGATGGTCTTCAACGCGCTGGATGCGGCGTTCCTGTCCAAGGAGGAGCGGGAGCCGCTGCGGGAGCAATTCGCGGTATGGGAAACGATCCAGATTCCGAACGGATGACCTCGCCCCTGGCCCGACGCCGGGAGGTATACCGGAGGGCGCTGCGGGAAACCCTTTCCCGGCTGGTAGACCTGCTCTCCGCTGACCCCACTGTGGAGCGGGTGATTCTGTTTGGCTCCTACTACTTGACCACAGGGAATCTTGAGAGTAGGCCTGCGCCTAATGAGGCGTGAGGCTATCATTAATCATCGCTGTGGCGAAGTACTACGCTCGCGGCCGGGCCGACCTGCTGACCGACCTGGACATAGTGGTGGTGCAGTCTTCCGGGCAGGGTTTCCTGGCCCGTATGGCGGAACTGCATCGCCGGCTTGGCTCCCTCCCGGTGGACGCGGATATTCTGGTGTATACTCCCCAGGAGTGGGAACGCGTCCTGGAGACGCCCTTTGGCGCTCGCATCCTGCGGGAAGGAAAAGTACTCTATGAGAAGGTCTCCCCTTGAAGAAGGCTTTCGCTGGCTGGAACAGGCGAACGAGGACCTTCGTTGGGCCCGTCACCTGCTGGAGGAGGGAGGCTATCATCTGGCCTGTTTCCTGGCCCAGCAGGTGGCGGGAAAGGCGCTGAAGGCTTTTCTCTACGCTCAGGGAGAGGAGGTGGTCCTCGGCCCTTCCGTTCGCCGACTGGCCGGGGAGGCGGCGGCATGGAACGCCGCTTTTTCCAGCCTGGTGGCTCGGTGGGGCATCCTGGACACCTATTACATCCCCACGCGCTATCCCAACGGGCTGCCGGACGGTATCCCCGCGCAGGTCTATACCCGGGAAGTGGCCGATGAAGCGGTCCGACTGGCCGAGGAGGTCGTGAGGTTCGTCACCGGATGCCTCCATCGGGAAGGGGTTAGGGGTTAGGGGTTAGGGGTTAGGGGTTAGCGGACCTGTAGAATCCTCTAACCCCTAACCCCTATCCCCTTGGAGATGAGCGTTATGATGCAGGTCCCTCTTCGTACCCAGATCGCCGATGTCGTTGCCCAGACCCTGCGCCAGGTTCTGGGCAGGGACGATATCCCCCCTGTTCTGGTGGAACGGACCCGCCGCCCCGAGTTCGGCGATTACTCCACCTCCGCCTGCCTCCGAATGGCGCGAGAGGCCGGTATGCCCCCGATAGACCTGGCCCGGCGAGTCGTAGCCCAGTTGCCATCGGCCCCCTTCGTCGGCCGCGCTGAGCCCGCCCACCCCGGGTATATCAACTTCTGGTTGGATGACGGGTGGCTGGCTCAGCAGGTGGACGTTATTCTGGAGGCCGGAGAGTCCTTCGGCGCCCTTTCCATCGGAGAGGGGCAACGGGTTCAGGTGGAGTTTGTCAGCGCCAACCCCACCGGGCCCATCACCATTGGCTCTGCCCGTAACGCCGTCTTGGGCGACGGCCTGGCCTCCGTCCTTTCGGCCACAGGCTACCAAGTGGAGCGGGAATACTATGTCAACGACGCCGGCTCTCAGGTGCGCCGGTTCGGCGAGAGCGTCTTCGTCCGCTACGCCCAGGCCTTAGGGGAAGACATCCCCTTCCCCGAAGACGGCTACCACGGGCGCTATGTAGTGGAACTGGGAGAGCGGCTGGCCACCGAAGTCGGGCGCCAGTATCTGGAGATCGACCGCCGCCAGGCCGTGCGCGCCGTTGCTGACTGGGCCGTTGCCCAGATACTGGTCCACATCCGCCAGGACCTGGCGGACCTGGGGGTCCACTTTGACGTCTGGCGGCATGAGCGCCACCTCTACGAAGAGGGCCTCTTTGACCAGGCGCTGGCGGTCCTGCGCGGGCGGGGATATGTGGTAGAGTACGATGACGCCGTCTGGTTCCGCCACCCCGACCTGGAGAAGGACGCGGTGCTCATCCGCTCCCCCCAGGTCGTCCCCGAACCCTCCGAGCGCCCCACCTATCTGGCCTCGGATGTCGCCTATCTCTGGGACAAACTGGTCCGGCGGGGGTTTGACCGGGCCATCTACATCTGGGGCGCCGACCACCACGGCGACGTTCCCCGGGTGCGCGCGGCAGCGAAGGCGCTGGGCCTGGACCCCAACCGGGCCGTCTTCATCCTCTACCAGTTGGTGACCCTCTGGCGGGGCGGGGAGGAGGTCCGCATGTCCAAGCGCACCGGCGAATTCGTCACTCTGCGGGACCTGTTGGAGGAGGTGGGCGCAGACCCCATTCGCTTTATGCTCCTCTCCCGGACCGCCGACGTGCCGATAGATTTTGACCTGGACTTAGCGGTGGAGCAGTCGGAGCGGAACCCGGTCTACTACGTCCAGTACGCGCACGCCCGCATCGCCAGCATCCTCCGGTATGCCCAGGAGCAGGGCTTGGAGGTGGACCGTCCTGCCGACCTCTCGCTGCTCCGTCATCCCGGCGAACTGGCGCTCATCCGCAAGATGCTGGAACTGCCGGAGGTGATCGAGCAGGCGGCGGCGAAATTGAGCCCGCACTTCCTGCCCTACTACGCGCAGGAACTGGCGACGACCTTCCACGCTTTCTACCGGGATTGCCGGGTGGTCTCCTCGGACCCGGCCGACGAGGCCATCACCCGAGCTCGCCTGCGGCTGGTGCGGGCAGCAAAGGTCGTCCTGGCCCGCACCCTGCACCTGATGGGGATGACCGCCCCGGAGCGGATGTGAAGTGCCCGGAAACGGTGTGGTCATTTTGCGGCCGGGGCGGGAGCGCTCGGTCCTTCGGCGGCACCCCTGGATTTTCTCTGGCGCCATCGCCCATATCCGCGGCGACCCCACCGACGGGGACATCGTAGACGTGCAGGACGGAAAAATTTTATCTGCTTTGTGTCTTCGTGTCTTCGTGGTAGAAGAAGGGAAAACCACAAAGGCACGAAGACACGAAGAAAATTTTCCCTTTGTGTCTTCGTGTCTTCGTGGTAGAAGAGGGAAAACCACAAAGGCACGAAGACACGAAGAAAATTTTTATCTGCTTTGTGTCTTCGTGTCTTCGTGGTAGAAGAAGGGAAAACCACAAA
>ERZ1685331.250-NODE-250-length-9664-cov-16.023936_pt1 | contig 9664 bp, 9 predicted proteins | sample MGYA00580194_ERZ1685331 | MGnify/ENA primary metagenome ERZ1685331 (study PRJEB41501, sample SAMN08275520) | hot springs metagenome | biome: alkaline hot spring; material: microbial mat | place: Russia: Ush-Beldyr | collected 2015-07 | depth 0.5 m m ...
TGCTGGACCCCAGTGAATCTTGAGCGTAGTCCTGCGCCTAATGAGGCGTGAGATTACCCTCAATAATCGCTGTGGCGAAGTACTACATCCCTACTTGACGAAGAGAGAAGAAAATGGCATAATAAAGCAGGCCAGAGTCAACGAACTATGGCTTGCCTCATAGGCGGATTCACACCCGGCCGTTTTCAAGGAGGAAAAATGGCACGCTGTCCAGAATGCAACACCATTCTTCCTGTCCCGCCAGACGCCGCTCTCTATGATCGTCTTTACTGCGAAGAGTGTGGGGCCCTCCTGGAAGTTGTCAGCCTGAATCCGCTGGAACTGGAATACGTCTTTGACTACGAAGACCTGGAAGAAGAACTGGAGTGGGAAGAAGAGGAGGAATGGGAGGAAGAGGATCTCTTTGACGAGGACCTGGAAGCAGAGGAAGAGGAGTGGTGACCGCAGGGAAAAAATCATTTTTGCCACGACATTTCACGTCGCAGCGAAAAGGATTTTCGTTCCTGTGGCCGAACGCGGTTCGGTCAGAGCGTCGCGGATACGAACCGTATGGCCGGGTGTCCAGAAGTGCCGGGTACCTTGGCGGCTACGCTCACAGCAGCAGAAGAGCCAGCCCGACCATCAGCGCCAGCATAATCACCGCGATGATGCCAATCAGTTTCAGGTCGGCGACCACATATGGGTACTCCTCCCTCAGGTCCCGAAGAACACGGGTTGAGGCCTTCGGGGCCTGGGGAGCATGAGAGACTGCAGTGGGAGCCGCTGCGACCGCCCGTTCCCCCGGCTGAACCAGTTGAGCAGCGGAAAGACGTGGGTGAGATGTCCTACGCCGACGACGAGATTTCTTCCCCATAAGATTCCTCCGTCTTCCCCACAGGTCAGACCTCCACGGCTCACCTATGGGGAGAATAAATAATATAAGTAAGACCTCTTTGGTAATTACCAACCCTCCCTGGTCGGTAGACCAATTTTGCCTCACACCCCTCTTGCCCCTCAACTTTGGCCTTTTTGTGCGATCCTTCCGCGTGGGCTCTTGGTCGCCTCCATAGCCTAAAAAAGAAGATTGTTTTTCACTGCGGCGGCGAAGCCGCCGCAGTGAAAAATTCTTTATTTTTATTCTTTTCCCCTTGGCCGGAAGTGGGTTTCGGAGATTTTCCCGCTCTGCCCTGCGAAAAGCCAAACTTCAGGGATAGAAGAGGGGGTTTGGGGACGGCGGCTTTGCCGCCGTCCCCAAACCCCTATGATCTCCCCGGGGAGGGGTGAGGTGGGTAGTTACCCCTCTATTATACCCCTATGGCTCCAATTCGGCAATCACCACAATCCGATGGGTATTCACCCCGTAGGGATAACAGGAGATGAGGGTGAGCACCGGGCTGCTGGTCGGGTACATCACGCTGACGTCGGTGGGCTCCACAATGCGGGTCTGGGTCACCCGATACCGGTATACCTGGCTGGCCGTATAAACCTCCACCACGTCCCCCAACTGGACTTTCGGCAGGTCGCGGAAGATTTCCCCATAGATGTCATTGTGAGCTGAGATGATGCAGTTCCCCCGCTCTCCCGGATTGGCTGAGCCGATGTGGTGACCGGCGCCCCGCTTCAAACTCTCCCAGTCGTCCCCTTCCACCACCGGCGCGTCCACGCCGATGGAGGGGATGCGGATACGGATGGCCTGCTCCGGGCCGGGGGTCGGAGCGGGAAGGGGCGTGATGGCCGCGACCAGATGACGCAGGTGGGCCGGGACCGGCGCGGGCTCTGAATACCCCCGGGCGTCCGGAGGGCTGTGACCGCCGGGCAACATAACGACCCGAATCAGGGGGGTCGGGGTGGGGGTGGGTACCCGCTCCGCTTGATCTACCCGGGCCTGACGGTTCAACTCCTGGAGTGTATCCAGCGTGCTGATCAATACGGCCACCAGCCCCACCAGGGCCAGAATTTCCAGGATCAACAGGACCTGGTCCCGCACCCATGCCCAGCGGATCCGTCGTGGGGGACGACGGCGACGCGGCCGCTCCTCATCCACCGGACGGGCCCGAAATCCCGCGCTGGCGCCCTCGTCGGCGTAGTGGAGATGATCATCGGGAAGGGGTGGGGGCTCCGGCCCTCTCTTCGCGCGCTCCGGGGATAGCGGGTCTCGGGGCTCCAGCGGCCCTTTCGTCTTCCGCAACCGCTCCAGCCGTGCCTGCGCCTTGCGGATGCGCAGAATCTCTTCCAGTTCCTCTATAGAAAGTTCATCCACCGACCGCCGGTCTCTCATCATCCCATTCGTGCCATTCGTGCTATTCGTGCTATTCGTGGATCCATTCGTGCCATTCGTGCTATTCGTGGATCCATTCGTGGATCCGGATGCCCCGTCTTTCCAGTTGGGCGAAGAACGGGTCCGGCTCCAGCAGTTCCTCGGGGGCGAAGACACCGGGTTTGTGCACCTCCCGTTGGGCCAGCATAACCGCCCCAATCGCCGCCGGGATACCGGTCAGGCGGCCCATTTTGTCCACCGTGGCGTAGCGAACTGTCCGGGCCTCCCCTCCCTTCCGGCCCACCACGTCCACCCGGGCACCGGAGAAGGGGACACCCTCCGCGCCAATGATGCCCTCCACGCGGTGAATCAGCCGGGCCGTGCGGACGATGGAGCGGTGGCTTCGGCTCAGACCCAGCCGGGCCAGAAAGGCGCCGAGGGTATTGTTCCATCGCGGGGTCAGCCCGCCCTTCAGGAAGATGGTGCGGGCCAGGATCGTTCGGGGAATGGTCAGCGGTTCCGGATGCCCGCAATGGTATACCTCCACCCGACCCAGCGGTGCCGGAAAGTCTACCCATTCCTTCTCGCTGCCCGCTGGGACCATCACCCGTTGCCCGTCGCGGAAGGTGGGCACCTGACCAGTGATGGCGTAGAAGACATGCATCACGACAGCCAGCCCCTCCGAATCCGCCGCCCCGCCGCCCCAGTAGATGCGGATTTCGTCCACCTCATCCAGTTGAGAAGCCCCTTTCCTGGCCATCAGATTGGTGATCCCCGGTGTCCATCCCAGGCCGTTGATGATGGTGACGCCCGCCTCTTTCGCCTGGGGGTCCATACTTCGCAGTTCGTCGATGGGCCCCCAGTCGTCACAGAGGTCCACGGAGGGGACGCGGGCCCGGATCGCCGCCCGGGTCAGTTGGGGAGCAAAGTAGTAGAAGGGGCCGATGCAACCGACGGCGGCATCCGCGCCCTCCAGCACCCGGACCAGCATATCGGCGTCCTCAGCGTCCACGAAGACGGCCTGGGCCCGGCCCCCCAATTCGGCGGCCATCTGCTGGGCCCGCTCCAGCCGATAATCAGCAATGACCACCTCAGCATCGGAGAAAGCGATGAGGTCGCGGACGACGTAACTCCCCATATCGCCGCAACCGCCCAGGACGACAATTCTCATCCCACTCCTCCTTGGAAGAACCAGCGGACAATCTCCACGTCCCAGATCATCGTCGCCCAGCCGCCAGCGATCAGGAACGGGCCATAGGGAATGGGGTCCCGGAGGGACCGCAGACGAGCCAGGAGCAGGAAGAGGCTGACCACTCCGCCGCTCAGAATCGCCAGCAGCAGCGCTACGATGACCATCGGAAAGCCCGTCACCAGGCCAATGAACGCGGCCAATTTGACATCTCCGCCCCCCATTGCTCCTGGCCCCACCAGCCAGTTGCCCAGGAGGACGATGGCCATTAGAATCCCGTAGGCGACGGCTCCGCCCAGCAGGGCGCTTTTCCAACTGATGTGTCCGGTGAAGAACGACCCCGCGATGGCCAGCGCCATTGCGGGGATGGTGACCACGTTCAGGATAAGCCGCCGCTCTATATCGGTGACGGCAATGAGCATAAAGATAGTGGTGTAGAGGGCGAAAAAGACGAACTGGGCTGTCAGCCCGTATCTCCAGTAGAGGAAGCCGAACAGGAAGGCCAGCCCCAGTTCTACCAGGGGGTGGCGGAGGGAGATGAGGGCACTGCAGGACGGACAGTGCTGGTTGTGAGTCAGGAAGGCAGGCAGTGAGACCCACTGGTACCAGGGACGACGGCGGCCACAATACGGGCATTCCGGAAGGCGGGGACGCCGTCGGGCTGGCAGGTCGCTCCCCAGACGATTGACGATTGCACCAATCAGGATGCCCAGTAGTAGAACGATGACCATGGCCCTCCTACAGTTCGGAATCGGGCAACAGTAGGGGCAACCCTCGCGGTTGCCCCCTGGGCAGGCACAAGGCCTGGGCAGGCACAAGGCCTGGGCAGGCGCAAGGCCTGCCCCTACGGTCGTTCTATGGGCTGCAGGTAGTTAGCAACGGCCCACCCCTGCCGGGCCTCATTGGCCGGGTCCCGCACCTGCCACCAGGTATAGCCGCCAGATACGCGGGGGCCGTTCACTACGATGAAAATTTCCCCTTCCTGCCCGATGGCCAGGCGCGGGCTGTGGACATCCGGATCCTGACGGATGCTCACCCCGACCCCTCCTGTCCCGCTCACTCGCACGTACCGGCCGATGGCAATCTCCGGCGAGGCGGTCGGAGTGGGGATGGGTATCTCCGTCGGTGTGGGGGAGGGGGGCAGGGTGGGCATAGGTGTGGCAGTCCAGATGATGGGGGTCGGGCTGAGTCCTCCTGGCGGCCCCTGGAGGCGCCAGAGGTAGAGGGCCCACAGTCCGCAGGCGCTCGCGGCCAGCGCCAGCACCACCAGCGCCAGCACCCAGATGTACAGCGGAATTGTCGGAGGAGGGGTTCGCTGTCTGACCATAAGGAATGCAAGAATGCAAGATGCAGGATGCAGGATGCAGGATGCAGGATGCAGGATGCAGGATGCAGGATGCAGGATGCAGGAGTTATAGATGCCGTTCCAGCCAGCGCTCCAGATCGGCCAGGACCTGGGCCCGGTGGGTGTCGTTGTGGGGTTCGTGATACCCACCCTCGTACTCTATATGCTCCTTATCCGCGACGGGCACATTTTCAAAGAACCGGTGGCTCCCCTCCGGAGGCACCAGGCGGTCGGCGCTGCCGTGGATGATGAGCAACGGCAGTTGCCATTCCCGCGCGTGTTCATGGGTCCAAAGCATCGCCCGAGTCATCTCCGTCCCCAGGCGGGCCGTCCCGATACTGTGGACCAGCGGGTCGGCCTGATATGCTGCCACCACCTCCGGGTCCCGCGAGATGGACGTGGCATCCAGGCCGGTGTCCATCGCGAATCGCGGCCAGATCCGGGAAAGGACGCGCGCCATCCCCATCAGGGCTGGGGAGACCCCCACCTGGGCCAGCGCAGGGCCGGAGGCGACAACCCCTTTCAGTCCCTCCGGGTAGTGCAGGGCGTATTCCAGGACGATGAGGCCGCCCATACTGTGCCCCATCAGGAAAAGAGGACGGCCCATCTCCCTTTCGGCGACCCTGCGGACAAAGGCCCGGACGTCCTCGCGGAACTCCTCCCAGGAGTTGATATAGCCGCGCGGTCCAGGGGAGCGGCCATGCCCCCGGTGGTCCAGCGCATAGATGGCATACCCTTTGGGCACCAGATGGTTGACCACATTCATGTAGCGGCCGCTGTGCTCGCCGAAGCCGTGGACGATGACAAGCACGGCTCGGGGCCCCCCTTCTGGTCGCCAGCATTGATCATACAATGGCAAACCACCACGTCCCAAAAACGTCCCCTCTCTATGCTCCATTTCTACCTCCCGCTGGTTGTGGGTGGATTGGTAGTTGGTAGATCGGTAGTTGGCAGATTGGTACTGGGTGGGTTGGTACAATGGTCACTGGTGCACTGAGGCTCGGGAGTATCGGCCCTTTCACGGCGACGGTGGAGGACGGGGGGGCCGTCCTTACCGTCGGGGATGGCTCCGGAGACGGGGTTGGCGTCGGTGTCGGAGAGGGCGGAATCGCCGTTGGCGTTTTCCGTCGGCGTCGGGCTCTCGGTGGGCGTTGGCGTTTCCGTCGGCGTCGGGCTCTCGGTGGGCGTTGGCGTTCCCGTCGGCGTCGGGCTCTCGGTGGGCGTCGGCGTTCCCGTCGGCGTCGGGGTGACCGTCGGAGTCGGTGTCCGGGTGCCGGTAGGGGAGGGCGTGGGTGTCCGGGTCACCGTCGGGAAACGGGTGGGTGTGGGGCTGAGCGGCGGTGGATAGGCCGGCAGGTAGAGGGGTTGCCCCACCCGGATGATGTAATCCGTCATACAGTTGGCCCAGCGGATGGCCTCTACGGAGACCCCCAAGCGGAGCGAGAGGTTCCATAGCGTATCTCCCGGCTGGACGATGTACCGGACCCATCCGGGCGACGGCCCACAGGGGACACGGGTCGGAGGGGCAAAAAACTGCGGGGGCAGGTGCAGAATCTGACCCACTGTCAGTCTCTCTCCAACCAGGCAGTTGGCCTGCTGGATCAGCAAGGGCGACGTGCCGGCCCGCCAGGCCAGATGGTAGAGAGCGTCCCCGGCCTGCACGCGGTACGGACGCCAGCCTGCAGGTGGCGTACAGGTGGGATACAGTACTGATGGAGGAGTCGGTGTGGGCCCTTCAGTGGGCGATGGGGCCGGCGACGGAGGTGTCTCCATCACAATCACAACGGGCGTTGGGGAGAGGGCCGGGACCGTCGGGATGAAGAGCGTTGGCAACCAGGCCACCTCCGGCGTGGGTGTCGGGGAACGAGGGGGAGCCAGAGCCCGATCCATCGCGCTCAACCACAGCGCGCCAACGACCAGCGCGCCCGCCAGCAGGAGCAGCAAGCCGCCGGAGAGCAGCAACCGCCATCCAGATGCAGGAGAATGGACCTCGTCCATCAGAGGGTCTATCTCAATCCCTAATCGTCACCGAACGGAATCCGGCCCAGTGACCGGAAGGATGAAATGAAAGGTGCTGCCGACGCCCATTTCGCTTTCCACCCAGATACGGCCGCCGTGCGCTTCCACCAGCGCTTTGGCGATGGCCATTCCCACCCCCGTCTCTCCCAGCCCCGGGATGAGGGGCTTGTCGGCCCGGTAGAACCGCTGGAAGACGCGCGGACGATCCTCCGGCGCGATCCCGCCCCCGGTATCCCGTACGGAGACATGGAGGTACGGCGGAAGCCCTCTCTTGGCTTCCTCCAGGTGACCGGTCACCACAATCTCGGTCCCCGAGCGGGAACACTGACAGGCGTTGGACAGCAGGTGGAGCATAATCTGATACAGGGCATCCCGGTCGGCGCGGATGGGCGGGAGTTCCAGGGCCATGTCCAGGCGAACGGTCATGTCCTGTTCCCGGAAGCGAGCGGAGAGCCCCATAATCGCTCCTTCTATGACGTTGATCAGGTCTATCGGTTCCGGGACCAGTTCAATCCGTCCGGTATCCAGCGCGGTAATCTCAATCAGATCGTTGATCAGGCTGCTCAAGCGCTCAATGTTCGCTTTGACCCGCTGGAGGAACTTGCGCTGCATCTCTCCCAGGATGCCCACCGATTCTCCCAGCAGGAGGTCGGTATATCCCACAATGGAGGTCATCGGGGTACGGAGTTCGTTGGCCAGAGAGGCCAGCATCTCCCGCCGTTCTTCCTCCGGCGATGTCTCGGAATGGATGAGGACAATATAACCCGTCACGCCAGCGGAACTGCTCATCCGGGCTATGCTGGCCCGGACCCATCGCCCATTGTACTGGAGAGTAACCGACGTGGTGGTCCCGTCAACCGTCCGACCGGTCATCAGTTCACTGACAGTCCGGGCCCACATCGGATCCGGAAAAAGGGCATTCAGAGGTATCCCCAGCATATCTTCCGGTGGCTGGCCCAGGAGTTGACAGGCGATGGGGTCCGCAAGGACCACGTTGCCTCGGTCATCGGCGATGATGGTCCCGCTGTCCGCCACCCGCTCCGGCACGGGCGCGGGAGATGGCCCTTCCTGCCCGACCCTTGCCCGTGTGACCTCCAGTTCCTCCCGCAAACGGGAGACTTCCGCTTCCAGGTCCTGTACCTGCTGAGATAATTGACTGCGCTCGGCCTCTAAAGAGGCTCGTTCTTCGGCCAGATGGCGAATCTCTTCCTCGTACAGGGCGATTCGGGAAGCAACGGCACCGGCCTGCTGGACCTGTTCCTCCCGCAGGCGAAGGAGTTCCGCCAGTTCATCGGCTCGTTTCCGGTGGCGGGCCGCTTCCTCTTCCAGCCTTTGGGCCTGACGGGCGAATTCCTGGGCCTCCTGGCGGGCCCGCTCCAGTTCCTCCTGAAGGGTAGCGGTCCGCTCAGCTCGCTCCGCCTCCTGTTCCCGCAGGGCGACCGCCAGTTGTTCCGTTTTCCGCTCCACAGTCCGCCGCCGGTTGGCGTTTCCCAGTGCGCTGCCCAGCATCATTCCCGCTGTACGGAGCAGGGACATCTCCTCTTCGGAGAGGGGCGCGGAACCTGGAGGCCGTCCCAGCAGAAATAGCCCCATTGGTTCCTCATCGGTCATCGGAACCACCCGCAGGGAGTAGGGTTCCCGAAAGCCCAGACGGCGCAGGATAGCAGTCGCTTCCTCGCCAACAGGCTGCTGCGGACGTCCTGTCTGGGTCACCGATGCCAGGGAGGGATACTGGTCAATAGGAAACACTCTTGGGGAGGGAGAGTTCTCTTTCGGAAACGTCGCGATGATGCGTAGGCTGGGCGTTGCACCGGCGGCAAGCAGGCCGATGGCGCCCGCCGTTCCTCCCAGGAATCGGACCACTTCAGGCAGCGAGGAGGCCAGCGCCGCTTCTACATCGCGCGCCTGTTCTATCTGTCGGGCCAGTTCCAGAAGTCGGAACGGGAGGGTAGGGCCGGGGGAGAGAGAGGGGGCAAACTGCAGGGCATCCCCAAACGCCTGAGCGGTCAGGAGGGGGAGAGCGATCAGGTTGGCCAGCCGAACTGCGCCAGCCAGATAGGAGGTGATGGGCGGCAAAACGGCCTGGACGGTATGGCCCACCAGCCATGCCAGGATGGCGGCAACGACCAGGCCCTTTCCCGGCTGGGGCCAGGCGAGAAGTGCCAGGAGGGCCAGGAAGGCCAGGAGAATGCTTCCCCATTCCCACACCTGGGCATGTCGGGTAGCGTTATAGATGATGCCCGCCGAGGCCGCCGGCACCCAGTACAGGGCGAGGAAAATGTAGGCCAGGCCGCTGCCCAGGAGCAGGGCCGCCAGTACCACCCGGCCTGCAGCAGGGGCGCGGCGCAGAATGGGCAGGAAAGCCCACGCCGCCAGGATGATCAGGACCATGTCCATCCAGCGTTCCAGCGGAGGGAGCACGGCTGTCGGCGAGAAGGAGCCGCTGCTGGCCGCCGCGCTGACGCCGATCAGGACGATGCGGGTGGCCAGCATACCGGCTGCAGCCAGGAAGTGTCGGGCGCTCCCCGTTCGTCTCCATTCCCCCCACCCGACCGCCAGGAAAATTTGGAGGACGAACAGCAGTGCCAGGTGGTAGTAGAGGTTCCCGGGTGGGGCAGTCACCAGATTCAGCAGCCCCTGGATCACGTCCATAGTACTCTGTCAACCGTGAAACTTTACATTGGCGACAAGAAAGCTGAGGCGCTTTGATGGAGTCTCGCCTCGCTATAATAACAGCCATGGGATAGACAATTTCCCGCTGGGCCGTAGGCGGAAGTTTTTGCCCCTCTCCCCCTGCCCCCTCTCCCCATCGCTTCGCTTTGGGGAGAGGGGGGAAGGGGATTTTGCGGCGGCGGCCGAAGGCCGCCGCCGCAAA
>ERZ1685331.251-NODE-251-length-9562-cov-17.081203_pt1 | contig 9562 bp, 6 predicted proteins | sample MGYA00580194_ERZ1685331 | MGnify/ENA primary metagenome ERZ1685331 (study PRJEB41501, sample SAMN08275520) | hot springs metagenome | biome: alkaline hot spring; material: microbial mat | place: Russia: Ush-Beldyr | collected 2015-07 | depth 0.5 m m ...
CCGTGGGGCAAAGAGGGCGGCTGATCCCCTGCCGAAAAACCTACCCCTGTGAGCAGGGGGGATGAGGGGGTCAAATCCCCTGGCAGGCTATGGCCAAAATGATTGGTTAAACCGCAAAAGCAGGCTATTTCCGGGCAGTTTACCGCCCTTTAGTCTTATACCAGTTCGGATAAAAAGTGCCAGGCACTTCGGAAGTGCCTGGCACTTTATTTGTTGATGGTCGGGGCGCGGGGATTTGGACCCCGGACCTCAGCGTCCCGAACGCTGCGCGCTAACCGGACTGCGCTACGCCCCGAACCCAACTCCAATTATAACGAGTTTGGCGATTTTGGCAAGCGGTCTTCGCCTTTACCGTGACAAAGACCCCAGGGACAAGGCAGCCGCAGGATGTTCTTCTGCAGGCTCTGGGATGAAACGAACTCTTTCTACGGCGCCGTCACCACCAGGTTATCAAAGCGGACTTCGGTGGGAGTATCCTCGTAGGAGGTGGCAGTCAGAGCGATGTCGCCGCTGGTGAATTCCGAATCCTCCACTTCTGCCAGCAGGACGCCATTGACCGTCAGGCTCAGCTTGGAACCTTGACAGACGGCACGGATGTGATTGGACGTATTCCCTTGGCGGATGGCGCTGGACTTGGTGAAGTCTACCAGCCAGTCATATCCCTGATCCGTCCCCTTGACAACGGCGTAATAGCCGTCACCGGAGATGAGCAGGTAGTAGCCGATGCCGCTCTCCGGGTCCGCCGTCCGACAGATGACGCCGTAGTCGGTGTTGTTGTTGGCGGGACCGGAGACCTGGGTGGTGTCCAAATCTATCACCACATCGGTGAACGAGCGGTTCGCGACGCCCCACATTGTCTTGCCATTCCCGTAGGAGACGACGTAGTAGTAGCCGTTGCGGTAGCCCACTTCTCCTCCGACGTACTCCCCGACTTCCCAACCGGATTGGGGGTTACTGAAATCGTCCCGGAACAGGACTTTTCCCTCGCCGCCCGGAGGAACGGGCGGTGGGGTCCCCAAACCGGGCAGGGAGCAGGCCATTGCGGCCAGCAGCAGCGCGCCACCTACAAGAATCCGATTCCGTATCATCTTTATAGAGATAACCCGCGAAGGGGACACAGAGATTTTCCCCAGCTCCTTTGTATCCTCTGCTCCTTGTATCCCCTGTATCCTTGTATCCTTTAAAACACCGCGTCCACCTCTTCCCGTTCCAGTTTCCGGAAGAGGGGCTGCGGGGGGCGCAGGGGCTGGCCGGCGGGCAGTTCGCTGGGAGCCCACCGCCCCACCGCGCCGGTGGGGTCGTAGCACAGCGCGTCGTGGACCCGCTCGTTCTCCCGGAACGTGGCGACATATTGCCGGCCGAACAGGGTCCCCTCGTAGCCCAGATACTGGTGGAGCGCTTCGGAGGAGAAGGGGATAAACGGGGCCAGGAGGATTTTCAGGGAGTCAATCGCCCGCAGGGCCACGTAGATGGTCGTCCCCGCCGCTGCCCGATCTTCTTTAATCTGAAACCATGGACCTTTCTCTTCCAGGTACTTGTTGACCTCCCGCGCCAGGGCCATCGCCTCGCTCAGGGCGGAGCGGAACTGGCACCCCGCCAGCATCCGCCCGATGGGGCCGAAGGCTACGTCTATCCGGGCCAGCAACCCCACGTCGGCCCGGTCCATCAGCCCGGGCACTGGCACCCGGCCCTCAAAGTGGCGATGGGCGAAGGTCAGCACCCGATGGCAGAGGTTGCCCCAAGTCGCCAGAAGTTCGTCATTGTTGCGGCGGATGAAGTCGTCCCAGAGGAAATCCGTATCCCGCGTTTCGGGCATCACCGAAGCGATGTAATAGCGCAGCGGGTCGGGCGCGAAGTGGTCCAGATAGACCGGGAGTTCAATGACCAGCCCCCGGCTCTTGGAAAACTTCTCTCTCTCCAGATTCATGAACTCGTTGGCCGGGACGTCGTAGGGGAGATTCAGGCGACGGGTGGGGTCGTCTTCGTACAACCGCTCTATCCCGATCAACTGGGCGGGCCAGATGATGGTGTGGAAGGGGATATTGTCTTTGCCGATGAAGTAGACTGTGCGGGCGGAAGGGTCGTACCACCATTCCTTCCAGGCCTCAGGGCGGCCCTGGTTGCGAGCCCACTCAATGCTGGCGGAGAGGTAGCCGATGACCGCCTCGAACCAGACGTAGAGCCGTTTTCCCTCGTAGCCGGGCAGGGGGACGGGGATGCCCCACTCAATATCCCGGGTGATGGGCCGGCCCTGGAGTCCGGCAGCCACGTAGTTGCGGGAGAAGGTCAGGACGTTGGGCCGCCAGTGCTCCTTGTCCTCGTTCAGGTAGGCCGCAATCTGCTCCTGGAGGGCGGGCAGGTCCAGGAAAAAGTGCTCCGTCTCCCGGGGGACCGGGATACTGCCGTCTATTTTGCTGCGGGGGTTGATGAGGTCCAGCGGGTCCAGGAGGCGCCCGCAGTTATCGCACTGGTCGCCGCGCGCCTCCGGGTAGCTGCAGTGGGGACAGGTCCCTTCTACATACCGGTCGGGCAGAAAAATGCCGCTGGTTTCCGAGTAGAGTTGAACCTGGGTCTGGCGGTAGATATACCCCCGTTCCAGCAGCCGCAGGAAGATGTCCTGGGCCACCCGGTGGTGGTTCTCCGTGTCGGTGTGGGTGAAAAGGTCGTAACTGATGCCGATGCGCTGCTGGGTGTCCAGAAAACGGGCGTGGTAGCGCTCAAATAGTTCCCGGGGGGTGACGCCCTCCTTCTCGGCCCGGACGGTGATAGGGGTGCCGTGGGAGTCGGAGCCGGAGACCATGAGGACATCGTTGCCTGCCAGGCGGTGGTAGCGGGCGAAGATGTCGGCGGGCAGGTAGGCACCCGCCAGATGGCCAACATGCAGGTCTCCGTTGGCGTAAGGCCAGGCCACGCAGACAAGAATCCTCTCGGGCATCTCTCCTCCTCCCATATGGAGACGTCAGGCACTTCCGAAGTGTCTGGCATCTGTATTCTACTACGGTTCACTCAAAGGGCAAGCCAGCAATCGGTGGGGGGCGTGGGTCAGCAGGCGGGGGCCGTCGGCCTCCACGACAACGGTATCCTCCACTTTGGCCATCATACCGTCGGCGGGGGCATTAACCTCCACCTCTACTGCCAGGACCATTCCCGCCGCGATGGAGGTCTCTTCGCGCGGCCAAAGAACGGGGGGTTCGTCTATCTCCAGGCCCAGGCCGTGGCCGACGAAGCCCGGCAGGGCCAGGCGTCCCGGGGGGAAGTGCGGGGGCGCACCCCGGGCCAGGGCTGCCTCCGCCGCCGCGTAGACTTCGGCAACGGGGACGCCGGGGCGAAGAGCGGAGAGGACTGCCTCCTCCACCGCCAGCGCGGCCTCAAAAAGGGCCTCCTGGGCTGCCGTTGGGCGCCCCACGGTGTAGGTCCGGGACTCGTCGGCGGTGTAGCCGTCGTACGTGGCGCCGATATCCAGCACGACCAGGTCGCCGGAGCGGACTTCCCGGCGGGAGGGGCCGTAGGGGGTGCCCGGGCTCAGGCCGGCACCGGTGACCACCAGGCCGTGCCCGCCGCGCACGGTCAGGTTTTCCCCGCTCATGAGGAGAACACCGCCGCCACGCGCGCCGGGGTAGCGGAGAGGCTGGTAGCCCTCGTGTCCGGCCCGCCGCAGGGCGGCCTCCACCTCCGCCGCCAGGACCAGTTCGCTGATGCCGGGACGGAAGACGAGGGGCAGGGCGGCCTGTCCGGTATCGGCAACGGCCGCTGCCCGCTCTGTGGCCCGGATTTCCTCTGGATCCTTGACCATGCGCTGGGCCAGGACCAGGGGGCTGATGTCCTCCACCTCCCATCCGGGCAGCGCGTCCCGCATGCGCCGGTACAGTTGGGCCGGCATGACGTCCAGGTCGGCGCCCAGGGTGCCCCGGGCCAGCCCTTGGGCCGCCAGGATGGCAGCGACAGCGTCCCAACCGCCCCCAGATTCCACCCGCGCCAGGGTGGCCTCCCGGCGGGCCAGGTCCAGCCCCCGGCGCACCAGGAGGACGGCCTCCTGAAGCCCCACCACCAGCGTCGCCGGGCGAGCCGTCCCGGCGTAGTAGAGAATGTCCCGGGGATGGACCAGTACGGCGGCGTCCAGCCCCGCGGCAGATAGACGTCTCTGCAACTCTTTCAGCCGTGAGTTCAATACATCTCCTCCGAAACAGGGTGTGGATGAACGCAGAAGGTACAAAACTCGCCACAGGCGTCAACCTGCGTCGACGCCCCTCCAGGAGGTCGGCCTTCGCCGACCTCCCGGCCGAAGGCCTCCAGCGGGCGACTTTACTCGGCCCCGAGGCGGTGACCTGACCCGCACAGCCCTTCAGTGAACGCCTATGGGGGGGCAGGGGGAAGGGCATCGGTCACAAGTTAAGCTTGTGAAATCGCTTTACGTTTAAGTAACCCCGTATTAGTGCCTGAAGGGATTTTTCGGCCCTCACCCCTCCCCCAGCCCCTCCCCTCTCCCGCTCGCCTGCGGCGGCGGGCGAGGGGAGGAAGGGGGGATTTGGCGGCGGCGGCCGAAGGCCGCCGCCGCCAAATCCCCTTCCCCCCTCTCCCCAGAGCGAAGCGATGGGAGAGGGGGCAGGGGGAGAGGGGCAAAAACTTCTGCTTTTGATTCTTTTCAACCTGCCAGAAGCGGGCTTCGGCGATTTTCCCGCCCTGCCCCGCAAAAAGCCAAACTTCAGTTCCGGCCGATCAGTCTTTGGCTACATAGTAAGCGCCGGCGGCTTCGGCAATCTGGCCCAGGACCCGGCCCCGATGGCGGATGGCGGCCTGCGCCGCCGCCAGCCGGGCAATCGGCACCCGGAACGGGCTGCAGGAGACGTAGTTCAGCCCGACCAGATGGCAGACTTCAATGGACGAGGGCTCGCCGCCATGCTCGCCGCAGATGCCCACCTCCAGGTCGGGACGGGTCTTGCGGCCTAACTGGACGCCCAGCCGGACCAGTTCGCCCACCCCCCTCCGGTCCAGCACCTGGAAGGGGTTATCCGGCAGGATGCCCCGCTCCACGTACCGTACCAGGAAGTTCCGCTCGGCGTCGTCCCGGCTGTAGCCGAAAGTCATCTGGGTCAGGTCGTTGGTGCCGTAGGAGAAGAACTGGGCCATGGAGGCGATTTCGTCGGCGGTGACGGCGGCGCGCGGGACCTCAATCATCGTCCCGAACTTGTACTCCACCTGGACGCCCTGCTCCTCCATCACCTGCTTCGCTACGGCCTCCAGTTCCCGCTGGGTGACTTTCAACTCGTTGACGTGGCCGGTGAGCGGGATCATGACCTCCGGTTTGGCAACGATGCCTTTCTTAGCAGCCTGGCAGGCCGCTTCAAAGATGGCCCGCACCTGCATCTTGGTGATATCCGGGTAGGTAATGCCCAGACGGATGCCCCGCAGGCCCATCATCGGGTTGGCCTCATGCATCCGCTTGACCGCCGCCAGCATCCGCTCCGCCTCTTCCCGCTCCGGACCCTCCTGGTTATTGAGCCGCATTTCGGTGACCTTCACCAACAGTTCCTCCAGGGATGGCAGGAACTCGTGGAGCGGCGGGTCAATCAGGCGGATGATAACCGGCAGGCCGTCCATCGCCTCAAAGAGGCCATAGAAATCGGAGCGCTGATAGGGGAGGAGTTTCTCCAGCGCGCCCAGGTACTTCTGGACGGCGGGCGACGCGGCGATTTCCGCCTCCACCGCCTTCAGTTCGGCCTCCAGTTCGGCCCGGCGGTCCGGGGTAAGCGCCCGGCCGTCCTCGCTTCCCTTGCGGAGCCACTCCTGGATACGATCGCGCCGGTCCAGGAGTATCTGGGCCTCCTCGGCGTTGAGGATCATCTCCTGGACATAGGGGAGGCGCTCCTGCTCAAAGAACATGTGCTCGGTGCGACAGAGGCCGATGCCCTTGGCACCGTACAAGCGGGCCCGCCGGGCGTCTTTGGGGTAGTCGGCGTTGGCCCAGACCTGGAGACCCTGGGTGGGGAAGCCCTCGTAGTCGGCAGGCCACTGGCGGATGCCCTCGGTGGCGGCGATTTCGTCGGCCCACTCCAGCAGGGTGCGCAGTTCCACCTCCCGGTCGAAATCCGGGTAGACGGTGGGGATTTGCCCCTCAAAGACTTCGCCGGTGGCGCCGTCCAGGGAGGCCCAGTCGCCCTCGCGAAGGACTTTGGAGCCAACGCGCACCTCGCGGGCCTCCACGTCGATCTGGAGGGCGCCCGCGCCGACGACGGCGGGGATGCCGAACTGGCGGGCGACGACAGCAGCATGAGCCGTGGCGCCGCCCCGGCTGGTCAGGATGCCCTTGGAGGCGATCATCCCGTGGACGTCGTCGGGCTTGGTCTCGGGGCGGATCATAATGACGGGCTTGCCCTCTTTGCCCCAGGCCTCGGCGGTGTCGGCGTCGAAGGCCAACATTCCCACGGCCGCGCCCGGGGAGGCGTTGACGCCGGTCGCCAGGAGCCGCCCCGCGGCCCGCGCCTTCTCCACCTCTTTGGGGTCAAACTGAGGGTGCAGGAGCGCGTCCACATCTCTGGGTTGGACGCGCATCACAGCCTCTTCGCGGGTGATGAGCCCCTCGTTCGCCATATCCACAGCCATCTTGACCGCCGCGCGGGCCGTGCGCTTGCCGGAGCGGGTCTGGAGCATCCAGAGGCGGCCGCGCTCAATGGTGAACTCAATATCCTGCATATCCCGGTAGTACCGCTCCAGTTTCTGGGCGATCTCCGTCAGTTGCGCGTAGACCTCCGGCAGTTCCTCCCGCATCTGTTCCACGGGCCGGGGGGTACGGATGCCCGCCACCACGTCCTCGCCCTGGGCGTTCAGCAGGTACTCACCGAAGAACCGCTTCTCGCCCGTGGCAGGGTCGCGGGTGAAGGCCACACCCGTGCCGCTATCCCAGCCCATGTTGCCGAAGACCATGGTCACCACGTTGACGGCGGTCCCCAGGTCGTCTGGGATGCCCTCGGCGCGGCGGTAGTCCACCGCCCGCTTGCCCATCCACGAGCGAAAGACGGCCTCAATCGCGATGCGCAACTGCTCCAGCGGGTCCTGAGGGAAATCCCGGCCCAGTTCCTGGCGGTAGATTTGCTGGTAGCGCCCAACCAGTTCCTTCAGGTCTTCGGCAGTGAGGTCGGTATCGGCCTGGACGCCCCGCTCGGCCTTCATCTCCTCCATCGTCTCGCTGAAGCGGTGTTCGGGGATGCCCAGCGCGATGCGCCCGAACATGTCCAGGAGTCGCCGGTAGGCATCCCAGCCGAAGCGCTCGTTGCCGGTCAGTTGGATCATCCCCTGGACGGTCTCCTCGTTCAGCCCGACGTTGAGGATGGTATCCATCATGCCGGGCATGGAGAACTTCGCGCCGGAGCGGACGGAGACCAGGAGGGGGTTGTCGGGGTCCCCGAATTTTTTGCCTGTCTCCTGCTCTATCTGCTTCAGAGCCTCCAGGACCTGTTCCCACAGGCCGTCGGGAAAGCGGTTACCGGCGTTGGTGTAGGCGACGCAGGCTTGGGTGGTGATGGTAAAGCCCGGAGGGACGGGGAGCCCGGCTTCCATCATGTCCGCCAGGCCGGCCCCCTTACCACCCAGGATGGCCTTCTTCTCGTCCAGGGAGGGCGCGTGGCCCAAAACGTCGGTCAGTTCTTGGCCAGCTGTGCTGGAAAGATAGACCCACTTGTTCACGTGTTCACCTCCAGAAAGAATCGTTGATCAGTTCGGCAGAACGCTATTCGCCTGCGGTCCGACGCAAGAGGAGGGTACGCGGATGGCGCCGTTCCATCCAGACGATGGTCAGCCAGGAGAGGATAATGCTCAGCATAGATAGAATCAGGAAAGGCCAGTTCCCGCCCTCCGACGCGCGCAGATGAGGGGGATGGTCAGTATCCGCATCACCACGTTGAGGCCCTGGACGAAGACCAGAGAGACCCGTCCGGCGAGGGGGGTGAGGATCCCGGAGTTCATCCCGGCCAGGGCCAGCAGCAAAAGGATGAGCAGTGCCGGAGGCAGGACAGCGGCCTGAGGGGCCTGCTGGAAAAAATCGGGCGGGTACAGGATCACTGCGATGACCTGGAGAATCAGAAGTCCAATCATGGAAAGGCGGCTTTTCAGCTATTCACCTCCCATTGAGTTAAGGAGTATTATACCCATTATGGGGTGTAAAGTCAAACGCGCCAAAATTGTCACTGAACGGCCCTATTTGTGGAATTATGCCGTTGGATGGTATAATAAAATAGCGAGTGCTGCGGGTGGTTTGCATAAGGAAGGAGGGTTAACATGGCCCGCATTCTGGTCGTGGACGACAACGCCGACCTGCTCCAGATGATCCGTATGCTGTTGGAGGAACGGGGCGGGCACGAAGTGATACTGAGTGCCGAGGGGGAGGATGGGCTGGCGAAGGCCCGGGCCAACCCTCCCGACCTGGCTATCATAGACGTGATGATGCCAGGGATAAACGGCTACGAAGTTTGTCGTCAACTGCGGCAAAATCCCGCGACCGCTCAGATCCCTATCATCATCCTTACCGCGCGTGGCCAACCCGTGGACCGTGAGACCGCCATGGCCGCGGGCGCCGACGACTACATTGCCAAACCGGTCACTATGGCGGAACTCCTGGAGCGAGTCAACCGCCTGCTGACCAGCAAAGTAACCCGTCGCGCCGCAGGGGGGACCATCGCTGTACTGAGCTTGCGTGGGGGAGTAGGAGTGACCACCTTGGCTGTGAATCTGGCCGTCACCCTGGCTCGCTCTTCCCCCGACCAGGTTTGTCTGGTGGATCTCTCCCCATCTTCCGGACATGGGGCGCTCCAGTTAGGTCTCCGGCCCGACCCCAACTGGTCTGCGCTGGCTCTCCTGACCTCCAGACCCGGCTCGGCGACTATCCGCAACTACCTCCTGACGCATCCGTCCGGCGTCCATCTACTCGCTTCACCTTTTGTCCCCGTTGTCGGGGGGGGGCTGCCCCGGGAGATGATCCTGGCGGTCCTGAGATCTCTGCGGGAGAATTTTTTCTACGTGGTAGCTGACCTTCCCGCGATCCTCACAGAAGGGGTTATGGCGGTGGTGGAGAATGCGGATGTGGTCCTTCTGGTCACTGCGGCGGACCCCCCAGCACTGCAGACCACCGTGGGGACTCTTCAGGTTTTGAAGCCTCAGGCTTCCAGGATTTGGCTGATCCTGAACCAGGCGCGGCCGGAGCCGTCGCCGTCGGTGGAGGCCCTCCAGAAGGTCCTCAAGCATCCGGTATCCGCCACGATTCCCTTTGACCCCGCTCAGGCGCGGGCCTTATCTCAGGGTAGACCTCTGGCCCTGAGCGCCCCCGATTCCCCGCTGGTGCGGGCAGTGGCCCATCTGGCAACTGAACTGGAAAAGATGCCGGTGCCGAAGGGCGCAGCCGGGGAGTGAGAGGGAAGCTATCATCCTCAGGGAAGAAATAAGGGGTTGGGGCTGGTGGTCTTGCCGCCAGCCCCAACCCCTTATTGTGGGAAGGTCGGCCGTGAAACCCCTTAATTTCATCGGTCACAAGTTAAGCCTGTGAAATCGCTTTACGTTATTGAGTCTCGCCTTG
>ERZ1685331.253-NODE-253-length-9538-cov-10.871454_pt1 | contig 9538 bp, 9 predicted proteins | sample MGYA00580194_ERZ1685331 | MGnify/ENA primary metagenome ERZ1685331 (study PRJEB41501, sample SAMN08275520) | hot springs metagenome | biome: alkaline hot spring; material: microbial mat | place: Russia: Ush-Beldyr | collected 2015-07 | depth 0.5 m m ...
GGTATGTTAGAGTTCAACAATTGGTTTTTTATTTTAATGATCCAATTTTTTGTTTTAATATTTATACTTAATGCTATTCTTTTCAAACCCATGATGAAGCTTTTCAAAGAGCGTGACCATCTAATAAAGGGAGCTATGGAAGAAGCGCAACTCGTGAATGAGAAGAAAGACAAGGCATTGGCTCAAATGAATGCAGATTTAGCTAATGCAAAAGCTCAGGCAAAGCAGATAATAAATTCTTTAAAAGAAGAGGCTTTAGTATATCAGAGGGAAGTTTTATCATCTGTGGAGAAAGAAGCAGTTCAAATGATAGAGAAAGTAAGGGTAGAGATTAAGATGGAAACAGAAAAAATAAGAGCAATTCTTAAGGAAGAAGCAGAAAGGCTTTCTGAAGAGATTGTTAACAAGCTACTTAAGGCATAAGGGAGGGAATATGAAATTAATTATTTTAATTGTATTGTTTTTTATGCTTTCAGCCCAATCTGTTTTTTCTGCAGAAGGAGTAGCGCATGGTGGTGGAGATTTGAAAGATTGGGCTTTTAAAACGATAAATTTTGCTATATTAGTCTTTATCTTAGTTAAGTTTCTTGGTAAACCAATAAAAAACTACGTCGTTAAAAGAAAAGAGCTAATTGAAAAAAGCATAAAGGAATCACAGGAAGCAAAGGAGGTTGCTCAGAGGGCTCTTCAGGAAGTTGAAGAGAAACTTAAACTAAAGGACAAAGAGATTCAGGATATTATAGATTCTGCTAAAAAAATTGGACAGCAGGAAAAACAGCAGATTATACAAGAAACTGATAAAATGAAGGATAAAATTCTTGAACAGGCAAAGTCAAACATAGAGTTTGAACTCAAAATGGCTAAGGAGGCGTTAAGACGGGAGGCTGCTGATCTTACCATTCAGTTGAGTGAACAGAAGTTAAAAGAGAGAATTACACCCGAAGAGCATGAGAAACTTTTTCAGGAGTCAATAAAAATAATAGAGGAGCGGAGAAATTGAGGAAAGTTAGAGGAACAAAGGCAAAAAAATATGCAAAACATTTTTTAAGTTCAGTCAAAGTTGATGAGATTCCAGAAATTTTGACAAAGCTTGAGAAGGTTGCTTTTTTGATTAAGAAAGAAAAGAAGTTCAGAAATATCATTGCTTCACCATCATTTAGTGATGAAGAAAGAGTCGAAGTAATAAGCTATTTGTGTGAAAAATTACAAGCTCCAGAAGAGGTAAAAAAATTTCTCCACTTCTTAAGTCTTGAAGGGGTTATTACGGAGCTTAATGAAATAGTCAGATACATTAATACTCTTTATCTTGAAGCTATGAAAAAGGCTAAGGGAGTTGTTACATCTGCTGTTGAGTTACCTGAGAGTATAAAACAAAAGATAAAGGATTCTTTAGGAATAATAACTGGAAAATATGTGGAGCTTCAGTATGAGATTGATCCTACATTAATAGGAGGAATGAGGGTCAAGGTTGGTAGCACTATGTATGATTTGAGTATAAAAGGCCAGTTAGGTCTTTTAAGAGATAAGCTCATAAAGGGGTGAGAAATTATGGAATTAAAGATGGAAGAAATCAGTGAATATCTTAAAAAGCAGATTGCTGACTTTGAGAAAAAGGCTGATGTCAGTGAAGTAGGAATTGTTACCTATGTTGGTGATGGTGTTGCAAGAATTTACGGCTTGGATAACTGCATGGCATCTGAGATGCTAGAGCTTCCCAATGGAGTTTATGGAATGGCTCTTAATCTTGAAGAAGACAATGTTGGAGCAATTCTCTTTGGTGATGACACCCTTGTTAAAGAGGGAGATATTGTAAAGAGAACTGGAAAGGTTATGGAAACACCTGTTGGAGAGGAGCTTATTGGTAGAGTAGTTAATGCAATTGGTCTTCCCATTGATGGAAAAGGTCCGCTTAATGCAAAACATTTTAGGAAAGTTGATATTATTGCTCCTGGAATTATTAAGCGTCAACCAGTTAAAGAACCTCTTCAGACAGGTATTAAGGCAATAGATGCAATGATTCCCATAGGAAGGGGACAGAGAGAGCTTATAATCGGCGATCGTCAGACAGGTAAAACAGCAATTTTGCTTGATACAATTATTAATCAGAAAGGTCAAAATTGTATTTGTATATATGTGGCATGCGGTCAGAGACGTCAGAGTGTAGTTCAAGTTGTTGAGACTTTAAAAAAATATGGTGCAATGGATCATACAATAGTTGTTGCAGCAACTGCTTCTGATCCTGCTTCTATGCAATATATTGCACCGTATGTAGGTTGTTCAATGGGGGAATATTTTAGAGACAAAGGAATGCATGCCTTAGTTTGCTATGATGACCTTACCAAACAGGCCTATGCATACAGACAAATTTCCTTGATACTAAGAAGACCACCAGGAAGAGAAGCTTATCCAGGTGATGTTTTTTATTTACACTCAAGACTGCTTGAACGGGCAGCAAAGCTCTCAGAAGCTGAAGGTGGTGGATCTCTCACAGCACTTCCTGTTATTGAAACACAGGCTGGTGATGTCTCGGGATATATTCCAACAAATGTTATATCTATTACTGATGGTCAGATTTACCTTGAACCAGAGCTCTTCTATGCTGGGGTGCGACCAGCCATCAATGTTGGTCTATCAGTAAGTCGTGTAGGAGGTGCTGCACAAATCAAAGCAATGAAGCAGGTTGCAGGAATGTTAAGGCTTGATCTGGCTCAGTATAGAGAGCTTGCAGCATTTGCTCAGTTTGCTGCAGACTTAGATAAAGCAACAAGAGCTCAGCTTGAAAGAGGACAACGGATGGTTGAGCTTTTAAAACAGGATCAGTATATACCGATGCCAGTTGAAGATCAGATTATGTTGATCTTTGCTGGAACACAAGGTTATCTTGATGATTTACCTGTCTCAGCTATCAAAGCATTTGAAGAGAGTTTTTTAAGCTTTATAAGAAGCCAGAAGGAGGAACTTAGAAAAGAAATAAGAGAGAAAAAAGAGCTTGATGATGGACTCAGACAGAAAATTACAGATACTGTATTAGAGTTTAAGAAAACATTTCAGCCTTAATATTAAAATCTCAAGGTAGGAGCTAATAAATGCCAACATTAAAAGATGTAAGAAAAAAAATAAAGGCAATACAAGGGACAAAAAAGATAACCTCTGCCATGAAAATGGTGGCAGCAGCAAAGCTCCGAAAAGTTCAAGACAGTATGCTAAAATACAGACCTTATGCTACCAAGATGCAGCAAGTTCTTGTTGATCTTGCAGGTGCTGTGGAAATAAGAGGTGATTTACCGCCACTACTTTTAAGAAGGCCTATTAAAACTGTGGGAATTTTAGTAATTACATCAGATAAAGGCCTTTGCGGTGCTTTTAATTCAAATATATTAAAAACAGCTCATAAGGAGATAAACAGACTTAGGGACGAAGGACTAAATATTGTTCTTTCAGTGGTTGGTAGAAAGGCGAGAGATTACTTTAAAAGAAGAGATTTTGCAATGAAAGATATGTGGACAGGAATATCGGGCAAACTTCAATATACCCATGCTCAGATGATAGCCCAGGAAATAATAAACTCCTATGTAACTGAAGCTGTTGATGAGGTTTTAGTTATATATAACGAGTTTAAGTCAGTTATATCGCAGAAAGTAGTAATCCATAGATTGTTACCAATTGGAAAATTTGATTTACTTCCAACTGAACAGACTGCATTTATACCTTTTACCTATGAACCAAGAGCTCCTGAACTTTTTGCTTTATTGTTACCAATATACATAGAAATTCAAATATACCGAGCACTTTTAGAGTCACAAGCTGCAGAAGAAGCTGCGAGAATGACTGCTATGGATAATGCTACAAAGAACTGTGAGGAGTTAATTAAAAAGACAATGCTTATAGCCAATAAAGTAAGACAAGCATCCATAACAAAAGAGCTAATGGATATTGTTGGTGGTGTTGAGGCATTAAAACAATAGTGAAGAATAAAATTTTGAAAAAGGATAAAGGAGGTTTTGAATTATGAACATAGGTAAAGTAGTACAAATCATAGGAACAGTTGTAGACTGCGAATTTGAGGGGAAATTACCAGAGGTTTTGAATGCATTAAAAATAGATGAACCAGGTGATCCAGCAAAAGGTATTCCACCGATGCGTCTTGTTCTTGAGGTTGCTATGCATCTTGGCGAAAATAGAGTAAGAACTATTGCAATGGGTTCTACAGATGGTTTAGTAAGAGGCACTAAAGTAGTTGATACAGGTGCACCAATTACTGTGCCAGTTGGCAAACCTGTGCTTGGCCGAATCACAAATGTTATTGGTGAGCCTGTTGATGAAGGAGAGCCTATTAAGGCACAAGAGATGTATCCTATACATAAATCTGCACCAGAATTTGTTGATCAGTCTCCAACAACCCAGCAGTTTGAAACAGGAGTTAAAGTTTTTGATCTTTTAGTTCCATTTGTCAGAGGTGGTAAGATGGGAATGTTTGGAGGTGCAGGTGTTGGTAAAACAGTTGTTATTATGGAGATGATTCACAATATTGCTATGAAACATGGGGGAGTGTCCGTTTTTGCAGGAGTAGGAGAAAGAACTCGTGAAGGCAATGATCTTTATCTTGAGATGAAGCATTCTGGAGTTTTACCGCAGGTGGCTCTTGTTTATGGCCAGATGAATGAACCTCCTGGTGTAAGAGCAAGAGTTGCTCTTACAGCCTTAACTGTTGCTGAATATTTCAGAGATCAAGGGCAGGATGTTCTTATTTTCATAGATAATATTTTCAGATACACACTTGCTGGCTCTGAGGTTTCCGCACTTCTTGGAAGAATGCCTTCAGCAGTTGGGTATCAGCCAACATTGTCTACTGAAATGGGTGCATTACAAGAAAGAATTACAACAACTGCAAAGGGATCAATTACATCAATGCAGGCAATCTATGTTCCTGCAGACGATTTAACTGATCCTGCAGTTGCTGCAGTTTTTGCTCATCTTGATGGAACAGTTGTTCTGTCTCGTCAGATTGCTGAGCTTGGAATTTATCCAGCTGTTGATCCATTGGACTCTACAAGCCGAATACTTGATCCAAGAGTAGTTGGTCAAAAGCATTATCAAGTTGCAAGAAGTGTTCAGGCAGTATTACAAAGGTATAAAGAATTACAAGATATTATTGCCATTCTTGGAATTGAAGAGCTTTCAGAAGACGATAAACTTATAGTTTCAAGGGCAAGAAAGCTTCAAAGATTTCTTAGCCAACCATTTCATGTTGCAGAGACTTTTACAGGAGTAGCTGGAAGATATGTAAAACTTGAAGATACAATAAAAAGCTTTGATGCAATTCTTGAGGGTAAGTATGATGACCTACCAGAACAGGCATTCTATATGGTGGGTCCCATTGAAGAGGTGGAGGAAAAAGCTAAGAAGCTTGGTTACACAAGACAGGTCTAACCCGAGGAGTATATTATGGAGAAAAAGTTGAAGTTAGAAGTTATAATACCATACGGAGAATTAATAAATGAAGAAGTAGATGAAGTTTATACTACTGGAGCTGAAGGTGATTTTGGAGTTTTTCCTGGCCACTGTGCTTTTATAACTGCCCTTAGAATTGGTTCATTGTCTTACAAGAAAGATGGGCAAATTCATTATTTATTTATAAATCGTGGATATTGTGAGGTTTTAAATGATAGAATATTAGTTTTGGTTGGTAGTGCTGAGAGAGTTGAAGAAATAGATGTAGAAAGAGCAAAAGCCGCATTAGCACGGGCAGAGGAAAGGCTTCGCAGAGCACAGGCTGGAGAGATTGAGATTGATTATGCAAGAGCGCAGGCTGCACTTGAAAGAGCTACAATAAGAATTCAATTAGCAACAAAGTTCATTCCAAGATAAAATAGAGGGCTATGTGCCCTCTATTTTTCTATTTTTTGTCCTGCTTTTTTGCTTTATTTTTCTGATTCTCTCTATTTTTTTGGATTTTTCAGTTGGAAAACCCATCATTTCTTTAATTTTTTCCACAAGCATCCGTCTTGCGAAAAATCTATTAAGTCCTTGAGATCGTTCCTTTGTAAATTTTATCTCAATACCTGTTGGATTATGTTTAATATATACTCCTGTGGATGCTTTATTTACTTTTTGGCCACCATGAGCCGAGCATTTTATAAATTTTTCTTCTATTTCAGATTCATCAATACCGAGTATTTCCATCTCTCTAAGGAGTTCTGCTTCTTTTTTTTCACTTACTGGAAACTTGCCCATCTTAAGTTAAATAAGAAGAGGGAGTATTTTTTCTCTTTCATTTAGAGTTTCAACTACAATATCTGCTTCTGTTTTCTGTAAATCACAACTACTGTAAGGTCCAGTAGCTACTGCAATAACTTTAGCTCCGTAAGGCTTCGCACACAATACATCTCTTGGAGTGTCTCCTATTATAATACATTGATGAAAATCCACCTTTATCCTAAATTTAGCTGAAAATCTCTCTAATGCTACAGGTAAAAGATAGTTTCTGTTTTCGTGATCACTTCCAAATGCTCCAAAATGGAAGTAGGAGTTTAATTCAAAGGGTTCAAGCTTGATTCTTGCACCTGTTTCGAGATTTCCTGTTAATAAGCCCATAGGATAGCCGAAGCTTTCAGTAATAAACTGAATAAACTCAAAGACACCCGGCTTCAGATGTTTTGAGTTATTATTTATTTCTATTTGTAAAAATTCAAGATATTTTTCGGATAGTTTATCAATTAACTTTTTTGTTGATTCAATTCCTGATAATTTTAGCCCTTCTTTAATTATCTGTATATCGGTTTTACCTGCCATTTCAAAATCATTGAAAACCTCTTTTATGCCCAGAATTTCTTCAAAAGCTTTGTTGAAAGCTCTTTTGCCAGCACCACCTGTGCTTATTAAAGTTCCATCTATATCAAAAAGTAGAACTTTCATCCGTATTAATTCCTTATGAGTTTTTTCTTAAGAAAAGAAGCTGTTTCAGAGGTGGACAAATTTTCATGGTTCCACTTTTTTATTACAAAATTTTTTTCTATTGCTTCGTTTAAAATCTTTAAAAAAACATTTCTTTGTATCTCTATTGCACCCATTCTTAATAGATGATCATTAGTTATCTGGCAATCAATGAAATAAAAATCATTCTTTATGAGAAACTCAACAAGACAAGCCATTGCAACTTTTGAAGCATTACTCATTAGAGAAAACATTGATTCTCCAAAAAAAGCTTTGCCTAGAGTAACTCCATAAAGACCGCCCACAAGATTATTATTATACCAGACTTCTACAGAATGGGCAAAACCAAGGTTATGAAGTTTAGTGTATGCAGATTTCATGTTCTCATTAATCCATGTGCCTGAAGATCCTTTTCTTTTAACAGATGCACATCCTTCTATAACCTTTGCAAAGCATTCATCAAAAGTTACATTAAAAATATTTTTTTTTAATGTTTGATAAAGGCTTCTTGACAGTCTAAATAGTCTTGGGAATATTACAGGTCTTTTTGGAGGACACCACCATAGGATTGGTTTTTCATTATACCAAGGAAATATTCCATATCTATAAGCAAGGATAAGTCTGTCTGGACTTAAATCACCTCCAATTGCGAGTAATCCATTAGAATCTGATAATTCAGGATTTGGAAAGATTAGCGTATCAGGCAGAAGAAATGCGGTCATCTATCTTATAATGGATTGAATCCTTAACAATATCAATGGTTACCTTTCCTCCATTCGAGAGCTTACCAAAGAGAATTTCCTCAACAAGAGGTGTTTTAATCTCCTTTTGAATTAGTCTTTGCAATGGCCTTGCACCAAACTTTGGTTCAAATCCTTTCTTAGCAAGCCATTTTTTTGCTTTATTTGTGAGAATAACTTTTATATTTTTTGATGATAATTGAGCATTTAATTCTGATATAAATTTATCAACAATTTTGTGAACAATCTCTTCATGAAGGGGGTTAAAACTTACAGTTGCATCAAGACGATTTCTAAATTCAGGACTAAATAATCTTTCAACTGCCTCTTTACTCTTTTTGACCTGATCTATTGTTCTATCCCCAAATCCTATGACGGATTTTTCCATTTCTCGTGCACCGAGATTTGAAGTCAATATAAGTATAACATTTCTAAAATCTGCTTTTCTGCCTGTATTATCTGTAAGTGTGCCATAATCCATAACTTGAAGAAGAACATTAAAGATCTCTTCATGAGCTTTTTCAATCTCATCAAGCAAGAGAATACAATGGGGATTTTTTCTTATTTGTTCAGTAAGTAGTCCACCTTGTTCAAAGCCGATATAACCTGGTGGAGCTCCTATAAGCTTTGCCACTGAATGTTTTTCCATGTATTCGCTCATGTCGTATCTTAGGAATGATATATTCAATTTATTTGCAAGTTGTTTTGCCAGTTCAGTTTTTCCCACTCCTGTTGGTCCTGTAAATAGGAAACAACCAATGGGTCTCTGAATTTCTTTTAAACCTGCTTTAGCCAGTTTTATAACTCTTACAACAGACTCGATTGCTTCATCTTGACCAAAAATCTGGTTTTTAAGCTCCTTTTCAAGATTTTTAAGTATATCTATATCATTTAAAGTAACTTCTTGTGATGGGATTCTGGCTATTTTAGCTACGGTATGTTCAATAATCTTTTCATCGACTACCTTATTTTCATGATAGAGTCTTACTATAGCACCTGCTTCATCAATAACATCAATTGCTTTATCTGGTAAAAATCTGTCATTTATGTATCTTGCAGATAAATGAACTGCAGATTTTAGGGCTTCATCTGTATATGTTACTCCGTGATGCTCCTCATAATATTTTTTAAGTCCATTTAGGATTTCATAAGTTTCTTCTTCAGCAGGTTCAACTATATCTATTTTCTGAAATCTTCTTGAAAGAGCTTTGTCTTTTTCAAAGTGATTTCTGTATTCCTCATAGGTTGTTGCACCAATGCATCTTATTTTACCTTCAATGAGAACAGGCTTAAGTAGGTTTGATGCATCTACAGTGCTACCGCTTGCAGAGCCTGCACCTACGATTGTGTGGATCTCATCTATGAAAAGAATGCAGTATCGTATTTTATAGAGCATATTAATCAAAGTTTTCATTCTTGCTTCAAAATCACCTCTGTATTTTGTTCCAGCAAGTAAAGAACCCATATCAAGAGCAAATATTTTGAAATTTTTAAAATGCAATGGTACCTCAGCTTTTGCGATTTTCAAAGCAAGTCCTTCTACTATTGCAGTTTTTCCAACTCCTGGTTCACCTACAAGGATAACATTATTTTTTCTTCGTCTTGTTAAAACCTGAATTACTCGTTCAAGTTCATTCTGTCTTCCTATTATAGGGTCAATTTCGCCTCTTTTTGCCTTTTCAGTAAGTTCAATTGTGAATGCTTTTAGAGGATCTACTTTTTTATCTTCTTTAGTTTCATTTTCTTCAAAGTTTATTTTTGATATTCCATGAGAAATATAATTGAGAATATCCATTCTTGTTATACCATAAGATTTGAGAAGACTTACTGCATAAGTTTCCTCTTCGAGGAAAATAGAAGCAAGA
>ERZ1685331.254-NODE-254-length-9452-cov-9.195594_pt1 | contig 9452 bp, 9 predicted proteins | sample MGYA00580194_ERZ1685331 | MGnify/ENA primary metagenome ERZ1685331 (study PRJEB41501, sample SAMN08275520) | hot springs metagenome | biome: alkaline hot spring; material: microbial mat | place: Russia: Ush-Beldyr | collected 2015-07 | depth 0.5 m m ...
ATCAGAGCATTATCATTATAAGGTGAAACTACGAACTGATTTACTTTACTTGCAGGAACAATAGCTGAAAAAAAATATTTATCTTCTTGGGCAACCCATTTTACTCCCTCTTTATAGATAATCATTTCCTTAATCTTGTTTGGTGTAAGCTCAATTCTGTCAGCCTCTTTTAAGATGACAGGTCCCCAATGAGATGTGTCTTCCTTATCAAAAATTCCAAAATCTTTTCCTAATGTTACATAATAACTTTTAAGACCTTCAATGTGCTCTTCTACATCTATTAGATAATCTTTCTTATTAAACTTAAAGATTCTCTTTACTGTTATTTCATTATCACTATATTTAAAAGTCACAATTGCTTCATCAGATTCGTTAAATGAGACTTTTGATTCTTCAATACTAAAAATTAAATTTGCATAATCAAATTTTCCATCTTTTAAAAGAGTGAGAGAAGATATTTCTGAGGAAGATAGAACAATAGGGTTGCCTTTTTTATCTTTGTATTTTTTTAGTTCAACTCTTTTTATTGTGGCACCTTCATTGGAGAGAGTAACCTTTAAAACCTCATTTTCAACTTCTATTTCTTTGTAATTTACATTCTTAACAATGTATTTTGATTCTTTCTTTTTAGCAATAGGAAGTTGAACAGGCGAAGGAACAATAGGCTTTTCTTCTTTCTTTATTTCTTGTGGTTGATTATCAGGTGTTTCCTTTGGCTGAAAATATTTATTATAAAAATACTGACTTCCAATGAGTATAGCCATGCTTAAAATTATAGCTAAAAGAGCTCTTAATCCACTGTTTTCCATATTTTCACCTCAGAGGGTCATATCCTCCTGGATGAAAAGGATGACATTTTAAGATTCTTTTTATAGATAGAAAAATACCCTTTAACCTATACTTTTTTATGGCCTCCTCAGCATATTCTGAACAGCTTGGATAAAATCTACAGGCAGGAGGCATAAGAGGCGAAAGAATTCTCCTGTAAATTTTAATAAAAATAAGAGCTAACTTAGACATTAAGGAGTTAATTTCCATCTACCTTTTGCCCTTCTTCTTTTAATAACTCTTCTTCCACTAGGGGTGCTCATTCTTTTTAAAAAACCGTGAGTTCTCTTCCGTTTAAGTTTATGAGGATGATATGTAGTGTAGGCTCCCATTTAACCTCCAAATTAAAATTTATACGGTAAAAGAGACTTTATTGACTTATACATTGTTGCATTAACTAAAGTTGAATGTCTTAACCTTCTTGTCCTTTTAGAAGGCTTACCTGTAAGTAAATGGCTTTTATTTGCTCTTCTACGCATGATTTTTCCGGTTGCGGTAATTTTAAATCTTTTGACAGCTCCTTTATGAGTTTTGATTTTAGGCATAAACAATATTCCTCCTTCAACAGGTATCAACTCATATTCTAATAAAAGTTCCCTAAAATTATCAATCTTTACTGGGTGCTATAATCATGCTCATGATGTTTCCCTCAAGACGGGGTTCCTGCTCAATCTTATGAGATAAGCCAACAAGGAGAGCTTTTATTTTGTTAAAAACCTTCATTCCAAGCTCATGATGAACTATTTCTCTACCTTTGAAAAATAGGGTAACTCTTGTTTTGTTTCCTTCTTCAAGAAATCTTTTTATATGTTTTACTTTTAACTGAAGGTCGTGGTCTGAAATCTGTGGTCTTATTTTAAGTTCCTTTACGGAAGAGGTTTTTTTAGAAGAACTCTTTTTTTCAAGCTGATATTTGTATTTACCATAGTCCATAATTCTGCATACAGGCGGTGTTACATTAGGAGCTACTTCTACGAGATCATATCCTCTGTCTTTTGCTATGTTTAGCGCTTCCTTTACACTCAGTATACCTAATTGTTTTCCATTTTCATCTACCAATCTTACTTCTTTTGCTTTAATGGCTTCATTAACTCTTATGTTCTTTGTTGCTATTTCGCCACCTCCTCAATTTGTTTTTTTTCTTTTATTTCTTTAGTTATAGACTCTAAAAATTGTTCCAAATCGATTAATTCAATATTTTTTCCATTTCTTAATCTAACACTAATTTTATTTGAGTTACACTCTTTTTCACCTAATATTATCATATATGGTATTTTTTCTACTGTTGCTTGCCTTATCTTATAACCAATTTTTTCGTTCTCTGTGTTAAGTTTAACTCTTATTCCACTATTTAATAACCTTTCAAATATTTTTTTTGCATACTCTACATACTTTTCTGAAATAGACATTACCTCAACTTGCACTGGTGCGAGCCATGTGGGGAAGGCACCGGCATAGTGTTCAGTTAAAATCCCAATGAATCTCTCTAATGATCCCATCAATGCTCTGTGAATCATTATTGGTCTGTGATCTTTGCCATCTCTTCCTCGATATGTAATATCAAATTTTTCAGGAATGTTAAAATCAACCTGTATAGTGCTACACTGCCAGGCTCTGTTAAGGACATCCTTTATTTTTATATCAATCTTTGGTCCGTAGAATACTCCCTCACCTGGGTCTATTTGATAGGGAAGATTTCTCTTTTTTAATGCTTGTTCTAATCTATCAGTGGCTCTATTCCAGTTGTCAAGGGTTCCTACATATTTTTGGGGTCTTGTAGAAATAAAAATCTCGTAGTTGTTAAATCCAAAAGTAGAAAGAATAAAGAGAGTGAAATCAAGTACTTTCTGAATTTCTTTTTCAAGGTGTTCTTCATAGCAAAAAATGTGAGCATCATCCTGTGTAAAACCTCTGACTCTTAAGAGTCCATGTAACACTCCTGATCTTTCATATCGATAAACTGTTCCAAGCTCTGCAAATCTTAAGGGTAAGTCTCTATAGCTTCGAAGTTCTGATTTATAAACTTGAATGTGAAATGGGCAATTCATTGGTTTAATCTGGTAAGCGACATCATCTATTACCATGGGAGAAAACATGTTTTCCCTATAAAACTCTGTATGTCCGCTTTTTTCCCATAAATCAAGCTTAGCAATATGGGGTGTATATAGAAGCTGATATCCTGCCTTGAGATGTTCTTCTTTCCAGAAATCCTCTATTACTTTTTTTATTATTGCTCCATTTGGTAGCCATAAAATTAACCCAGGACCTACTTCTTCTGAGATCTCAAAAAGTTTAAGTTGTTTTCCAAGCTTTCTATGATCTCTCTTTTTTACCTCTTCAAGATATTTTAGATAATCATCAAGCTCTTCTTTAGTTGGAAAAGCAGTTCCATATATTCTTTGTAGCATTTTATTTTTTTCATCACCCCTCCAATAGGCTCCAGCAACACTAAGAAGCTTTATAGCCTTTACAATGCCTGTGTGTGGAATATGGGGTCCTTTACATAAATCAATAAAGCCACCTTCTTCATACAATGATACTTTCTTATCTTCTATTTCATTGATTATTTCTACTTTGTAGGATTCACCAAGCTCTTCAAAAAGCTTTATAGCCTCCTCTTTGGGTATTTCTTTTCTTATAAAAGGATTTTTTGCCTTTATGATTTCATGCATTTTTTTCTCAATTTTTTCCAAGTCTTCTTCAGAAAAAGGCTCATCTTTATCAAAGTCATAATAAAATTTATCTTCAATAGCAGGACCTATAGTTACTTTTACATGAGGAAATAATTCTTTTACCGCGTGTGCCATTATGTGAGCTGTGGAGTGTCTTAAAATTTCAAGTCCTTCTAAGGAGTTTACCGTTATTACTTCAAATTCATCGTTGCTTAATTCATTGAAATTGGAAAGAATAAAAGTTATATCCTTTAACTGACCATTTACTTTGAAAGCTACAACATCATTATTTTCTAAAAGAGTCTTAATCTCTTCTATTGATAAATCTTCTTTTTTAAGCTTAATTCTTTACTTCCTCCGTAATTAGATTTTTTAATATATTAAAACAAACAATTCACTACAATCAATAGCATTTTAAGGTATTTTAAATTCTCTTGTAAAGCTATAATAGAAGAGTCTTAATTTTATACTCCTTTTTTCAAAAGTTTTGCTATCATTTTTGTTATTCTGATACAATGATTGTCGTGATAAATGGAATGACAAAGGTTATAGGTATTCTTGGAGATCCAATTGAACACACGCTTTCACCTTTAATACATAATACTGCCTTTAAAAAACTTAGGTTAAACTACTGTTATGTGCCATTTAATGTTAAAAGAGAAAATTTAAAAGAAGCTTTAGAAGGAATAAGAGCCTTAAACATAAGGGGAGTAAATATAACAGTGCCCCATAAAGAGGCAGTTATTCCATATCTTGATGAAATATCTGAGGAAGTTAAATACATAGGTGCAGTAAATACAATTTTAAATGAAAATGGCAAATTAAAAGGTTTTAACACAGATGCCTTCGGTTTTATAAAATCCTTACAGGAGGAAAATATTTCTGTCAAAGGTAAATCAATTCTTCTTTTAGGTGCTGGAGGTGCAGGGAAAGCTATTGCCTATGGTGTTTTAAAGGAAGGTGCGATTGTTTTTGTATTCAATAGAACTTTTTCAAAGGCTTTCAAGATTAAAGAGTTTTTCAACTCCATTGGAAAAATTGAAGTAGTTGAAAAAATTGACCATAGATTTATGGAGAAAATTCAAATAGTGATAAATGCAACTTCTTTAGGGTTAAAAAAAGACGATCCCCTGCCTATTAACCTTGAATTTTTAAAAAAGGAACAAATATATGTGGATATTGTTTATCCTAAAACTCCGCTTCTAAGAGAAGCTCAAAAAAAGGGATGTAAAATTATAGATGGACTTGGAATGCTACTTTGGCAAGCAGTAAGAGCTTTTGAAATATTTACAACTCAGCCTGCTCCCGTAGAGGTTATGAAAAAAATTTTGAAAAAATAACCAAATAATTTCATTTCAATTTGTATTAATGCTTTTATCAACTTTTCTTTTTGAACATCTTTTGCTTGCAATTTATGCCTTTTTAATAAAACTCTGAATTTTTGAATTTAGAGCACTCGCTAACTATGATGCATATCATATTTTATTTATCTGCAATAAGTAGATAATTAAATTATAAAAAAAAATTATAGGAGGTTAGAGATGTTTTGTAGACAATGTGAACAAACAGCAAACCAGACAGGATGCACAAAACTGGGTGTGTGCGGGAAACAGTCCGATACAGCCTATCTACAGGATTTATTGACATACTTACTTCAAGGGCTTTCAACTTATGCAAAGGAGGCTTTAAAAAAAGGTAAACTTGAAAGCAAGGTTAACAAATTCGCTGTGAAGGCACTTTTTTCTACATTAACAAATGTTAACTTTGATTCAGAGGCAATTAAAAACTTTATCTATGAGGCAGTAAGGCTAAGAGATGAACTTAAACAAAAGGGAGTTAAGGTAGAGGAGACAGAGGCTTGTAACTTTAAACCTGCCGATGATTTAAATGAGCTTATAAAGCAGGGTGAAGAGGTAAATAAGAAACTCTTTAATAGTTATCAGAATGAGGATATTCAATCACTTAAGGAGATAACCCTTTATGCAGTAAGAGGAATTGCAGCCTATACTGACCATGCTGCCATACTTGGAAAGGAAGATGAAAATATATATGCATTTATTTATGAAGCGTTGGATGCTATGCAAAGAAATGGTGATCTTGATTTCTGGTTAAAGATGGTGCTACGGTCTGGAGAAACAAATTTAAAAGCAATGGAACTTCTTGATTTAGCAAACACAGGTAGATATGGTCATCCAGTTCCAACTGCAGTTCCACTTGGACATAAAAAGGGTAAGGCTATAGTTGTATCAGGTCATGACTTGAGAGATCTTGAACTTCTTTTAAATCAAACAGAGGGAAAGGATATATATGTTTACACTCATGGAGAGATGCTTCCTTGCCACAGTTATCCTGAACTTAAAAAATATAAGCATTTTTATGGACATTATGGCACAGCATGGCAGAACCAGCAGAGAGAGTTTGCCAAGTTTCCAGGAGCAATACTTATGACAACAAACTGTATAATTAAGCCTCAAGAGTCATATAAAGATAGAATTTTTACTACAGGTGTTGTTGGCTGGCCTGGGATAAAACATATTAAAGACAAGGACTTCACGCCAGTTATTGAAAAAGCCCTTGAACTGTCAGGCTTTACAGAGGATAAAGAAGGAAAAACAGTAATGGTTGGTTTTGCAAGAAACACTGTGCTTGGAGTTGCTAATAGAGTTATTGAGCTTGTCCAATCTGGAAAAATTAAGCATTTTTTTCTTGTTGGTGGTTGTGATGGTGCAAAGCCTGGTAGAAGTTACTATACAGAGTTTGTTGAAAAGGCACCAAAGGATACAGTAATTCTTACTCTTGCATGTGGTAAATTCAGATTTTTTGACAAAGAACTGGGATCAATTGATGGAATTCCAAGACTTCTTGATGTGGGGCAATGTAATGATGCTTACTCTGCTATACAAATAGCTCTTGCACTTTCAAAGGTATTTAATGTAAGTGTTAATGATTTACCACTTTCACTTGTTCTTTCATGGTATGAACAAAAATCAGTAGCAATTTTAACAACTTTACTTTATTTAGGTGTAAGAAACATTCGACTTGGACCTACTCTACCTGCTTTTGTAAGTCCTAATGTGCTTAAGGTTTTGGTGAATACCTTTGGAATAAGACCAATTAAAACAGTTGAGGAGGATTTAAAAGAGATTTTAGGATAAAAATTTTGCCTGCTACTTAGAAGTTATTCTTCGTAGCAGGCATTTTTTTTAAGAATAGGTAACCACTTTAGTTTAAATTCAAAAAATTTATTTTTCTCTATGGACTCTCTCATTTTTTTAAAAAATTGAGCATAAAAATAGAGATTGTGGATAGTATTTAATCTCATTGATAAAATTTCCCTGCACATATAAAGATGCCTTAAATATGCCTTTGTGTAGTTTTTACAAGTATAGCAATCACATTCAGGATCAAGGGAAGAGGAATCATCTTTATACTCGCTTCTTTTAATACTTATTTTACCTTGAGAGGTAAAGAGAGTTCCATTTCTTGCATTTCTTGTAGGTATTACACAGTCAAACATATCTACTCCATATTCTACTGCATGAATAACATCTATTAAATCTCCAACTCCCATTAAATATCTTGGTTTTTCCTCTGGCATATGGGGAACAATTTCTTTTAAGATTTTATACATTTCATCTTTTGTCTCTCCAACACTTAATCCCCCTAATGCATAACCATCAAAATCTATTTTTAAAAGTTCCTCTAAAGCCTTGTATCTTAGGTCAGGGTAGATGGCTCCCTGAATTATTCCAAAAAGTGCTTGATTGTTTTTATTTTTTTCAAAATACTCTTTACATCTTTTTGCCCATTTTGTGGTAAGCACAAGTGATTTTTCTACATATTCTCTGTCAGCATGATATGGGATACACTCATCAAGCACCATAAGGATGTCTGAACCAAGAAAAAGTTGAATTTCTATTGCTTTTTCAGGAGTGATAAAATTGACAGAACCGTCAATATGTGAGCGAAAATCAACTCCCTCTGTGGAGATTTTTCTTAGGGATGCAAGGCTGTAAATCTGAAAGCCTCCACTATCTGTAAGAATAGGTTTTTGCCAGTTAATAAATTTATGAAGTCCTCCGAGTTTTTTTATTATCTCATGACCTGGCCTAAGATAAAGATGATAGGTGTTTGAAAGGATTATTTCATAGCCCATCTCAGATATTTCTTCAGATGTCATAGCTTTTACTGTTGCATTAGTTCCTACAGGCATAAAACATGGAGTTTGGACAATACCTCTTTTTGTTTCAATTATGCCAAATCTTGATAAACCATCTTTTTTGAGAATTTTATAATTCATACATAAATTTTGTAATGTTCTACTTCTTTAAGCCAGTCGTTGTATCTTGCTGCCCGTGGTATAACTCTAATTCCCGATGAGTCAATATGACATTTGAATCTATCTTTTTCTTGATTAAATCCTATTTCCTCTCCTTCATAGATAATATTTTTCTTATCCACGATTACCCTGTAAAGTTTGCTATTTCTCTTAACTACGACATTTTCCATTATGATGGATTCTTTAATTTCAGAGCCTTTTTCAATGATAACTCCACTTCTGATAAAAGAGTCTTCTATTTTACCGCCATTTATTATTGTTCCATCTGAGATGAAACTGTTTTTTATTTCACCATCTAATATCTTAGAAGGAGGCATATCATTTTTTAATGGATAAATGGGCCATAGGCGATTGAATACCTCAAAAACAGGCTTGTTACCAAGCATATCCATATGAGCTTCAAAATAGGCTTTTATTGTTCCCACATCCCTCCAGTATCCTTTTTCTTCATAATCTCTTATTCCTGGGATTTCATTTTTTCCAAAATCATAGGAGTAAACTTTGCTTTCTCTTTCTATAAGTTCAGGTATTACATGTGCTCCGAAATCGTGTTGCTTTTTCTTTTCAGCCCTTATTAATGCTTCAATGAGGACTTCTGAATTAAATATGTAATTACCCATAGATACAAATGCCATTTCTGGATTGTCTGGCATTGGTATGGGGTCTTTTGGTTTTTCCTGAAATCCTTCTATTCTACTGTCAGCTTGTGTGATTATGACTCCAAAGAAAGAAGCGTCTTTTATGGGAACGGGTCTGGCAGCTACAGTAACATCTGCGTTCTTTTCCATATGAAATTCAATCATTTGCCTAACATCCATTCTGTATATGTGGTCTGCACCAAAGATTAAAACACAATCAGGCTTGTGATCTTTTATTAGTGCTGAATTTTGAAAAACAGCATCTGCTGTTCCTTGAAACCACTCAGGTCCCATTCTCATCTGTGGAGGTACTACAGTAACAAAGTGGGCTCTTCCTACAGACATAAATCCCCAGTTTTGTCTTATGTGTTCAATAAGGGATTGGGATTTATATTGAACAAGAAGATATATGGAGTAAATCTCAGAATTAACTAAATTACTTAAAACGAAGTCTACTATTCGATATTTACCACCAAATGGAACAGAAGGTTTTGATCTGAAAGATGTAAGGGGGAAAAGTCTTTCACCTTTACCTCCTGCAAGAACTATTGCTAACACTTTAGGGGTTGCCATTTTTCTCCCCCTTATATATTAAAAATGTCCAGAAATTCGCTTTTTCCCATTTTTTTATAAAAGTTTCAATTTTAATTCGTTGCATTTCGTTTTTTCCTGAATGTACAATAATTTCTTTTTCATTAAAACCAAATACGACCATGTAGTGATATTTTTTATAAAACCAAAAGCCCTCATCTACCATTACTATTAAAGGAATTCCTCTTTTAATTTTAGATTTAAGGTCCAGTAAAGAACCTTTATAATTTTCACTTTTTAAGCCTAATTTTTTTGCATGAAGCATCATATCAAAATCAGAAGTACCACCAGCTCCCTTACTGTATATTGCCTTAGAAATTTCAGCAGGAGTGACTTTTATTCCTAAAAAATTCAAAACCATAGCCATGGAGGTGGGTCCACATT